>Ga0209538_1001874_pt1 | contig 10912 bp, 10 predicted proteins | sample BarGraNGADG00211_2_FD_184492 | JGI IMG/M metagenome (GOLD analysis project Ga0209538, IMG submission 184492) | Arctic peat soil microbial communities from Barrow, Alaska - Barrow Graham LP Ref core NGADG0004-211 (SPAdes) (version 2) | ecosystem: Environmental > Terrestrial > Soil > Wetlands >... | reverse complement strand
CAGGGGAACTCGACCAAGGGTCGGGGGGAACTGCTGATTGCGAAGAATCGGAATGGGAGTACGGGAACGGTGTTGTTTGGGTATAATGAGTCGATGACGAGGATTGGGGGGTATGGGAAGTAAAAATATTCGCCTGTGAATCAATGACATATAATCCAAGCCCAAAGTCTTCGTTCTTTCAAATAATTCAAATCAAGATCGTGAGAGTAAGCCTCTTTTTCAAAAGAAATATTTTTATAGGCTGTAATCCTGTTCTTGTATTTTATCAGTCCAATTCCAAACTCGACTAGATAGACCACGTAAAAAAGTATCACCAGCATTTCTAATTGCTGACGCATGTGTATTTGTTCGTGGTTTACAGTTCGCTTATTATTTTTCAGAGTTCTGTCACTGAGTATAATAAATGGGAAAAGCGTTATACCCGAAATGCCTAATCTGCGAATAAGTGGTAGGATGATGATCATTGTATTTATTTTTATAATGGTTTGTTTTTTAACCAATGGTTTGTTTTTTCGGGATTACGTTTCTGAGGCAAATATCCATATTCTAAAAGTACTCAAAGTATTTAAACAAGCTTGTAAATCATTTTTAAAGCCATTCAAACCATTCTCTTTGATCAATAATGGGTATGTTATTCATTCGACACACATTCATCGTATGCCCTGTACCCCCAATCATTGGATTTTTTAAATCATCATAGAAAATACCAAATGTTGCAGGCTTGATTTTATCAGTTCCAAGAACTTTTATGGTATCCCTGATAATGTAAGCGGCTTTTATGGTAATACGATCTCGATAACCTAAGACATAGTGGTCAACCAGCTTTTCTGTTTTCACATTGTTCTTGGATTGATTGATGATTTCTGGATTTTTAGCGAAATCGACTTCTTCAAGAGAAAGGGTTTCGTACGCCAAGTTCGTTGTCTGTCTGTGGTTTGCGTAAGGAATTATGACCTGAAGCCTACTTTTGTCAACGGACGCGATTCCTAAAGAAAAATACTGATCAGCACCTACTGCATTGCCACTTCTAAACGTCATTTTGGTTGTTCTCGAAGCCAGAAGTTTGCCAAGCTCAATCAATTTTTTCTGATCACATTCCAGAACATCCCTTTTACCTTCAAGGAGAACCATGGAATTGGCTATATCGTACAACTTTATGAATTTTTCAAGCGTCATTCTTTTTATCATTAAATGTCAACAATTTTTCCTCAAGGTGGAATTAGATCATAGCTAAGCAGGCAACTTAAGAAAGATTCTTCTTCGATAATCAATTGCATAGCGAAAATAAAGTACTTGGCGACACCAACTATAGTGGGGTTAATCCTACGTGAGATTGGATCATACCACCTGCCGATGGTTTTTTTGGACGAACTCACATCCTTTACTGAAACAAATAATTATTCCACTAAAAAATCAGGTTTGATCCTCAAAGAATGAGTAAGAGCTTGATTTATCTCTGAGCCTACTTCTTGAAAAGTTCCGCAAATCCGCTTAACAAACAGCCGAAGAGAATAAGTAAGGTGAGTAACCACATGATCTTATTATTTAAATGTTTCTCAAAGAAAGCACAGAAGAGTGTCAATTTCTGTCATTTAAAAAATAATTTTCAGACAAGCATGGGTAAATATTTGTGACGAAAGGCTAGCTACTTTAGGTTTCGATTGCATCGGGTAAAACCGTGGCAATAATGTTAATAGCTTTGGAGAAATTGAAGAAATAAGGTAATTTTTTTGTAGTAATGACAGAATCTGTCACAAAGCAGTACTAACTTTAAAAAAGTAAAGAAAGTATTGTCCATAAAATTGATGACATTGTACTATGAATGAGAAAATAATCACATTAGATGGAGTGCGTTGGAAGTTGGTCGTAAATGAAAGCAAGCAGCTGGCATTTGCAATTGAGATTCCAGATAGGTTGAGCACCTGGAAAAACGACCCATTTTGGTTTTCGTGGGATGACAACCATCCGGCAAATCTTCCGGAATGGTCTTCAACCTTTACTTCCAAAGAAATCGGTATATCACCGTTCAAGATCAAATCTTTTTTGATGAATCATATCACCTCATTCATCAACGAACTTCACCTTGACTTTTTTTATTTCAGCCCCACAAGTGAAAAGCGTGGTGACATTTATACGAGCCTGATGGAGCAATTTGCTAGCAAACTCAAAGGAAGTTGGATACCCCAAATTCTCAATGACTACTGGTTTTATTTTACAAAAGAAAATAAGGACTAAAACAGAACTGATTAAAACATAACAGAAGGAGATTTTCGTTAACTTAGCGATTTGATGAGAGTTAAATCAAAATTTCCAGTGTGTAAAAAATTCCATTTTTTACTGTGAAAGCAATTTTGATAACAATATTAATGTTTCTGTCTATTGCAATGGCTAATGCACAGAAAATATATTCTGTAAATTATCAGAACCAGGCAGATGTAAAAGTATTTGTAGTAAAATATGAGAATCAAGCCGATTTAAAAGTGTTCAAGGTTAAGTTTGAAAATCAGGCCGGAGATAACGACGGTAAATGGTTTTTTACAAAATACCCAAATCAATCAGATAAAAAGATATATTTTGTCAAAAGCAAGAACCAAGCTGATCTCTTAATATTCTTTGTAAAATACTTAAACCAAGCCGAATGGCGTAACAAAGCGAAGAAACATCTTATGTACTAACTTAAGAAACACCAAAAAGTGCATCTGCTCTCATTGTTAGTTGTATTGTCAAAAATGTCTCAAAATATATGTATGACCGGAGTTAATAATTTATAGTAATACCTTTATCCAAAATTGTTATGAAGAAAGTATTGTATGTGGATATGGACTGCGTTTTAGTCGATTTCGAGAGTGAAATAAAGAAATTCAAGCCGGACTATGCTTTTCAATTTGAAGGTAGGGTGGACGAAATTCCAAATATTTTTAAAAATATGGACCCCATCTTTCTTGCAGAAAATGCTTTTGCTTGGCTATCTGAAAATTTTGACACCTATTTTTTATCGACGGCTCCCTGGGAGAACCCTTCCGCTTGGTCAGATAAGCTAAATTGGGTGAAAAAACATATAGGTCCGGAAGCTCTTAAAAGGCTTATCATAACGCATCATAAGAACCTTCTTAAAGGTGATTTCATTATTGATGATAATACTAAAAATGGTGATTCAGAATTTGTCGGTAAACACATTCATTTCGGACAAGGCGAATTTACAGACTGGGACAAGGTTATTTCGTATTTAAGAACCAAGCTTGAACCGTCAGTAGAGACTGAAGTTCCAACAGACAAGAATAAAAAAGAAGCCGCCAGAAAAGAAGCCGCCAGAAAAAAGTCTCTGGGAGAGCTAGGAGAACTGGTTGCTATAAAAGCGCTTTGTGATGCAGGTTTTGACAAAATTCAAAATCTGAATGATGTAAATAGGACCTTTCCTTTTGCGGATATTTATTGTGAAAAAGGAGGTGAAAAATTTATCATTAGTGTAAAAGCCAGAAATATGTATCAGAAAGATAAGAGCTTAAATAAAAGATACAAGCTTGGGGGAAACGCTTATAAACATGCCGTGGCTGCTTCAGAAAGTTTTAAAGCAACTGCTTATTGGATGGCGATACAGTTTACCGAATACCATTATTCAATTTATTTCGATTCATTAGAGGCCTTAAATGGAAGGAAGGCGATACCTATTGACGAATGCATGGAACGTAAAATTGGCAAAGTCTTGGAATCCCCCAAGGAATTGGAATCCCCCAAAGTACCAATAAAACATTACTTTGATTTTGATTATTTCAAAAACTTTTAGATGTCTAAGCCATGCAATTCTTAACCAAATCCAAATTCAAGCTTGGAATGGAGTGCCCAAACAAGCTATTCTATGCCTCGAGGAAAGATGAATATGCGAATCAAAAAATGGAGGATTCTTTTCTGGAGTCGCTTGCAAAGGGTGGATTTCAGGTGGAGGCTCTTGCGCGGCTACATTACCCGGAAGGAGTTTTCATCGATGCTGAAAATAATGAAAAAGCTTGGAACAAGACAAAAGTTTTACTCCAAAAGGATCAAGTCACACTTTTCGAGGCGGCTTTCAAGTACGGAAACTTATTTGTAAAGTCAGATATTATTGTGAAGGACGGTAATAGAATCAGGTTGATTGAAGTAAAAGCCAAGTCATACGACCCTACTGATGGTGAATGTTTTATGAGCAAAAGAGGTGGATTGAAAAGTAAATGGGTTTCCTATTTCTTTGATTTGGCATTTCAAAAATATGTCATTCAACATAGCTTTCCAGAGTTCAAGGTTACCGCTTACCTGATGCTTGCAGATAAATCAAAGTGTGCAACTATAAACGGATTGAACCAAATGTTCAGAATCCCAAATGGAGGTGATCCCAGAAGGGATGTCATTTCAAAAATTTCAAATTTGGATGAAATTGGAGAATCAGTTCTGACCGAGATACATGTAAATGGAATTGTCGATGATATTGTTAATGGAGAGATCAGGTATGAGGATCAAACAATCAGTCAATTGATTGAGAAGTTTGATTCAATCATTCAAAAGGATGAGTATCCGGGTTTTCCCCCTACTTTTAAGGCTTGCAAAAAATGTGAATTTAAGGCAACAACGGAGGATGAGTCAAAAGGGAAACGATCAGGATTTAAGGAATGCTTCAAAAAACAGCTCAAGTGGAGTGATAACGACTTTAAACGTCCAACAATTTTTGAAATCTGGAACTTACGATCCGGTCAAGAGTTGATGAGCGATGGCAGAATATTCCTTGATAATTTGACTGAGTCTGATTTTTCAGTTCAATCCAACGGCTATACCTTAACGGCAGGAGAAAGGCAATGGCTGCAAGTCCAAAAGTCTTCCAAGAATGATCCTCAGCCTTTTGTGCATTATGATAGCTTAAAAGATGAAATGGATGGATGGAAATACCCCTATCACTTCATTGATTTTGAAACTAGTGCTGTGGCTTTGCCATACAATATTGGCAGTCATCCTTATGAACAAGTGGCTTTTCAGTTCTCGCACCATATCATGAAAGAGAATGGGAGCATTGAACATAAAACTCAATACATCAACAATATACCTGGAGAGTTTCCGAATTTTCTGTTTGTACGTGCCTTAATGGAATGCCTTGAACAAGACGAGGGCAGCATTTTTCGTTATGCGAATCATGAAAATTCCATATTGAATGTGATAAAGTGTCAATTGGAAAATTCAAGGGAAACTGATAAAGACCGGTTGATTAATTTCATTATGAGTATTACTGAGTCAACAAAAGATAGTACAAATCATTGGCAAGGGGTTCGCAGTATGGTGGATCTTAAAAAAGTAATTGTGGAGTTATATTATAACCCTCTGACAAAGGGTTCCAACTCCCTCAAATATGTATTGCCATCCATACTGAAAACCAGTGATTATTTGAAGAGAAAGTATGGTAAACCTATTTCGGAAATTAACGTGACAAGCCTAAATTTACCATCCAGTCACGTATGGTTGAAAACAGAGGATGGACTTGTAGTCAATCCTTATAAATCGTTACCACCCTTATTTGAAGACTGGGACATTTTGGAACTCGAAAATAATTTGTCTGACCTTGGAAATATTGCCGATGGAGGAGCAGCCTTGACTGCTTATTCAAAACTTCAATTTGAAGATATGTCGGATAAAGAACGAAAAGAGATTACAAAGGCTCTTCTAAAATACTGTGAATTGGATACCTTGGCAATGGTGATGCTGGTTGAGCACTTTAAAAATGATCTATCTTAAGGACTCCGCCTTCAAACAAACTTGAGATAATACAAGGCAACTACAAAGATTTCTACAGTATCGGGATTAATGACCAATGGAGAATTATTTTCAGGTGGGAAAATAACCATGCGTTAGAAGTAGAAATAATTGATTACCACTTTAAACTATTATCCAGGAGCTCCTTTTTTCTTCCAGAAATCGGATGAATTCAAATGATCCCAAAACATGTATCTCTCCAGGAAGCCCGAGCACAAATCGCCCAACTCCATGATAGTTGGCAATAGGTACTGTCAACCGGAAGGTGTTCGGTTTTTTCTTAATTTCTATAAGCACCTTTTTGGAGGCCGGAAAGTCTTCTTTTAATAAGTTTGCAGCCGTGAGGCTCAATTCCAAATCAATCGTGTCAATGGCCTTTTTGCCTGACATGTGGAAAATATCTTCAAAAGGTAGTTCATGCAGGTTTTCATAAGTGAAGCGGTTTGGAAGCAGCTCAACTTTGTCGATGCGGTGTAGCTTGAATTGCTTGCATAGTTGATCTTTTTGATCAAGGCACCAGACGCCTTCATATTCCGATATAAATTGGAAAGGTTCCACCAACCTGTCGGAAACTTCGTTCGAATGGCTGGAACGGTAATTGACCAGTTTGACAACCATTTTTTTCTGCATCGACTCCTTTAGTTTTTCAATGGCTTCGTACGAGGAAAACGGGAGCTTATTCAACTTCCGGATATCGTAAATGATGTCGAGCTTTTTCAAAAGTTTATCGGCATCCTTGTTTTCGACATCGATGGTTTCAATAAGTTTTATGAGCACCTGTGCTTCTTCATCCGTCAAATGGAACAAACTATAGACCTGTTTTTGGAATTCCCGATGCAATCTGCAGGCACTCTCATGCCTGTCCAAAAGGAAACCAGCACTTTCTATATCCTGTAAATACCGGTAAAAAGTACGAAGAGAGATTCCGAATTCATCTGATAATTCTTGATAACTTATCCTGTATCTTCCGGAAAGTCTGGTCAGCATCTTGAGAATAACAATGGTTTTGTTTTCTTCCATGGCTGTAAAATAAGGTCGAAACAAATATAAAGAATTGAAACAACGGCAAGCCCGTTTTTCTTTGTTTTATTTTCCAACTATGTCAGTATTTGACATTCGCAGGGAGTAGTTTTAGTATCCATTTCAGACAGAAAAAGGCTATTAACCTATTTTACAGCGTATTAATTAAATTCTTATGGAAATAACAGCTTCAGAAAACTTCAATGCCGTACAAAAGATCACCCAGATTGCTAAAAAATTGGAAGATTCCGCCATAAGCGACGAGGTGATGGTTGAAATCAAGGATGATCTGGAGGGATTATCCGAATATTTGGAGGCCACACCGCAACAATCAATGCTTTTTTTCATCATTTTCGGGCTGCAAACCAAGATGTTCAATGTCGATATGAGTGATATCATCCTATTCCTTGGCATAAATTGTCTGGATGCTTTGAATTTCAAGAACGATCTGAATATATTGCTGAAAAAAAGCTACATTGAAACGGATTGTCCCAAAGGACGATACGGTGGTCATTCTTTTGGAAAAGCAAATAGCTTTACGATATCCACCTTCGTTTCCGACCAAATTTATGCAAGCAAGCCCATTCAAAAAAAGAAAGATGAATTGCTGGATATTTTCGGCTTTGTAAAGGAAGTCAGCGATTTGATCAAAAAAAGGGAGGACGAAGGAATCGACACGGAGGGTCTCTTCCTCTCAGTGGAGGAATTGGAACAAAAAAACAGTCACCTGATTCCCTTGGGCAAGATTGAACCACTATTGGGCATTGAAGACCGCACCTTGTTGTACGAAATCGTGGACGACAACATCAACTACGAAGCGCCCTCCAATTTAGACAAAACCTTGAACGATATTTATGACAACACCAAGGTGAGGCGCGGTAAGTCCAAGGAGTTGATTGAACGGACGAGCAAGTTGTGCGAACTCGAATACGTTGAGGTGGAAGAAGCCCGCTTTGCAAACGACTTCATTCTCCAACTCACCAATAAGGGCATTGAAGTCTTTATGCAGGAAGATGCTGACCTGTTTTTTAAAAACAAAAAGGTAAAGAGCCTGCTTGCCTACGGAGACATTACTCAAAAAGAGCTGTTCTACGATACAACCCTCGCCGAAGAAGTGAGTTTCCTGACTCAAAGCCTGATGAACGATCGTTTTACAGCTTTACAGGAACGGCTGTCCAATATGAACCTTGCCAAAGGCGTGGCATCCATTTTTTACGGTTTGCCAGGTACCGGTAAAACGGAAACGGCCTACCAGATTGCCAAGGCAACCAGTCGGGATGTCTTTATGGTGGACATCTCCCAAACAAAGTCGATGTGGTTTGGCGAGTCCGAAAAGAAAGTCAAGGAGATTTTCAACTCCTATCGTCGGCTCTGTAAGACCATGCCCGTCAGCCCCATCCTGCTTTTCAACGAAGCAGACGCCATTCTGAATAAACGTCACACAAACAGCAATTCCAACGTAGGCCAAACCGAAAATGCGATCCAAAACATCCTTCTCGATGAGCTGGAAAGGTTTGAAGGCATCCTGATTGCTACCACCAACCTACAAGGGAATCTAGATGCCGCCTACGAACGCAGGTTCTTGTTTAAAGTTAAATTCGACAAACCATCTGTGGAAGTCAAATCCAAGATTTGGCTGAATAAACTGAACGGAATTGACGAGGCATTTGCCATTCGTCTGGCCAAAAGTTTTGACTTCAGCGGTGGGGAAATTGACAACATTGTCCGTAAAATCACCATGAAGGAAGTGCTTACCAGCGTTCGTCCAAGCAATGATGAAATCTTTGGTTTTTGCAAAACTGAAAAGCTGTTGTCGGTGAAAGACTTAAAGAAGGTTGGGTTTCTTCAGAGTTGAGGTTTGCAATTTGAACGGAGGATTTGAACAGATCAAAAGTAAATAGTTGCTTATCAAAAAAATATGTACATTAGCTCACTAAAACAACACCAAAAAAACGCACAAATCTTCTGTTGCAACCTAATCAATTAACAGGTATACCACGAACAAAAACTTGCCGCTGCCTATTGCCCCATGAAAACTCAAACCCTCTTTAACTCCAATACGAAAGCAACAAAATGGAGATAGTGCGAATTTCAATAAGAATGTATGCGCAGGGTGGGTACTGAGGTGTTAAGGGCAATGCTAAAACCGGTACATTAAGGACAAACATTATGGAACAAAAATACATAGATAAGTTTATTAAAGTTTTCGATGAGCTGGAAAGTATTGATGATGAAATTACCACTGTCAAAGAATCTTTAGAAAAGAAATTGGCAAAGATTCAAGGTAGAATTGAAAATTATGAAGAGAAAAATTCATTATCTGAGAAACAAGAAGATATTTTAGATGAATTGCAAGATGAATATGATGAGCTGGAGGAAAATGTAGAAAATATTAACGAGTTTCTTGAGCATATTGATGATGCAATAGATCTAATTTTATTTGACTCAAATCAAATCAATAGAAGAATCGAGAAATTAAAACTGAAAACTGAAAAAATTAGAATGAGTTTATAATGTAGGAAATTAATCACATGTAATACGCTGTATATATAGATGTATGGTCAATAAAATTAGTAAAAGACAGGTTGCCAATTCAATGTTTGAGTTTGCAAAATTAGCCGAACCAAGAGAGTTTAGGAAATCAAGGTTTGATGCACAGTATTGTAATCAAACTCAGTCTTTGAGTAATGATGATAGAATCCCTGACAGTTTGTTTGATTTGTAGTAATATTCATTCTAATAAGCGCTGGCCCCTAGAACCAGTCATCAGGCGTCATTGTAAAAAGGCCGCACCCTACCGATATGACAAAATTAAATTGACAGATTGAAAAACTAAAATATGAAAGCAAACGAAACTAAAGTAGAAGACTTTTTATCTTCAAATAAGACACAATTCGTCATTCCTGTTTATCAAAGAAATTACGACTGGACAACAGGACAATGCAAACAACTTTTAGACGATATTCTCGAAGTCGGAACCTGTAATAAAATGAATGCTCATTTTATTGGAAGCATCGTCTATGTACATGATGACGTTTACACTGCGTCAAGAATTAAAGAATTGACTGTAATAGACGGACAGCAAAGACTTACAACCTTAACTCTTATTTATTTGGTGATACACGGACTTGCAAAGGAACTTAAAAACGAAGAACTTGTAAATGAAATAAACGAAACCTATCTTATTAATAAATTCTCTCCCGAAGAGGAGAAATTGAAACTTCGACCAACAGACAATAACGACAGAGCACTAAAGTATTTATTAAGAAGTGATAAAACAGAAGAGTATTCCGACTTCTCAAAACTAATTGACAACTTTAATTATTTCAAAGGACGGATTACGGAAGGAAATTACCAAACCGTTTTAAAAGGCTTATCAAAATTAATGTTTGTAGAAGTATCTCTTGACAGAGAAAAAGACGATCCGCAAAGAATATTTGAAAGCCTTAACTCAACGGGCTTAGAGTTGTCACAAGCTGATTTGATTCGCAATTATATTTTGATGGGGCTTATCCGCAAAGACCAAAACAAAATATATCAAGATTATTGGGAAATAATTGAAAAATTAGCAAAAGACGAAACCCTTAATGTTAGTAGAGTTTCAGATTTTATTCGTGATTATCTGACACTTGAAAATAAAAATATTCCAAACAAGGGTAAAGTATATATAGAATATAAAACAAAATATCCGACAACTACACTCGAAGAATTAGAAGTAAATCTTTCGAGAATAAAATCATTAGTAAAACATTACAACAAGCTCATAAATCCAAAAAATGAAGGAGATAAGGATATTCGTTTACAATTAGAATACATTAACAGACTTGAAATTAATGTAGCTTACCCATTTATAATGAAAGTTTATGACGACTATTCTAATTCTATTATTGACAAAGCCATATTTTTAAAAATTTTAGAACTGGTTCAATCTTTTACTTGGAGACGGTTTATTCTTGGTTTGGGAACAAATGCCCTAAACAAAATATTTATGAGCCTTTACGATAAGGTTGACCAAACTAATTATTTTTATTCAATACAAAAATCACTTTTACAAAGAACAGGAGTTCAGCGTTTTCCAAGAAATGCAGAAGTGAATGAAGCTTTGAAAGTAAAAGACGTTTAC
>Ga0209538_1001872_pt1 | contig 10914 bp, 9 predicted proteins | sample BarGraNGADG00211_2_FD_184492 | JGI IMG/M metagenome (GOLD analysis project Ga0209538, IMG submission 184492) | Arctic peat soil microbial communities from Barrow, Alaska - Barrow Graham LP Ref core NGADG0004-211 (SPAdes) (version 2) | ecosystem: Environmental > Terrestrial > Soil > Wetlands >... | reverse complement strand
ATGCCCTCTGAGGCACTCGGGCAGCTCGATCGCATCGAGGCCATGATCGAGGCCGGACTAGGGACCGACTACGAGGTCGTCGGTGATCGTGCCACGCGCCTGGCCGGATGACGGGAGCGTGTGTCGTGCCTGTCCAACGCCATTCAGAGGGAGCCGCGCCTAGCTGACTGCGGCCCGCAGGCTGTCGGCGAATCGAGAGACAGCCCCAACGTGGAGGACTCGTCCTCGCGCCGCAGGAGGTCGCGGTCGGCGGGATCGTTCAACGAGTGGACGGTCGGCCGATCGTTGGACGCGGCGCCCGCATTGCACCGTTGGGCGTCCAGGTTCGGAGGGCCGCCGCTCACCGCGGTCGGAAGGCGGCTCCGAACCGATCGGTCACTCGCGGGCGTTACCCGCTTCAGCGCCCGTCGCTTCGGAGCCGCAACCGCCGGAGGAGCTGGGCGTTGGCGGCGACGATGATCGTGGACGCGCTCATCGCGACGGCGCCCACGGCCATCGGCAGGTCCAGTCCCCAGGGAACGAGCACGCCGGCCGCGACCGGGATGGCGACGAGGTTGTAGGCGGTCGCCCAGACGAGGTTCTGGACCATCTTGCGATAGGTCGCCCGCGAGAGCACGATCGCGCCCACGACGTCCCGCGGGTCGCTTCGCACGAGCACGATGCCGGCCGACTCGATCGCCACGTCGGTTCCGGCGCCGATCGCGATCCCGACGTCGGCGGTCGCGAGCGCGGGGGCGTCGTTGACCCCGTCGCCCACCATCGCGACCTTGCGGCCGCCGGCCTGGAAGCGCTTGACGGCATCGGCCTTGTCAGCCGGCAGCACCTGAGCCGCGACCTCGTCGATGCCGAGCCTCCGCGCCACCGAGTCGGCGACCGCCTGGGCGTCTCCGGTGATCATGGCCACCTTGAGCCCCATCGCGTGGAGCCGCTCGACCGCTTCGGCCGACTCCGGGCGGATCTCGTCCTCGACCGCGAGGGCGCCGATGACCGTGCCGTCGGCGACGACATGGAGGACGGTCCGGCCCTCCTTTGCCCAGGCCTCGCTCTCGGGCGCCGGCTGGAGCCCCGCCTCGGCCAGCAGCCGCGGCCCGCCCACTGACACCTGCCGGCCGTCGACCATTGCCCGAGCGCCGCGCCCGGCCAGGGCCTCGAACTCGATCGCTGGGGTCGGCTCGATGCCACGCGACCGCGCCCCGGCGACAATCGCCCGGGCGAGCGGGTGCTCCGAGTCGGCCTCGACCGAGGCCGCCAGCCGGAGGACCTCGGCCTCGTCGGTCCCGGCGACCACCGCCAAGACTGGCTGGCCTTTCGTGAGCGTCCCGGTCTTGTCGAAGATCACGACGTTGAGTTCGCGGGCCCGCTCGAGGGCGATCCGGTCCTTGACGAGGAGCCCGTTGCGGGCGCCGAGTGAGGTGCTGATGGCGATGACGAGCGGGATCGCGAGCCCCAGAGCATGGGGACAGGCGATGACGAGCACGGTCGCCATCCGGGTCAGCGCGCCGGCGTGATCGCCGTCGATCCACCAGAAGGCGAACGTGATCACCCCGGCCGACAGCGCGACGTAGAAGAGGATGGCGGCCGCCCGGTCGGCGAGGGCCTGCGTCCGCGACGCGGACGCCTGGGCGGCGGCCACCATCCGCATGATCCCCGAGAGAGCCGTCTCCTCTCCGACAGCGCTCACCCGGACGCGGAGGCTGCCGCCGGCGACGACGGTCCCCGCCACGACCTTCGCCCCGGCCTCCTTGGAGACCGCCTGCGATTCGCCGGTGATCATCGACTCGTCGACGTCGGCCGAGCCCTCGGCCACGACCCCGTCGGCCGGAACCCGCGCGCCCGGTCGCACGAGGACGACGTCACCGATCGCGAGCGCATCGAGCGGGACCGTCTCGGTTCCGCTGTCGGTCACCCGCTCGGCGGTATCAGGCAGGAGCTCGGCGAGCGCCGCCAGCGCACCCCGCGCCTGGGCGATCGAGCGCATCTCGAGCCAGTGCCCGAGCAACATGATGACGATGAGCGAGGAGAGCTCCCACCAGATCTCGATGTCGAAGAGCCGGAGCGTCCCTGCCCAGCTTGTCACGAAGGCGACGACGATCGCCAGCGAGATGAGGGTCATCATCGCCGGCTTCCGGTCGGCCAACTCGCCGCGTGCGGCCCGGAGGAAGACCAGCCCCCCGTAAAGGAAGACGACGGTGCCGAGGACGGGTGGGATCAGATCCGACCCTGGGAAGGCGGGCGCCGTGTAGCCGAGCCACGTCTGCGGATCGCGGCTCCATACAACGACAGGGACCGTGAGCGCCAGGCTCAGCCAGAACTTGTCGCGGAACATCGCGACGGAGTGGCCGGCGTGCCGGTCGTGCCCGCCAGCGGCTGCCGACCCATGCTGCGCATGCGTGGAAGGCCCGGGGTCCGGACCGGGCTCCATGGGCACAGTGGCCTGCTCTACGGGGTCGGGATGCTGGCCGTGAGTCGCGTGGTCCATGTTGTCTCCCGTCGGTGGCTTGGACTTTGAGGAGCTCACCCTCCGTGCTGGCTGGTCCCGGCCTCGGCGTTCCCGGTCGAGGCGATCGTGTCCACAACCGGACCTGCAGCAGCCGGTTCGGTCGCGACCGCTTCGAGAAGCGCCTCAACCGCCGGGCGCGCCGACGGCGCAGCAAAGATGGAGGCGAGGTCGCCCGACCGGAGCTCGAGGTCGCCACGGGGAACGAGGAGCGCCCCATCGCGCTCGATCGCGACCAGGACCGCTTCGCGCGGCCAGGCGACCTCCGAGACCTGCCGCCCGGCAAGCGCCGACCCGTGCGCGATCTCGGTCTCGATGATCATGCCGCCCGCGCCGAGCCCGCGGACCTGGCGGATGTTGCCGCGCAGGGCGGTCCGGTAGGCCGTCATGGCGTCGCGGACGGAGAGGATGCCCACGAGGCGACCGCTCGTCACGACCGGGGCCCACGATCGGTGATGGTCGGCGAGCGAGCCGAGGGCATCATCGAGTCCGTCGTCTGCCGTGAGGATCGGATCGCGCAGGTAGCCCGACGTCCCGACGCGCCCACCTCCCGGCGCCAGCCGGAGCTTGTCCAGGTCGACCATGCCCAGGACCGATCCGTCCCGTGCGATGACCGGGGCTCCCGGCACGCCTGCCGCTTCAATCTTCGCGCACGCGACGGCGGCCACGTCGTCGACGCTCACCACCACTCGGGCCTGCCGGGCAGCGTCGCCGACGGGCACTGACGCCAGCAGCGGCATGGCGAACCGGAACCGATGCGCCGGCGAATCGGAGCGCGTCGCCAGCTGGTTCTTGTACATGCTGGGGCGCCCCACGACGAACGTCGCGAGGCCCACGGCGACCATCGCGGGGGCGAGCATGGAGAGGTTCCCGGTCATCTCGGCAACCATCAGCATGACCGCGAGCGGGGCGTGGGCGACGCTTCCGAAGAGCGCCATCATCGCGACGATCACGAAAGGGGCCGGGCTGGCGGGGATCGCGGGCGCGATTGGTTCGAGCAGGCGCCAGATGCCGGCGCCGAGGAGGCCGCCGACCACCATGCCCGGTCCGAAGACGCCGCCCGAGCCGCCCGAGCCGATGGAGAGCGAGGTCGAGAGGATCTTCGCGAACGGAAGGGCCAGGATCATCCAGAGCGGGATCGCGAGGAGACTCCGCGAGTCGAGCCCCGCCTGCACGAAGCCGTAGCCCGTGCCGAGGGCGCCCGGGATCGCCAGCCCCAGGCAGCCCACCAGCAGGCCCGCGATCGCCGGCCGCAGCGCTCGCGGCATGGTCCAGCGCCCGAACCATTCGGTCAGGCCGTAGAAGCCGCGGATGTACAGGAGGCCGACGAAGCCGCAGACGATGCCGATCAGGGCATACCAGCCCAGCTGGACCGGGTTCGAGAAGCCGTACACCGCCTGCGTCCCGAAGATCGGGCTGAAACCCTCGACGGCCCCGAAGATCGAGTAGGCCACGATCGTCGCGATGAACGACGGGAAGAGGACGTCCGACTCGATGTCGTCGCGGTACAGGAGCTCCGCACCCAGGATCGCGCCACCGAGCGGCGCCCGAAAGATCGCGCCGATGCCGGCCGCCATCCCAACGGCGACAGCCATCCGTGCGTCACGCGCGTCGAGGTCGAGCACCCGGCTGAGGAATGACCCGAATCCTGCGCTGATCTGGGCCGTCGGGCCCTCGCGTCCGCCGGAGCCCCCCGAGCCGATCGTGATCGCGGAGGCGACCAGCTTCACCAGGGGGATCCGGGCCCGGATGCCGCGGGGGTCGTGATGGAATGCCCCGATCGCTGCGTCGGTCCCGTGCCCCTCGGCCTCGGGCGCGAAGCGAAAGACGATGATCCCCGAGATCAGCCCGCCGAGCGCGACGACCAGGGGGATCGCCCACGGTCGCAGCGCATCCGTGATCGGGGCGCCGCCCTCGCCGGCCGGTGTCGGGGGCGTGTATCCGGCGAGGACGCCCAGGAAGAAGCGCGTGGCCACGTCCAGGGCCGTGTAGAAGATGATGGCCCCGAGCCCACCGACGACCCCGATGCCCGCCCCGAGAACCACCCACTTGCGCAGGTAGCTCGCCTTGCGGATGCGGTGCCGTAGCGAGCGCAACGCGCCATCGACGCGCCACGGGATCCTGACGGTCACGCGAACCGCTTGAGCTCGGTGGCGATGGCGCGGAGCCCGGCCGGCAGGTCGAGCCCGTCGATGCCGGGCAGCGCGGTCGCGATCTCCCGGATCGCCGCGCGCCGGTGGGTCAGGATCGCCTCGCGCACCGCACGGCCACGGTCGGTCAGGCGAGCGCGCATGGCGCGCCTGTCCTGCTCGTCGACGGCGAGCGCGGTGAGCCCGCGTCGCTCGAGCCGTCGGAGGAGGCGGCTCGTCGCGGGTAGCGTGACGCCAACCCGGGCGGCGACCTCCCCGATGCGGGCCCCGTCGTCGCCCTCGCCGAGCACCAGGAGCGCACGCCACTGGGGGAACGTGAGCTCGAAGCCGGCATCCGCGAGGGCGAGCGCCCGCGTGGTGAGACCGACGGCGCCAACTGCGATCCGCTCCAGGTCGGCCGCGACCGCGTCCACGGCGGCGAGATGCCTGGCCGCGGTGCCCGGCGTCGGTTCTTCGATGGCCATCCTGTCCGAGATGATAGACGAATACCTGCCAGGGGGCTATCATTCGAACGTGATCGACGGCGGAATGGAAGACCCCGTGATCGTGAAGCGGACCGCAGACGACGGACACGGCGAGTGGGCGCGGGGACTGCGCCGGGTGACCCGTTCGCGGACCCAGGCGCGCCATGCGTACGACCGCTCGAGTCGCCGGTACAGGCACGTTGAGGAGCCGTTGGAACGGCGGGCCCGGACTGCTGGCCTCGACCTGCTTCGGGTCATGCCGGGCGAGCGAGTCCTCGAGCTCGGCTGCGGCGCCGGCGGCGCGCTCGTCGCGCTTGCAGTGGCGGTCGGGCCGATGGGTCGCGTCATGGGCGTTGACCTGTCCCCGGGGATGATCCGCGAGGCCGCCGCGCGGCTCAGCCGGGTCGGGCTGACCGACCGGACGGAACTCCTCGTCGGAGACGCGACGTCGATCCCCTGGCCCGATCTTTCCTTCGACGCGCTGTTCATGGCGTTCACCCTCGAGCTGTTTGACACGCCCGAGATCCCGGCGGTCCTTGCCGAATGTCGGCGCATCCTTCGGCCCGGTGGTCGCATCGTCGTCGTCTCGCTATCCCGCGCGGCTCCGGTCGGCTGGCCAACCCTGCTTTACGAGCGGCTCCACGACCGCTTCCCGGCCGCGCTCGACTGCCGCCCGATCCACCCGCGTCTCGCGCTCGAGGCAGCCGGCTTCGAGCAGGCCCAGTCCAGAACGATCCCGCTCTGGAGTCTCCGCGCAGAGGCCGTCGTCGCGGTTCGGCCTTCGGAGTTCGCCTCGTCGCCGGGCGGTGCGTCGGGTCCCCTCGCGAGCCTCAAGCAGACCCGCCGCAGAGTCGATGCGCCGTGATGACTCCCGAGTCTCCCGGGTCGGCCCGAGTCCCCGAGGTCCCAGGTCCCGTCCGGCAGCCCGCACCTCCCGGCGGGATGCTCCGGGCCCTCCTCGGGCTCCCCGTTCAGCTCTATCACGCGCACCTCGGGGTCCTCTTGGGTCGCCGGTTCCTCCTCCTCGTCCACACCGGTCGGCGGACGGGGATCAAACGCGAGACCGTTCTCGAGGTGATCCGGTACGACCCGGTCGCGCGCGAGGCCGTCGTTGCTGCGGGCTGGGGTCGCAGGACCGGCTGGCTCCACAACGTTGAGGCCGGGCTGGCCCGCGAAGTGTGGATCGGGCGGGAGCGATTTGTGCCCGCATATCGTGTGCTGGCTCCCGACGAGGCAGAGCGCCTGTTCGCGGACTACGAGCGACGTAGCCGGCTTGGCGCGCCGCTCGTGCGAGCGGTGATCAGCCGGCTCGTCGGATGGCGCTACTACGGCACGCAAGCGTCGCGCCGACGCGTCGTGGAGCAGCTTTCGCTGGTCGGCTTCCGGCCGCGGACGCTGAACTGACGCAAGGGCCCGGAGCGCAACCAGGTGAGCTGTCACAACCCGCCAGCGGAACGCACCAGAAGGCAGGGCACACCGCCCGGTCGTGCTCCACGATGGCCCGCTGGTAGTAGACCTCATTGCGCCGACGCCGGATCAGCGGCTCGTGGCCCCCCGGAGATGACTGATCGTCATGACATTCGAAGTCGGGACAACACACTGGGATTCAGTGGCATCAATAGAAGGGGAATCACATGAGCAGCAACACACCGCCGCTGGCTACGTCGACCGGCGACTTCGCGGTCGGTGAGCGAACCGAGGCAGAGACACCAGAGGAAGTCCGTGAGGAGCGTCTCGAGGGCGACTTCGCGGCCGGTGAGCGAACCATGCCGTTGACCCCGGATGAGCTCTCAGAGGAGAGTCTCCACGGCGACTTCGCCGGTGGCGAGAGGACCGAGCCGCTCACGCCGGAGGAGGAGATCCCAGGGACTTTCGCCGACACCGACGTCTAGGTCCGCGTCTCCGAGCCCGACCTCGTTCTCGGGCCGGCGGAGGACTCGAGCCGGGATCGTGCCCAGGAGGTTGCGCCCATGACTGTCGGGAAGCCGGCGGACCATCAGGACCAATCGGCGAAGGTGCCCACGCTCAGCAGACTGGGCGACCACGACAAGACGGTCTCGAGCTCCGACGAAGACATCCGGGGCCGGATGGTGAAGGACCGGGACGGCCGAGACATCGGCAAGATCGACGGCCTCCTGATCGATGACGTCGAGAGCAAGGTCCGCTTCATGGAGGTCGCGTCCGGCGGCTTTCTCGGCTTCGGCGAGCGCAAGTCCTACATCCCCGTTGACGCGATCATCCGGATCACCCCGGACGAGGTCCACATCAGCCACACCCGCGAGCACGTGGCCGGTGCACCCCGCTACGACCCGCACCTCGTCGCCGAGCTGTACCCCTACTACGGATACCCGGCGGTCGACGGCCTGTTCCCACCGATCGGGGGGTATCCGCACGCGACGAGCGACATGACCACGAGCACAGAGCCAGGCCGCTGACCAGCGAGTACCAGCGGGCGAGCTTTGCTGGTCACGCCCCCAACGGGAGTGCTCCGGCCGATGGGTGGCGGCGCCTTCAGGCGGGCCCATCGGAACGCCAGGCGCGCCGCGGCAACGCCACGCCGCCGCGCCACCACTGAAGGGGACGACGATGCAGATTGGATTGGTCGGGCTGGGCCGGATGGGCGCCAACATGTCGCGGCGCTGGCTGCGCGGCGGCCACACGGTCGTGGGATACGCCCGCCACGCGGAGACCGTGACCGCGCTGCTTGATGGCGCTGCAATCTCGGCCGGGGCTGCCTCGCTGGCGGGCCTCGTCGGGCAACTCGCCTCGCCCCGTGTCGTGTGGCTGATGGTGCCGGCCGCGGCCGTCGATGCGGCGCTCGCCGAGCTCGTGCCGCTGTTGGCACGAGACGATGTCGTCGTGGACGGCGGCAACTCGTACTACGTGGACGATCGTCGCCGGTCGGCGACGCTGGCCGAGAACGGGATCAGCTACCTCGACTGCGGGACGAGCGGCGGCGTGGCCGGCCTGGAGCGCGGCTACTGCCTGATGATCGGTGGACCGACGGAGGCCGTACAGCGCCTCGATCCCATCTTCCGGTGCCTGGCTCCCGGCGTGGACGCCGCGCCGCGGACGCCGGGCCGGACCGGCGATCCCGACACCGCCGAGAACGGCTACCTGCATTGCGGCCCGAGCGGTGCCGGGCACTTCGTGAAGATGGTCCACAACGGCATCGAGTACGGGCTGATGGCCGCCTATGCGGAGGGTCTCAACATCCTCAAGCACGCCGGGGCCGGTCGGCAGGAGCGTGAGGTGAGTGCCGAGATCACGCCCCTGCGCGAACCGGAGCTTTACCAGTACACGCTCGACATCTCGGCCGTCACCGAGGTCTGGCGCCGCGGCAGCGTGGTCGCGTCCTGGCTCCTGGACCTGGCCGCGCAGGCCTTCGTGCCGAGTGGCGACCTCGCCGACTTCGCCGGCCGCGTGTCCGACTCGGGCGAGGGACGCTGGACCAGCATCGCCGCCATCGACGTCGGCGCTCCGGCGCCGGTCCTGACCACGGCCCTGTACGAGCGCTTCACCTCGCGGGGCGAGGCGGACTTCGCCAACCGCGTCCTGTCGGCCATGCGCTTCGGCTTTGGCGGCCACGAAGAACCGAAAGGCTAGCGCCGTGGCGTCCACGCGGCGTGGCGACCAATCGGGCGAGCGGTCCGATGCCTTCGTCTTCTTCGGAGCCACCGGTGACCTCGCCTTCAAGCAGATCTTCCCCGCCCTCGGCGGCCTCGTCCGCGACGAAGGCTTCGACCTGCCGATCATCGGCGTCGCTCGGTCGGGCGACCTCGAGAGCCTGCGGCAGCGAGCCCGCGATAGCCTTGTGGCGCACGGGTTCACCGACGCCATCCGCGCTCTGACCGACCGCCTGCGGTACGTCAAGGGCTCGGACGACGAGGTCGAAACGTTCAACGCGCTGCGCCGGGAGCTCGGGCCGGCCCGCCATCCGCTCCACTACCTGGCCGTTCCGCCGGCGCTGTTCGCCGAGGTCGCCGACCACCTCAAGGCGTCAGGCTGCGCGGACGGGGCTCGGATCATCGTGGAGAAGCCGTTCGGGCATGACCGCGCCTCCGCGATCGCACTCAACGAGACCATCCACCAGGTCTTCGAGGAGCCGGCGGTCTTCCGGATCGACCACTACCTGGGCAAGGAGCCGGTCCAGAACCTGCTCTACTTCCGCTTCGCCAACTCGTTCCTGGAGCCGATCTGGAATCGCGATCATGTCTCGAGCGTCCAGGTCAACATGCCCGAGGCCCTCGACGTCGCCGACCGCGGTGCCTTCTACGACCAGGCGGGGGCGATCCGCGACGTCGTCCAGAACCACCTGCTCCAGGTCGTGAGCCTGCTCGCCATGGAGGCGCCTTCGGGCGCCACGCCCGAGGCGGTGCGCGATCAGCAGTTCAAGGTGCTCGATTCCATTCGCCCAGTCGCCCCGGCGGACGTCGTCCGTGGGCAGTACCGCGGCTATCTCGAAGTCGCAGGTGTGGCGCCCGGATCGATGGTCGAGACCTTCGCCGCGCTGCGACTCCACGTGGACACGTGGCGCTGGGGCGGCGTGCCGTTCTACATCCGGACCGGCAAGTGTCTGCCGCTCACTGCGACGGAGGTTCGGGTCGTGATGAAGCGGCCGCCCGTGGCCGCCTTCGGCGAAGTTGAGCCCGCCGATGCCGACTACTTCCGGTTCCGGCTCTCGCCCGACATGTCGATCTCGCTCGGCGGGCGTGCCAAGAAGCCGGGCGAGGCGATGGTCGGCGAGGCGGTGGAGCTGTATGCATCTCACCACAGCGGGACCGAGCGGCCGCCCTACCAGCGCCTGATCGGGGACGCCAGCCGCGGCGACCAGACGCTCTTCGCGCGTGAGGACTCGGTCGAGGCTGCCTGGCGCGTCGTCGACGGCGTCCTCGCGGCCGGGACACCGCTCCTCGCCTACGACCCGGGCACGTGGGGCCCGCCGGAGGCCGCGAACGTGCTCGTGCACGGCGATCGCTGGCACGACCCGGCCGCGACGCCGGACATCCCCGAGGGGGCAACGCCTGCGGGGCGTGGCGCTCCGGGCGTCCGATGAGCGATCCGGACGGCACGGTCGCCCCGGGGGCGCCCGGCATCCCGCCGACCTGGTCGAGCAGCGACAAGGACGCGGTCGGGACGTCGCACTACGCGAGCCGGGTCTGGTTCACGATCGGGCGCGGAATCCTGAACGAGGTCTACTGGCCGCACGTGGACCGGCCGCAGGTCCGCGACCTGGGCTTCATCGTGGCCGACGAGGCGGGGTTCTGGAGCGAGGTCAAGCGCGACGCCACGCACGAGGTCCACCACGATGCCGACGGCGTGCCGGCGATCACGGCCGTGCATCGCCATCCGCGCTACGAGCTGACCCTCCGGATCTGCGCCGACGACCATGCCGATGTGGTCCGGATCGAGGCGCGGCTGGAGGATCGCCGCGACCCGGCCGATCCCGAGCGGGCAGCCCATCCGCTGCGGCTCTACCCGCTGCTCGCGCCCCACCTGGGGTTCGGCGGCCTCAGCGGCCACGCCTGGGTGGGCGCCTACAAGGGGCGGGCGATGCTCTTCGCCCAGAACGGTCCGTGGGCCCTGGCCCTGGCATCCGACCCGGGCCCGATGCGCCAGAGCGTGGGCTACGTGGGCACATCGGACGGATGGCAGGACTTCGCGGCGAACGGCCGGATGACCTGGACGTACGCGCGCACCGATGCCGGAAACGTCGCCGGCATGACCGAGCTGGCGCTCGACGGAGGCGTGGTCCGGCTCGCCCTGGCGTTCGGCGCCCGGCCCGACGAGGCCGCACTGGAGG
>Ga0209538_1001871_pt1 | contig 10914 bp, 5 predicted proteins | sample BarGraNGADG00211_2_FD_184492 | JGI IMG/M metagenome (GOLD analysis project Ga0209538, IMG submission 184492) | Arctic peat soil microbial communities from Barrow, Alaska - Barrow Graham LP Ref core NGADG0004-211 (SPAdes) (version 2) | ecosystem: Environmental > Terrestrial > Soil > Wetlands >... | reverse complement strand
TTCAGGAGTAACTTCAATGTTAAACTTCATCAATAAAACAGATTCACTGACCGGAATAATCTTCTCTTTGATTTTTGGCTGATAGCCATGCGATATGAAATTCAAAAAGTCATATTGCTGTGCATCACCTTCATACTCCAGCGAAATATTCATATCGGTTCCTTTTTCAGTGCGGGCAACCCCGTCAATCTGAAGTAAAGCATCATTGCCTGTAATGCGAACAACCCCGCTGCCAAATAATTTCCCATAGAATTGTTCATTAATTTCAGAAGTTGTATTGAAGGCCATTATCTTTTTTGATTTGACGGTTAAATCATACTTCATATCTGAAAAACTCCGGTGCTTGATTGTGCCCGAGAAAACTCCGGAATTTCCAAAATCATCCTGAACTTTCATATCAGGGAATATGATTTTATCGCCTTTAAACTGAACCGAATCGTTCAAGGTATAGTTAACGTGCAAATCAGAAAGCATTAGTCCGGCGTTGGCAGCATACAACGCACCATCGTGCTGAATATATTTGAGCGGCCCGTGAATTCGCACTTTTCCGGTTGCATCACCATGGAAATTCGCAAAGCTGCTACCAAGCAATGGCTGCAAAATCAAGAGTGAAAAATGATCAAAATTTGTGTTGATTGAAAGACTATCCTTGCCCGGATTGTAGATGCCGTAAGCCTGCAAGGTTTTTTTCTGATCCGATTCGACCAGTAAATCGACATTAATTTCTTCACTATTCCTGTCCCACCGGCTAAGAACACTTGCATTGCCAATAGGCTGACCGATCAGACTTAAACCCGAAATTTTCAGGTCAGAAAGGAATAAAGCCCGCTGATAAATATCGAAAACTGACAGACTACCGTTTAGCTCGCCCTTCAGTTCAACGCCTTCGCCAATAAACGTATTTAAGCTGCTCAGATCACACTGATTGAAAAAAATGTTGAGTTTGTCGTTCTGGTTTTTATCAATGGAACCATCAGCCGTAACCGACTGACTTCTGCTTGAAAGTTTAAACTTATTTACTTTAACCACCGTTGAGTCAATGGTAATAAGGGCTGAATTGATCTGCCAAAGGCTGTCAGCTAAAAATAACCGGCTTGGTTTAACCGAAATTTCAACATGCGGATTGTTCTTTTGACTGAAGAATTTGGTACTTGCATTGACCGAACCGCTGTATGAAACTGCACCAAAGTTATTCCAGGCAAGTTTCGAATCTAAAACATCGTCGGCAGCTTCCGAAATAAGAGAAAGGTTATAAACCTTAAATTGATCGCCAATCGAAATTTCAGCAACTTTATTCCGTACATTCAGCTTTGTATCACCATCAATATTCACAGTGAATTTTTCCAATGTCGTAGACTGATACTGTATTTGCGGAAAACTGGCATTCAAAATCAGCGTATTCTTATCTGAATTGATGCTCCCGACTATTTCAGCAGGATTCATCCTTAAATCAGGAACTAAGACCTGTGCAAAACGGTTAATGTCCTTCAGAACAACCCGAAAGTCAAAATTATTCTGAGTTTTCTCCGTTGGTAGCTTCAATCCAAGTGATGGCAGGTATTGTGCAACAATCTGTTTTACCGTGTTGTGAAGGTTGTGCAACTCATACTGCCCTCTAATGTCAGCATCCAGAAAATCGGACCGGAGTTGCAAAACCGGACCATTCTCAATGAAGGTCTTTAAGTCAAAATTATCAAATTTCACTTCCCCGTTTTCGTTCCTGAAGTTACCTTCTTTGAAATGAATGTTTCCGGACAGATTATCAATGTTGTTACCGGTAAAATTAGCATCAAGGGCAAACGAAATATCCGCTTTTTTGTAGCTGTCAATAAGCTTCAGGACCTTCAGATCGGCTTTTTCAACCAGCATATTAAAATTGAAAACCGGAACCGGTACATTCAGATCGAATGCTCCGGCAAAACGGAATTTCAGGTTTGGATCATCAACAACCAAACTGCCGTCGAACCGCTTATTCAGGATATCACCGCTTAACTGAATGTTTTTATACTGGTAATCGTTAACATTTATACTGTCAATTTTTCCGGAAACCGCAGCCATAAAATCGTGCGTTTTCTGATTTAGCAAGCCTTTGATATCTCCATTAAAAGTAATCCGGTCGAGAAGATCAGACTGTACCAGTTTTCCCAATTGAAAGTTCACGGTTTTCAGCTGGCCGTTGATTTTCAATTTTTTGCCATCTGATGGCACAAACGACAAGTCAGTAGTCAAAACTCCCCATTTGGAGCGGAATGTCCCGAAGGCGACAAAGTCACTCAGGAATCCGGTGAAATTCCCCTTGTATTCAATAACTCCGGCCTCAAATAGCACCGATGGAATGATTAGCTGTTTGAGCGGAAAATCGTCGGGAAGCTTGACCTTACTCAGATCACCAAAGCTGGCAAACGACTGTTTCAGATTAATGTGCATATAGGTATTCGCAATATCTGGCAAACCGCTCAGGTAAAGATCAAAGGCCAAGCGGGTGCTGTCACCCAAACTTAGTTGAATGTTTTTCCCCTTCAAGTCAGCCAGTTTTCCCGAAACCTCTCCCGAAACCTCAACGTTTTCATCCATACCTTTTAACTCAGGGACAAACTGTGCTACGTCTTTCAGGCTGATCACCGATTTTTTGAGATCCAGAAAAACTTTCAGCTTTGTTAAATCGAGTTCCGGACCTATTTTACTTTTATCAATCCTGACGTTGGCTTCAGTTATTTCTGAATTTGAAGTATGTATATGAATTTTGTTCAACGTGATCGAATCGGGGTCAAAAACTAGTTGTGCCGTAAAATCTTCAAGCCTGAAGTCTTTCCGGTTATTCATCTGAAAGCGTGTAACCTGAAAAGCCATTTTTTCATCCAGAATCTTCAGTTCAGACACTCCTAAAGAAATGTCGTCCATGAAAATCTGGTGCTCTCCAATACTGTCGTGATAAGCGTATCTCAGATTAGAATTGTTAAACTCAAACTTGTTCAGGATAAAATCGAATCTCAGACTGTCGTTTTTCAAGGTATCTTTTGTGGCAAACTGACTGATCAGAAACTGATAATTTGGCGTTCCGGTTGAATCGGTATTGATCTGAATGGAAGTTTTGTCCAGTTTCAGTTTCCCGATTGTAAAATATTGATTTTTAATGCTGAACGAATCGATAGTAGCCACTAGTTCATGAACAAACAAAAGCGAATCGTGTTTTTGATCTTCAATCAGGACTTCATCGAGCACTACTTTATTGAAAAATTCTACGGAAACACCTTTTACAGTGATGGTTGTATGGTATTTTTCAGACAGGTAATCAGCAAATTTTTGGGTCAGATAGGTCTGCACCACCGGACTCTTTAGTAGCACCCAGAAAGAAAAGAGCAGGATAAGTACCGTGCTCAGAATTGGCAATCCTATTTTGAGTGTTTTTTTGATATTTTTGTCGCTCCTATTTTAAAGCAAAATAATACAAATACCCGGATATAAACCAGTCTGTTTATGAAATTAACGAACGAACAGGCTTTTTATTGACATCAATGAACAAAGAAAAAGATATACTGATTTTAGGCATCGAATCATCCTGTGATGACACTTCTGCTTCGGTCATCAAAAACGGCTTCCTTTTGTCGAATATTATTGCCGGACAAAAGGTTCACGAAGCTTACGGCGGCGTGGTTCCTGAGCTTGCCAGCCGTGCACATCAGCAAAATATTGTTCCGGTAGTTGATCAGGCAATTAAACAGGCCGGAATACAAACTGGCGATATCACAGCTATTGCTTTTACGCGTGGCCCGGGCTTATTAGGTTCACTGCTAGTTGGAACTTCGTTTGCCAAAGGTTTATCGCTGGCAACAGGGGCTCCATTAATCGAAATTAACCACCTTCAGGCGCATGTTCTGGCTCATTTTATTCAGGAATATGATTCGCCACACGATCCGCCTAAATTCCCTTTTTTGTGTTTGCTGGTTTCGGGTGGAAACTCACAGATTATCCTGGTGAAAGATTACCTGGAAATGGAAGTCATCGGCCAAACCATTGACGATGCAGCGGGCGAAGCATTTGACAAATGCGCCAAAGTAATGGGACTTCCATACCCAGGCGGCCCGTTTGTGGATAAGTTAGCCAAGGAAGGTAATCCGGATGCCTTTAAATTCTCGAAACCACGTATTCCCAATTTCGACTATAGTTTCAGCGGACTGAAAACCAGTTTCCTATATTTTCTGCGCGACCGGTTGAAAGAAAACAAAAACTTTATAGAAGAGCGAAAGGCTGATCTGTGCGCCTCGCTACAAAAAACAATCATCGATATTTTGTTGGATAAACTTGTGAAAGCTGCCAAAGAAACCGGTATCCGCGAAATTACAGTTGCAGGCGGTGTTTCGGCCAATTCAGGATTACGAAATGCTCTGGTTGAAACCGCGGCAAAATATCACTGGAAAATGCATATTCCGAAATTTGCCTTTACCACCGACAATGCCGCCATGATTGCCATAACCGGCTATTTCAAATACCAGAAAGGCGAATTTATCGGCATGGATGCCGTACCTTTTGCGCGGATGAATATCAGGGTATAGCTTCGACAGGCAGCTACCGTTAAATCACAATTTCTTCAGCATCCATAAACCACAGCCAAAGTGTTTCGAGTTGCCCAAAGCCGCAGATAAATATTCAAATCCGAATTTCTCATAAATCTTCAGTGCTAAATGCAATTCGGGCAAGGTTTCGAGGTACACCTGCTGAAACCCATTCTCACGGGCGGCGTGTAGGCAATGCTCAATTAAAGTTCGGCCAAGAGCAATGCCACGTGCTTCGGGTAACAGATACATTTTTACCAGTTCGCAGGTATCTTCAGGCAATCCTTCTGTCGGGAAAATACCGCCACCACCCAATATTTTTCCTTCAGCTTCAGCTACAAAATAAGCTGATCGCGGCATGTTGAATAATTCGGATAAGGCATCGGTACTCGAATCGAAATAAACTGTACCGGGCCGGGCAGCGCCAAATTCAGCCAGGGTATTTCGAATAACTACGGCTAATTCCGGATTATCGGAAGGCTGAATAGGTCGTATCCTGATGTTTGAAGGAAGGATGAAAGCTGGTTCTGCCATGAGTTTTTGTTTGATAAATGTTTTTTAATTCATCGAATCAATCACGAGTGAAGAAGCTCCTAATACTGCCATATTGGTTCCGGCAGATATTTCGATCTTCAGGTTTTGATACAATTTCTGAAACGGGAAAACTTCGAAGGCTTTTCGCATACTTTTTTCGAAGAGCGGGAACGACTGACTAACCGAACCTCCCAAAATAATAGCTTCAGGAGCCAGTGCAAACAAAATATTTGAGAGTCCGCAGCCAATGTGGAAGCCCAGTTCGTCAAACATTTTTTGTGCTTCTGCATCGCCAGACCTGGCTTTTGTGGCTAATTCCTTTCCGCTCAGGTTACGGTTTTTGAAAAACATTCCGCTGCAATAGTTTTCGATATTGCTGTCAAGGTAATAAATATTTCCGAATTCGCCGGCACCGCTAAATTGTCCGGAGTACAGATGATTATTGATGATAATTCCCGCGCCCAATCCAGTTCCCATGGTTACGCCGACAAAATTGCGGTATGGTTTCCCTTTCCCGAAATGCTTTTCACCCAGCGCGAAACAATTCGCATCGTTATTCACCAAAACCGGTTTAGGAAAACGTCCTTCAAGCAGCTGTTTCAATGGAACAACATCCCATGAGGGAATATTGGTAACATCCAGCACCAGGTTATTTTCCAGATCGACCAGACCGGGAACACCAATTCCGATGCCCAGCACTTCTGAATCATAAACCTCTGAAATGGCATTTGAAATGGCATCAACCACCACCATTTTTGTCTGGTCAAACGGAGTTGAACAGGTGTATTGTTTTACAATTTTGTCATCTTCAATCAGAGCAGCGGTTATTTTTGTTCCGCCGAGGTCAACGCCAATTAGTTTCATGGTATCGTTTATTACTTTTTTAACATGATCGTTTTTCCTGTTTTTGCTGATTCACGGGCAGCATCCAGAATTTTAACGACCTGGACATTATTTTCAAGCGAATACGGATCATAGGTGGTCATTTTCACTTTTCCGGATAAAACATCAGCAAAGTAGCTAAATGGATCTTCGTAAACCGCAATATCTTTTGAAGTGACCTGTTTCAGTTGCTCGGTCTGCATCGTTCCTTTTCTTAAACGCATGTTGCTTTTGTCAATGGCAATGATGTAGCCCGTATTGCCATAAATTTCCATATCTTTTCTGCCAAAAGGCCAGTTCCAGGAAGCCTGAATAATACATTGCGACTTCGGATAGGAAACGATAATAGTTGCCTCATCATCCACTTTCGGGTAAACTTCAGGTTTAAAATGTTGCGTAACTGCGGTAACCGAAATGGGTTCCTCTCCTTTGGTCAGGAAAGTCATCAGGTTTGCACCATAACACCCGAAATCGATGAGGGCGCCACCTCCATTTTGAACCGGGTCGGCCAGCCAATCCAAAAAGTATTTGTCGCAACCGATTTCTTTGGGGCCCTGGTGCCCGTCGTGAATAACCACCTTTTTCATACTTCCAACGAAATTACTGTCGTTCACTAACTGAAATGATTTAGCTGTAGTCGGATACCAGGATGTTTCGAAATCGGTAAGTAACTGAATGTGATATTTTTTAACAAGTTCGGCCATCCTTTTGGCATGTTCAACATTGGTAGCCAGTGGCTTTTCAACCATCACGTGAATTCCCCGGGGCGCACAGGCTTCAACAGCGGCCATGTGTTCAAAAACAGAACCAAACGCAACGACTGCTTCCGGCTTCACAGCGTCCAGCATCTTTCCCAGATTAGTATAAATCAATTTCGGATCGAACCCATATTTTCTGGCAAGTGATTGAGCCAGTTCGGCATTCGGTTCAAAAACCCCGACCAACTGAAAGTCCTTTTTATCTTTCCTGCCTAAAATAAAAGCGATGTGTCCGTGAGTCATTCCGGCAATGGCCAGCCGGATAGGCTTTTGTTGAGATGGTTGTGCTTGAACTTCAGAAACTATCGTTAAGATAAGGACTAAGGCAATGATGATTTTTTTCATGAATGATTTGCGATTTTTTCGTTCGAATGAATTACTCAGAAACTGCTTTCCCAGGACACATTTGAATAGTTATTAAACAACGGATATTAAAAGATTAGCCGTACCATGGCCGGGTACGTTTGGTGGTTTTCAGGCAATCGATGGCAATATTCACATTGCTTACTACCTGAAAGTCGAACATTCCAACGCAAATAAAGTCGGCGCCATTTTCGTAAGCCCATTTAAAACCATCCTGAGGTTCGATGGCTCCGGCTGCCAGCACCTTAAAGCCCATTACCGGGACGGTAGCTTTGCTCACAAATTCAACGGCGCGTTCGGGGAACAGGCAGAACATATTGTTATGGAATCGATTGTGATCAAGGTATTCTTTTCCGTCAACTTCAAACGGGAATCGGTTTTCGCGTGGGTGCGCCGACCAGTACTGGTCGTGGTGCATCGTTTTCATGTAATAATCAGGAATGATTCCCTGATCGGCACAGGCAATTAGCGATTCAATCGAATGCGCCGCCAATCCAGCTGTGTAGCCTTGCTGCCGGATGTGTTCCATCATTTCATGAATCACTTCAATCCGATTGTCGCGCACCAGCCAGTCGCACCAGTTTCCCTGGATCTGAATGATGTCCACTCCGAAATCTATGGCTTTGTCAATATTCTCAAAATAGAGTTTTTTATTTGTATTTGGCCCAACTTCAGCCAGTTTCTGATTATTCAGGTTGGGAGCAACCTGCGAAATCACCTTGATTTTACTGCTTGTTATCTTTTTGTACTTCGCCAACAACGGATTCGAAGGAAAACCGATATTAATCGTATTGATTCCAGCTTGTTCTGCCAGCATCAGTGTTTCATAAACCTTTTGTTCGGTATTGTAAGCTTTGAACAGAGTTGACACATAAATCAAATCTCTGGAATGCGCCCAACCGCCAATCAGGTTACCGCCTGCAATCAGTCTGCTGATTTCATGTTTGCCGATTTTACCTTTGGGAAGCTCACCTTTCAATTCGTTTAAAGCCGTCTGTTTTACCTGAATAGTTGCTCCCGACATGACATCGACGCCAAACGTTTTAAAATTACTGATGGCGCCAAAACCCATAGCTCCTAAAACCGGCAGGGTTGCCAGGTTTTTCAGGACTTCGCGACGGGAAGAACTTGCTTCAGGTTCAATAACAGGTGATTTTTTTCGGTTTCTGAAAATTTCAAGTAACGTATCAATGCTGTAGCCTTTTTCTTTATAGAATGCCAGAAAAATCAGAGCTGCCGCTTCGATAAACAACTTGTCGACAATGAATAAATGCCCGTCAGACGCACTCATCAGTGGATTTCCAAAAGGAGGATAGGCGAAATAATACAGGGTCAGAAGTAATGCTCCTGCCATTGAGGCAAACCGGCTAAAAAGCCCGATGAAAAGTGCCAGTCCGATGAAGAAAAGTCCGTATATATTCAGGACATCAGTTAGTTTCAGAATTGCAGGCGAACTGGCCAGAACATGGTAAAAGCCGGAGAAAAAACCTGAAGTATTCAGCAAAAAGCCTGAAGCGGTCCAGTTTCCCTGGAGAATTTTGGATAATCCTTCATACAGAAAATGCCAGCCAATGGCCACACGGAGGATCGTAATAAATAAACGATTGTTGAATTTTTGATTGTTGGTTTTCATCAGATACAGGTTAGTTTGATTACTGTCAGTTTGGTTTAAATGAGCCGGTTAATTTCCTAATCTTTTCTGATAATTCAGCATAAGTTGAGGTTTTTTTTAACATACGGTGAGCAAGGAGTTAATCACCAAAGAAAAACCGTAATTAGTAATACGTTATCGGATACGAGTATTACTTTTAACCAATAATTCTCATCCGGAAAAATGAACAGAACGATCCTTATTCTCATCATTTTGCTTTATGCACAGCTGGCAAATGCAACCAATTATTACCTTTCGTCGAGTTCGGGCAACGACATTCTGAATAATGGAAAAACGGCAAACACGGCATGGCAAAGCATCACCAAGCTTAAAACAGTACTGAGCTTACTTCAGCCCGGCGATTCAGTCTTTTTTAAATGCAACGATTCGTTTACCGGTCAGCTGATCCTTTCCAAATCGGGGAATGCAGTCAAAAATATTTACTTCGGAAGCTATGGTTCGGGCAAGAAGCCAGTCATTTCAGGAACGACAATGGTTAGCAACTGGACACAAACTTCTACCAACATTTGGGAAGCAACTTGCGCTGATGCCGGAAGTAAAGTTACCAACTTTTTCATCAACGGTATTCCGCAGCAAATAGGCAGATGGCCCAATGCCACTGATCCGAACAAGGGTTATCTGTCGTACGAAACACATTCGGGAACCAACCAGATTACCGATAACCAGCTTACCAATGCAATTAACTGGACTGGTGCAGAGGCGGTGGTCAGGCGGGTACGCTGGATTCTGGACCGGCTAACCATTAAATCGCAGATTTCAGGAACTTTGCAATTCACAACCAATGTCAGCTATGAGTTTATTGACGGATTCGGGTATTTTATTCAGAATGACCCCCGGACACTGGATCAGCAAGGCGAATGGTATTATAATCCGGTCAATAAAAAGTTCAGTTTGTACTCTCTAACTGATCCTAACACATTCATTACCAAAGCCACTCAACTGGATTATTTAATCAAAATGAGCGGACTTAGTTACATCACCATCGAAAACCTTCAATTGATGGGGTCGGGCAAATTAGCTCTGCAGGTTCAAAATTGTAACCGGCTGACTATTAAAAATCTTGAAATCGAATCTTCCGGAGAAAATGGTGTGGATATCTACGCTTCGAACAATGTGCTTTTCGAATCAAACCTGATCAATCGTACCAACAACAATGCTTTCACCGTGAACGGATGCAAAAATTTTGTGATGCGAAATAACGTCATCAAAAACACAGCGTTAGTTGCCGGAATGGGATTGGGATCTGATGGTCAATACAATGCAGTTCAACTGAATGGAACTAATCTGTTGGCCGAATACAATACCATCGACAGCGTTGGATACATTGGAATGAATTTTAGCGGGGATACGCTCACCATCAAAAACAATGTGATTTCGAATTACTGCATGACCAAAGATGACGGCGGAGGTTTATATACCTGGAGCGATGGCACAAAAAATTATTCCAGAAAACTGATTGGCAATATTGTGATGAACGCGATTGGGGCTCCGGAAGGTTCAGCCTGGCCGGGTGTTGCCGCCGAAGGAATTTACATCGACGACCGGAGCGCCAATGTGGACATCATCGGAAATACAACATTCAATTGTGGAAACAACGGCATTTTCATTCACAATGCCAATCACATCAACATCCGTGGAAATACATCCTACAACAACGGCAAGCAGTTTTGGATGGTTCATGATAATATCGCTTCTTCTTTTCCTATAACGAATTGTACCGTGGACAGCAATCTTCTGGTGTCAAGAGATGCCAACCAGTTGGTTGCCAAATTTCAAACGATCGATAACGGAATTTCGAACATGGGAACCTTCGATCACAACTGGTATTGCCGGCCGCTCGATGACAAACTGACCATTCAAACGGAATATGTGAACGGAACATCATTCAACGAAGTGCTTACACTCGAAGACTGGCAGTCGAAATACCTGAAGGACGAGGATTCAGGCAAATCGCCAATTGCTGTTGATCCTTATAAAATCTTGAGTGTAAAATCTTCGAATTTCTTTACCAATTCAACATTCGAAGTAAGTACCTCCGGATGGTCGACCTGGGCAAACTATAACAACAGCAAAATTGCGGTTGCCAAAGGCGAAGGTGATCCGGGAAATGCCATGAAGACAAGTTTTACGACTTCTTCGGGCAAAACAGATG
>Ga0209538_1001868_pt1 | contig 10921 bp, 10 predicted proteins | sample BarGraNGADG00211_2_FD_184492 | JGI IMG/M metagenome (GOLD analysis project Ga0209538, IMG submission 184492) | Arctic peat soil microbial communities from Barrow, Alaska - Barrow Graham LP Ref core NGADG0004-211 (SPAdes) (version 2) | ecosystem: Environmental > Terrestrial > Soil > Wetlands >... | reverse complement strand
CTGTCAAGGTTGGCATCAACGGGTTCGGCCGCATCGGTCGCAACTACTACCGCGCTCTGGTCGCTGCCGGCGCGGACCTTGAGGTCGTCGCGGTCAATGACCTGACCGACAACCACACCCTCGCCCACCTGCTCAAGTACGACTCGATCCTCGGCCGCTTCCCGGGCGAGGTCACCTACGACGACGACGCGATCTACGTGGACGGCAAGGCGATCAAGGCTTTCGCTGAGAAGGATCCGTCTGCTCTCCCGTGGGGCGAGCTCGGCGTCGACATCGTCATCGAGTCGACCGGCTTCTTCACCGATGGCACGAAGGCCAAGGCCCACCTCGATGCGGGCGCCAAGAAGGTCCTCATCTCCGCTCCGGCGAAGAACGAGGACATCACGATCGTCATGGGCGTCAACGACGACAAGTACGATCCGGCGACCCAGAACATCATCTCCAACGCGTCCTGCACGACGAACTGCCTGGCGCCGATGGCGAAGGCCCTCAACGACGGCGTCGGCATCGTCAAGGGCCTCATGACCACGATCCACGCGTACACGCAGGACCAGAACCTCCAGGACGCCCCGCACAAGGACCTCCGTCGTGCGCGCGCCGCGGCCATCAACATGGTCCCGACCACGACCGGCGCCGCCAAGGCCGTCGCGCTCGTGCTGCCGGAGCTCAAGGGCAAGCTCGACGGGTACGCCATGCGCATCCCGATTCCGACCGGTTCCGCCACCGACCTCACCTTCGAGGCCGGCCGTGAGACCACCGTCGAAGAGGTCAACGCGATCGTGAAGGCCGCGGCCGAGGGCGCCATGAAGGGCAAGCTCGTCTACACCGAGGACCCGATCGTCTCCAAGGACATCGAGACCGACCCGGCCTCCTGCGTTTTCGACGCGCAGCTCACCAAGGTGATCGGCAACATGGTCAAGGTCGTCGGCTGGTACGACAACGAGTGGGGCTACTCGAACCGCCTCGTCGACCTCACCGTCCTCGTCGGCTCGAAGCTCTGATCCGCTTCCACTCCTAGAAAGGCCTACACGTGAGGTCAGTACCCGACCTTGGCGCGCTCGCTGGTAAGCGCGTCCTGATTCGCTGTGATTTCAATGTCCCGCTCGACGGCGACGTCATCACCGACGACGGGCGCATCCGCGCCGCGCTCCCAACGCTGACCGGTCTGATCAAGGCCGGCGCGAAGGTCGTGGTACTGGCCCACCTGGGCCGCCCTAAGGGCCTCCTCAACCCGAAGTACAGCCTCGCCCCGGCCGCGAAGCGGCTGGGCGAGCTGCTCGGCACCGACGTCAAGCTGGCCACCGACGTGGTCGGCGAGTCGGCGCACGCGATGGTGGCCGGACTCGCCGACGGCGAGATCGGCATGTGCGAGAACGTTCGCTACGAGCCGGGCGAGGAGAGCAAGGACGACGCCGAGCGCGGCGCCCTTGCCGCGAAGTACGCGGCGCTGGCCGACGTCTTCGTCTCCGACGGTTTCGGCGTCGTCCACCGCAAGCAGGCGTCGGTCTTCGACGTGGCGAAGCTCCTGCCGTCCGCGGCTGGTTCACTCGTCGCCAAGGAGGTCGAGGTCCTCAAGAAGCTCACCCAGCACCCTGAGCGCCCGTACGTGGTCGTCCTGGGCGGGGCGAAGGTGGCCGACAAGCTCGCGGTCATCGACAACCTGCTGCAGGTCGCCGACGCGCTCGTCGTCGGCGGTGGCATGAGCTACACATTCCTCGCCGCCCAGGGCTACGAGGTCGGCGGCTCCATCCTCGATGCGGAGAACATCGAAGCGTGCAAGGGCTACCTGTCGCAGGCGAAGGCCGCCGGCAAGCAGATCCTGCTGCCCGTCGACACGCGTGTGGCAGCGGAGTTCGACTTCGCTGGCCGTACGGTCTCTGAGGTCTCGATCGTCCCGTCCAGCGAGATCCCGGCCGACCAGTCGGGCCTGGACATCGGCCCGCAGACCGAGAAGGTGTTCGCCGACGCGATCCTGGGCGCCAAGACGGTGTTCTGGAACGGGCCGATGGGCGTCTTCGAGATCGAGGCTCTGGCATCGGGTACGAAGGCTGTGGCTGCGGCCCTGGCCGAGACCGACGCCTTCACCGTCGTCGGTGGCGGCGACTCCGCAGCGGCCGTCCGTCAGCTCGGCTTTGCCGACGACGCGTTCGGCCACATCTCGACCGGCGGCGGCGCGTCGCTGGAGTACCTCGAGGGCAAGACCCTTCCGGGCCTGTCCGTGCTGGAAGGCTGAGCGATGGCGAACCGCACCCCGCTGATGGCGGGCAACTGGAAGATGAACCTGAACCACGTCGAGGCCACCGGCCTCGTCCAGAAGTTCGCGTGGACGCTCTCCGACCACAAGTACAACCCGGCCACGACCGAGGCGGCCGTCATCGTGCCGTTCACCGACATCCGCACGGTGCAGACGCTCATCGAGGCGGAGAAGTACCCGATCGCCTGGGGCGCTCAGGACGTCTCCGTCCATGCCTCGGGGGCCTACACCGGCGAGACCTCGGCGGACATGCTCGCCAAGCTCGGCTGCCGGTACGTGGTGGTCGGTCACTCCGAGCGGCGCGAGTACCACGCGGAGACCGACGAGATCATCAACGCCAAGGCCAAGGCGGTCATCGCCGCCGGTATGACGCCGATCGTCTGCTGCGGCGAGGTGCTGGCGATTCGCAAGGAGGGCCGCCACGTGGCGCACGTCCTGGGCCAGGTCACAGCCTGCCTCGAGGGACTCTCGCCAGAGCAGGTCGCCGCGCTCGTCATCGCGTACGAGCCGGTCTGGGCCATCGGCACGGGCGAGGTTGCCACACCGGCGGATGCGCAGGAGGTCTGCGGGGCTATCCGCGGCAAGGTCTCCGAGCTGGTCGGAGCTGCCGCGGGCGCAGCCGTACGGATCCAGTACGGCGGCTCGGTCAAGTCGAGCAACGTCGTCGACATCATGGGCCAGCCCGACGTCGACGGCGCCCTGGTGGGCGGCGCCAGCCTCGATCCCGAGGAGTTCTCCAAGATCGTCCTGTTCCAGGGCTGACCCATCTAGGCAAGTCGGCGGCGCCGGTGGCTGAGGCCCCGGCGCCGCCGCCGTGTCCGGCCGCACGTCCCGTACCACTACGGGTATCGCTTCGTCAGCGAGGCCGGTTCTTCGACGAGGGCACGCGTGGGTTACCATGTGTAAGTGAGTTTGCTCGTCCCCTTGATCACCTGGCCTGTTCTCAGCGTGTCCATCGGCCTCGTGATCACCAGCGTGATCCTGGCCCTGTTCATCCTGCTCCACAAGGGCAAGGGCGGCGGCATGTCCGACCTCTTCGGTGGTGGGATGTCGACCGCCATGGGTGGCACGAGTGTCGCCGAGCGAAACCTCGACCGCATCACGATCATCGTCGGGTCGCTGTGGCTGGCTTGCATCGTCGCGCTGCTGATCATGTACCGCTTCGGCGTCTAGCCCGACCACGAGTCTCACGAGTCCAGAACAACCTAGATCGAGGAGTGTGACTGTGGCCGGAGGTAGCGCCATTCGCGGAAGCCGCGTCGGTGCGGGCCCGATGGGGGAGGCCGAACGGGGCGACGCAGCCCCACGCCTGTACGTCTCGTACTTCTGCGCGAACATGCACGAGACCCGCCCGGCGTTCGCCGCCGAGGCCCAAGTGCCGAGGGAGTGGGATTGTCCGCGCTGCGGACTGCCCGCCAACCTGGATGCGGAGAACCCTCCGCCTCCGCCGAAGATCCTGCCCTACAAGACGCACCTCGCGTACGTGAAGGAGCGGCGCACCAACGCTGAAGCCCGCACGATCCTCGAGGAGGCGCTGCAGGGCCTGCGTGACCGCCGCGCCCGCGGCGAAGTCATCTACTGACGCGCACCAACCAGAACGGCCGACCGATGAGGTCGGCCGTTCGTGCGTTCAGAGCACGCAGGAATGGAACGGCAGCTCGGCGGCGGCAGCCTCGTCGAGGAACCACACCGTACGCTCGACACCGCTCACGTGGGCCGAGATCGTCGTGGCGTCGCCACGGAACGTCCGTGCCACCGCCCGCGCCTTCTCCTTGCCCGTCGCCAGCATCCAGACCTCTCTGGACTTGTTGATCGTGGCGAGGCTCAACGAGACCTGCTCGCCGGGCGGTTTAGGCGCATCAGTGACCCCGACCGCGATCGCGGCCGTCGGCTCGGCCGAGGGATGATCCGGATGGAGCGCCGCCACGTGCCCGTTCTCCCCGAGTCCGAGAAGACAGATGTCGATGACGCGGCCGGCGAGTTCCGTCCCGTACGTCAACGCCGCCTGCGCCGGATCCGCTGAGGCGTCCGACGACGGCATCGGATGGGTACGTGCGGGGGACAGCGGGAAGGTGCCGGCCAAGCGCGACAGGGCTTGGAGCGAGTTCCGGCGCGGATCGTCCGTGGGGACGAACGCTTCGTCGGTCCACCACAACTCGAGCGCCCCAGGATCGACCTTCGACGTGCCGACCACGCGAGCCAGGTGCTCGTACGCCAGATTGGCGACCCGCCCTCCGGTGAGGCAGAGCTCGACGATCCGGCCGTCCGACTGCAGCTTCTCGATGCGCCGCACGAGGGAGTCCGCCACGTCCTGGGCCAACATCTCCGGCGTGGGAAGGCGGCGTACGACGCGGGCGCTCACGAGGCCTCCGCCGCGTGGTGGTGGGCCGCGGGAAGCGGCGGATCCTGACGGCCCAGAGCCTCTTGCACTCTCGCTGCCTTGCGGCTGCCGGCCCTGGCACCGGTCTTCGCGACACGGGCGGCCGCGATGGCGCCGGCTTCCTTGCGCTTGCGGGCGGGCTCGGGCTGGGGCACTGACCTTCCCTCACGGGACAGCAGGGCAGCCAACGCGGCGGCGTACACGTCGTCGGCGTCAAGTCGCCGGAGCTCCTCGGTGAGGAGCTCATTGATGTCGCGCCGCTTGAGTGCGACCGTACGGCGCGGCTGGCCCGGGATCGCGTACGAGGCCGTCTTGCCGTCCTCGCGAGCGATGACGATGTCGCCGCCCGGGGTCTCCAGCACCACCGACGTGATCCCTGGACCGGACGACGGCTTGCGGGTGACCGGAACCCTCAGCCGGCTCTCCAGCCACGCCGCCATGAGATCCGCGGGGGCATTGTTGCGCGGGCCGACCACCCTGGCAGAGAGCAGGCGCATGGGGTACTGGTCCAGCGCGGCTGTGAGCAGCGCCCGCCACAGCGTGAGTCGGGTCCACGTGAGGTCGGTGTCGCCGGCGGAGTGGTGAAGGGCGCGGACCTCCAGCGCCCTGATGGGGTCCGAGCTGCTCGCGGCGTCGGTGATGCGGCGGTCAGCGAGCTGTCCGAGGATGTCGTCGCCGGGCGTGTCAGGAGCGTTGGTCGGCCACCACATGACGACCGGCGAGTCCGGCAGGAGCATCGGCAGCACGACGGAGTCGGCGTGATCACGCACCTCACCGGACAGCCGGAGCACGATGACCTCACCCGGTACGTCCTCAGCCAGGTGGATGTCCGCGTCCAGCCGATCCGTCTTCCCGGTCGTCTTGACGACGAGCACGAGACGGCAGGGGTGTTCGCGCGCCGCGGTCTGAGCAGCTGCATACGCCTTCCCGAACGAGCGCTGCTCCGCGGAAACGATGAGCGTGAGCACCAGCCCGGAGGCGCTGCCGAGGCGGCTGCGCGCCTTGAGCAGCGCGTTGGCGATCTCGCTGGTGTCAGTGTGCGTGAGCGTGATGATCATGGGTCTCCTAGGGCCGTCGCCAGGCGTGGCCGTCGCGCGCGATCATCTCGTGGGCGCTGGCAGGGCCCCACGTCCCGGACTCGTAGTCCTCAGGTGGTGTCTTGAGGCTCGCCCAGTAGTTGAGCACAGGATCGAGGATCTGCCAGCCGAGCTCGACCTCCTCCTGTTGCGGGAACAGTGGCGGGTCACCGAGCAGTACGTCCAGAAGCAGCCGCTCGTACGCCTCGGGCGACGACTCGGTGAACGAGTCGCCGTAGCCGAAGTCCATGTTGACGTCCCGGATCTCCATCTGGCTACCGGGGACCTTGGCGCCGAACCGCAGCGTCACGCCTTCGTCGGGCTGGATCCGCATCACGAGCGCATTCCGGCCCAGGTCGAGGGTGTCGGTCGCCATGAACGGCAGGTGAGGCGCTTTCCTGAATTCGAGCGCGATCTCCGTGACACGCCGGGGGAGACGCTTGCCCGCGCGGAGGTAGAACGGGACGCCGGCCCACCGGCGGCTGTCGATGTCAACCCGGAGGGCTGCGAAAGTCTCGGTTGTCGAGGTCGCTTGGAACCCCTCTTCCTCGACGCAGCCGACGACATGTCGTCCACCGGTCCATCCTGCCGCGTAGCGGCCGCGGGCAGCGTGCAGGTCGGGCCGCTTCGGGGTGATCACCGCCGAGAGCACCTTCTGCTTCTCGCGGCGCAGGTTCGTCGCATCGAATGAGATCGGCTCGTCCATCGCCGTGAGGGCGAGCAGCTGGAGCAGGTGATTCTGGATGACGTCACGGGCCGCGCCGATGCCGTCGTAGTAGCTCGCCCGACCCCCGACTCCGATGTCTTCGGCCATCGTGATCTGTACGTGGTCGACGTAGTGGTTGTTCCAGACCGGCTCGAACATCTCGTTGGCGAACCGTAGGGCCAGCAGGTTCTGAACGGTCTCCTTGCCGAGGTAGTGATCGATGCGGAACACGGACGACGACGGGAACGCCGTGGAGACGACCTGGTTGAGCTCCTTGGCGCTCGCCAGGTCATGCCCGAAGGGCTTCTCGATGACGACCCGTCGCCACCCGCCGCGATCGGGCGCAGACAGCCCGGACCGGTTGAGGTTCTGGATCACCGTCTCGAACAGGCCCGGGGGGATGGACAGGTAGAAGGCGTGGTTGCCGTTCGTCCCGCGGAGCTGATCGAGCTCTTCGATGGTGGCGGCGAGCTCCTGGTACGAGGACTCCTCATCGAGATTGCCCTGGACGAACCGGATCCCCTCGCACAGCTGCCGCCACACCTCTTCGCGGAACGGGGTGCGGGCGTTCTCCCGGACAGCCTCGTGAACGCGGGATGCGAAGTCCTCGTCGGCCCACTCACGACGGGCGAACCCTACCAGTCCGAAGCCGGGGGGCAGCAGGCCGCGGTTCGCGAGGTCGTAGACCGCCGGCATGAGCTTCTTCCGAGCGAGATCACCCGTGACACCGAACATCACGAGCACGCAGGGACCTGCTATGCGGGGGAGCCGACGATCCTGCGGATCGCGCAGCGGGTTTCCGCTGAACCTCTCGTCGACCACCGTGGTCCTCTCTTTGCCATAACCAAGCCCAACTAATGATTGTGCCCCGACTAGGAAGAACGGCTTGTCCGGAAAGCCTATTCCTCGCTCGAGGGTGGCGGGGGTGGTACGCCAAGTCTCACCGGCCGACCAGCCAAGGATCCAGGGCGGCGGCGGCGAACACCAGGGCCAGGTAGGCGTTCGACCAGTGGAACAGCCGCATCGGCCTAGCGCTCGTGTCGTCGGCTCCGGCGCGTGCCCGGTTGAGCAGCATCACGGCCTCCACGATGAACCAGGCCCCGCACCCCCCGGCGACCAGCGGGTACAGCCAACCGGTGTGCGCCACCGGCCACAGCACGAGGCTGGTCGCGACGGTGAGGAGGGTGTAGACGAGGATCCGCGTGGCGACGGCCGTTCGCGTGGCCACGACCGGCAGCATCGGCACCCCGCCCGCCTCGTAGTCCTTGCGGTAGCGCCAGGCGAGGGCCCAGGTGTGCGGTGGCGTCCAGAAGAAGACGATCATGAACAGGATCAACGGGGGCCAGGCGACGGTCCCGGTGACGGCCGTCCAGCCGATGAGCGGCGGGAAGCAGCCCGCGATACCGCCCCAGATGATGTTCTGGGACGTGGTGCGCTTGAGCCACATCGTGTAGACGAACACGTACAGCGCATTGGCGAGGAGTGCGAGCCAGGCCGAGAGCCAGTTCACCGCCAGACCGAGCACGAGGACGGAGCCCACCCCCAGCACCGTCCCGTACACGGCCGCTGCCTGTCGGCTCACGCGGTGGCGGGGGAGCGCCCGGGTACGTGTGCGCCGCATCAGTTCGTCGATGTCGGCATCGATGACGTTGTTGTAGGTGTTCGCACTTCCCGCGGCGAGGTAGCCGCCGACCATGGTCGCGACCATCACCCGCCATGCCGGGACACCGTGCGCGGCGAGGAACATCGCCGGCAGCGTCGTGACCAGCAGCAGCTCGACGATCCGCGGCTTGGTCAGCCCGACGTACGCGGCGATCACATCGCGCGCCGTCACCGCTGGGCCGATGGCCTGCGGCACCGTGGCGGTGCCCGCGGGCGGAGTCACTCGTCACTCCCTGGTTGTGTCGGCGGGTGGGCCGAACGCACTTTAGCCCGGGTTCGCGGGCGAGGCCACATCCCGCAGCCGCCAGAAGACGTGGACGGTCGCTGCCGAGAGCGCCGCGAGACCGGCCATGTGGAGCGCCACGCCGACGATCGGCAGGCCGGTGAAGTACTGGGCGTAGCCGATGACGCCCTGCAGGAGCTGTACGGCCAACAGCGCTGCGACGAGCCTGGATCTCGTGATGATGAAGGCTACGAGGGTGAGGATCAGCAGCAGCCACACCGAGCCGGCGTGCACGCGCGCGGCCAGATCAGGACTGATCCCGTTGCGCAGGACGCCACCGGCTCCGGAATGGGGGCCCGCTCCGGTCACCACGGTGCCGAGGATGATGACCAGCCCCGTCGCAAGAACGATCCCGAGGATCAGGCGCCTGACCAGCCTGGAGACCGTCAATGCCGCGACGTCGTACGCGCGGTGCACCATCACGACGCACACGCCGATGATCGCCACAGAGAGCAGCATGTGGACCGACACCACCCAGGGGTTGAGCTGGCTGAGCACCGTGATGCCGCCGACGACCCCCTGCAGCGGGATTCCCAGTCCGACGATGATCGCCAACGTGCGGATCGGTTTCATGGGAGCCCCGGCGGCCGTCGACTTCACCCGGAAAGCCGCGATGACCGTGCCGATGGCGATGGCGACCAACACAAACGTGAGCATCCGGTTGGCGAATTCGATCACACCGTGGACGCCCAGCTCGGCCCGAGGAACGTAAGAAGAGCCACTGCACTGCGGCCACGTCGGGCAGCCGAGGCCGGAACTCGTCAGGCGCACCACGGCTCCGGTCACGATGATGAGCATGTTCACCACCAGGGAGGCGACGGCCCAGGCGCGTAAGGCGCCGACTGTGCCGAACAGTCGGGTGGTGGCGGATGGGGGCGCAGTCGTGGTCGTTGAAATGGTCACGGCGACGAGTCTACGGGCGAGAGAGCCGTCGTTTGTTCCCCGTGCTCAGAGCGCCGAGTCCTTGCGGAAATCGTCGTAGGAGACGTTCCAGTCCGTCCAGCCGTTGCCCTTCTCGAGGCCTCGGGAAGTGCCGGTGACGTTGATGAGGTCACCCACCCTGCAGTTGGAGAACAGCCACGCGCCGTTCGCGGTGCTGGCGCCGATGCAGCCGTGGCTGACGTTGGCCTTGCCCTGGCTGCCCACCGACCACGGTGCGGCATGGACGAACTCACCCGAGTCTGTCTCTCGCATCGCGTACTGGACGTTGGACAGGTTGTAGTAGTCCGGGCTGGTCTTGGGGATGCCGACGGTCTCGGAGTTCATCTGGAGTGACGCGAACTTCTCCTTGAGCACCTTCTTGCCGCTGCGGCTCAAGAAGCCGGGCTTGCCGCCGGTGATCGGGATCGTCTTGACGACGGCTCCGTCGATGACGACCTGCATCTGGTGGGAGGCGAGGTCGGCGTTGAGGATGACCGAGCGGCCGACGGTCATGGTGCCGGTCACAGACTTCTGGCCGTACGTCCCGTTGCCGGCCGGGACCGAGTTGACGTCGACGACGATCGTGACCTGGGTACCGGCCTTCCACAGCTCCTTGGGGCGCCAGTGGACCTCGGTGCTCGAGAGCCAGCCCCACGAGCCTTCTTGGGCAGGGTCCGAGGTCACGGTCATGTGCTTCTGGAACGCGGCCCTGTCAGTGACCGGGACATCGAACTTCACCACGACGGGCATGGCCACGCCCACGGTGCCACCGGAGACGATCGTCGGGAAGATCTGCTGTTTGAGGGACAGATTCTGGGCGGAGAAGCTTGTGGTGGTGGTCGACTGGGCGCCCTCGAGATTCTGGCCGGTGACGACCACCTGGTACTTCAATCCTGGCTCGAGCAGGCTGCCAGCGGTCCACGTCGACGAGTCAGGCGCCAGCGTGCCCTGCACGGTCTGCTGCCCGGCCTTGGGGTCGGTGAACGTCATGGAGACATCTGTGATGGAGCCGAGCCTCGCCGTCACGGTGAGAAGCGTGTCCACCGGAACAGTGGCGCCCTCGGTGACGCTCGTCGTCAGCTGGACCGGTGCGGCAGCCGTCGGAGTGGCGGAGGGCTCAGGTGATACCGAGGCACCGTCGCTCGACCGCGCTGACGGTGAGGCATTGGCGCACCCGGCCAGAGCGAGCGCGGACCCGGCGCCGGCGAAGCCGACGACCGCGCGACGTGAGACTGGCATGCGTACTCCCGTGGGCAGAAGGAATTCCTGACACCAGGATAAGCGACGGACCGGCCAATGTTGTTCCCACGCCGGACACGTGGAACGGGCCGGTCAATGAAGACCGGCCCGTTCCGGGGGTTTCACGCGGTGTGCAGAGGTTCAGCTCTCCCCGACCGAGACCGTCTCCACGGCCGTGGCAGGGGACACGATGGCCTCAGGCGACGGGAGCGCGAGCTCGTCGTCGTTCTGGCCCGCGACAGCCCTCGTGGCGTCTTCGAGGTTGCCCGGGATACGCATCCCGTAGAAGGACCGCCACACGAAGTACGCGGACACTGCGAAGAACACCGCAGCCAAGACATGAACGAGGGTGCCGTTGGTCTTGGTCAGGCTCACGGCCAGCTCGACGGCCAGCAGGCCG
>Ga0209538_1001866_pt1 | contig 10928 bp, 12 predicted proteins | sample BarGraNGADG00211_2_FD_184492 | JGI IMG/M metagenome (GOLD analysis project Ga0209538, IMG submission 184492) | Arctic peat soil microbial communities from Barrow, Alaska - Barrow Graham LP Ref core NGADG0004-211 (SPAdes) (version 2) | ecosystem: Environmental > Terrestrial > Soil > Wetlands >... | reverse complement strand
TATATCACTTACCCCGCCGTGAAGGGCTTTGAAGACGGTCTCAAGAAACGGTTGGGACGCAACGTCACAATTGGATACATTCACATAGACTCTCACATGGACTTCTATGATAATCCCGATGCTATGGGCAAGTACTATCATGGATCTACTGCGCGCAGAGTCAGTGAACTCGAAAGTGTGGATTTGCACAATATGGTATGGGTAGGGCTAAATGGAACCACTGGCCTCGAGGGCTATAACTATGTAAAACAGGGTGGAGGAACTCTGTTTACAATTCAGGACATCCGTCGAGAGGGAATGATCGCTATCATGGAAAAGGCTGGCGCAATTGCCTCGCGTGGTTGTGACGCCGTCTATGTTACGATTGATATCGATGTGGTCGATCAAGCGTATGCTTGCGGAACCGGCTGCTATGTTTATGGGGGCATCACTTCAGTTGAACTGCTTGAAGCGTCCAGCGTCTTATCGATGATGCCTGCAATTGGGGCTATTGATTTGGTTGAGGTTTCTCCTCTTCTGGATACGACCGGCAATACCAGCCGTTTAGCTGCCACTGCATTGATCAATTTCTTGAAGCCCCGCATCTTTGATATCACGTGAGAGGTGGATGCACAATCTAAGTGCAACGAGCTGAACTGAAAAAGGAAGCCCATCGAGATAAACCAATGCGATAAAATGGAAGTAGTCACACAACGATTAGCAAGGATGTTTACTCGATGAGCTGCCACCAGCTTACCATTGGTGAACGTGATTGCATGTTGCTGTTGCATCAGAATCAGAAAGACGTCACACTGATTGCTCAAGCACTTGGACGAAGCAAGAGTACTATCAGCCCAGACCTCCATGGAAATGCCAGGAGGCATGGCTATCATGCCTACGAAGCACAGAATTCATACACAATTCGCAGACGGACATGCAAGCCTCACCCGAAGCAGCCGCCAGAAGTCGTGTGGGCGACTGGGAAGGTGATACGGTCGCTGGAAGACACCGAACCGGGTGCTTTATGACATTGGTCGATAGAAGAGCACGGTTCCTGGTTGGAAAGAAGCTTGATGATCACCGCGCAGAAACCCTGAAGGAATCGATTTGTGATAGTTTGAAGACGTTGCAGTGTCATACATTGACGGTAGACAATGGCCAAGAATTTGCGGTCCATAAAACTATAACGGCTGAATCGAACGCACAGGTATACTTCGCTCATCCGCATAGTCCATGGGAAAGGCCTACCAATGAAAACACGAATGGGTTGCTACGCCAGTTCTCTCCGAAGCACACAAGCTTCTTGACAGTGACACAGGTACATTTCAATTACGCAACCCGCCAATTCAATAACCATCCACGGAAATGTCTCAACTGGAAACCGCCGTATCGGGCCTTGGCAGAAGAACTGTTACACTTGATTTGACAAGCAACTATTGTGAAGACGGAGTATGAGCAACTGTTCTTCTAAGCTCAAGAGACAATATCTGAGGAGATGAAGAATGGGTTGGTTCAAAGCCGTACAATGTATCCGCTGCAAGTCTCCACTTGGAACAGCCCCCTACTATTTAGGATGCCCCAAATGCGAGTCTGAAGGTGTCAATTGCAACTATACCACCATATATGATCTAAGCGAGGCCTACCTGCCTGAGGCTCATCCCGAGGCAGGTATATGGAGCTATAAGCCGTTTTACCCCGTGCATGACGACGCCCGCGAGATCAGCTTGCAGGAAGGGAATACCCCTCTCATACATCTGAAATCGTTGGGAGAGCGATTAGGCTTGAATAGGCTGTACGCAAAGGACGAAAGCCGCAATCCCACGCTCTCGTTTAAGGACAGGTTCTGTTCCGTTGCCATTACGAAAGCAGTGCAGGACAGTGCACCTGGCATCGTAGTCTCCTCAACGGGCAATCAAGGTGCTTCTGCGGCCGCCTATGCGGCAAAAGCCGGCAAGCCATGCATTATATTCACTGTAGCCGAGGTACCAGATACCATGAAGACTCTCATGCTGGTCTATGGAGCTGCAGTTGTAATGGTTCCGACCTCCTTGGATCGTTGGAAACTGATGCGGCTTTGCGTGCAGGAATTCGGTTGGGCACCAATAAGCGGCTTTATCTCGCCACCAATTGGAAGCAACTGCTATGGCATCGACGGGTATAAATCCATGGCCTTTGAGGTGTACCGTCAACTGCAGAATACGGCGCCCGATGCAGTAATATTCCCTACGGCCTATTCTGATGGACTGTACGGCTTCTATAAGGGCATGGAAGACCTACGGGAGTTGAAACTGGTCTCTCACCTTCCCAAACTGATAGCCAGCGAGGCCTTTGGTTCCATGGAGCAGACACTTGCTGTTCATGCAGATCGCCCCGTAGCGGTAGGCAGCAGTTGGTCGGTTTCCTTCTCAATAGCCGGCAGCCTGTGTACCTGGCAGGGGTTAGAGAGTGTTGCCAGTACGAATGGCTATGCCCGTTGCAGTAGTGATGCTGAAACGCTTGCGATGCAAATCCTGCTGTCAAGAACAGAGGGCTTGTATGCCGAGAATTCTTCAGTCACTTCGCTGGTATGTGCAGGAAAACTGGCTGCGGAAGGGAAGATTGGTCCAGACGACACGGTAGTGGCAGTTCTTACATCCACTGGCCTCAAGGACCCTGCGACAACTCAGAAGAACATGCCGACTGTACCACATATTAATCCCGACAGAGATGAACTGCGCAAAGCTCTGGCAAATTCATATGGCATAAAGCTGTAATAAGTCCTATAGAAGGGACAGAGAAGAACACGAGAACAAGGAGGCTGTTGTGGGGGTGTTGTTCTCTCGGTTCTCGTGTTCTCGTTTATGCAGAAGCAATCAGGAAACGCCCAGATAGGTCTTTCGTAACGTGTCATTCTCCAAGAGCTCGGAGGATTTTCCCGCCAATTCTATGCTGCCCATTTCCATAACATAGGCTTGATTCGAGATTTCCAAGGCCAAATTCGCATTTTGCTCCACAAGCAAGATCGCAATTCCAAGCTTGGAAATACCAATGATGGTATCTGCGATCTTATCCACGACCTGAGGCGCAAGCCCCAGTGATGGCTCATCAAGCAGCAGTATCTTGGGTGAAGCCATCATTGCACGGCTCACTGCCAGCATCTGCTGTTCACCCCCCGAAAGTGTCCCCCCCAACTGATTGATACGTTCCTTCAAGATCGGAAACAGCTCCAACACCTGGTCCAGTAAGTGATCAATCAGCGCCTTCTTCTTGGCCGAGAAGGCACCCATCAGAAGATTTTCTTTTACGGTAAGTGTAGTAAATATCTTCCGCCCTTCGGGAACATGAATGACGCCTTCTGATACAATCTTATGTACCGGCATGCCCACGAGTGCCTTGCCGTTGAATGTGATATGCCCACCAGTTGGCTTCAGAAGGCCCGAGATCGTGCGCAAGGTCGTGGTCTTCCCTGCCCCGTTGTTCCCGACAAGTGCTACAATTTCATCCGACTCTACATGAAGGTTTATTTTGTGAAGTGCCACATTTTTGCCATATTGTACAGTCAAGTTTTCTATCTCAAGCAGTGGCATTGGCTGCAACCCCCTTTCTTTTCGAACCCAAGTAGACTTCAATCACTTTCGGGTTGCTCTGTATCTCAACTGGAGAACCAACCGCCAGCAACTCACCCTGCGACAACACGGCAATGCGTTCGCTCAACTTCATTACAATCCGCATGTCATGTTCTACGAGCAAGACAGTCTTCTTCAGTTCTGTATTGATCTTTGTTATCAGAGATGATAGTTGCTCCTTCTCCGCTGTATTCATCCCGGCACAAGGTTCATCAAACAAAAGCAGTTTGGCCCCGGTCACCAACGTTCTCGCTATCTCCAGCTTGCGCTGGAGGCCATAAGGAAGATTCTTGGCTTTCTCATTCTTCAGGGCACCCAGACCCACAAATTCCAGAGCCTCGTCGGCTTGCATCTTGCCTCGTTTCTCTTCTTCCCTATACCGTTTACTCATAAGCACCGCATCCAAGAAGTTTTGCTTCAACTCATGATGGAGACCTAACTGCACATTCTCCTCTACAGTCATCTCCTGTAACAAGTGAATGTTTTGGAAGGTTCTGGCGATCCCCATCGACACCAAATCATATGCAGGCAACCCTCCAATGCTCTCACCGTTGCAGCTAACCGTACCTTCGGTCGGGACAAGAAAGCCCGTGATGACATTAAACAGAGTGGTCTTCCCTGAACCGTTGGGACCGATCAACCCCGAAATCTTTCCTTCTTCTACCGTCAATGACACATGATTCAGCGCCTTCAGTCCGCCGAATTGCATCACTATATCCTTTACCTCCAATAATGGCATCATGTCCCGCCCCACTTTCCTTGTTCTGCGACTGCCTTCGATTTCCTTGCTAGCTTGTTGGATATGGTACTCCACCAGTTGTTTTCTCTGCCTATCAAAACGACTACCATTACGACGCCGACGAAGACAAGTCGGTAAAGCTGCGCAAATCGAAATATCTCGGGCACGAGCGTGAGGATTGTGGCTCCTATTACAGGGCCAACTAATGTCCCTGGACCGCCCAGTATGACCATGCACAGTACTGCTATGGAATCTGCCATTGTAACTGTATCGGGACTAACAAAAGAGACATAGTGCGCATACATTGCCCCGGCCATACCAGCCAGACACGCCGACAGAACATAGGCTCCTATCTTATACTTTGTGAGGTTGATCCCCATGGACTTGCCTACCGTTTCATCGTATTTGATGGCAAAGAATGCGCGCCCTATTTTGGACTTCATGATACGGTCTGTTATGTACAAGGTCAGTACCAAGAGGGCGAGCGCGCAGTAAATATATGCAATATTGCTAAACGTCCATCTTCCTATCTTGGCTGCGTCTATATTCCGAATCCCCATGGGGCCATTTGTAAGTGACATCCAATTCATCTCGACCACACGCATCGCCCCGCCAAATGCGAACGTGACCAATGCCAGAAACACGCCTTTTAGCCGTAGGGTTGGCGCTCCAAGCAGCCATCCAAATGACATTGCCACGAGTCCTCCGGCGACCATATTGATATAGAATGGTACATGAAATCGTGTGTTCAATATGGCTGCGACAAAGGCACCCACCCCAAAGAACGTCGCATGTGACAAGTTCGACAAGCCTGTCAATCCAACGGCTATGTTCAGGCTAGATGCCAGTATTGCGAACACTATACACATCATTACCATCTGCGCGTAATATGGATTGGTCCTGGTAAGCAGGGGCAGACAAATACCCACTATTGTCACAAGTAGAATTGGATTGCGCTTAATGGAGCCAAGTAGTTTTTTCAAACTGTAGTATCCCCCTTCCCAAGCAACCCCGCCGGTTTAAGAATAAGAATCAATATCAACACCACAAAGGAAACGCCCCCACTCACCTGCGCATTCCAAATGGTTCCCCCGATGCTTTCAATAATACCCATGAGAACACCGCCTACCATTGCTCCCGGGATACTCCCTATCCCGCCCAAAACGACCGCTGCAAACGCCTTGTCGCCAATCGAGTCGGCCATCATTGGAGACACTTGAGACAAGTACGTTGTCATCATAATGGCTGAAACGGCACCGAGTGCCGATCCTATGAAGAACGTCAGCGAAATCGTTGAGTTGACACTTACGCCCATCAAACCAGCAGTATCCCGATCCAACGAAACGGCGCGAATACTCATACCTTGTTTTGTATGACGAATGAATACCTGTAAGCCAGCCATCAACGTAACCGACAGTACCAATATCCACAAAAGTACCGAACTAAACTGTAGTGACCCTATGTGATACACCGGGGTAGTAGTTCCTATGGACATTCGAAACGGCGATACACCAAAGACTATCTGCAGCCCTGTTACAAGTATGTACGAGAATCCCACAGATACTGCAATCATTGAAAGCTTCGGCGCATTTCGGATAGGTTTGTAGCCTATTCGTTCCATGATTACGCCAATGATCCCACCGACCACGGCCCCGACAATAAATGCGAGCAAGTACGACATCCCCATTTTTGCAAATGAGTACCATGTGACATATGCACCCACCAAGGCAACCGCGCCATGTGCGAAGTTCAGAAATGACAGTGTCCCGTATATTAGGCAATACCCCAACGCCAACAGCGCATATATCAGACCTAGAGCAAGTCCATTGATCAACTGTTGCAACAGCATCGTTGATCTCCTCCTCTGTTCGGAATTTGTAGACCAGGAGCGGCCTACGGGCCGCTCCTGGTCCCCATAATACCTAACCCTCTTTCGCTAACGCCTAACTCTGTGGTCCAGTGTAGAGAACGTACTTGCCACCTTTGATGACAACACGTACCAGCGGGATCTTGGTATCACCATTACTATCAAAGGAAATGGTCCCAACAAGAGCTTTGAAGTTCTGCAGGGTCGTCAGATACTTGTTTACATCCTCACGGGTCTTGGCTCCGCTCTTCAGTGCAGCAGCCAGTATTTGGATTGCACTATACCCACAAGGAGTTACGGGGTCTTCCACTATCACCTCGCCATTCTTTGCGTATGCCTTACTTATCCTGTCGAAGAACGACACTACGTTGGCCGGAAGTTGGGCAGGATCCCAGAAACCGTCGCCTACCATTCCTTCGACAGCTTGGCCGCCTAGCTTGATCACGTTAGGGTTGTAACAGCCCGTTGCAGAAAGGAAAGGCTTCCAGTTCTGTTGTGCACACTGTGTCGCAAAAGCGCAAAGCTCGCCCTCATCCGCGAGGCAAAACACAGAATCACAGCCCGCGTTCTTCATCTTGGTAATCATCGTGTTGAAGTCCCTTGTTTCGCCAAGAAGGAATCCCTCCACTACCAGTGGCTTAAGGCCCAGCTTCCCCAGCATGTCCTGAGATACTTTCAACGCGCCTCGCCCAAAGTCGTCATTCTGATACATAATGCCTACCTTCTTGTAGCCGGCATCCAAAAGAATCTGGAGGTCGAAACTTGCACGATAGATATCCGAGTTCCACACACGGAACGTGTATGGTCCTGCATCAGTCACATAGGGAGAGCTGCAACCAACACCAATCTGCGTCAAGTGCGCCTTATTGTAGATCGGCGCTGCCGAAAGGACACACACACTGTTGTAGCCAGCAAGCGCGGCTATGATTCCTGTGTCCGATACAAACAAGTTAGCTATATTCGCGGCTTGCTTTGGATCCGAGACATCATCCATTTCCACCAATTCCAGCTTCTGCCCGTTGATGCCCCCTGCGTCATTTACGTCCTTAACTGCAAGTTCAGCGGCTCTAGCTATGCCAGTCCCCTCTACTCCAGAAGTGCCTGTCAATGGCATGCCCAAACCTATCTTAATAGTCGTCGCCGTCTTTGACTTACAGCCCGAGAAGATTCCAACAACCAAACCTAGCACTAGTAGTATGGATAAGACTCTCTTCCACATTTTGACTCCTCCTCTATTGTCCTGGACACAAGATATCGCCAGTTGACAACCCCTTACGCTTGTTCTCCGTTCCAACAGCATCATAGGCAAGAATGTGGTTTTTCTGCACCCCCTGTCCATTTCTAGCTGAATTCAACGTTTTACACTAGCACTTTTGTCATTTGGTGTCAACATGTCCGGAAGACGAGCCTTTGCTGCTCTTCTGGGACCCTCCTGTTTTGGTCTGTAACCTCATCTCGAATCGGCAGCGTGCCAGATCAAGTGTAACAACTCTTCTGCTAAGACCCGATGTAGCGTTTTCCAGTTGAGACATTTCCATGGAGGGCTAGTGAGCTGGCGGGTTGCATGATCGAGATGTCCATACCAACTCACATAGGAACGCACTCGAACCATCAGATCGAGACCTCATCAAAAATGGTTGCGTAGCTGGCGCGTTTCTTGATGACCAAAGGTTGTCTCCTCTTGGCAATCTCATCGAGCTGGCTTTGACAGAGGAAGATCCCGTGGAGCAGGCTGGTCAAGTCCAAACCTGCGCGGGTGGCCAGGAAACGTTCTTTTGTCTCTTCTGCAACATCCTTCCGTGCCAGCATCCGCGTGCACGGCCGCCTCCTCGGTCCACTAGGCCCACGGCAAGGACGCCAGGAATGGCCAGCGGAGGGACCATGCTTGGCTGCATGGAAATCCTGCCATCCAGAGGAGTGCTCCGCGTATTGCAGAGCCTGAGCAGACAACACGCCTACCTTTCTGCTGCCAGGAGCCTGCCAATGGAGGCAGGACTCATCTGGAGGAGCAATCGCCGTGTTGTATTACCAGCATGGAGATGCCCATGTTTCATGAGGTTCTCCACGAAGAACGGCATTCCTCCTGCAGTATCCCGCTCCCTCAGAGAAATCATCCAACATCTCCGATTTCCCTGCCTTCTCTGCTTCCCACTGCACGCGTGTGTTGACTATTGCAAGGTTCTTCAGTTCCTCCATGGTGAGTCCGCTTACGCCGCGCCTGTCGCTCGTTCGAAGGACCAGCAGTACCCTGTCATCCTTCACTTCCTTGTCCTGACGGGGTTATGCCACTGGTTCAACTCCACGTTGGACGACTACTGAATACTCCTCAAATATGCGTTACTCCAACATAATGAGATCCCTGCTTCCCTTGTCAAGGTAGCGTACTCCATTGTCTGTGACAGCCACCGTGCTTTCAAGTTGTACGCCGCCCCAGTCAATCTCATAGTAGGGCGTTTCAATGCAGAGCACCATGTCCTTTTCTAGCAGCATATCGGTCTTCTGATCGATCGAAGGCAGATCGTACATCTCGACGCCTATGCCATGTCCACAGTGATGGCGCGAGTATGCACTGATGCCGTTCAAGCGCGTCGTGCTTACTGCGACTTCAAATATCTCTCTTGCGCTTACTCCTGGACGTATCGCGGCCACTGCCTGCTCCATACCACGCCTCACCGCACTGTAGCAGCGGCACAACTTATCATCTGGCTTCCCGACAGACGCAGTGCGTGCAAGATCTGAACAATATCCATTGTGCGTACCACCAAAGTCAAAACGGATATGGCTGTTAGTCTCAATGCGTTGGTTCATGTTAGTCGTGTCGGAATAGGCAGCGCGAAGGTTGGCTGTACCAACAAAGAACCTTGGACAACCGCCGCGCTCAACCATAGCCAGACGATACAACCTCTCCAAATCGCGCTCTGTCATCCCCACTTTGAAGCTCTTCAAAGCCGTCTCCAGCGACTGCTCTGCCAAAATGGCTGCGTCTTCCAGGCCTCTAATCTCATCCGGATGCTTGACAATTCTTGCTTCCGAAAAGAGAGAAGACCCCGTAATCAACCGATTATTGCCATGAATTGACAAACCAAGCTTCTCCCAGAAGCTAGGCGAGACTCGGCCTTCATCCAGAGCGATGCGTGAGTCTTGGAGATTGAGACCGTCAACTGCATACGCCAGAGCTTCATCAGCGGAAGGTAAGGATGTCTTACATAGTTCATCCACTTGACGCGAGAGCGCTCGGTTGCCGGCTGCAAAACGGAAATCACCAAAACAGCACATTGAAGCATCGGAGCCAGCATATTCGATCACGCTTGGAATCTCTGCACAGGATACGACATAGACGATCTTGCCACTCGAAGGAACGTATAGCGCATACGCCTGCGAACGGGCCAGCAGACTTTGAGGTACGCTCACGTATCCATTTGTCAGATACGCAATGTTAGCAGGTAGAGAAGCAATTACCACATCTGCTTGAAGATGCTCTGCCGCTGTAGCCAGACGTGTCAATCTGAAATCCTCTAGAGACATGCATACCACCTCTCAAATACATCACCAATGATGAGTTGGCCATTTTTGAGTGACAAACACAATTCCTGGAGAAGTCCTGAAATCGGACATGTGGCACGTCCTGGCCTCAACATGTCGTTGCAGGCTGGCCATCCAGAACCTCCCTATTGCTGTTCTCTGTATCCACAGAATAGTAGGCAGAAGTCAAGTTTCTGCACCTCGCATCGACTTATCTATTATGTACCTGAAATGGTTCCGTGCACTCATGAGAAAAAGTACCTGAACAATGACAGAATACTGCTGGTCTTTTGGACGAGAAAGGAGTAGAGGGAATGGATCTCGCGATTCAGGGATGGAAGAAGCTCACAATGGTCAAGGCACGAGCATGTCTGAAGGCAGGGAACGCGGCAGAGTCGGGGGTGTTGGACGATTTCTGTGAGGGGGTGGGAGACTTCGGCTGGACACTTACTGTCACAGACTGTACCACCGGATGGGCCGAGGTGGGTGCCGTACGCACGAAAGCAGAAGCCTATGTACTCGTTGCACTGGCATCTCGTCTCCACAGGCACCCGGGAGGTCATCTCCCCGCATTCGGATAACGGGAGTGAGTTCATGAACGGACATCTCACCCGCTTCTGTGGTGCTCGGGACATCTCCTTCACCCGTTCCCGTCCGTACCAGGGGAACGACAACCCGCATGTGGAAGAGAAGAACAACTCTGCCATCCGCACGTTCGTGGGAACGGACCGGGAGTCATATCACCAAGGTATACGACACAGCACAGACACCGTGCGCACGGATGCTGGCACGAAAGTATGTCTCAGCAGAGACAGAACAACGTTTCCTGGCCACATGTGCGGAGCTGGACATCACGAACCTGCTCCATGAGATCTTGGTCTGCCAGGAACAGCTGAATCAGATTGCCAAGGGGGGCAACCTCTTGTGATCAAGAAACGTGGGGGTTGCGCGTTCATTTCGTACGATGGAGGAGTACTATTCCAGGTAGTATGGGTGAGAGGAATGGGTAGATCGTGCAATGATTGAAGCAATGAGCAATCTTCATGAGCTTGTACCAGAGATGGATCGCCCTTCCAAAGTTTGTGGTGGATCAGAAGCGGAAGAAGGTTCTTCCAGCTTGGGTTGTGGACGAAATGAAACGTGTATGGAAGGGCAACCCATTGCAAACTCTCCTCATACAGCAAGGAGGTTTCGTATGACAGAGTATATCGGCATT
>Ga0209538_1001864_pt1 | contig 10929 bp, 12 predicted proteins | sample BarGraNGADG00211_2_FD_184492 | JGI IMG/M metagenome (GOLD analysis project Ga0209538, IMG submission 184492) | Arctic peat soil microbial communities from Barrow, Alaska - Barrow Graham LP Ref core NGADG0004-211 (SPAdes) (version 2) | ecosystem: Environmental > Terrestrial > Soil > Wetlands >... | reverse complement strand
AATTTTGTATCGCCTTCAGAGCAGCTTATCACTTTGACCATCGGTCAGCTTCAAGACCTCATCAAGCAGGCCGTCGAGAAGGCTATCCAGCCTTTGCAAGACGAGGTTGTCGCCCTTCGGTATGAGAGTGATAGAGTCCGGGAAGAAATAGCCACTCTGAGGTCACAGATAGCCGCCTTGACTACCACACAAGAACAAGACACTGACAGGATATGCTTGGACATCGCTTATGATCGTCAAAGACTCGCGAGACTGGAGCAACGCCCTGTCCCTGGAGTGACAGCACCCACCGTACCACCACAGGGAGAGAAGACCATATCCAGAATTGCAAAAGTGAAAGACTTCTTGAAAACCAGGGGAGGAGGGGCGACTTTCCAGGAATGTGAAAGACTTTTGAGTATCCTTCCTAACCAAATGACAAGACTAGTATCCATGATGGACAAACGATCTTTTGAGATATTCCCACGTATCGGAGATGGAAGACAAAGAGTACTTCGCCTGAAGATAGGGAGATCGTTCACGTGAAAGGTGAAAGGTTTTCGGATAAGCAAGAAGACTAGTCTTAACAGTTAAACAAATCGTCTATCATCATAACGACAAATGTCGGTTGATTGGTGTTACATTACGTTTAGGTGTTTTATTAATCAAGTCAAAAATCAAGTCAAAAATAGCGGTTAACTATTATTTCATGTGCGTCTCGTAGAATAGTACACCTTTCACATTGGATATGAAAGAATGAAAGAATCTCGTTTGGGTCCCTTCTTGCAACGCTGGTCTTTATAAAGAATAGTTTGAGAGATACCTACGTTATGGAGTCCACAATAAATATCGAGAACGTGGTGGCATCCACCAAGTTGGCGGAAGCGTTTGACCTGCCTAAGATTGAACTCGATCTGGAGGGCACGGAGTACAACAAAAAGAAGTTCCCCGGTCTCGTCTACCGAGTCAATGCCCCTAAAGCCGCTTTTCTCATATTCACTTCTGGTAAGGTAGTATGCACCGGATCCAAGAACGTCGAGGATGTTCGCACGGTCATCACCACCCTGGCCAAGACACTCAAGTCTATCGGTTTCGAGAAGATCGATCTCGATCCCGAGATCCACATTCAGAATATTGTGGCTTCTGCAGACCTGAAGACTCGTTTGAACTTAAACGCCGTCGCCCTGTGCCTAGGCTTCGAGAACATTGAATACGAGCCGGAGCAGTTTCCGGGGCTAGTTTACAGGATCAAGCAGCCCAAGGTAGTAGTGCTCATTTTCAACTCCGGCAAACTGGTGATCACGGGCGGCAAATCGCCTGAAGCGTGCGAAGAAGGCGCGCGGATCACTAGGATGCAGCTCGAAAACATGGGGCTGCTTTAACTTGTGTCCCTCCAGTTGTCGGTTCTTTAGCTTGCTATCCTACAGCTTGCAAGGGATCTGTGGCAGGTCCTATTATCTATCCATCATGCCCGGAGATCATCGATTATAGGGCATTATAGGAAATAATTTTCTTGGCTTCATTCAAATCTCAAAAAAGATCCAACCTTCAAGGATTAGAAATTTCTCCAGGTTTGTTGGGCAAGATCCTCTTCAATCAATTGCTTATTGCCCCCGTCCGAGCTCTGATTATATACCATTTGTTTTCCAAATTTGGAGAGATCGCTGCTGGTATTAAATGGGTCTCTCACATTTTGGTCTCCTGCCAAAGGCGAGATCTCATTTATCTTTGACATGAGCAATTTTGCATCCTCGCCAAAATGCTGCCGGATCCACCCATTATATTCATCGACTATGGTATTGAACTCAGTCACTTCTTGTCCCTGGCTTGCCTTTTCGTAGGCTATACCAAGCTTGAAACTAAGGTTCATACCGTCTAATGTGGTTTGCTGCGCAGGGGTGTATGCAGAAGCCTGTCCAGCTAGGAGGATTAAGGAAATTATTATAATGCCTTTCGTAACATCACATCCAAATCCGCATTTTAGCTTTCATCAAATTCTATTGTTCCTATTTAGCCTTTCGATGGTGTCGTAGATGGCGTGAGCATATGGATTGCAACAGGATCCTTTTGACATGCCATCCACAGCTTTCATAAACACCATTGCCCTATATCCAATCGGCCCAGGATCTCCATTGCTACACTCCAACACCAGCTTCGATTTCTTCCGGCCTCCTGGTTCATTTCCGTGTTATGACCTGCTATCCTACGGCTTAGAGCTATCACGTAGAAAAGAGTAAATATAACTAACATCTATTATAGTTTTTGTAAGTAATTATTATAGATCATGTTGGTAGTCTTCCCACCTTGCTGGAGAGCTTGGGTCCTCCTCCTGATCTCTCCAGCTTATTCTATTCAAGAGCTGTTGCCGGGCCATGCCATCCACAGGCTTCATAAACGCATACTGCTCTAATATCCAATTAGCCCGGAGGTTTTCATTGACAGTTAATCCCATAGGCCTGCTTTCTTCCGGGCTGTCAACTCTCTCTCCTTCCCTGTTCATCCTCGCAGCCACGTGGATTGGTTACATAAGACAATCATGATAAGCAACTTTTATATACAGTTAAGATACTGACTTATCTTCTGATGCCCAAACGAAGAAGCAAAGACCAGATTATCACGCAAATTCTTACTACCTGTCAGGAAGAGTGCGTAAACAAGACCAAAGTCGTCTATCAGGCAAATTTGAATTTTCGTACTGTTGTGCCCTATTTGGATCTGCTCATCGTCAATGGCCTTCTTGAAGCAAGTGCTTGCAAGTTTCCTCTATACAGAACGACCGCAAAGGGGGAAAATGCCTTGGAAAGTCTCAGGGTGATTGAAGAGATTTATTTTTGATATCATCTCCAGAACTGCTATCAGTTCTCCCCCCGGGCCGTTTGAGTTTTGGGTTGGAAATGTAAGGCTAGCTTAAGCTTATTATATTGCCTTCGTCTGATATCCTGATCCTGCCTTCCCGGGCCAGATCCAGAAGGATCGGATCGAGGTCTGCATATCTCATTCCTGTGCATCTCCTCAATCTGCTTCGCTCCATCTTCCGACCACGAGTAGCCAGTATCCAGAGGATACGGTCACGCGGAGACTGTGACGGTCTTGTCATTTCCAGAACTGCCACCAGCTCTTCGCCTTGCCATTTATGTTGCCTCACGAGTTTGCTTTTTGCTCTGATATCTGAGTAAAAATCTCTTTGTATACATCGACGCCTTGAAGTTCTTCGGCCGCTAGGCGAACCAGGTTGTTACAATATGAAATCATTTTGCTTGCGTCTTTCCAATCTTCTGTACTGAGGGGGGCCCAAACCGCGAGAATAAATTTTGGCGACCCAAGCAATTTAACATCTGCAGTAAATTTGTACCAATCTCTAAAATCTTTCTCTCGTGGTACTTGACCCATGCTACACAGACTACTAATATAAACTGTGCTCCATATATAATTAGCATAGGCTTGGGTACGTTTCTCGACCAATATTCTTCTTTCTTCTTCTTTGCGGTTTTCCTTCTCTCTTTCAGCACTGCGTTTTTGGGTAATTATGACTCCTAATAGTGTAAGTCCACCTGTTACAAGACCACCTATTGCGCCGGCACGCATTCCAAATGAACTACTGCCCTTTTCCAGTCTTGTAAAGATGGCATTTATACTCACAAAGCACAAATATAAAAACGTGTATTTAAAGAGTTGGTTAAATGAAGTGGAGTGGGGTTCTCATCCTCCGCACGTGATCTCATATTCAGAACCCACATCTATAGGCATTGTCCAAGCTGGCATAGCCTGAAGATTACCAGTAAGCTCGCCATGACCTTGCCTTCAACATCCTGGCCTTCTGCAAGGCAGCCTTCTGAGGTTCCTGACATTTGCCATCTGTCCGGTTGATTCATTGGCATTTGCCGACTCCCTCAAAGAACACCGGCCAGAAGGGGTCCTGTGTGGGGATCTCCAGAGGGACTGCTCTTCCATCGAGCCTCTTCAGGGTCCTGATTCTTGTGTCTTCGGTCACCTTTCCGATCACCGATGCCTCAATCCCCTCCTCTTTCAGTCTCTGCAATATCTCTGCAGATCCGTCGGGCCTGGCCGTGATCAGCAGAGATCCCTCGGCTATCGCCGCCACGGGATCGATTCGGAAGGCCTCGCAGACCATTCTGACCTCTTCCGGGTAAATGAACAGGGACTCGTCTATCTCCATGCCCACATGGCTGGCGCTGGCGATCTCGAACAGGCCTCCTATCACGCCACCTTCCGTGGCATCGTGCATGGCGGTTACTTTGCCGGACTTCATGGCCAGAGCGCAGTCCTTGACCACAGTCATTTCTTTGCAGAGCGCCTTTGCCTTTTCGATCAGTGACGAAGGATATACGGCCTGAAGCTCCGTCCCCCGTAGCACAGCTAGGATGCCCGCAGTCTCGATGGCCGGGCCTTTGGTCAGGATGACATCGTTGCCCGGCTTTGCTCCCGCCGGGGTGACATAAGCCCCTTTGTCGGCTATGGCAAAGACAGTCACCCCACCGATGGTGGGTGCGGCAAAGCCCGGATAATAACCTGTATGCCCGCCCACAATAGCGATCTCCAGCTCCCGGGCCGCCTGGTGGATGGCATCCACGATGGTCCTGAAGTCCTCGTCCTTCGTCTGCGGGGGCATGAGTAGAGTGTAGGTCATATACCTGGGTCGGACGCCCATGACGGCAATGTCGCTGGCTCCGATATGCACCGTGTACCAGCCGAACATCTCATAGGGCTGGCCGGGCACGGCGAAGATAGGATCTTCGGCAATGATGAGCACTTTGTCGTTGCCAATGTCGATTACCGCCGCATCCACGCCTGTCTGGGGCGGCACAAGCACGCTCTCGTCCTTTTTGCCCAGGCGCTGCAGCAGGAAGGAATTAAAGGTATCAAGATCGATCTTGCCGATCTTGGGATCATTGCTATCTTCCTTCATGATAGAGCCTCGCTATCTCGCAAACCTGCTCCACGACTTCAATGGGATCTTTTCCCACGAGAACAGAGACGGACTCCTTTCCAATGGCTCCTGTCTCGTAGAAGATCTTGGGCACACAGCCGCCTGCCGCCCGGATGGCCTCGGCCGCCTTCCAGGGCATGGATGCGCCTTCCGCTTCCCGGATCTCCTCCGGCTCATTTCTGCGATCGATGACGCTGAAGGTCCAGCCGCGGGCACTGCAGTAGTCCTGCAGCCAGCGTGCAAAAGCAGGGTTGTTGGCGAAGTCAATGCCCGCGCGGATGGTCGGATCGATCTTTCTGATCTCAAGGAGCAATCGGGCCATATGGCTGGAGGCTCCGAAGCGGGGCTTTCCTGCGGCCTTGGGAAAACCGTTCACGACGGTGATGCGTCCCTCGACCCCCAGGACCTCGTCGCGCGTTTTCGCTTTCTCTCGGGCATAAACTAGATTGGTCCGAACCTCTGGGATAATGGCGGCGAAATCCTGTGTATCTTCCAGAATATTCAGTGCCATAGCCATCTTTCCGAACATATTAATCTCTTCATCCATCATGATATTTCTTCCTCTCAAGTCGAGAGGATATATAATGGCCAAAGATAAATTCCTATTCTTTCTCTTATAGGGACCACGATAAATGTACTCCAGATAGTCCCTAGTGATCGCCTCATCGAAGTCAGGCGCTATTGCTAGGTGCAAGGTGGGATCGGGCCAAGCCCTGCTCACTATATCCTAGCCCCTTAGTTCTTCAATATGTTAAGTTTATAATTAGGGAATGACCCAACATAGCGCCGTTCAATCACCATCTTTGGCCTCATTGTGGCCATAATCTGCAAGTTACACGTACTGACCTATGCAACCCACAAGATCGCTTTAGAGCCTGAAGATATTTTTATAAATATGCTTTCGCCCTCGTAAGGTCTGATGTTGCGCGCCGGATTGTGGGCCATAATTTGGTTCTAGCCGATGCTGCTTTTTCGTATTTGCTCAATATTACGTTGAAATGCTGATTAGATAAATTCTGCGACCAAAAATTATTAATACGTATATTCTAAAATAATTTGTTTGTGCCAGATAATATACACGAGAACATAATCAGACTCGATGTAAACAGGATTAATTTTGGCGATACAGAAGCGATGAGAGAATTGATCATCCAGCTTCTCAGCACGATAGAGCGGTTAGCCCAGGCGAATCAAGAACTCCGCAACGAGAATCAACAGCAGAAAGATGAAATAAACCGGCTTAAAGGGGAGAAAGGCCGTCCTAGAATATTGCCAAACAATCCTGAATATCAGGCAAAAGCACCAAAGGAAACGCCCAAGAAATGGCATAAAGATAGCAAGAAACCAAAGATAAAAATTGACAGAACAGAATACATTAAAATTGATAAATCGATTCTCCCCGATGACGCGAAGCATAACGGCTACAGACAAATTATACGGCAGGACATAAAATTTGAAACCGATAACGTGGAATACTGGCTTGAACGCTACTATTCACCGTCTCTGAAGAAGACCTATGAAGCAAAACTTCCTGAGTCCCTTCAGAACACAGAATTTGGGAGCCATCTAAAAGCATTCATCGCTTACCTCTATTATGCTGGAAGGGTTACTGAGAATAGAATCCACAAGATTCTAGAAGAGAGCGGCATAATAATTTCAGAAGGCGAGATCTCAAACATACTAACTAAGGAAAAGAGCAATGTTTTCGCGGTGGAAAAGAAAGCCTTATTCGAAACTGGTGTGAATCAAGCTGATTATCTCAACATTGATGAGACAGGCGCGAGGCATAAAGGAAATAACCATTATCTGCACGTTGTCTGCAACAAGTTCTTCAGTGCTTTCTTTATTCGGCAAGCCAAAGGAAGCAAAACAGTCAGACATTTCTTTGGCCTAAATGATGAGCAGCGAATAGATATACCCATCATCTCGGATGATGCCGGGCAGTACATAGGTGTATCGTCAAACCATGCCCTGTGCTGGATACATGAAATACGTCACTACAAGAAGATGAGTCCATTTCTGACTCACCATAAGTCGGTTCTTAATGCGTTCTTAACAGAGCTCTGGACGTTTTATGAATTGCTAGCACAATATAAGGAAAATCCTAATAAAATTTTGAGTTTGTATATCCAGGAAAGGTTTGATTCACTATTCTCGACGGTAACTGGATACAAGATGTTGGATGATCGTATAGCAATGACCAAGAAAAAGAAAGAGGAGTTGCTGCTGGTATTAGATTATCCTAATGTTCCTCTTCATAACAATCTGGCAGAGATAGCCGTCCGAGAAGGTGTGATCAAGAGAAAGATAAGCTCTGGAACCAGAAGCGAACTCGGTAAGCTTGCATGGGAAAATATGCTCTCTATAATGGATACGTGCAGGAAGCTCAGAATAAGCTTCTATAGATATCTTTATGATATATTCTCTGATAGTTATTCTATGTCAAGGTTATCTAATCTCATTCCCATGACCAGTAAATCAACCGAATATTGAGCAAATACGAAAAAGCAGCATCGGCTAGAACGAAATTACGGCCCACAATCCAGAGCGCAACCCCCGACATTACGAGGTCGAAAGCATATTTATAAAACCCACATGAGCCTAAAGATCAGGACGGAGGCTCACGCCCGAAAGATGAAAGCGATATCTAATGACATCTCTTTCATGGGAAAATATCATGGGCTCCGATTCTGGCCAGGAAAGATGTATCTTCAAAGTACGTGCAACATTCATTATGGGTATAAGCGCGGTAATGTCGGATCTTAGGAGATCTGGATGTGGAGTTTAAGGTTACCAGAAGAGTTAATAAAGTAAAGCAGGCCGGGCCGGGATCGGCGCTGCCTGGACTACCTTCACCTTGCTGGTGTTAAGCTTGGGTTCGACCTGCTTGAGCTTGGCCACGAAACTCGATTTCTGCTGATTGCCAACCTCCTTGTCGGCCAGCTTGCCGTCCTTGAATATGAGCATGGTGGGATAAGCTGTGATATTGTATTTGGCCTTGGTATCATTGTTCCTGTCCATTTCTATCAGCCCGAAGGCCACCTGGCCCTGAAGCTCCTTGGATAGATCATCGATGGTCACATTCATGACCTTACACCATTCGCACCAGGCTGTAGAGGCGTCCACCACAAGCAGTGGATACTGTGAGACGGCCGAGTTCATGGTGTCGTCTGTGATCAGCATGGCCTGGTCGGGATTCTTCAGACCCAGTCTGGCCAAGGGTATATCCCGACCGCGGGCTTGCTGGGCTGCTGCGGTCGCTGCCGAGATCTTGGGCTGAACAGTGAACATGGTTATAGCCCGGGTCGTATTGAGCTGCATAGAGCAGAACGAGGGCTGGGTGTTGAATCCGCAGCAGAGCAGCTCCTTGAGGGCCTCGGGGCTGCGGCCATTGGTGCTTTTCGTGGCGAAGTCGAATTCGCTGACTATCTTATCATTCATCGTGAGCGTGGGCGAACCTGTAATATTGAATTTGTTGGCCAAGTCGAAGTCCTCCTGGGCATATACCAGGCCGCGGCCAGTGTCATTGATGCAGCCATCGAGTTTGCTCTCATCTACTGCCGACGACTTCAGGCATTCGGCCGAGTTGCCTTCTTTCATGTAGCAGTTGACGTAATCCCAGTACTTGTCTGGCTGCTCCTCACGGATGCAAATCTGTCGCAGGTTTTCTTGGGCTTCCTCGTCGCCGTGCATGGAGGTTATGGTGCCATTGGTGATGGAACCGATGTATCTGACCTTCAGGTAGTCCTTGGATTGGGGCAATTTGCTGACAATCTCTTCCATGATCCTCTGCATCTGCAGACCGAAGGGGCAGCGGGATACGACGAAGGCCTCCAGAAGAGGTTTGTCGGATTTGGTTACATTCACGCAGGCTTGCACGTGTGCAACAGAGGATTGGAGATTTACTTTGCTTACATCCAGGCCGGGCTTGAGATCTTTAATCTCGGCAAGAAGGTCGGATTTGCTTATATCTCCTTTCATTCTGTTGACTAGAACGCCCTCATCGAAGAAGAGCAGGGTAGGATAAGCTGAAACCTTGTACTTATCAACCGTTTGGCGGGTCTCTTTCTCTCGGACATTCATCCTGCCAAATCCTATCTGGCCTTGAAGCTCATTTGATAGCTCAGAGGTAGTGTTGTTCATGTACTTGCAGGGGCCGCATCCTGGATAGTAGAATTCAATTATAAAAAATGAGCCATTATTTAGGGCTGATGCAACGTCGTTGTCCGTCAATTCCAGAGGACCTGAATTCGATGGTTTCGATGAATTAGTTATACATCCCATCATGGTTATAGATGCAATTAAAACGACTATCATTGCGATTATCGTGCCTTGCGTCTTCTTAGATAATTGCATGCCTTCATTATTGCAATATCTGCCATAAGAATATTACGTCCGGTTGTACAGACTACCAATCACAATGCTGCAATGGAAATACTTGCTGCTTCACCTAGACTATTTATCTAGCTTCTTTTTTCCCGATATTACTGAAATGGTAATATCGTGAATTTAGGAAGTTAAATCCATTTTTCTTTTTGAATATAAGCATCGATAAAATGCCATCTCTTACTATCAGACTTTGCGAGACATAAGCTCCAAGTCCAAGGAGCTGGGGTATACGGACTAATCCCTGCTTCGATTAGTGTGTGTAACCTGTAATTCATCCTCTCTTTTTTTGATATGCTTTGAACTACACGATATTATTATAAGGATACTTTCCGAGCCAAACCCCGAGATGTTGCGCTCCAAGTTCCATATTTGCGGAATCGATAGCAGTAAAACTAATTGATCGATAGCAGCAACCACTCAAGAAAACTTGATTATCATTCTTATAACATATGGAATGAGGGCTTTGCCAGAAGAGGATTTAGGCTATTTTGAGGGTTGTATAATTGACTATGGATAACTCGCGAACTTTAGCCTGCGTCCTCAAAAAGTTCTGTGGCATTTTGAACAAAATTGATAAAAAATGACCTAGAACTTTCTCCCGGGCAGGACACCAGAAAAGCTATTTCTTAAAAAGGTTCAAATGTGAGCCGCAAATGAGCTACCCAAGAATTCATGCGACTTTTGATGAGTCGACTTTGGCTCAGATCGATAAAGAAGCCAAAAAAAGGCATCATTCGGGACAAATGGTTGAACGAAGCAGCGGTCTCGTATTTGAACCTAATGGGGCTCACTGGAGGCTCAGGTCCCTTCGTGACATAGATTGTCAGAGCGATCTTATCCAGTGAATGATGTCGGTTTTTGGAGATAAACAGCTCCTTCACCGGTCTCCGTGACATCGTAACTCAAGCTAAGGGGATTATAACCCTCTTTAGTGAAATTGAACTGCCAAGTTCCTGGTTGTCCATCAATGACCACTAATCCATTTGAGTCCGTAATCTCTTGAAAATTGTTGCCTGCGGCGTCCTGTCCCGCGACCTGGACATCCGATAGCATCGTCCCATTAAGGTCCCCTTCATGAACGTCGATTGTTAGAGCGACCTGCTCTTGGGCGGACGCGATCAACACCATGCTGCTGCTCATTAACAGCATTAATATTGCTAAACAATAACTATTTTTCATATCAGTTTCCTCTTAATCTAATAGCCCTATTTTTTCAAATTCTAGTTACCCATTCTTGCATTAAGATATTGAAATTTTTTCATCCAAAAAATTGATGATCAATGGTATTTCCACGGATCATTCCTATGACTTAAACATGTAAATTGACTATAACTAAGTTGACGCCACCATTGCCGCCCTTTTCTCTGCCACCCATCATAGACTTGATATCCTTATGGTCCATCTGTTTGCAATTTTTTCCCATCATGGACTTGACATTCTTATGGTTCATCTGCTTGCTGTCATGGCCCATCATAGACTTCTCGCAACCGCATGTCTTTTGGGTGTTATCTTGACCCTGAGACATCTGCTTGCCATCTTGACCCATCATGGAATTCTGACAATCGCACGTCTTTTGAGTGTTATCTTGGCCCTGAGAGATCTGCTTGCTGTCA
>Ga0209538_1001860_pt1 | contig 10934 bp, 11 predicted proteins | sample BarGraNGADG00211_2_FD_184492 | JGI IMG/M metagenome (GOLD analysis project Ga0209538, IMG submission 184492) | Arctic peat soil microbial communities from Barrow, Alaska - Barrow Graham LP Ref core NGADG0004-211 (SPAdes) (version 2) | ecosystem: Environmental > Terrestrial > Soil > Wetlands >... | reverse complement strand
GTGTGCCTTCGGCAAGCGTGTATTGGCCCAAAAATCCGCACAACGCGGGCTCTGCGCCTGGAAAAGTCAGGACTAGCTGGGGAAAAGAATCGGACCGGCTTTAGCTCGATGGATTACTCAGCGCTGGGTAAGTCCAAGGCAACCAAAGTTCTGGATGCTCCCGAACCGGTGAGGGGTTTTTCTGCAAGGCAGTCAAATAATCGAAGACATTCACCGCCGCCAGACGGCAAGTGTGGATTAAGCTCATGAACAAGTCCCCTACCTGCGCCCCTCGCTCGGTTTTATACCCCATCGAGTTTTTTCGGTGCAGGATGGCCATCTTCAAGGCGCGCTCGCAGATGTTGTTATCGAGCGGCGCTCCGGGTTGGCGCAGGAAAAGGGTGAGCGGCTCCCAGTGTTTGAGCAAATAACCCATGGCCTCACCCAACCCCGAGTTGGGCTCCACGTTTTTGAGTTCGAGCTGTTCTTGCATCCAGCGTTGCAGCGCGTTCATCACCGGTCCACTGTGCGCTTGGTGGAAACGCAGCCGTGCTTCGGGCGTGAGCCCCCGTTCCTGGCTCTGCGCGTCGTAGTGATAAACTTCTCCCAGGCTTTCGAGCACCTGGCGGCATTCCGTCGGGAAGTGGTCGGCGATTTCCACGAAGGCCCGCCGACCGTGCGCTAGACAGTGGCTTAAGAGGGTTTTAAATTCCTGGGACGGATTGCGCGAGAGCGCGTCGCACATCTGAATGGGTGGGTCCAAGCCCTCGGGCCGACGCCGCAAGAGCTGGTCGAGATTCTCTCCGGCATGGTTTCGGCCCGTGAAAAACAAGGCGATGGTATGCCCGCCGGATTGGGAAACGATCCCCGTGGTGAAAATCCCTTTGCGGACGTCTTTCTCGGTGGCCCGGTCGATCTCCAAACGCAGACTTTGCACCCGCATCGTGGTGTCATCGTTGTGGATGATTTGGCCGGCCGCCGCCAGGTCCAGCAGCTTTTGATAAGCCGGTTCGAAGGCTTGCGTGGCTTCCTCGATCAGTTCCCATTGGGTCGAAGCGGGCAGTGGCACCCCGAAATCCTTTTGCCATTTCTCCAGGCGATAATGGGGCAGGCCCGCCCCGAAGCGCAGCAGCCCCAGCATGAGGCCCACGTTGGGATCGTATTTGCAGGTCCCGGCTTGCGGGGGCGTCGGGGCCGTGAAGACCGCGCCGCAGAGATGGCAGCGCAGTTTCTCCAGTTCATAAATGTCGGCGGCGATCACCGGTTGGGCCGTAATCCGCACCACCACGCCGGGAGTTTTCACCCGATACAGCTTGCCCTGGGGACAGACCGGACAGGCATCTCCCGGATGGAGCTGGGGATGCCCGACGGGGATGCGCCGGGCGCCGGGATATTTTTTAATCCCATTGCGGCCATGTCCCGGAGGCTTGGGACCGGACGGGGTGGCGGCCAGATCGGCCGGAACGTCGGCCGCCTTGGCTGGGTCCAGGACTTGGGCGGTCTTTTCGGTGCGGGCGCCAAAGAGGAGCCGGTTAAGGCGGCCGATGGTGGTCTCCTTTCTTTCCACGAGGGCCATGAGCCACACGAGGGTTTGGAGCAGCGGTTCCACCAAGGCATAGGTCGCCGGGTTGAGTTGGGCGCGCAACTGGGCCAGCAGCTCGTCCAACTGGCCGGCACTCAGGCTCACGATCTTGGGCGCTTTATCTTTAGCCATGGTCGATCACCAGATGGCGGCGAAAATCCTGGGCCAGAGGATAAACCCAGTGTTCTTTGCGGGAGCGGTTGGGCCGGCCCGTGCGATCGTTTTTGCCCCGTCCGGTGGTCAGGCCCAGGTAGGTCCAGTTGGCCGCCCGATAACACGTCCCCCGGAAACGCTCCGGATCCACGAAGGTTTCCAACAGGTAAATCCGATGCCCGTAAAGCTGCTGCCAATCGGCGGAAATCCGTTGCGCCATGCGTCCCAGCAAATGGCTGGCCAGATGCGGCACCTTCACCCAGGGTAAAACCAGAAACCGGGTGTTATAGGCAAGGAAATGGATGTTCTGCCGGCACGCTTCGCGCGTCCAGCCCACGAAGCGATCCCGGTGTCGCACCTGGGGCGAGGAAGACGACCACGCCAGCGCCGCCACCGGCTGGCCCTGGGCATAGGCCAAATACTTGAGGTGCTCGCCCACCGGCTGGGTGTAACGCAGATAGTGGTAGTCCTGCATCAAGCGACCAAACAGGGGTTCTTCCGGAGTCCGGCGCACCTGGCGAATCGCCACCGGTCCCAGTTCGGAAAAGCTCCTTTCCAGCGGAGACATTTCGATCCCCAAGGCTCCGGTCAGTTCCCGCTGCCGCCGCTCAATCACGTTATTGCGGGGAGCAAAGCGTTTGGCGGGCAGTTCAATAAGTCCCCGCCGATGCAGCTGTAACATGAGGCTGCGGCAGACCATGTCCCGCAACTGGCCGTTGGGCTGAACCCAGTTCCAAGCTTGGCACAACAGGGCCGAGAGTCGGCGGCGGCTCGCGTCGGGATGGACGGCCATCAATTGCCGGATAAAATCAAGATCGGCGGCCTTCACCGTCCGGCCTCGGTAGCGGAGGATCTCGTCGGACATGAAGCCAGAGTAGAGAAGAAAAAAATGGAACGCACGAAAAATCGTTCGTTAGCCCCCGATTTTTTTCATCCCGCCGGCACCAGGGGCCGCCAGAGCGGCGCGGTCGAAGCTTGGAGGGGGTTCCCATTCCACAAGAGCACCTGCAACTGGTGGGGATCCACCCGAAAGATTTTTCCATTCCCGGGCGTGGGCCACCACCCAAATCGACCTTGCGAGAGCCGCTTCTGGCACAGCCAAAATCCTTGGCCATCGTAACTCAAAAACTTAAGGGATCGCCGGCTCCGCCCGGCAAACACAAACAGCGCGCCCGCCATCGGCTCGACTTCCAAGGCTTGACGACACACGGCCACCAGCCCATCGATGCCTTTGCGAAAATCCACCGGCTCGACCGCCAGGAGAATCCGCATTTGGGGAGTGATTTGAATCATGGCCGCTGTTGCCAGAAAGCTTCGGCCAGCGGCAGGACCTCGCCGGAACTTCCCGCCTGGAAATGGATCGTCATTTTCGCCCCGGTGCGATGCGTCAACTCGACGAGGCACTCTGGACGGCCGTTCGGAGACGGCGGAAGGGCCAACTCCACAAAGGCGGGCAAGGCAACCGGAGCCGAACTGGGCGACGCGGTGGCCAGCCGATCTTTGAGTCGGCGATAATGCAAGCGCAGCACCTGCGAGACCCGACTAACGCCTTCGGTTCGAGCCAAGGCTATCGCGTCCGTCCAAAAGGGTTCCGGGATCCGACTGCGTCCGTGCCGATGCTGACGCCAGGCTTCCAGGCGCTGGCGCACTACCGTGAGGCTGAGAGATGGTGTAACGATTCGTTTCATGGTTTTCTCCGTTGCTCGATCTTGCACCAGAGACTACCAGAACGGCGTTGCGAGCCTCACGCACGCTTGCCGAAGGGACACGCAACTGGCACCGTTACACGATACGCTGGCAAGCCGTTGCGCCCACCGCACTCGGTCAATAATCGCTTGAGCCATCAGTTTCGCCGCTGGATTGTCCACCAGTCTTTGCACGAATGTTGAACCGGTCTTGAACACGCCAGAGTCCTACTAGTGTTCCTTGAGCTACTTCACCAACTGCGCATCGGCTTCCTGGCTTTGGGGTGTAGTTTCGAGCGCGGCCTGGGCGGTTTCGACGCCGTGAATCAATGCTTCCTTAACTTTGCGGTTTCGGACCTGCGATACTCGTGAGACAGGCCGTCCTGGGCCAGCACCACAAAGCGAATTAAACCAGAGCGGCATTCACGGTTAGGGTGCTGCCGACCAAGGTCACGTTGTCGTGTTTGATCTTGTTGGCGGTGCTTTCGCCTATGGCCACAAAACTCGGTTGGATTGTTGATAATCAATGAGTTGCACCACATCAGATTTTCATACTCGATCATTTCATGTCCTCGGATTCGAATCTGTCGGTTTTGGCCTTTGCGGCGGCATTATTGTAACATTCCTGGCATAAGCATGTTACAGTAAATCGCTTATACTTGACTTTTGTAGCAAGGGAGTTGACGAGCCGTAGTTGTGTGATAAAGTATTAAATATATGGCAAACACTTAATACTTTATCATCACCTCCTATGCCTCCCCAACTCATCCCCACTGAACAGTTGAAAAAGATGTTCGATCGGCGACCGTGCTGGATCCTGGCTGATTTGGCGCGCTCCCTGGACTATGCGCTCATCTCGGTGCGCCGATTCCTCCTCCAAATCGGATATTTCCGCAGTTACACCCATAATGGCAAGTGGTACACGCTGCGCAGCACACCCCGGTTTAACCACGATGGCCTTTGGCACCACCGCGACCTTGGCTTTTCCAAGCACGGCAGTTTGACGGCCACGATTGGGCATTTGGTCGGGCGCAGTCCCGCCGGACTTTCGGCCCGCCAACTCGCGCAAAAACTACAGCACCCATGCCATGCCGTCTTAACCCATTTGCACCAGGACGGAGAACTCGATCGCATCAAGGTCCAAGGCGAGTTTCGATACCTCTCGATCCAAGCGCCCCTTAACCAGCAACAACGCCAGTCGGCGATGGCGGCCACGCCGCCCAGTCCGGCGTCGTCGTTGAGCACGCAGGCGGCCGTCCTGGTGTTGGTCGAATATATCAAAAATCCCGCGCTCAGTTTCCAAGAGATTGCAGCGCGGCTGCGGTTGCATGGCTCACTGGCGATCACCCCGGAAAACATCGACCGTTTCTTCGCAGAACACGGTCTAAAAAAAACGCTCGAAATACCGAAGCCAAAACCCTGAACCTATTGCAGCAGTATCTGGAGAAGCTGGCTCGGGAAAGTTCCACCCCTTATCTTTTTGCGCAGCGCCCCTGCCTGCCTTTTCGCTCGACCCGAAGCGAGTGCCCCGATTGTCATGCCACGCTCCAGGTTAGCAAGACGCGCACGAAAACGGTCCACACCTTGCACCTGGGTAGCTTTACCGCCCAGGAAACCCTTCTGTCCTGCGACCACTGCCCCAACCCGACGATCTACGCCTCGGAGGAACTCAGCCGCTTGGTCCCCGCAGGCTCCACCTTCGGCTACGATGTGATGGTCTTGGTCGGCCAGGCGCTGTTCCTGCGCCACCGCCGCGCCGAGGAAATTATCCAAGAGTTGCGCGCGCGCAACGTGCGCTTGAGCGCCAGTGAAGTTGCCTATCTGGGCAAGCGATTCGTCGTCCATCTGGCCTGGGCTCATCGGCAGTCGGCGCCGCGTCTGAAGCAAGCCATGCGCGCTCAGGGCGGTTATATCCTGCATTGGGACGCGACGTGTGAGGCCGGCCCGCCGATGCTCATGAGCAGTCTGGATTCCATTTCTGAGATCGTGTTGGGCAATGTGAAAATTCCTTCGGAGAAAACCGAAGAGATCATCCCCTTCCTGGAGGAAATTAAAGCCCGTTATGGAGTGCCTTTGGCAGTGGTCCACGACATGGGCGCGGGCATTCTGGCGGCGGTCAAAACCGTCTTTCCCGGCATCCCGGATTTCATCTGCCATTTTCATTTTCTGCGCGACTTGGGCAAAGATCTCCTGGAGCTGGACTATGACGCCATCCGCAAGCGCTTGCGCCAGCACGCCATCACCGAGAAACTTCAATATCAGGCCCGCCGGCTCAAAAAGCTCATCGATCAACAGCCCGCCTGGGTCGAAGGCTTTTGTCAGAGTGTCGCCAACGATGCCCTGCCAGCCGCTCAGGCCGATGAGTTTCCGCTGCTCAGCGCCTATAGTCTGGTCCAGTGGATGCTGGAGGGCAAAACCCAGGGCGAAGGTTATGGGTTTCCATTCGACCGGCCGCAACTCGAGTTTGCCCAGCGCTTGCGGTGGGCGGCCCAGCAACTCCAAGAGATCAAACAGATCCACCTGCGCGGCCAGTGGCGGGACAACATCCCCTTGCACAAACTCTCCTGTGAACTCCAGAATGTCGCCGCCGATGCGAGCTTGCGGAAAATGGTCGAAGCCCTGGAGCTTAAAACCCAAGTGTTTGACCAACTGCGTGACGCGATGCGCATCGCCCCAGCCGGGGGATCGGCGGGTCTGAACTCCGGCAGCGATCCCCTGGCCATGGGCCCGATCCAGAAGGCGGTCCTGGAGTTCCGCCGCCGGATTACCGCCCGAAGCGATTACCCATCCACTGTCCATTGGAAGGCCATGATCGCTCAGATCGATAAGTATGGGGCCAAACTCTTCGCCGATCCGATTACCGTAAAAACACCGCACGGCCCCCTGCGCATTCAACCCCAACGAACCAATAACATCATGGAGCGATTCTTTCGCGATTTGCGGCGCGGGGCACGTCGAAAAAGCGGCCATAATTCCCTGAGCAAGTTTCTGCAAAGCATGATTGCCGACACGCCTTTGGTCAAAAACCTCGAAAATCCCGACTACCTGCAAGTTCTCCTCAATGGCCAGCCGAACTTGGATGCCTGCTTTGCCCAAATGGATATCGAGACGCTTCGCCATGAAATGCAAACCGCTCAGAGCTGCCCAGACCGAGTTCCCCGGAAAATTCAACAGCTTGTGAACATGCCCGCCTTTCCCGCTGTGCTTTACAGTCTCTTTCGAAAACCACTTGTCAAAACCCCTTAATCAGGCCACTTCCAACCGAGTTTTGTGGCCATAGATTCGTTTGGGGCGCAGCCGCCACCAGTCTAATGCGTAGGAGCGACTTATTGTTTCGTCGGTTATATCTGGCTCGGTGACGGTCATGAAGGATGAATTCTCGGACCTTGGCAGTCCTTCATCTGCCGCCTGGAGGCGGCAGGACGAACCAATGGCAACCGCCAACGTGATCCAGCCAAAAAGCCAATCGAGAAAAAACCGGTCAAATCTCGCATCTCTCCTGAGATTGTGATTCATAAAGCGTTTAGTTTTCTGATGGCCGCATGGATGAAAGGCTTGTTATCAGTCGCAAAACGGAGAGTCAGGTTTCATGCGAGATCAGTGTGGAATGATATTCCTCTTCCCGCAACGCTGGAGGAAAAGGTAATGCATTCACTCGGCGCCAGATCCAGTAAATGCCTCCGCTCATCACAAGATAGTAAAACGCAATGGATGCATAGGGTGGCAGGCCTACCACCCGGCCCAGATTAGGGGAGAATTCTCCTTGAAGAAGTAACGGAATATGAAGGTCAAGGAGGGGATCCTTGGTACTGCTTGCTGGACTCGCATTGGTTAGGATGGCTAAAGTGGTGATTCCCACCGAATACAATGCTAGCGCCGTCCCGATTCTCGGCAAGCACTGAACACCCAGAGCACAAGGAAGTGCCAAAAACGGTAGAATCGGAGTCAGATACCTGGCGCCCAAGGTCGGTCCGGCTTGCCAATCCCACACGCGGCCGGAAATAATAACGACCTGTAGTATCGGAACGGCATAAACCAGCCAAAACAAACGCCTGTTAATCCTCAATAGCCTCCAATAACCGGCGATGGCCATGATGAGGAAGGGAGTCCAGAAAAACAGACCGCGCGCGGGACTGAACAAAAGATTGAATGTTATCTCCAGGATGGGCCAACCGATGGCGAAGATACCCTCCTTCATTTGAGGGAACGACACATGGAGGCTATAAGGGAGTATAAAGGGATTATGGAAACACATCCAGCTATAAAACGGAATTAAAAGAAGCGGCGGTAGAGCTGCCAAACTAAAACAAATAGCGCGCGACTTTCCGTTTGACAGTTGCCAAAGTAACAAACCGGTGACTACGATTCCAGAGGTGTATTCGCTTGCCAAGGCCCACCCGCATAAAAAACCCGCCAACAAATCTCGCCAGTGATGGCCAAGCCATCCTTTACTCCTAAAACGATCGGCCGGTCGGTCTAGCGGAGGATTGACAGCCCATAGTCCGATGGCCAGACAGCCGGCTACTAGAGAATGTGAAAACAACATTGTGGCGTAAACCAGGGGGCTTGCTCCGAGGAAAATGGCCAGGGTTGTGATAAAAGAGGCTTGGGGAGACACATATTGTAAGAGCCATTTAAATAAGAAAAAGGCCCCCGTGGCTGCAACTATTCCCACCGATGCAAAACAGGCAATCCAACTGGAATAAAGCCATCCAGCGTCAGATTCTAAGACGATACCGATAATCTTGAGGAAAACCGCACCTATAACGAAGCCCGGCAAAGCAACCACAACGGCACCTGGCGCTTTGTCACTGTAGTAATGGCCGGCGAATTCAGCTCTGTCGGGAGTGTTGTCGTAGGCATCGATGGCCACGGTTCCAGTCGTTAGCGCATGCAATAAGTCCAATCTGGACAACGCCGTGGGACAATCAAACGGCCACTGGTGAGCGTACGTGGCAGCGAACAAAAATAAAAACAACAGACCTAGGCCAACCACGCACCGTTTGCCCACGCTCCCCATAGAATTCCCTTGCATAAGGCAATAAACGCGAAACGGACCGGCTCAACGAGAAGCGCGGATTCAGACGATGCAGCACATCGATCATCGGTTCCTCGTTCTATATACAACCTATCTTGATCACTATTCGCTCGCGGCCCTTAGGTCACGAGCGAATAGCCTGCAAAACATACTTACTGGTTCTTACTAAAAACACGACCAGTGCAAATTATTGCTTACCTCAGAGGACGCAATGCATTCTCAAATACACTCATAGAGGTTTGATTGTGTAACCAAATTACAGGTACCATTCATTAGAAATCCCGGCATATCGAATTCCTTTGACGGTTGGCAGTCCGCATTGTAGTAAGCGGTACATCGCCAGTGGTAAATAATTTGATAAGTACATGAGGTGGGACAGCTTGTTACATCTGCACTTTTACCTGGTGGGTTCTTGATAACAAGGATTCGATTATTTTTAGCGACAACCGTTACAGTTAACGTTGCGGCTAAAATGGATCCAATTATTCACGGCATTATTTTATTCATGTTTTTTTTCTCCTTTTCTCGCCTTCACCCAAACAATGAGTAAAGGCAAAATGAATACAGCAAGAATAATCAGTATATACAGCGGCTCCGGCTTAGCACCCGGCGTAATGGCCTTGCTGTTAACGCGTTTCGCGATTCCGATTTTTTCTTTTGCCAGAGGATCATCCTTTGATTTCCATTTGCCATCCTCAATATGATAGAAGGCAGCTCTATCTGGCTCTATGGCATCCCCCAGTCTGAAATCCAGCACCATGAGCCACTTCGCCGGTAATACAGGCAAGAAGCTATCTGGCTTCGCCGAGGCTTGGGCGTTGGTTACTTGGTAAACTGCGCTTCGAATTAACCGGAGGTCATTCTTATCACGGGCCTCCGCAGGTTGCTTCGGATAATATTGTTGGAATTTAAATGTGGAAGGAAACCTTAACGCGCCTATGTTTGTCCATTGAGGAACAATGACTTCCCAAGCCTTGTAACCGTGGTCATAGGGAGCCCAGCAAGGCGTCGAAGAAGCCCCTTCCGCATTTCTGGAAACCATAATTCCCGGAGCGAGGAACACAATCGAGGTAAGATCATGCGTTGCATCGTTGGTGCGGGAGATTATATTAGTACCGCCAGTATTCGCGGTATAACTGACACAGGTCATTTGCAGTGGCCTCGTGTCGATATGGTTGGTGAAGTATTGGTTGCCGAAGATGCCCAGCCAGGCGATTTGCGAAGGAGGGGCGGCTTTGGAGGGATAAAGACCAGGAGCAACCATCCCGCTCCCCACGGTAACCGCACGCTGGTTCGATGAAACAGGATTCTGTTGCGTTCGGTGAAGAAAATTATCCACGCCATCACTGCCAACCACTTCTTTATAATAATCGTCGTGTTCTTTAGGCTCGATTGCGATGCGGTACATAAGGCCTTCTAAATATATGGAAAATAAATATGTCTGAGTGGAACTGACTGTTCCATCCGCGCGATACACTTTCCACTCACATTGACCCTGCAAAACACCTTGAGCCGATGCGGAAAGAAGCCAGCAGAAGGATCCTATGGCAAGCAAAAACGTTTTTAAGTATTGGCGCCTACTCATGGCTAAGCGATGTTGGCTGTTGATGGTTCACGAAAATAATCAGCTATAAACAATATATATCCAAATATAAATAAATATACTAAAAGACAATCAATTAAAATCAATACGAGGAACGGCGGGATCGGCAAGGCATCAGAAAGAAATCCGACACACGGGCAGCCAGTCGGCGCTTTCAAATGCCAAGCAAAAAAGCGGTAGCATAAAAAACCATTAACAAGGCCGACAATTGAAAGGAGCTTTATGCGCTCACTTTTGCCCGCCAAAACGTAGATAGAAATAACGGCCTCCATCAGACCGACAAGCACCAGAAGCAAGCGATTTTGAATACCGAATATAAAATCGTTTTCATAAAGAATGCTTGCGTGACCCAAAGCGCTAGCCAATTTCAGCAAAGACGTTATAAGCAAAGCCCAACCGCTTGTCTTGATGAAGATGCGCCGCAACCCTTCCCAAAGTTGGCTTCTGTCCCTGGTTTCGGAATCCGCTAACGAATCTGGGAACGCCAGCGGTTTCAGAAATCGCTTACCTAGTTCTCTCGTTGTTTGCATTTATCCTAATAACTCCATCAAATCCGAATATACTTGGGAACATTCTATTTAATGATCATCCGTTGTCAAATTGTTAATTCAGATTCCTGATCCTGAGCAGGGCTGCTCTAAAGTCAGGCAGGAGACGTGATCAAGCGGATGACGTTCCCGGGACGGCGGCCCATTTTGGCCAGGGTACCCGTTCACAGGTTAACAGGTGCTATTTGGGAAAACCGCTCGCATGGTTTGATGTGAATCAGGAGGAATCCAACAACAGAGATGGGACAGGCCGACCGTTGAAATACGCACCGATAGCCTCGTGCATCCAGTGATAGGCGGAGCGCTTCTGTAAAGCGCAGGTGGCCATGACGGTCCAGATTCGTTC
>Ga0209538_1001859_pt1 | contig 10936 bp, 8 predicted proteins | sample BarGraNGADG00211_2_FD_184492 | JGI IMG/M metagenome (GOLD analysis project Ga0209538, IMG submission 184492) | Arctic peat soil microbial communities from Barrow, Alaska - Barrow Graham LP Ref core NGADG0004-211 (SPAdes) (version 2) | ecosystem: Environmental > Terrestrial > Soil > Wetlands >... | reverse complement strand
TTCCGATCTAGTATCAAATTCGCGAATTCCTACAATACCAATTCCCATATCATGAATGGGATTAGTTTCATCAGTAAATTTTTCATTAACATATGTTTCGGAATCATCTATCTCCTTATAGCCTTTATTTATAAATATTTCTCTCATTTTTTCCCAATTAGGAAAACAGTCTGAAGGGAATCTGTTAGCTCCTTTAACAGTAAAATATTTACGTGCATAAGTACTTATTAATATAGTATATTCATATTTAATAAAATGTTCATCATCTTGAACAATGTCTTTGGGGATTTTTTTAACATGCAAAATATATTTTAAGTGTTTAAGAACCCATCTTGTTAATTCATTTTTAGATTTAAAATCAATAGGTCGTTCAATTCCTATTCCCATATCTGTGATTGGGTCAGATTCTTCTTCGAATTTCTCATATATAAATTGCGCTTTCATCCGATTATTGCGAATCTTTTTTCATATTGTTGTGCAGTTCCAGTCATTGAATCATATGAGCCTGTGCCAGTTATATAATTAGAAATATTTTTAACAGTAAGTTTGGCATTATCTAATCCGGAACCTTTATTAACATACCATACTTTTATTCTGTTTTTATCTAATTGTGTTCTTTCCGATTTAATAACAATCATATACTGATCGGCCCAAGCAATAAGTCTTCCTTTACCTGAAAACGAAGTGCTCGATGTAATACGAATATCTGTATTGGCTTTTAAAATAGTGCCCACTCTTAAGTGATTAAATGAATTACCAATACCCATATCTTGAATAGGATCGCTTTCTTCTTCAAACTTTTCATATATAAATTGAGCTCTCATCCGATTATTTTATATTTATGTTTTCCTATTAATCCAAACTGTTTTCCATCTGGTCGTACAACTTCAATATGTCCATTAGCGTAAAAATGCACTTCTGTTATAAAAATTTTCGAATTGTCAATTGTTTCTATATCACCCGTAATCATAAACGTTCCTTGAAGTGTTTTGTTTTCTATTGAATCTCGAACAACTTGTTCCCATTTCTCAATTGAAGGACCCACCATCTTATTATACACATCAAATGGAACAAATCCACCAATACCCATATCTTTAATAGGATCAGTAATTTCTTCAAATTTTTCGTTTATAAATGTTGGTCTCATAATTCATCATTGTCAGGCAAACCAGCAGTGTAAATTTCGTCAGTTAGTCTTCTAGCTATTTTAAAACGATTGTAAGTTACATTAAGAGTAAATACGTTAAAGTCGGCAGCTACAGTTGCGTAACTCACATTAAACGGAGATAGGCTTGTAGGAATAATTTTTTGAAATTCAAATGACAATAATTCAAATCCATGATGATCAAAAAAACTCACATACATTGAAGGCCAAAATGGCTTACGCAATGAATATCGTTGAAATAATTCGATTTGATCGAATAACATCCAATATGTTATAAATCCTTCAGTTAGTTTGAATGTGATAGTTAGATTCTTATCAAGGATGGGTTCAAGTTCTTTACCTCCACGATATTTGATTTGAAACATCGTTTGCGGTTGAATGACAGGAGCTAATACAACTTCAGGAAATGTAACACTTTGAATTGTAGCATTTACGAAATCTTCTAAGGATTGATATTGTAATTTTAAACGTTTAACAACAGGAGTCCATCGTGCTCTTATCTCGGGATAAAAGAAATCTTGCGGTAGCCAGATACTAAATTGATTGAGTTTTGCGTTTAATATGCTCATTTATTGTATTTTAAGTTTAATTCCAAATTTTTCATCAACTATTTTTGCTGCTTTTATGATTATAGAGGATAAACCCTGTGAATCTTCCGTGTAAGGCAAAGCTCTTTTAAAATTATAAATTTCCGTATCAAATGCCTTTTGAAAATCATCTTCTTCATAACCTTCTTCTTTCAATCTTTTTATGAGATTATAATAAAATGCTGCTACTGTATTTGTTGAAATTGAATATGTATCAAATTTTACTTTTAAAAAATTTTCTAGATAAATTTCATGTGTAGTCATTGGTTGAAGTTTTATCCATTCTTTTGTTAATAAGGGTAAAATTCCTATTCCCATATCATGCACAGGATCACTATCTTCTATAAATTTTTCATTTACGTATTTTGCTCTCATTATTTCGTTTGTAATGCTGTATTTTTAGTTGTTAAATCATTTACTTGTGTTTGCAGTGTTGCTATCTGTGCTTGTAAATCAGTAACACTAATTAAACTTTGATAATTCGCAACAACTGCAGTTTGATTTGAAAGCGGATAATAAACTCCTTGATAAAATGTATACTGAGTTCCATCTGGATTCAAAACTACAATTGAAAATGCATTTCCAGTTTGTTTTTGCAATATTGTTGATTGATCTGATGTTATTTTGAATTCAAGTTCTCCAATAGTTGTATTCATGTTTGTTGAATATGTAGGTCCAATTTGAATCTTTGTGTTATCGTCAAGTTTAAATAATAACGCATAATTGTAAGCACCTGATAAGTCAACATTTTGATTACTAGCTGTTGTAGTTATCTTTCCAAATTTGAATTTATAAGCTGCATCTCCAGAATTCAAGAATAACGGGCCTGTTCCTTGTACAAATACTTCATTGAACGCATTTAATACAACTGTAACAGTATCATAAAATACTTTAACATATTTGATTTTTTCAAGTCCTGAATTAATAACTGTGTTAACCGCTTCAGGTTCGATTCTATTAAAAACTTTATAAGGGATTAAGTTATTAACGTTTAATCTTGTAAAGAACAATCCGTATTTTTTAGGATCAGTAGATGAAAAAGATGCTTTACGAATAATCTGTGTTCCATCCATTCTATTCATTAATCTACAAGTATATTGAATTGAATAGCTTGCATCAATATCAGAATTTCTTAAAATTGGTCTGAAAAAATTAGGAATTGAAAAATTATTTGTTTGTGTAAATGAATACTGTTGAGTTATTATATCATTCCCAGGAAATTGTTCATGCACAGTAATTTCATGAATCAATACCCATTTTGGTGATCCACTTCCGTATGTTTCTGTAAATTGTTGGTAATTATCATTAGGGTTATTTGAAGTGTATAACTGTATTCTTCCACTTTCAATATCCGTTATATAATCTCCGATAATTGTATTCTGCCACATTGCAAAATATTCAATGTAATCACCATCAGTGGATTCCGCAATAAAACAATTAAAATTATCAGCAGCACTTGTAACTGGCAATTGAACTTTTATTTGTTCATCAATAATATAATTATTATTAGCAATATCAAAAATAGTACTATATGTTACAAAAACATCACTTAAAGGCTTAATATTTAAAGTATTTTCTAAATCATTTGTCTTATATAAACCGAGTTGTTGAATTGAAGGAATGTTTAATTCTACATATTTATCATAGAATCTGTTCCCGAGGAACAAAGTGTTAGTAGCAAATTTAACAACATTGCTACCAAGAGTTTGAGGTTGTTTTATGTATGTAAAGTTTGTTAAGTCTTTTAAATTAGTAGAATTATCTTCAGCTTGTATTTGAAGTAAAAATCCTCCTACATCGTCAAAGCTATATCCAGAAACAATATGAATTTTAACTGTATCTAATGGATATGTCATTGTATTAATACATACATCAGAACTCCAGTATGGCTTATAAGTTACCCACGGCGTACTTGAATCTATAACCCAATTCGTACGTTCTGCATTAACAGGTATAGAGTTTAAAGCAAGTATGTTATTTGTTTTTCCTATTGCTGCATCACCCTCGTAGAAAATTGCTGAACCCAATGATGTTTCAACAACAAATGGAGTTGTTAAAGTACCTAAACTGCCATCACGATTAAACTCATATTCTAAAAGTAAGAAGTCATTTAACTGTACGTATTTCGAAATATTTGTAGGCATATTTTATTTATTTTATTTTAAAAAGTATATACGTTCCAAGTCATTGTTGGTCCCAAAGTCATTCCAAATTTTCCGGTTGTAATGTTATAACCCGGTGTTACTCCAACGCCTACACTAAATCCTGTGAACCAATGTTGTTTAGTCATCAAACTCTTTATGTATTTATTACTGTTAGGATCTGTCAAAAATCCATCTAAAGATTTAACAGTGAATCCAGGATAAGCGCTTTCAACATACACTTGATATTTTCCTTTAAGAACTCTTTCTCCAAAAGTTAAATCAATTTGAGAAACGCGATTAATCAGTTCAGTGTTAATGTGAGCCAATTCAAGAGGGTCTTTACTTACAACTCCAATGTATGTCTTTCCTGAAATTATATCAAAATTAAGAGAATCATATTTGAAAGGAAGAGTCCAAGCAGCCATAAATGTATTTGAATCAATTTGAACTAATCTAGCTATGATTTTATCTTTTGCATCTAAATATTTTGCCAACAATGCAGAATCTTGTGTTAATCGAATAACTGCGTTATTAAGAGAAATTACACTACCAGCTTGTGCTTGTACTTTATCATATAAACTTTTGTTTAAAGTTTTCAAATCACTAATAGTTGATACAAATATTGCTTTTGAAGCCAGAAGTTCACCATTTTTTGTTTTTTCTATATGAATACTGTCTTGAAGAGCGATGATATTAATATTTGCTACCTGTGCTTTTAATTTTAAGGTGTTAAGTCTTGAACATTGTATTGCTGAGAATATCAATAATGCAATGATAAGTATGATGGTAAAAATTCTGCTTTTTATGAAAGTAAATATTTTTGTCCAATCAATTTTTTTAGTTGTTATGGGTGTGTCTGCCATATTATTTTTATTTTAGTTATTATTTATTTTAATTGATTATAAATTGGGTCGTGTGTAAGTTTTAGGCTACATTTAATATGATTTAATAAGCAAGACCCCCTTTTGATATTGAATTTCTTGTCCATCCATTAGGAGTGCTAATCTTCATATAACAACTGTACCAACGTGATGGAGGATATATAAGTGATGGAGGAACGCTGACAATCAAATTAGTAATATTTATACTACCTATCGGTGGCACCTCTTGAAGAATTAATGGTTTGAATATTAAATCATTAAAATTATAAGTTTCTGTATAACCTGTGTTATATTTTGCTAAAAAGTATAAAGTTCCTGTTACGTTAGAATCAGTTGTAAAATCAGTTAAAACCCATGATACAGTAGCACTATGGCCGCTAATCGTTACAATAAAACTAGATGGATTACGATTGAATGCAGGATCGAATAATGAGTTTGCAGCAATTTCATAGTTTGTAAGAATTGCGCCTTTAGGAGTATATATGTTAAAACTATTTCCAGGTTGTTTAGTCTGTGATAATAACGAAACATCAAATGTTAAATTTACATTTCTCAAATTGCCTGCATTATCTAAATTTCCAATTCTGAATGTATTACCTGATGTTTCACGTACAATCGCGATTGATTTAGCATCATCAGCACTTACATTTTCTGTCCCCGAAGTATAAACAGTAAAAGGATTTCGACTATTTATAGAAACATCACTATATTCAATTCTTGCAAATTCAATAGGTGGAATTCCGTAAATAGAAGGTGGAGAAGCAATATAATTTATTGCTCCATTTTTTGAATAAACATTGTCAATAATAACTTTTGGATTTGTGTTGCTATTAAAAAAACGAGCATATCCATCAGAAGAACTAACTGCTAAAGGAAGAAAAAATCCACCTGAACTTAAATTTCCAAATATCTTTGAAAATAATCCTGTTGAAGTATCTGTAACTTCATAAGTTTCGCCACTTTGATCAATGAATAAATCGCCTACATTATATGATCTATTGTCTGGCAACTCTATAGGATAATTTTTCCATAGTGTAAAACCTGAGATTATTTTATTATTAATTATTCCACTGTCAACAACTGGGTCTAAATCTGTAAAAAACATAGAAAGTCCCTGCAATCCCGTAGATCCATCACGGCCTTTTGTTCCTATTCCAGGTTTTCCAGGTGCATATTTAAATTTTTCGTTCATATTGCTATTTTATTTATATATTTTATTTATCTTTAAATTGGAAATAACGTAGGTGTGTTGCTAGTATAAGATTTGAAATTACATTTTGTTGGACAATCGCAAGGAATTCTTTCCACATTCCAGAATTGATTAGTAGAATCAATAATAAACATATCCCAGTACAAGTCATCATGTACTGAGTTAATTTGCATGTAACCTGCTCCTCCAAACCATCCATCATGAGCACCTGTGTTATAATATACGCAATCAAATTTAGGACCTTGTCGTACTTCAATTATATCGCCATTAGCAATTGCTGTTAATGTAAATGGAACATCTAAAGTTACATTGTCAGTATCTGTATTCCAACTATGCGTAGTTGCTGTTGCTTTTTTTGTTTGAACGCTAACGCCATTTTTATATAAATTTAAACTTATTTCTTGTGTGCCTGCTAAATCACGACTACCTCCACGTGCAGTTGATTTAATGTGCAATATGCCTGATAATGTTACCAATTGATCAGTGTCTAATGCAGGAGTTATCGATACTCTTCCTACTGCGCCAGATGTAGTACTTACATAAGTAATCATTTTTACTGTATGCGTAGTCTTAGGTCTTCTCTCTTGTGTCAAATTAATTGTTTGAGTAGGCGCTTCAGATTTAACATTAATAGTACCAGGTCTAGTATTATATCCTGTATTCGGCAAACAACTTACGCTAAATTGTCCATTGCCTTCTGGGCCAGAACCACCATGGATTATAATCCATGCATAAGGACTATCTGCATTCCATCCTGTAGGAGAAGTAGTATTAAGATACACAATAGACGGGACTACTGTACCATCGTTTAAAGCTATTGGGTTTGAATTGGACAATATTTTCATTGTAGCTGATTCACCTATTTCTGTAAATTTAATTATTTGAGACATTCTTTCCCATCCGTCTTTTTCAATTATCATATAATATCGATATTCAGCACCTATAATTAAAAGAGAAATTGTGGCTGATCCTAAAACAGGGACATCATAAAATACCAATGGTCTTATCGTAGACGCATCAAAGTTCCAAGTTGAATTCAATCCAAAAACTTGTAATTTTTCAAAAACAAGTGTTCCTTTAATTGATGTATCTGATGTAAAATCAGCTAAATTCCATTTTAATGTAAGTTGCGTACCATTCGGTTCATGAGAAAATGATGCAGGACTGATATTAAAATTAGGATCAAACAAAGAGTTTGTATCAATTTCATAGTTCGTAAGAATTGCTCCAGTGGAAGTATTTTTATTGAATAAATTTCCAGCTTCTCTTTTAGTTGTTAACAACGAAACGTCAAAAACAATATTTGTGTTTCGTGTATTTATATCGTTTAAATTTCCAATTCTAAATTGATTTGATGTTTTATTTCTTACGAGTCCAAAAGATTGATGATCTTCACTAGTTGTTTTTCCCGATGACCATAACGTAAATCCATCATACAAATTAGCTGAACTATCCTTGTGTTCTATTCTTGCAAAATCTTTTACTGGAATTCCATAAATTGAAATAGGATACGCAGAATAGTTTAAAGTTTTACTTAAAGACATATTATTGTCAATAAGAAATCTGGTACTTGAATCCGTTTTATTATACCATCTTTTAAATCCATGTGTATTAATTAATGTATCATTAAAAAATGTTGATTTATTTAATACAGCATTTTCTATTTGTATATATAACTCATAAATTGAAAGATCTATCTTATATACAAACCCTCTAAAATCTATGAATGTATCATTTGTAGCATATTTTCTGTTACCTGGGAGAGTTGTGCCCGGGCCTGCAGATGACCACAATACTTCATTTTTAAGAATTGCGTTTTTAATTGAAGTTGAATCTGTTAGAGGATCACGATCAGTAAAATAAAGAGCTTGTCCAAATAATCCTGCAAATCCATCTGTTCCTAAAACGCCATATCCTATTAATCCTGGTGAAAATTGAAATTTCATGTTATAAGTTTATTTATATATTTTACTTTTCTGTCATTACGAATTTGATAAAATAAGAGAGATTTCCTACAATAGGAATTGTTAAGTTGTAAATGTATTCATTATTTTGATATACAAGTTGTCCATTGAAATTTTGTTTAGGATCACTAGTGAATTTAGAGTCATTTACAAAATGTAATTTTACACCGTCAAATGGTTTAAAGAAATAATCAACTTCAATTTTTGGAACACTTATATTGTAATAATTTATAACAGTATTTTTGATGTAAGCATCAATAATATTATTGGCATTTGATAAACCATTCCAGTTACTTATAAAATCATTATTCGTTTTGAATTTATTAAGAATAGCACGTGTTAAATTAAATGATAATACAATATCTGTAGCTGTTGTAGTATAAGTTGCTGTAGTAATATCCCAAGTTTCTAATGGAAGATTATCAGGAAGTTTAACCAATTTTGATCCAAAAAATGATGGAAGTTCTGTAGGAGACTGATACCCATCCACATAAGAAGCTGTTTGAGAGTTGAAATAATAATCAGCATCCCATAGTGTTTTAAATACGTTAAAATTGGACATGTACGATACAGCATTTCCAGTACTTATATCTGCTTGTGAAACGACATTAACAACTTTATTAAACCATAATTGAGAAATATCGTTATAAAGTCTTAAATTCGTATTACTGAAAATAAAATCTCGATTAACAACATCTATTAATTGTGAAGTTTCATCAGACTTAAATTCTAAAATATTATTAAATTTAGGTTTGAACCATCCATTATAAGTATAAGTATTTCTATATGATCTTGGAGAATTGATAGTTATTGTTAATGGACTTACAATACTTCCAAAGTCATAACTTGTATAAACTTTAGTATCACGAATTATATAATACATTACATGATTTAATCCTGATGATAAAAGATCAGTTAATGTATCATAATTAGTTGTGTTATTTACGTACCAATTTTTATTACTATTGTAATTGTACCCATAGTTAACTACGTAATCACCGAATGTATTTGGGTTTTGAGCGTAATTATAATCGACAATTTGATTAAATGTTTCATAGTTTTTATCTCCATTTGGATCTGTTTGGAGTGTATCAGGAGTTAATGTGTTGTTTCCAAAAGCATTCCATATCGAACTCAATCCTAATAAATTCTTGTTTAATTGAGCATAAGGTCTTGCAATACTACTATCATAAGTTAAATCTGTATCATACAAGTTTTCTAATGTTTTTAGAATATCAGAGTTATTAACATAAAATGGCGTTTTAATAAATGAATAAATAGATGCATCTTTACCGCTTACAAATCCGTTGCTTGAAGAATCCAATAATGATTTACCCGGTAAGAATGATGAGTATCTTTTGCTATAGTTAAGTTCATCATTTCCTTGGTACCATATCATCAAAATAGTTTTAGTATTTTCGTTTATAATTACTTCTATAGGACGTTTATTGTCTTTGTTTTTAGAAGAGGTTGAAATAAATGAAAATCTGAATCTATCATAATTCTTAATGTCAAGAATATTTTTCGCATTATTTTGAATTTGCATTGATAAATTTAATCCCAAGAAAATAGTGTCGACAGTATTTTTATAACCGTTATAGTAAACTATAGATGAACGTGTTTTTGTAGCATCGACATTATAATTTGAATACATTAATTTTGAAAAGTAATCAACGAAAGGATATTGAAACATAGCTTCCTTAAATGTGAAATTTGTAGAAGTATCAGGATCATGAACGATATCATTAATGTCATAAAATACATAATCCTCCCATGCTCTTCCATTTGTGCCTAAATATTTAAAGGAAGGATATGAAATTTCTTGTGAGAAAGCTGTGCTTGTAGGAATAAAGTTTGTGCTTACATCAAATATAGATGCATCCAAAATCAATCGAAGAGGATTATTTCTAGCATCAGTGCCTAATCCTACCCATTTAGAAACTAAAGGAATAGTCAAACCATATTTCAATAAAGTACTTGAATCATAATAGTCTTTAATGTGTTCTTCGGAAACTGATGCGTCATATCCGTTATAATTAAATGATCCATCTAATACTGCGTAAGTTATAAGAGAATTAGATGTAGCACGTATGTATGCACTTGAATCAAACGTATTAAATAATGTGGAAACATTATAATTTTTAGTTATTGCATTTTGTGTTATTGCATTTTGTGTTAAAGTTCCATTTCCCGATTGAACTACATAAGAACCTGGAATATTTAATGTATATCCTGAATTTGCGTTAACAGATACATAATATGAACTCACATCATCTTGACGATTATACCAATATTCACTTTTGAATCCAAGGGATGCATCATAAACTGTGTAGTCAATATCTTTTACAGGATTTATTCCCATTAACGAAATATTAAGAGGATATATGCTTGATGCATTAAATTTCCCTTGTAAAAGAAGTATGTTTTCTTCAGTCATGATCAAAACTTTATCTTCAATATGTAAAGGATCTTTAACATAAATATATGCGTTGTTCGAAACATCCATGTTTAACAATCTTCGGTACCATAAATCGGAGTCTTGATAAAGTGTAGGTTCTGTAATTTTATCAAGAATATTTTGTGATGCATCAAAACTATATAAATTGTTATTTTCACGATTAATTAAATTTAACATAATACTTTGACGATTTCCAAATAATTCGAAATCAATAGGTCCGAATGATGCATCAAGATCGATTATTTCGAAATCACTTGCATTTGGTGTAAATCTTCCATTAAAAATAATATCATCGACTGATGATGCACTATTAAATCCTGATGAAGGATCATTAGAATCATTAAGTGTTGTTGAAGTAATTCTCTGGAACATCCATTCTTCTCCAAAATTTGCATCATCATTAAGTACAAGTGACACCCAATTGCTTCCATGCAATCCGGCTCTAAACTGAATTCCATCATATCCTATAAATCTATCAAACGCTATTTGAATTTGTTCTGCTTGGTAAGCTACATCACCATTTATAT
>Ga0209538_1001856_pt1 | contig 10940 bp, 5 predicted proteins | sample BarGraNGADG00211_2_FD_184492 | JGI IMG/M metagenome (GOLD analysis project Ga0209538, IMG submission 184492) | Arctic peat soil microbial communities from Barrow, Alaska - Barrow Graham LP Ref core NGADG0004-211 (SPAdes) (version 2) | ecosystem: Environmental > Terrestrial > Soil > Wetlands >... | reverse complement strand
GCTGCCGGGCTGATTGCTGCTACTATTTTCTTTCTGAAAGGATAGATTCCTGAAATATAATTCAACTGCCAAATAATTATCGTATTTTGACGCACGGTTCGTCTGCAAGTCAGGCAGATAAACCTTTTCGATCCTGAATAAAACCCAAGCTGAAATGCTGCTGGCACCAGGCTTCTAAAACCAAACTTTATGAAATCCATTCTTTTCACATTGATTTCCGGATTATTCCTAGGTTCAATTTGTGGTTTTGCAGCCGATCCGGTGCGCAAACCATTTGTCGAACTGTCGGTTAACGGCCAAACAATTGCACCCGGGCAAAAAGCGGAGGTTCGACCCGGAGAAAAGGTAAAAGTGACAGCTGTGCTTCGGGGCGGAAAACGCGATTATTGCTCGATGCCCGAAAAATATGCCAACATCGGACAAAACACGGAGATAATTTCGAAAGGCGACGACGGAATGTTCTTCACCATTCAGGGCGGAGGCCAGTTTCGCGGTGAATGGACGCTGGGAAACGAGACAGCCACCTTCAGTTCTTCAGGCGAAGTTGTAATCGAACTACTTCCGCAGCAGGGAATTAAACAAACCGAAGCGTATATCACCCTTCCGAAGTCGGGATTGGGGCAAACTTTCCTGAAAGTAAAAGTAAACACACTCTGGAAATACAAACGGACAACTCCGGCAGGAACCACCAATACTGAAGAAGAGAATACAGGTGAAGATACTTTTTACCTGGTGCTTTCCGGAGCTACAGGAAGCTGGTATTCATCTGAAAATATAGTGGTTAGCGGCACTGAAAATTTTTCAGTCCGGAGTAAACTGGATCAGGTTCAGCAATTTTACAAGGAAATTGAAACTGCACTGAAAGCAAAAAACATGAATGCTGCACAGATGCATATTAACAATTTAAAGACTTCCCTGAATTCACTCAAAACTGAAATTGAAAGGCAAAAGCGCGAAAACAATTCGTTCGAATGTGAGGTATCGTTAATTGGATCGCCAACCGATTTGAGTATGGATCACCTGAATAAATTGCAGAAACTGGGCGATTTGTGGAAAACCCAGTACGATATTGCACAAGGGAATACGCTAAAAATCAACCAGATATTACTGAATAAACAAATGAATCTGACGAATAACATTATGAAGTCGGTCATCAAAAACTACCTCGATTGGGCGAGTCCGATTCCTTCCGATTATACCGATTTGGTATCGGCTTATAATCCTTCGCAAACACTTGGTGTTTTTGTTTTGCCCATCAAAGTCCTAAGTTGGAATGCTCAGGCTACTGAAGATGCTTCGATCCTGAAAGACCAGGTGATGGGAATTCAAATGCTTTCCGAACTTCGGACTTTTTACCAGGACCGCTATCAGAAGTCGGTTGAAGAGCGCAAAATAATCATTAACACCCAAAACTCACTGCTGCCAATCAAAGCTATCGATACCCAGATGAAAGGATATTTTTCGGGTTTAAGCTGGCTGAAATGGACACCTAAAAATTGAAACTAAAAATCGCAGCAAAACTATATCTTTGGTATCGGGTTATTCAAGCCGTTTAAGATCAATGAGGAATTTTCTTGCATACATTCTGCTATTTTTGCCCGTTGTTACTTTTGGACAACTTTTCCCGAAAGTTGATGATTTCAAAGGCAATATCGAAAATATTGTGGAGAAAAGGTATGGCCGTGAAGTTAATTATCTCTTTTTTTTGAAAACAAAGTATCGACCGGCTTCCTATTCCGGTTGGAAATACACCTACCTTTTCGATGAAAAATCGAACCTGAAAAAACGAACTAATACTTTTCGTGAGAGGCTTAAAGCGGATTACGTCTACCAAAAAGACACCATTGGTAACCGGGTAATTGAGCGGGAAATAATTGCCGATAGCATAACCGGTCATAAGGGGGATTATACTGAACATGAAATATTTTTAGATTCCAAAGGGCATGTTGAAAAAGTAAATTTCTGGTTTTTTAACAACAAGGAATGTAAGCGTGAATTGTTTCAGACAGATCAGAATGCCCAATATAAGGATGATAAACTAATTGCATTCACCCGAAATCAGATAAGCAAGGAAGGAGACACATTCAGCAGTGAAATTTGTAATCTGATCTATGACTCTTCAGGAAAATTAATTCGGACTGAACGAAAAGACATGACATCCGGATTTAAAACCGTTATCCAATATTCATATAATAATGTTGGGTTAGTCAGTTTCTATGCTTTAAACTTTTTGATGGAGCTTCAGCAATACGGGAAAAAGGATCAAATCTCGTATATATCATACAAATATGACAAGTATGGCAACTGGATCCGGATGTTTTGGAAGTCAGGCGACGAAAAAGAGATGGAAGCCCGAAGAGTAATCAAATATCGGTAACCGATTGAACTTTTTATTCCTCGGATGATTCCGCTTAAATCCAAAAATGTCTGATCGTATTTCTGATTCCGAATACAATAAGAATTCCGGAACGATAAGCCAGACAAGAGTTTCACCAAAATTCCAATGTCAATTTTTAGGTTTTGGCAAATGAGCCTTCATGTAAATAGTATCAACTGTTGGATCGAGCTTTGCCGGAATCGCGTTTTCAAGAACCTTATCGCGAAGTGCCTGGGGCGAAACAACGACTTCGCCGGTAATTAATTCAGGTATGTTGTAGTTTTTAATGAACGTATTGTAAAAATCCGGATCTTCCTGAGGTAAAACAAAAGGTTTTGAGGCATTGCCCGTATCATCCAGATAAGAGAAAAACGGGCGGGTAAAAAGTCCGTCCAATCGTTTGCTGCTAAAAACAAACCAGTGCCCTTTGCTTGAAAAGCAATGATAACTATCCGTTTGCGGACTATTGATATCCATTTTGTGATAATCTCCGGTTTCCAAATTCATTAGCCACAAATCAGTCTGAGGATGATGAATGGTGAAATATCCATTGTCGCTGGTGCAAAACATCAGGAATTTTCCGTTTGGTGATATTTTGGGGAAACTGATGCTTTTACCAATAGCCTTACTGGTAATTATTGTATCTACTGTCCCCCAGATATTCGTATTGACATCGAACGCTATGCGCAACAAATCAAATTTTGCATAATTCCGGTCATAAACATCCTTGACAACAGGTGCACTTATGAAATAAATATATTTGCCATCGGGCGACCAAACCGGCAGGTTTTCACGGCTTGCGGTTGATACTTTGGGAGAAGTCGTAATGGTATTCTTTTCAATATCATAAACTATCAGATCAGAAAATTCATCGGAAACTTCGATCCGAATTTCTCCGGAACAAAAATATTGATTGATGTTGTTTACTGAATAGGCAATGTGTTTCCCGTCCGGATGCCAACACGGATAAACACCGGCGCTGAGCGTATATTTGGTTTTTGTATCAACCTTGGTCAGTTTTCCGTTATGGTTAATTATCGTGCCTCCGTGAATTTTACGAATATGTATCATCATGCTATTTGGATCATTTTTGCAAAACGAATGGCAATTGAGGCAGTCATACTCAAAAGACCTATTTTCGAGGATTGGTTTTTCATCGAAGTTTTCAAGATTTCGCTGGTAAATCCCAAGGTTGCTCCATAGAACATAGCCTGTATTTATTAATCTGTATGCCAAATGGTTATCAATGTTTTCTTTCGCTATTTCATTAGTTATTGTCTGAAACTTCTGCCAGCCTCTGGCATTTTCTTTTACATATACTTCAGTAAGCAGACTTGATCCCATACCTTCTTTAAGCAGATTGTGCCATTTGTTAATATTAATCTGAATGGAAGAATTTTTACTTCTTACTACAATCTGATTTTCTTTCTTCACATAAATATGGACTTCATATTCGATTCCAGGTTCGTTAATTTTGAAATTAAGTGGTGCGATGTTAGGCGGTATTAAGATGCCTGTGTAATCAGGAAAAATTACAGGCAAACGATTAATTTCCCTGAAGTTTTCAACTTTTGAATTACATGAATTTAGAGCGACAAAAAGAACGACAGCCAATATGTTTATGTATTTTTTCATCATCGAACCTCAGTTTTATTGCTTAACATCTGTCACTTTAGGACTTAAATACAACACATAATACCAATACGTATTGCCAAAATCTCTTTGCAGCGTGTTTTTTGCTACAGGCAAATCATTATTGAACTGCTTGACTGTAATGTTGAACTGCTTAAGCCGAAGCATACAATCTTTTGATATGGTTTGGGCTTCAACGAATGGAGGTATGGTTTTCGTTTTCAGTATATAAAACGATAGAGCTTCTTCCCATGAATTAGGAAGTTTTTTTAATTTATAGTAGCTGTAATTCTGCAAAAATTGAATAAATTCATTATAATGTGTGTCTAGTATACAGTAAGTTATCAGATAATCATAAGCCATGCGATTATCTTTGCTTGTCTCAAGTAATAGTCTTAAAGCATGATAAGGTCCGAAGTCCATAGTTGATTTATGAGGATTAAACCGCCTTTTTTCTGCAATTACTTTATCATTAGCAGCCAAAGTTGTGTCGGAAACATATTTTTCATATTTACTGACCCAATTGTGGTATAACATATTTTGATCCAGAACATTCAGGAACTTATCTGCTAAAACGTATTTTCGGTTTACCAGATTGATCATGACCAATCGTTTTAAAATGCGGGGACTATTCGGAAGAAGAGTTTGAGCCTCAAATGCCCAATGCTGCGATTCGCTCATAAAACCCAGATCAAAGTATAAATCACTGGCTGGCATGGTCGAAGTTCCATTCATCATCGTTTGCTCAAGGAACAATCCTTTTGAACCGAGTAATTGCGGGTAAGTAAAAAGTTGGTCAGGAAGTTGTCCTAAATGTGAATATGCGCGGTTTACCTGATAGTTCACACTAAGATCGTATATTTCTATATTTTCAGCAGTTTTTAGAACTTCATGCCATTGTTCATTTTCCGCATAATATTCAATGGTTATCAAATTCTTCTTAAAGGGGTCGTAAGATTGTATAAAGAGGAAATAGCCCAATAGGGCACATCCAACAACCTGTAATAAAACAATAACCGGAGTTCTCCGGAAAATACTAACTTTTGAAATGGATTTCCCCTTGATTATTTTCGTTGCAGGTACTTTCTTCGGAATCAACATGATGATTGCAAGAATAGCTAAAAGTGCCGGCAAAAGTGAATAGTAGGTATACAATTGCCAACTTGGTGTGTAGCCTAATAATTCCGGCGGTTTAACTATAGTTATTCGATACAGGTTCAACAAACTCATTTGAAACATGAATTTATAGCCAGCATAGTGTATCAAACCGGCCAGAAGTAAAATAACCGGAATGACAGACAGCCAAATCCGTTGTTTGTTTGTGATTATATAAATAAATGCCGTTGAAACTGAAAAAACGAACAAGGCTGGCCCGCTGGCAAGGTAAAAAAGCAGGCTGGCAAATACAGGCCACAAGATCATACTGAGTTTGGGATGTTTTTGAATCATAAAGCAAAACACCCAGGTAAAAATAAACGAAAACAACAGTCTGATGCTGGCATAATAGGGATAGCGATAATCACAAAGAACCATAGTTCCGAAAAGCAGAATTAATGCAAAGATGGTGTACTGAAGTTTGATCTTTCCCTTCAGCCGGTGTACGATGCTTAATGCGATAAAACCCTGCAATGCAGCCACTGCAGCGATAATAAAACTCCCAAATGTATTAAACGAAAAAAATTGTGCAACAAATTCGGCCAGGTAATCAGCAATTCCGCCCGGATAAGCCGAATAGGTATGAAAGAAATTGATGCCGGTAAGGAATCCTGTTTGTTGAAAATCATAATGAAGAAAAGGTTCGATCAACGAAGCAGTTACATACCAACCCACCAGAATGGTAAGCAGAATGAACAAATTAGAGAGATTGAGAATTTTTAATTTCATCGCAACAGCTTTAATTTATATATTTTTATATTTTTACGGCCTGACAAAAAACACCTTATAAAAAGAGTTTCAATGGTTTATTCCTCATCCTCTGTCCTAAATTTAAACAACCTTTGCTTTTCTCCTGAAACGGGTACTACTCTGTGTGAAAAACTTGCCGATTGCTACCGTCAATTTGCAGAAATCGCAGTTGCTAAGGATTCGATCATAAAACAAACCGTTTTTATTTCCGCTCTAAGTAATTCAGAATATTACCAAAGCAAGGAAAAATTATTTGCATGCGCAAAAATTTTTTTCGATGAATTGCCACCTACTTCAATAATAGCACAATACCCCGATAATGGCTCACTGATATTGGAAATTGCCTACATCGAAGGCTTAAATCCAGACGAACTCTTCAGAAAACAAAACGACAACTCTTCCTGGCTTGTTTTTCAACGTGGAGACCTGAAAATGATTTTTGCCGCGGGATTAAGCAAAAGTTCTGAAAACGGAAACATTAAGGAGCAAAGCCTCGATGCATTTAAGCTCCTGCAAGACATTTTAATGGAGGAAAAAATGGAATTTTCAGACATTATCCGCCAATGGAATTACATCGAACAAATTACCGGCATTGACATTAACAATAATTCAACAAGCCAGCATTACCAGATTTTCAACGATGTTCGCTCCAAATTTTATCAGTTGGCCAGCTTTGATCATGGATATCCTGCTGCTACAGGGATAGGTATGGAATTTGGTGGAATTAGTATTGACATAATTGCAGCAAAATCTGCGAATAACAAGTCAATCTTTGGATTAAAAAGCCCTGTTCAACTGGATGCATATTCTTATTCAAAAGAAGTGCTGGCCGAAAACAACACGATGAGTGATTTTTGCCGGACCACTCCAAAATTTGAACGTGCCAAAATATTGGTAACTCCTGAAAATACATTGATATTTATCTCCGGAACTGCCGCAATTGTAGGTCAGGCGAGCATTACTCAAAATGTTGAACAGCAAACTGAAATGACAATTCATAATATCATGAGCTTAATCTCACCTGAAAACCTTCAGAAACATGGGATTATTTCCAGCGAAAAAGCAAATATCGACCATTTGCGCGTGTATGTAAAATACAGGAATGACATGCAACAGGTCAAAAATATTTGCCTTAAACATTTCCCACACATACCCATTGCCGTCGCTGTCGCTGATATTTGTCGCCCTGAGTTACTTGTAGAAATAGAAGGACAGGCAGTTATAAACTGAGATGAAGTATGAAAGCTTTGCAATGAGCGGAAGATTTTGAAAGACATCAGCAGATAGCCAAAATTATTGTTTGTGTGTCTGGCTTATTGCTATGTTCCTGAAGTATGCCTTCTTGACAAGAAGAGCTCACTCCTGACACTTTTCTTCACATTCATTTCTTTCCCGCCCGAAATCTTTCTTTCCCAATTTTATCAACAATCCTTCTTTCAGGAGTCGAAATTGGTAACTTTACTTTCCTGAAGTTTTGGTTTCAGGTGAATTAATCATTTGATATAACTTACTGTTATGATTCCTTTTACACACTTACATGTTCACTCTCAATATTCCATTCTGGATGGTGCTGCCAGTGTTCGCGGCCTGGTTGCGAAAGCTAAAGGCGATGGCATGACTGCTCTGGCATTGACCGATCATGGAAACATGTTCGGAGCCAAAGATTTTTACGATGTATGCCGGAAAGAAGGAATCAAACCCATTCTGGGTTGCGAAACTTATGTAGCCGAAACATCGCGCCATAGCAAAAAGGATGCTAAAGTTGACCGTTCAGGCTACCACCTTATTATATTAGCGAAAAATCTGGTTGGTTACCACAACCTGCTCAAACTGGTTTCAGCCGCCTATACCGAAGGTTTTTACTACAAACCGCGCATCGACAAAGAGTTGCTCGAAAAGCATCATGAAGGATTGATTGTTTCTTCAGCTTGTTTGGGAGGTGAGGTACCACAGCACATCATGGCCGGGCATCTTCAGGATGCCGATGACACCATTCAATGGTACAAGTCACTTTTTGGTGAAGATTTTTACCTGGAGTTACAGCGTCATCCATCCGAATCGCCTGAAATGCGCCAAAATGTCTATGAAAACCAGGTATTGGTGAATACCCAAATGCTCGGGCTGGCAAAAAAACACGAGGTAAAATTGATTTGCACCAACGACATCCATTTTATCAACCAGGAAGATGCTGACGCACACGATTTGCTGATATGCCTGAATACCGGAAAGGATTTGGACGATCCAAGCCGAATGCGCTACACCAAGCAGGAGTGGTTTAAAACCACAGCCGAGATGAATGACTTGTTTGCTGATATACCTGAATCATTGACCAATACTCAGGAAATTATCGAAAAGGTTGAGGCTTATGAGCTGGATTCGGCACCGATTATGCCGGTTTTCCCTATTCCTGAAGAATTCGGAAAACTGGAAGATTATCAGACCCGATATACCGAAGAAATGCTGCTGGAAGAATTCGGGCAGGAGTCATTTGATCGCCTGGGCGGGTTTGAAAAGGTACTCCGGGTAAAACTCGAATCCGATTATCTCTCGCACCTGGCATGGGATGGAGCCAAACCACGATATGGAGAACCATTTACCGATGAAGTAAAAGAACGCATTGAATTTGAATTGGATACCATCAAAACGATGGGTTTCCCGGGCTATTTCCTGATTACACAGGATTTTATCAACGAAGCCCGGAAAATGGATGTTCTGGTCGGTCCTGGTCGTGGATCAGCAGCTGGTTCAGTGGTTTCGTATTGTGTTGGAATTACCAACATCGATCCTCTGAAGTACGACTTGCTTTTTGAGCGTTTCCTGAATCCCGACCGCATTTCGATGCCCGACGTGGATATTGACTTTGATGATGATGGCCGCCAGAAAGTGCTCGACTATGTAACCAATAAATACGGCAAAGATAAAGTTGCCCACATTTGTACCTTCGGAACAATGGCAACCAAAATGGCCATCCGCGATGTGGCGCGCGTGCTGAAACTGCCTCTTTCCGAAGCTGACAGGCTGGCCAAGCTTGTTCCTGAAACTCCTAAAATGAATTTCTTTACTGCGTTTAAAGAAAGTTCGGAGCTGCGACAGGAATTGAAATCGAATAATGATTTGATTCGCGCCACCCTGAAATTTGCTCAAACACTCGAAGGTTCGGTGCGTCAAACCGGTGTTCACGCCTGCGGAATCCTGATCAGTCGTGATCCGCTGACCGATCATATTCCGGTGATGTTCTCCAAGGATGACGAAAACCTGCTAACCACCCAGTACGATGGAAAATTTGTGGAAGGCATCGGTTTGCTCAAGATGGACTTTCTGGGACTGAAAACCCTTTCCGTCATCAAGGAAACCATCGAAAACATCAAGCTTTCGCATGGAATTACGGTTGACATGGATCGTCTTCCAGAGAATGATCCGCTAACATTGGAACTTTTCAGCAACGGCGACACCACCGGGATCTTCCAGTTTGAGTCGCCCGGAATGAAAAAGCACCTTCGAAACCTGAAACCTAACCGTTTCGAAGACCTGGTTGCCATGAATGCCCTTTACCGTCCGGGACCAATGGAGTATATTCCATCGTTCATCAAGCGGAAACATGGTCAGGAAAAAATTGAGTATGAAAGTCCGCTAATGGAACCTTACCTGAATGATACCTACGGAATTACCGTTTACCAGGAACAGGTAATGCTTCAATCGCGGGCACTTGGCGGTTTTACCCGTGGCGACTCCGATTCGCTGCGAAAAGCAATGGGTAAAAAGCAGATTTCGCAGATGGACAAACTGAAAGAGAAGTTTCAGGTGGGTTGTATGGCGAATCCAAAGTTTGTTGAAGGTTGCACAGCAGGAGAAAAAGACCCGCATAAGCTGATCGATAAAATTTGGAAAGACTGGGAAGCTTTTGCCAGTTATGCATTCAATAAATCACATTCGGTTTGTTATGCCGCGGTAGCTTACCAGACGGGCTATTTAAAAGCACATTACCCGGCCGAATTTATGGCGGCCAACATGAGCCGGAACCTCAGCAACATTGTTGAAATCACCAAGCTGATGGAAGAATGTAAACGCATGAAGATGAATGTTCTGGGACCTGACGTCAGTGAAAGTTATGCCAAGTTCACGGTAAACAAAGCTGGGAACATCCGCTTTGGAATGGCTGCAATCAAAGGAGTTGGCGAAAGCGCTGTTCAGGACATTATTAAAGCCCGGAAAGGTGGCGTTTTCAAAGATATTTATGATTTTGTGGAGCGGGTAAACCTTCAGTCGGTAAACAAGAAAAACCTTGAAGCGCTTGCTATGGCAGGTGCATTCGATTCGTTCAAAAAGCACACCCGAAGCCAGTTTTTTGCTCCGGATGAAAATGACCAGACGTTTATTGAAAAGCTGGCCCGGTACGGAAATAAGATTCAGTACGAGAGCAACAACATGCAACCTTCGCTTTTTGGAGAAGTTATGTCGGGTCAATCGGTTCAAAAGCCTGAACCGCCGGTTGTACCCGAATGGGCTGATCTGGTGTTGCTCGAAAAGGAAAGAAGCTTGGTGGGCGTTTACCTCACATCTCATCCGCTCGATAAATATAAAATAGAAATCGAAACTCTCGCCACCAGAGATGTTACTTTTAAAGATCTGAACAGCAACATCGAAGCGCTGAAGGGCCGTGAAATGACTTTTGTCGGAATGGTAAGCGAAGCCAAAGAAAGTTTTGGTAAAACCGGAAAACCATACAGCATGATTGTGTTGACCGATTATACCGATTCGTACAAAATGTTCTTTTTCGCTAAAGACTATGTTGAGTATGGCAAATACTGCAAACCGGGCATTTATCTGATGGTAAAAGGAATCGTACAAAATCGCTACGGAGGCGATCAGCTAGAATTTAAAGTCAACCGGATTGAGTTGATGGACGAAATTCGGGAGAAATATTTTAAAAGTATCACCGTAAAAGTTCCTCTGCCGGCGCTAACCAGTGAGCTGGTTACTGAATTTGCCAACCTGACTCAGCGTCACACCGGAAAAACCTTGCTCA
>Ga0209538_1001855_pt1 | contig 10947 bp, 8 predicted proteins | sample BarGraNGADG00211_2_FD_184492 | JGI IMG/M metagenome (GOLD analysis project Ga0209538, IMG submission 184492) | Arctic peat soil microbial communities from Barrow, Alaska - Barrow Graham LP Ref core NGADG0004-211 (SPAdes) (version 2) | ecosystem: Environmental > Terrestrial > Soil > Wetlands >... | reverse complement strand
CCTCGCGTTCCTGCGCGACCTTCTGGCGGGGCGAGAGTTGCCTGGCCTGGGCCGGTTGCACCAACTCCTCGGGCTTCGCGTCGCGGATCTTCAACGAACAATCCTCCAACTACGCCCGGCTCGCCACGATCGGCGGAGCCAGTGACTTGAACGTCCACCTTCGACGAGCGAATGGTACCTGCGCGCACCCTGCAGGAACGCCCCACTGGCAGGGTTGGGGAGGCAGATAGACGCGTGGCGCTGGGTCCCGCCACTGGGCGACTACCAGCTGCGCCATCCGGGCGCGTCTGCGGAGGGTCGGTCTTGAGCCAGTCAGCCATCGTCCGACCTCCGGAGTGAACCGCCCTGGCTTCGGAGGAGACCCGGACTGTTGGAATCAGGCGGCTGCCGACATTCTGCTGCGCCGGTAGAGCTCGTGGGCCGAAAGGCTCCATCGATCGCGTGTTCTCAAGGGCGTGGCGCGCGGTGTCGGCGACCGCGTCGAGGGCATCGCCCCGCTCGGCGGCGGCCCCGGCGTACTTGAACGCGAACACGATCCCAGCGACCCGCGCCTGGTGTCCGCCCGTTCCTTCGGCGCCGACGCGACATCCTCGGCAACAAGGACCGTCGCGATCACGATGCCCTCCGCAGCGGCCGGATCGGCGGCGAGATTCGGGGACCCGGAGCATACGTGGACCAGATGCAATCCGCGTTCTGGCGTGGCGACCACCGCCGATCTGACCGAGCGGTGGTAGCCTCGGCCGCCCATGGCTGCACTCGATGTCCCGCCGATCCGGATCCCCGACGAGTTCACCGTCTGGGCTGCCAGCGACCTGCACGGCCAGCTCGGCGCCGTCGACCGGCTGCTCGGCGCGGCCGGCCTGACCGACGGCGCGGATCGGTGGACCGCGCCGGCCGGGACGGCGTTCGTCGTGACCGGCGACGTGGTGGACCGGGGTCCCGATTCGCTGCGGCTCGTCCGGCGTCTCGCCTCGCTCCGCGCGCAGGCCGGGCACGCCGGCGGGCTGGTCGCGATCCTCGAGGGCAACCACGAGGCGCAGGTCCTGGGCGGGATCGGAGGCGAGCCTGAGATCTTCCGGGCGCTGATGACGTTCGGCGGCGGGGCGACGCTGCGGTCCGCCGGGCTACGCCCGGACGAGTGGAAGGGCCGCTCGTCCGCCGAGATCGCCGCTCGCGTGGACGAGCTGGCCCCCGACCTCGTGCCGACGCTGTGGACGTTCGCGCCGTACGCGCGCTGGCGGGACGTGCTGTTCGTCCACGCCGGGCCTGTGCCGTTCCAGGATCTCGATCGATTCGAGCGGAGCGCGGACCGGCTGTGGATTCGCGACGGGTTCTTTGCCTCACCGGAGCCCTTCCCGGACGCGGAGTCGTGGGCGACGTACCGGAGGGCCGGGATCAGCCAGGTCGTCTTCGGACATACCCCGGTCGACCGGCCCACCTTGAGCCACGACGGGCACGCCCTCAATCTCGACACGTGGCGTGGTCAGCAGGTCACCCTCGCCCGGCTCGAGCCGGGACGTGACCTGCGCAATGCCGCCTTCCGGGCGGAGCCGGGGGAGCCGCGCGCCATCGCCGACGATCCGGTCTCCGCCGAGGAGATCCGACGCTTCGACGCCGATCTCCCTGCGCTGGTCGATGCCTGGGTCGCCGTGCACCGCCCATCATCCGTGGAACGTCGCTGACCCCAGGAGGTCCCCTGCGGAGGCGACAAGCCGTCGGTCCTAGCGGTGTCACGCGGAATGAGGAACCGCCCTCGGCATCCTGGAGCCTTCCCGGCCCAGACGCGCCGAGCGACAGGGATCCGTGGCTCAGATGCCCGCCGCCTGCTCGTAGTACATGTTGTCCTCGCGCGAGCCGCCCTGGCCGGCGCCGAGATCGCGATAGTCGGCCACGAAGTCGACCCGCCGCAGCCACTTGACCATCTTGAAGCCGAGCACGGTCTCCACGCGCAGGCGCAATGGCGCCCCGTACGGGACAGGCAACGGCTGGCCGTTCATCCGGTCCGCCAGGATCGTCTGGGGATGGCGCGCCAGGGAGATGTCGACCGATTCGTAGAAAGGCTGACCAGACAGGTCCAGCTGGTACGAGCGGAAGATGAGGAAGCGAGCGGCCGGCAGTGGACGGCAGGCGTCGAGGATGGCGCCCAGTGGCACGCCGCCCCATTCGGCGATGCCGCACCAGCCCTGGATGCAGTGGTGCTTCGTGATCTGGGTCTGGGCGGGCATCCTGCGGAGGTCGGCGAGCGTCAGGCTGAGCGGCGTCTCCACGAGCCCGCCAACCTCGAGGCGCCAGTCGGTGAAGCCGTCCGCCACGAGGTGCGCGTACTCGGAGCTCTCGGGCGGCTCGCCGTTGACCAGGAACTGCGGCGAGATGCTGCTCGCGGGATAGTGCTGGCGAGAGCGTGTGCGCACGGCCAGCGCCCGCATGATCGGGCGGATGATCCGGCCGAGGATGTGTTGGGCGGTCCGCGGCCGGCGCCGCGAGCCCCAGGACGTGACGGCGTAGATCGCCAGGATCGAGGCGATCAGGGCCAGCCCGATGACAACCGCGGCGGCCTGGTCGGTCTGGTGCTGCCCCAGGATGATGTCACCCATGTTCTTGGAGAAGCCGGTCACCACGACCAGGAGCGTGTGCACGATGATGAACGCGATGAACGCGAGCAGGCCCAGGAAATGGAGGCTGCGCGCCCCCTGTCGGCCCCCGAAGAGCCGCGCGTAGCGCGGGAACTGCGCCTCGATGCCGGGCGACTGGGCCGCGCCCGTGAGAATCAGGAACGGCGCGAGCAGGAAGACGACGGCGGCGTAGGCGAGCTGCTGCAGCGGGTCGTACGGCATCCCCGGGCTCGTGGCCGGCTGGTGCAGGCTCGCGTACGTCAGCACCGACTGCCAGGCGTCGGGAAAGATCGACCACGAGGTGGGGATGAGCCGCTGCCACTCTCCGGTCGCGAAGAGGAGCACGACGTAGACCACGCCATTGAGGACCCAGAACATCGCGGCGGAGAAGTGCCAGTGGCGCCCCAGGCCGAGGTTGTTGCCGCCCGGCTGGCCCAGCCACGCCGAGACGTCCCGCTCCTGCTCGAGGGCGGTCCAGGGTCGGTCGGTCGGGATGGGACGTTTGGCGAACTTGAGCCACTCCGTGCCGGGCGTCGAGTTGTCGTTCCAGTAGAGCCGCGGATAGGCACCCAGGATCTGGATGCCGGCCCGAATCAAGAAGCCCAGGAAGAGCACGTTGATCCAGTGCGCCGCGCGCAGCCAGGCCGGGAAGTCGACGGTCACAGGACCGGCCGCCCGACGGCCCGCGTGATTCCCTTCATCCGTGCCATGCGAACGTGGCCCTCCAGTCTCGTCAACCTGCAGGCGTCGCCGTCGTGCGCCCCGGAACCCGCATCCCGACACATTGTCAGGTGCGCGGCCGACCCGACCGTCATGTCGCTGACCCTCCACTATCGGATCGGTCGCCTCTGCGACGGTTCGCCATTTCTTGATGCCGTCATCGGTACTTACGCCGCGTCAGGAGCGGCTGTCGCACCGGCGGAAACCCCGTGCAGGTTCGTACCGGACCGTTCCGCGTCGCGTTCGGTCTGATACCTGACAGTCATGCGCTCTTCCCACTGGGAACCTATTTACGTGGATATGGCTTCGTCGGGAACTGGTCGGCACCTGCGACGCTGCAGGACATCGAGCAGCGCCTCGAGACCGACGACGACACCATCACGTCCACGCTGCATTGGGCATTGGGATGGCTGAGTCATCCCCGGCACCCCGGAGCCCTGGCATCGGCCCCACATGGTCGAGCAGCGCCAAGGATGCGGTTGGCACCTCCCTCTTCTCGAGCCGGGTCTGGTTCACCGTCGGCCACGGCATCCTAAATGAGGTCTACTGGCCGCGAGTGGACCGGCCCCAGATCCGCGATCTCGGGTTCATCGTGGCTGACGGCGCAGGTTTCTGGAGCGAGGTGAAGAGGGACGCCGATCAGAAGATCCATTTCCAGCGAATTGGCGTTCCTGCCATCTCCGTGGTCCATCGCCATGTCCGCTACGAACTCAGTCTCCGCATCTGTTCGGATAATGACGCGGACGTTGTTCGTATCGAGGCGCGCCTCAAAGATCGCAGGGACCGGACCGACCCCGAACGGAAGAAGCATCCACTTCGGCTGTACCCACTCGTGGCGCCTCATCTCGGTCGCAGCGGCCTCGCCAACCATGCGTGGGTCGGAACCTACAAGGGCCGCGAGATGCTGTTCGCCCAGCATGACGCCTCGGCAGTTGCGTTCGCCTCAGATCCGGCGCCGCTGCGTCAGTCGGTGGGCTATGTCGGCGCTTCAGACGGCTGGCAGGATTTCGCCGCCCATGGCCACATGACCTGGACATATGACTGCACCGATGCCGGCAACGTCGCCGGGATTACTGAGCTCGATCTGTCCGGAGGGACAGCCCAACTCGCCCTCGCTTTTGCGCGCCGGCCCGAAGAGGCGGCGCTCGAGGCCAATGCCGCACTCGCCGCGCATTTCCAGAACAATTGGGACGAATATGTCGGGGGCTGGCTCAGCTTCCTGCACACGACCAATGCGGCCCCGCGTGAGCTCGGCGCCCCCGAACGCGCGTTGTACGTGACATCGGCATCCGTACTTCGGACACATCAGGACCGCACCGAGCCTGGGGCGACGGTAGCCAGCCTGTCGATCCCTTGGGGCAACGCCAGCAACGACGCGGGCGGCTACCATCTCGTCTGGTCTCGAGATCTGGTCGAGGCGGCGGGGGCCTTCGTGGCCCTCGGTTCACGGCCGTCGGCGCGTCAGACTCTCGCCTACTTGGTTGCGACCCAGGAACCAGACGGCCATTGGCTTCAGAACCAATGGCTCGATGGCGTCGCGTACTGGTCGGGTGTGCAACTCGACGAGGCCGCCTACCCGATCCTCCTCGTCGGAGCGCTGCGCCGCGCCGGAGCGACTGACATGCACGGGGAGGACGCTGAGTCCGCCGCCGATTTCGAGCGGCTACTCACCGACGCTGCGCTCGACCGGATGGTCACTACGGCCGCTGGCTTCATCGTCCGAAACGGCCCGGCGACCGCACAGGATCGCTGGGAGGAGACCGCCGGTTTGACCCCCTCGACGCTTGCCCCCGTCGTTGCGGCACTCGTCGTGGCGGCAGGCTACCTTCCCGAGCCCGCCTCGACCTACTGCCTCGAGCTCGCCGACGATTGGAATGCCGCGATCGAAGACTGGACGTACGCGTCCGACACGCGGCTCTCTCGTGAGTACGGCGTCGACGGGCACTACGTGCGAATCGCCGCGCCGGAGGTCCTCGCCGGAGCTCCGATCTCCACCCCGGTCCCGGTGCGCAACCGACCCACCGAGCATGCCTTCGTGCCCGGCGACGAGATGGTCGGCACCGACTTTCTGGCCCTCGTTCGCTTCGGGCTTCGACTGGCAGATGACCCGCGGATCGTCTCGAGCCTTGTCGTTGCCGACACCGTTCTCCGATGCGAAACGCCGAGTGGCCCGGTCTGGCATCGCTACAACGGCGACGGCTACGGTGAGCATGCGGACGGCGGACAGTACGACGGGACGGGGATCGGCCGCGGCTGGCCGCTGCTGGTCGGGGAACGCGGCCACTACGAGCTGGCCGCCGGGCGTGATGCGCGGTCATACCTCGCAACGATGCGTCGCATGGCATCGCGCGGTGGCATGCTGCCCGAGCAGGTCTGGGACGAGGACGACATCCCGGGGCGTGGTCTGTTCCGTGGGCGGCCCAGTGGCTCAGCCATGCCCCTTGTCTGGGCCCACGCCGAATACATCAAGCTCGCTCGCTCGATCGCTCTCGGTCACCCGATCGATCGACCCGAAAACGCCTGGCGTCGGTATCACGGTGTCGCCCCGAAGGCGACCCGGACGACATGGCGGTTCACGGCACCGCGTCCGAGCATGCCTGCAGGTCGCCACCTCCGGATCGAACTGCTTGCGCCGGCGCGAACCCGTATATCACTCAACGGCTGGCGCTCGTGGTTCGACGTGGAGGCTCGCGACACGTCATTGGGTGTGTGGGTGGTCGATGTACCGGATTCGGACCGCTTGGTGTCGGGAGACCACGTCGACTTCACCTTCTGGTGGCCTGAGGCTGGTCGATGGGAGGAGCGAGATTTCCGCGTGGCGGTCCAGGCGTGATCGCTGGTCAGCCCGACGACGTGGGCGATCGCTCCGGATGTCAGCCAGGTGACGGACGCGACGATGACGTACCCGGGATGATCGATCCAGCCGAGATTCCGCCCGACCCCATGTCCAGGAGGTTGCCAATCATGACTGTCGAAAAGACCGCGAACCATCGCGACGATACCAAGAAGTTGCCCACGCTCAGCAAGCTTCGCGATGTCGGCCAGACTGTCGCGAATACCGTCGACGATATCAGGGGACGGATGGTCAAGGACAAGAACGGCCAGGAACTCGGCAAGATCGACGGCCTCATGATCGACGATGTCGAACGGAAGGTGCGCTTCATTGAGGTCGCGTCCGGTGGCTTTCTGGGCTTCGGCGAGAGCCGATCGTTCATCCCGGTCGACGCGATCACGCGGATCACCGATGACGACGTCTACATCAGCCATACCCGTGAGCACGTGGCCGGCGCGCCGCCCTATGACCCGGCCCTCGTAGCGGCGCGTTCGGATTACTTCTTCGGTCTGTACCCGTATTACGGATACTCGGGATACTTGGGGTTTGTCCCTGCGACCGCGGACTACCCATACGCCAGGAGCGAACCGATACCTTCCAAGGCGTCGGGCGGGTGACCGCCTGAGTGTCGACCTGTCTTGATCGATGACCACGTCGCATAGGTCGGCCGATCCCGCACCGGCTGCGCATCAGATCGATGCCGATCGCGACCAAGCGGTGGGCAAGGCGGTTCACCTCGGAGCCTTCGATCCGATCGTGCGGCTGGATGTCACGGCCTACAGAATCCCGACCGCGACGCCCGAATCGGACGGCACGCTCGAATGGGATACCACGACTCTTGTGATCGCGGAGCCCGTGGCCGCCGGGGTTCGCGGCTTCGGCTACACATACGCGGATACCTCGACCGCGCGGCTCATCCAGGATCTCCTGGCCGGCATCGTGGTGGGCCACGATCCCATGGATATTCCCGGCGCCTGGCTGGCGATGGTCCACGCGATCCGCAACCTCGGTCGTCCAGGCGTGGCCTCGATGGCCATCGGCGCCGTCGACAACGCCCTGTGGGACCTCAAGGCAAAACTGCTGGGTCTGCCGCTCGCGGCGCTCTTCGGCCAGGTCCGGGACCGCGTCCCGGTCTACGGCAGCGGCGGCTTCACCTCGTACTCGACCAAGGAGCTCGAGGCTCAGCTGGGCGGCTGGATCGCGGACGGGATGATGATGGTCAAGATGAAGGTCGGGCGCGACCCAGCTGCCGACTTCGAACGGGTCAGGACCGCCCGGGCGGCGGTCGGCCCAGACGTAGCGCTCTTCGTCGATGCCAATGGCGCGTACGAGCGCAAGCAAGCCTTGGGATTCGCCCAGAGGTTCGCCGACCTCGGTGTCCGCTGGTTCGAGGAGCCGGTTTCCTCGGACGACCTGGACGGGCTCCGCCAGATCCGCGATGCTGGGCCGCCGGGGATGGCGATCACCGCGGGCGAGTACGGCTACGACCTGCCGTACTTCCGGCGGATGCTTGAGGCAGGCGCAGTCGACATCCTCCAGGCCGACGCGACCCGCTGCGCCGGACTCAGCGAGTTCCTGCGTGTCGGGGCGCTGTGCTGGTCGCGCTCGCTGCCTCTCTCGTCCCATTGTGCGCCATCGATCCACGTGGCGGTCGGCTGTGCGCTCCCCGCGCTGGTCCACCTGGAGTACTTCTTCGATCATGCCCGCATCGAGGAGCTCGTTCTCGACGGCGCACCGCGGCCCATCGACGGCCATCTGCGGCCCGATCTCTCGAGGCCGGGCCTCGGCGTTGAGCTGAAGCGAAACGACGTCGCGCGCTGGCAGGTGCCGATATGAGAGCGACCGCGCCGAACGCTGAAACTTGGCTTGAGGTGGGCGTTGCGGCATTCAGCGTGGCCCTTCTGGCGGCGGTCGGGGTGCTCGTCCTAGGGCGTTTGCAGGGCGCTGCGAGCCGCCGTCGGCGTCATGACGAAGCACCGCCCCGCAGTGGTGCCGTCGCGGCGGAGAGACATCGCAACGTGGGGGCGGCGGCCGCCCGATGAGCGACGTGGCGGCGTTCCGGTTCGTACGGCGCGAGATCCGGGAGGGACGGTTCCAACGAACGATGGCCCTGATGGTCGCTTTTTCGGCGATCGTGTCCGGCTTCGAGGCATACGTCCAGCACCGCCGCGGGAACTTCGTCGATCGGCTGATGTGGACGCCGGTCTGGCTCATGCCGCCGACGGCCGCGGGCGCGCTGGCCGCGGTCGTCAGCCGCCGGGCGGCGCACACGCTCCTACCTCTGCTTTCGCTCGCCTCGATCGCGGACGGTCTCATCGGCTTCCGGGCCCACCTGATCGGGATCGAGCGCATGCCGGGCGGGTGGCGGCTGGGACAGTACAACGTGGTCATGGGGGCACCGGTCTTCGCGCCGCTGCTCATGTCCAGCGTTGGCGTCCTCGGCCTCCTGGCGTCCGTGCTGCGACCAGCGGAGTCAGATGCCAAGGAAACGAGCGCTGACAGCGATGACCTGGAAGATCACGGGGGCCTCGCGACTCGGATCGCCCACGGGGAGTTCCAGCGGGGCATGGCCCTGACCGCAGGTGCGTTCGCCGTGCTGGCCGGGGGGGAGGCCTACTTCGAACACCTGCGCGGGAGCTTCAATGACCGGTTGATGTGGACCCCGATCTGGCTGACACCGCCGATGGTCGTAGCGACGGCGGCCGCGGCGGTCAGCGAAGAGGCGGCCCAGAAGGTCCTGCCCGTGGCCTCTGTGGTGATCCTCTGCGATGGGCTGGCCGGGTTCGCGCTCCACCTGCGGGGCATCGGCCGGATGCCTGGCGGCTTCCGGAACCTCGACTTCAACCTGACCATGGGACCGCCCCTCTTCGCACCCCTCCTCTTCGCCTCGGTGGGCACCCTCGGACTCATCGCCTCGCTCATGCGCCGCGGATCGGATGGTCCAATGTGATCAGTGACCGGTATCCGGATGCAGACGTTCTTGAGCAGCGTGGCCACTGGGACGATGCCACCCGCCAGGTCGTGCTCGACCGCGTCCACAACGTGCCTTCGTTCCACTACTTCGACGCCCAAGCTCGCGAGACGCTCGAGGCGCTCTGTGCCCGGATCATCCCGCAGGACCACCGACCAGCGGCGCGACGGGTGCCAATCGCGCCATGGATCGATGACCGCTGCGCCAGCGATACCGGAGTCGGCTTTCGGTTCGACGACATGCCGGACGACGCGACAGCCTGGACGCTCGGCCTGGCGGGTCTCGACGAGACAGCCCAGGCCGTGGCTGGCGCGCGGTTCTCCGTACTGCCCCCCGATCGGCAGGACCTAGTCCTTGAGGCGATCCGACAGGGCGATCCCCCTGGCGACGTCTGGCGTCGCCGCGTGCCCGCGCGACGATGGTGGATCCAGGTCGCCCTCAAGCAGATCAGCGGGGTCTACTATGCCCACCCGTCGGCCTGGGATGAGATCGGTTTCGGTGGACCTGCCTACCCCCGTGGTTACGCGGCCCTGAACTTCGGCGCGCGGGAACACTGGGAAGCTACTGAGGTCCCCGACTCGCCGCCGGCGATCTCCGGTGGGGCGGCCCCCGGCGCAGTCCCCTCATGAAGCTCGACGTACGCCTATCGCCAAACTGGCTGCTCGACCTCGAGATGCGTGAGTACCGCCCGCAGGACGCCGTCGACTTCTGCATCATCGGGACCGGGGCCGGCGGTGGTGTACTGGCCCAGCGGCTCGCCCGGTTCGGCTTCTCGGTGGTCGCCCTCGAGGCCGGGGACTGGCATGACAGCGAGAGGGACATGGTCTCGGATGAAGCGGGCTCCGGCCGCCTGTACTGGAACGACCTACGCATCACCGGAGGCCAGGACCCGCTCGAATTCGGCGCCAACAACTCGGGCCGCGGGGTGGGTGGTGGCACGGTCCATTACGCCGCATTCTGCCCTCGACTTCACCCCTCGGACTTCCGGGTGCGCACGCTCGACGGCGTCGCGGTCGACTGGCCGATCAGCTACCAGGACTTGGAGCCGTACTACGAAGACATGGAGCGTGAGTATCCGGTCTCCGGTCCGGCCCACTTCCCGTGGGGCGCGCCGCACGGTTATCCCTATGCACCGTTGGAGGCGGGCACCGCCGGCCAGATGCTTATCAAGGGCTGTCAAGCCCTCGGCATACGCGTCGTCGCCGGCGGACCGGTGGCCATCCCATCGGGCCGAGTCGGAAAGCGCCCCCACTGCATCCAGCGCGGCTTTTGCCTGCTTGGTTGCAAGGTCGGCGCCAAGAGCTCGACGCTCGTGAGCCACATCCCCGACGCGATCGCCCGGGGAGCGGAGATCCGGACCGCTTGCATGGCCTTTGAGATCCCGCTCGATCAGGCTGGTCGCGTCTCGGGAGTCCGCTACTACCGGACCCTGCCCGGTGGCCGTCGGATCGAAGAGGAGCAGCGAGCCCAGGCTGTCATCGTGGCAGGCTACGCCATCGAGACACCGCGGCTGCTGCTCAACTCGACGTCGGAACGGTTCCCCGATGGCCTGGCCAATTCGAGCGGTCTAGTCGGCCGGTACCTCATGGCCCAAGCCGGACCGGTGGTCTGGGGACGGTTCCCCGACCTCATCCGCCAGTACAAGTCCCCGCCGGCCTGTGCGCTGAGCGAAGCATTTTGCGAGACCGACGCCGCCAACGATTTCGTGCGCGGTTATGCCCTCCAAACGGTCGCGCCATTGCCGATCGCGATGGCGCATCTGATCGCCGAGGAAGATGGCCGCTTTGGTGAAGGTCTGGTTCGGGCGATGC
>Ga0209538_1001850_pt1 | contig 10965 bp, 10 predicted proteins | sample BarGraNGADG00211_2_FD_184492 | JGI IMG/M metagenome (GOLD analysis project Ga0209538, IMG submission 184492) | Arctic peat soil microbial communities from Barrow, Alaska - Barrow Graham LP Ref core NGADG0004-211 (SPAdes) (version 2) | ecosystem: Environmental > Terrestrial > Soil > Wetlands >... | reverse complement strand
CGCCGACGCCGCGAGGGCGATCGCCCGTGAGGTCGCGGCGGGTCGCCTTGACCCTGAGCGGGTCAATGAGCGCACCGTGGCTCGGCACCTCGACGAGCCGGACCTGCCCGACGTCGACCTGTTCCTGCGGACGTCGGGGGAGCGGCGGACATCCAACTTCATGATCTGGCAGGCCGCGTACGCCGAGCTGGTCTTCCTTGACGAGTACTGGCCCGACGTCGACCGTCGCACCCTGTGGCGCGCCGTGCAGACCTATGCCAGTCGGGACCGCCGGTACGGCGGGGCGGCCGACCTCTCCGCGGACTGACCTCGTCGAACTCGCGAGTGCGTGTCGGCGCCCGGCGGTAGCGTCGGGGGCATGACGATCAAGGTGGAGATGGTGACCGTCGACTGCCCGGACGCCTACGCTCTCGCGGACTGGTGGTCGCGGCAGACCGGCGGCAAGGTCGTCGGCAAACGCGGCGACGAGTTCATCATGGTCGAGGCGGGCGCCGAGGGCGGCACGACGCTGGGCTTCCAGCAGGTCACCGAACCGACGCCGGGCAAGAACCGCCTGCACGTGGACGTGTCGGCGCCCGACCGGGACCTCGAGGTGCAGCGCCTGCTCACCGAGGGGGCCTTGGAGGTCGCCCGGCACGAGACCCCCGGCTTCACCTGGGTGGTGCTGTCCGACCCCGAGGGCAACCAGTTCTGCGTCTCGCAGGCCGGCTGAGCCCGGCGCACCGGTCCTGGTCGACCGGAGTGCGCGTCACCCCCGCGGCGACCCGTGGTGCCCGGCCTCGTCGGCGAGATCCTCGATCGACCCGCGCTGCTCGCGTCGGCGCCGCACCCGAAGCCCGATGAGCACGCCAGCGGCCGCCACGACGAGCAGCGCGGCGACCAGCGCCAAGGGCGAGCGCCGGGCCAGCGCCACGCCTGCGGCCACGACGGCCAGCCCGCTGCCCCCCCAGAGTGCGGCCCAGACCAGGCACCCGGGGATCGTCCAGAGCGTGTAGCGCAGCCAGTGCACCCGCAGCAGGCCGACCGACGCGAACACCGCCGACTGGAAGCCGACGGTGAGGAAGGCGAGCGGGACGACCGGCATGCCCCAGCGCTCGAAGGTCGTGGTGGCACGCCGCACCTGGGAGGAGTCCAGCCGGTCGCCCCAGCGTGAGCGGAGTACGCCGGCGGTCACCCCGCGGCCGACCCAGTAGATCGCCTGCGAGCGGGCTACCGCGCCGAACAGGAAGAACAGGAAGACACCGAGGACCGGCCAGTCCCGCATCCACCCGGGCATCAGCTGTCGTCATCCGGTCGGGCGGCGCAGGCCGCGCAGACGCCGGTGAGCTCCATCAGGTGCTGCACGTCGCGGAAGCCGTGCGCGGCTCCCACCTGGGTGGCCCACGCCTCCACGCCGGGACCCTCGATCTCCACGGCTGTACCGCACACCCGGCAGACCAGGTGGTGGTGGTGGCCGCGCCTCGAGCAGCGACGGTAGACGGCCTCGCCGTCGACGCTGCGCAGCACATCCACCTCGCCGCCGTCGGCGAGCGACTGCAGCGTACGGTAGACGGTGGCCAAGCCGATCTCCTGGCCGCGTTCGCGCAGCAGCTCGTGCAGGTGCTGGGCCGAGCTGAAGTCGTCGACCTCCGCGAGCAGCTCGGAGACGGCGGAGCGCTGCCGGGTCATCCGCTGCATCACCGCGGATCCCCCGAGGTGAGCACGACGTCGTCGGCGACGTCGGGGTGCGGGTCGCGGGTGCCGCCGCGCCGGGCCCGCACGACGAGCGGCCGCACCGCCGCGACCAGCGCATACAGGCCGATGGCCAGGACGACGATCGTCGCGCCGGGGGAGGCGTCATGCCAGTAGGTGATCGTCAGCCCGGACACGCAGACCACGACACCGATCGCCATCGCCGTGAGCATGGTGCGCCGGAAGGATGAGGTCACCAGCTGTGCGACCGCCACGGGGACGATCATCAGGGCGCTCACCAGGAGCACCCCCACGACGCGCATCGCCACGGTCACGGTGAGCGCCGCCACCACTGCGATCGTGATGTTCAGCGCCCGCACGGGCAGTCCGGCGGCCCGGGCGAACTCCTCGTCGTGGCAGACCGCGAACAGTGCCGCTCGCAGGCCGACGCCGACGACGAGGACCACAACGGAGAGGGCGACGGTGAGCACCAGGTCCTGGGTCGACACGGTGGAGATCGAGCCGAAGAGATAGCCGACCAGGTTCGCGTTGCTCCCACCGGCAAGGGACATGATCAGCACGCCGCCCGCGATGCCGCCGTAGAACAGCAGGGCAAGGGCGACGTCACCGCTGGTCCGCCCGTGCGAGCGCACCAGCTCGATGACCACCGCCCCGACGACCGCGGCCAGCACCGCGCCGGGGATGGCGAGCGCATCCTTGGGGACCAGGTTCGTCAGGTTCCCCACCAGCCAGCCGAGCGCGACACCGGTCAGGGCGACGTGCCCGATGCCGTCGCCCAGCAGGGAGAGCCGGCGTTGCACCAGGTAGGTGCCGATCACGGGCGCGACCAGCCCGACGAGGCAGGCGACCACCAGTGCCCGCTGCATGAGCGGGTCGCCGAGCATGCCGGCGAGATCGGAGATCATCGCTGCCACCTCACCGTCGGGGTCACGCCGGCCTCGTCGTGGGCCGGGTCGCGGTCACCGTCGTGCGGGTGCAGGTGCACGTGATCGGGATCGGCGTGCTCGGCCTGCGGCGGCGGGGGAGCGCCGTCGTGCGCGATGGTGCCGTGCCGGAGCACGACCGCACGCCCGATCAGCGGAGCCAGCGCCCCGAGCTCGTGCAACACCACCAGCACGGTGGTGCCACCGGCGGCCAGCTCGGCGAGGGTGGTGGCGAAGGCGCGCTGGCTGGGCACGTCGACACCGGCCACCGGTTCGTCCAGCAGCAGGAGGTCAGGTCGGCGGACCAGCGCGCGTGCGATCAGAACCCGCTGCTGCTGGCCCCCGGAGAGCGTCTGTACCGCCATGTCGGCGGCCGCAGCGAGGCCGACGGCGTCCAGCGCCGCTCGGGCGCGGTCCCGGGCGTCGCGTGGCGGCACCAGGTGGTGACCATGCAGCGTGCCGGAGAGCACCACCTCTACCGCGGTTGCGGGCACCCCGGTTGCAGCGGTGACGCGTTGGGGGACGTAGCCGATCCGTTGCCACGGCACGGCTCGTCCCAGCGGGGCGCCGAGCAGGCGGATGCTGCCGCGTTCGATCGGCACGACTCCGACCAGCGCGCGCACCAGCGTCGACTTGCCGGAGCCGTTGGCGCCGAGCAGGGCAACCACCTCACCCTGACCGATGGTCAGGTCCACTCCGCGCACGATCGGTGAGCCGCCGAGGACCACCGTCACGCCGGCGGCTTCGATCACCGGCTGGGTCGCGTCGCTCATGAGCAGCCCAGACCCGCACGTAGAGCGTCGAGGTTGGCGTGCATCACGTCACGGTAGTCGGCGGCGGTGTCGGCGTGACTGTCCAGCGGGTCGAGCTGGCCGACCTCGACGCCCAGATCGGCGGACAGGGTCGCGGCGACGGCCGGGTCGGCGAGCGGCTCGGTGAAGACGGTGCTGACGCCGTACCGCTCGATCTCCGCCCTGACCTCGCGCATCCGAGCGGGCGAGGGTTCACCCTCCGGGTTGAGGCCGGACACGGCCACCTGTCGCAGTCCGTACCGCTGCGTGAGGTAGCCGAGGGAGGCGTGCGAGGTCACCACGGTGTCACCGGTGCAGTCGGCAAGGCCGGAGGCGAACTCGGTGTCCAGGCTCACCAGGTCGGCATCGAGGGTGTCGGCGTTCGCCGCGTAGGTCGCGGCGTTGACCGGGTCGACCTCGCCGAGCAGGCGGGCGACCTCGCGCGCGACCGCGGCCAAGCGGGTGGGGTCGAGCCAGAAATGCGGGTCGAGGGTGCCGCTGCTTGGCTGGTTCCCGTTCTCGTCGACCGCGCCCGCCGGCAGGGGGCGCAGATCGGCGGCCGCGGCGACGTCGAGCACGTGTTCCGGGGCCCGATCGGCGATCGCTTCGTCGACGGCGGGCTGGAACCCGGACAGGTACACGACGGCGTCGGCGTCCCCGAACGTGCGCAGCTGGCGGGGCGAGAGCTCGACCGCGTGCGGGTCCGCGCCGGCCGGGGTGACCGTCGACACGGCGACCAAGTCGCCGCCGACCTGCTCGATCACGTACTGCAGCGGGTAGATCGATGCCACGACCGTCGGGCGCCCATCGCCCTGCGTCCCGGTGGCACCCGAGCATCCGGCGAGAGCGACGGAGGTCCCCACCGTGAGGAGGAGCAGGCGACCCGCGCGGTTGAGCATGAGGATCATTCTCATTAGTGTCGTGGCGACCTGTCAAACCCGCCCCGGGCCCTCCGGCCGCGAGCGGCCGTAGTCGCACCGGTAGCCTGGGGCTTCGGCGCGTCGACAGGGCGCGCGATCCAGCTGTCCGCACGAGCCACCTGCGGACCCACCCGAGGAGTGCCCATGGCCGTCTCCCGTCTCGATGCCGTGACCAACCTCGCCAAGCGGCGGGGGTTCGTCTTCCCGTCCGGCGAGATCTACGGCGGTACCCGGTCGGCGTGGGACTACGGGCCCCTTGGCGTCGAGCTCAAGGAGAACATCAAGCGCCAGTGGTGGCGGGCGATGGTGACCAGCCGCGAGGACATCGTCGGGATCGACTCCGCGGTGATCCTGCCCCGGCAGGTCTGGGTGGCTTCGGGTCACCTCAAGGTGTTCAGCGACCCGCTGACGGAGTGCCTCAGCTGCCACAAGCGGTTCCGTGAGGACCAGCTGATCGAGGAGTTCGAGGCCCGCAAGGGTCGCGCGGTCGAGCACGGGCTCGCCGACGTGCCGTGCCCCAACTGCGGCACCCGCGGCAAGTGGACCGAGCCGCGTGACTTCAACATGATGCTCAAGACCTACCTCGGCCCGGTCGAGGACGAGTCGGGCCTGCACTACCTGCGCCCGGAGACCGCGCAGGGCATCTTCGTGAACTTCGCCAACGTGCTGGCGAGCGCCCGCAAGAAGCCGCCGTTCGGCATCGGGCAGATCGGCAAGTCCTTCCGCAACGAGATCACGCCGGGGAACTTCATCTTCCGCACGCGCGAGTTCGAGCAGATGGAGATGGAGTTCTTCGTCGAGCCAGGAACCGATGCGCAGTGGCACCAGTACTGGATCGACACCCGCACCGACTGGTACGTGGACCTGGGGCTCTCGCGGGACAACCTGCGGCACTACGAGCACCCGACCGAGAAGCTGTCGCACTACTCGACGCGGACGGTGGACATCGAGTACCGCTTCGGCTTCGCCGGCGGCGACTGGGGTGAGCTCGAGGGCATCGCGAACCGCACCGACTTCGACCTCAAGACGCACACCGAGCACTCCGGGGTGGACCTGTCGTACTTCGACCAGACCAAGAACGAGCGCTGGGTGCCGTACGTGATCGAGCCGGCGGCCGGCCTGACCCGGTCGCTGATGGCGTTCCTTGTCGAGGCGTACACCGAGGACGAGGCGCCGAACACCAAGGGCGGCGTTGACGTCCGCACCGTGCTGCGCCTCGACCCGCGGCTGGCCCCGGTCAAGGCAGCGGTGCTGCCGCTGTCCCGGCACGAGGACCTGTCGCCGGTGGCGCGCGACCTGGCGGCCGAGCTGCGCAAGTCCTGGAACGTGGAGTTCGACGACGCCGGCGCGATCGGCCGGCGCTACCGCCGCCAGGACGAGATCGGCACGCCGTTCTGCATCACCGTGGACTTCGAGACGTTGGAGGACCAGGCCGTAACCATCCGCGAGCGCGACTCGATGGCGCAGGAGCGGGTCGGGCTCGGTCAGGTCGCGGGGTACCTGGCCGGGCGGCTGCTCGGCTGCTGAGTCACCGCGCGTCGACGAGCGGTACCGGGATGCGCTCCAGCGGGTAGGTCCCCAGCCCGGTGGTCGGCAGACCGACGCTCGGGTCGATCGTCGCGGCGAACATGCGTCGGCCGTCGGCCGTCGGTGCGGCGAAGGTCGGCAGGCGGAGGACCTTCGTCGGATCGCCGTCGGACCCTGCCACGGGCTCGCGCAGGGTGACCTCGGCCAGCAGGTCGGGATCGGCATCGGCCGGGGCGAACCCGATGATCAGGTAGGTGTGGTCGTCGAACAGCATCGCGATGGCGAAGCCCTCGTCCGCCGGGAGCAGGTCGGGACCGGGCGCGGCCATGGCGAGTGGCTGCTCAAGGCCCATTGGCACCGCACCGTCCGCCCCCAACCCCCAGAACGCCGCCTCGGCGGCGGTCAGGGGCGCCGACGTTCCCCAGGTCTCCCAGTACTGCCGCTGCGCGACGTCGGTCCCGGCGAGGAACGCGAGGTCGAGGGTGGCGTCGCGCGATGCCCAGACCTGACCGAAGCCGTACGGGTCGGTGCCGTTCGTGCCGTCGTTGGGCACGATCGCCAGTTCGCGGGCATCGGCGTCGTCTCCCGCGAGAAGGCCGAGGACCAGCGCGGTCGTGCCGTCGCCGAGCCCACGTTCGGTCGGTTCCGCGGCTGCGCGGATCCCGGGTGCGACCTCCACCACACCATCCGGCAGCAGGCCGGGGTCGAAGACCGGTCGCTGCGGCTGTTCTGCCGGGGCGAGGCCAGCAGCTGCGTACAGCTCGGGGCCGATCCCTTCGGCGCAGAGCTGGAGGGTGGTTCCCCCGCACCACAGGCCGGTGGTGACGGAGCCGTCGGACCCGATGAACAACGAGACGGAGACAGGTGGGTCGAGCTCGCCGCCGGTGAAGCCCTGCTCCTCGGTCACCTGCACGGTCCACAGGAGGCGTGCGTCGTCGGTCGGCGCCGAGTACGTCGGGACCTCGAGGCTGTGGGTCGTGGTCCCGTCGGCGAGCCGGAACCCGCGCTCGGAGAACAGGACCACCCTCGGATCGGGAATCGCTGCAGGCACCGCCCCGACGTAGAGGGCTGGGCCGTCGGAGCCCGACATGGTCCACCCCGGCGGGGATGGGAGGTAGCCCTGGCCGGCGTAGTCGAAGGTCGCTTCCTGCGTGCTCCACGGAACACCGGAGCCGACCGGGCCGAGGCCGGACTCCCAGAGGTGGGTGAAGTACACGCCGCTGTCGTACAGGGGTGGCGCCATGTCCGGGAAGTTGGCTATTGCGAGCTCCTCGCCCGAGATAGGCGATACCACGAGCGACTGCTCTTCGTTCGGGGTGGTCGCCGGCACCTGCGTCGGGCCGGAAGTCATGATCCCGAGGTCGAGGACAGGCGTTCCGTCGCCGAGCGTCATCTCCACGGGCCGGTTCGCGGCGAACACGCCCGGTGCCAGTTCGACGGTCTGCCCGTCGCCGATCGGACGTGGGCTCTGGTCGACGCCCGCTGGGGGCATCGGCGTCGGCGTCTCGTCCGCCCAGATCTGGACGGCGCCGACGACGAACGCGCCGACGGCGAGCACGCCGGCTGCGGAGCGCACCGCAGTCTGGCGACGGCGGTGGTGGTGGCTCGCGAGCAGCACGGCCACCGGCTCCAGGGACATCGCTGGCAGCAGGCGGTCGGCGCGCTCGTGCAGGTCACGGACCAGGAGGTCGTCGGACAGGGTCGGGCTCATCGCGGGCTCCTCGGTGCGGGCGTCGAAGACGGCGAGGCCGACGGGGGCGCTGCACCGTCGGGGGCATCGGAGAGGGTGGCGCGCAGCTGGGCCAGCGCGCGGGAGGAGGTGGACTTCACGGTGCCGACGCTGATCCCCAGGTCGGCGGCCACGTCGGCCTCGGGCAGACCCACCAGGTGCCGGAGCACGACCACCCGCCGCTGGCGCGGGGAGAGGGTCGCCAGCGCTCGGACCAGCTGGTCCCGGTCGGCCTGGTGGTCGGCCGTGCTGCGGTGCGGCGCGGTACCCGGGTGCGCGACGTCGTCGGGCAGGTCCTCCGGAGCGACCAGCACCTCACGACGGCGTCGCCGCCAGGTGTCGATCCGCAGGTTCACCAGCACACGCCGGGCGTAGGCGAGGGGATCGCCGGCGCCGGCTCGTGACCAGGCGCCATAGGTACGGACCAGCGCCTGCTGGGTCAGATCCTCGGCCCGGTGGGTGTCGCCGCAGAGCAGCCAGGCGGTGCGCAGCAGGTCGGCCTGGTGGTCGGTGACGAAGGCGGTGAAGTCCTCGTCCCGGGAGCGCCGCGAGGTGCCGATGATGACGACCACGTCCGTCGAAGTGTCCGACGACGCCGTAGGGAGCGGCTCGTGCGCCCTGCTGGCCATGGTGGTCACACCCTAGAGAACGCAGCACCCTCGCCGGGGGTTGCGTCACCGCGGCGCCGTGGCGAACGGGTCGAGGCGCGATGGGGGAGGATGACCGGGTGACCGCAGCACCACGCATCGCGCAGCACGCGCCGACCCCCGGCCCCGTGCCGGTGGGCCGCGCCGTCCTGCCGCCGCTGCGGATCGGGCCGCTCGTGATCGACACCCCCGTGGTGCTCGCCCCGATGGCCGGGGTGACCAACCGCGCGTTCCGGCGGCTCTGCCGGGAGCACGGCGCCGGGCTGTACGTCGCGGAGATGGTCACGTCCCGGGCACTCGTGGAGCGCACCCCGGAGTCCCTGCGGATCATCGCCCACGACGACGACGAGCGCCCCCGCTCGGTGCAGGTCTACGGCGTCGACCCGGCGACCGTCGGCGCAGCGGTGCGGATGCTCGCCGCCGAGGACCGCGCCGACCACGTCGACCTCAACTTCGGCTGCCCGGCGCCCAAGGTGACCCGCAAGGGCGGGGGAGCGGTGCTGCCCTGGAAGCGGGACCTGTTCGCCGCCATCGTGCGGGCCGCCGTCGACGCCGCGACACCGTACGGCGTGCCGGTCACCGTGAAGATGCGCAAGGGCATCGACGACGACCACCTGACCTACCTGGAGGCGGGGAGGGCGGCCGAGGACGCCGGGGTGGCTGCCATCGCCCTGCACGCCAGGACGGCCGCCGACTACTACTCCGGCACCGCCGACTGGGACGCGATCGCCCGGCTCAAGGAGGCCGTCACGTCCATCCCGGTGCTCGGCAACGGGGACATCTGGTCCGCCGAGGATGCGCTCGCCATGGTGGCGCAGACCGGCTGCGACGGCGTCGTCGTCGGGCGGGGCTGCCAGGGGCGGCCGTGGCTGTTCGCCGATCTGGCGGCCGCCTTCCATGGGTCCGACGTGCGGGTGCGGCCCGGCCTGGGCGAGGTCGCCGCGGTGATCCGCCGGCACGCGGAGCTGATGGTCGACGAGTACGACGACGAGCGCAGGCCGATGCGGGAGATGCGCAAGCACATGGCCTGGTACCTCAAGGGCTACGTGGTGGGCGGCGCGCTGCGGGCCCAGCTCGGGCTGGTGGAGACGCTCGCCCACCTCGACGAGCTGCTCGGCCGGCTGGACCTGGACCAGCCGTACCCCGGCGAGGCGGCAGAGGGGCAGCGGGGTCGTGCAGGGTCGCCGAAGCGCCCGACGGTCCCTGCGGGCTGGCTGGACTCCCACGAGCTGGACGACAGCTTCCGTGCGGCGCTGCACGAGGCCGAGCTGAGCGTCTCCGGCGGCTGATCCGGCGCCGCAGGGAGCTACTGTCGGCCCATGCGCCGCCGTGGTGCCTCCGACGACGCCGTCGAGGTCGAGATGGTGGAGGTCGACGACCTCACCGGTGTGGACGGCGCGGGCCCACCCCTGGTCCCCGAGGCCGACGCGCAGGACAGCGATCGGCACGCCAGGCGCCGCAGGGTGCTGCGCTGGGTGGGTGGGGGTGTCCTGGCCGCGCTCGCGACCGGTGTGGTGGTCGTCAATGTCCAGGCCGCACGCGAGGCCGCCGCGCGGCAGGCTGCGCTGGCGGGGCTGCCGTGGGTGCTGCCGCACATGGACGGTCCGCTCGAGGAAGCCTGGCGGACGCCGGGCGGCTGGGTGGTCGCCGAGACCAGTGAGGTGCTGGTCACCTCTCCCAACACGGGCGAGGGGGGCCTGTACGGCGTCAACGCGCGCACCGGTGAGACGGTGTGGGAGCGGCCGGGCTCGGAGCAGGACACCAACTGCTCCGGCGTCGTCGACTACTCCGGGTGGGAGGACGACCCGGTGGGCTTCGTGCCGCCGGAGCCCGACCTCTTGATGTGCGTGCCGTGGGACGCCTACGGGCAGGACCCTTTGCCGACGCCCGACTTCGCGGTCGAGATCGTGTTCCTCGACGTGGCGACCGGTGTGCCGGTGAGCTCCGTGACGCTGGACGGGGCGGTGCTGCTCTCCGAGAGCTTGGACGGCGACATGGTGCTGTCCTTCGTGCGGTCGGATGCCGGCATGACCGTCCTGCGGCTGGATCCGCACACCGGCGAGGTGCTCTGGACCTACCGGAGCGATCCCGGCGTGCTGCCTCAGGGCGTCTTCGGCTCGTGGAGCTACGGGACGGTCGACGGGGTGCTGCGGATCAACGGCGAGTTCGACCTCTCCATCGCGCTCGACGACGGCACCGTTGTCGCGTCGAGCCCGAGCGACACCGCCGATCCGACAGTGCCCGTGGCGCGCCTGGCAGACGGCGGCACCGTCGAGTGGGCCCAGGAGCCCACCGGGCTCGATGGGACGGTTCGGGTGCTGGAACCCGACGGCACCGTCCGCTTCGAGGTCAGCGGCACTCCATGGTGGTTCGGGCGGGCGGACGGGTCCGCGGCAGATGTCTTCCTGGTGCAGCAGGGCTCAGTTGGGGCAGGTGCTCAGGGTTCCCAGGTCGTCGCGCTGGACGCCGCAACCGGGGACACGCTGTGGTCCGTGGCTGACCTCGGCGACATGCCGATCGCCCTGATCGACGGTGTGGCGCTCACTTCCGGGGCCACCGCCGGCGCGATCGACATCCGCTCCGGACGCCAGCTCTGGGAGCTCCCGGTCGACCAGAGCGTCTACGTCGGCGCGCTCACCGATGGCGAGCTGGTGCTCGTCCCGGTGCGTGAGGCGGGGATCCTGCGGCTCGTGGCCGTGAGCGTCCGCACCGGCGTCGAGGCCTGGCGGATGCCGT
>Ga0209538_1001848_pt1 | contig 10969 bp, 8 predicted proteins | sample BarGraNGADG00211_2_FD_184492 | JGI IMG/M metagenome (GOLD analysis project Ga0209538, IMG submission 184492) | Arctic peat soil microbial communities from Barrow, Alaska - Barrow Graham LP Ref core NGADG0004-211 (SPAdes) (version 2) | ecosystem: Environmental > Terrestrial > Soil > Wetlands >... | reverse complement strand
GATCTGCTTGGTGGTGTCGGTGTTGTAGAACTGGCCGGGTGCCGCGAACACGCCGTCGAGCGCGCCCGACGTCGCCATCGCGAGCAGACCGTCCGCAAGTGCCGGCACCGGTCCGTAGGCGCCGGATGGCACCTTGGTCGCATCGCCGTCGGCGCCCGCCGGGTCGTTGATCGCCGTGTCATAGGCGGTGGCCCACGCAGCCCGCTCGTCGGCACTCGCGGACGTCCACCGCGTCAGGGCCGCCGCGACGTCTTCGGGCTGCTGCTGCGTCTCCAGCGGAGTGATGACGAAGTCGTTGGCCGGGTCGATCGGCTGGTGGATGCCCACCCATTTCTGTGGCATGAGTGGACCGAGGACCTGGCCGTCGCCGCCGTTGTTGTACGGCGGTCCGTATGTGGCCGACTCCGACGTCCCCGCGAGCTCGGCCACCGTGACGTTGTAGAAGTCGTCCGGCATCGTGTTCGCCCAGCCCTTGAAGGTCAGCGCCGGCTCGTCCGGCGAGCTGAACACCGCAGCGAGCAGCACGGTGAGGATCGCAACGACCACCGTGGCGATCACGCCCTCCTTGACGATGTCGTAGCGACTCGTCGGGCCGGTCCAGTGCTCTCGCTCGAGCGACTCCTGGCGTGTTCGTGCCGACATCAGCCCACCTCCCCCGGCTCTCGGCGGTGATGCGCCGCGCGGGCTTCGACCTCGGCGGCGTCGATCGGCGGCACGACCCCGTGGATCCGTACCAGCAGGACGTGGACCGCAACGATGACCACGAGCACGGCGGGCACCAAGAACACGTGGACCAGCATGACCTGACCGAGGTCCGCCACGTTGAACCAGGCCCCGATCCCCACCGCGTTGAGGCCGTCCTTTGCCTCGAACGCGATCCACTGCGAGTCGAAGTTGGTCTGCAGCGTGTAGCCGGACAGGCCGGCGCCGACGGATGCGACGAAAGCCACCATGCCGGTGATCCAGGTCTTGGCCCGCGAGCCGCGCCACGCCGCCATCCAGAACTTCCCTGACAGGTGGACGACCATGAACAAGAAGAAGAGCTGGACCGACCAGAAGTGCAGGCTGTTGACGAACAGACCGGTTCTGGAGGTGTGGTACCACGACGGACCCTCGAAGGCCAGCACTGTCCCGGACAGGACGATCATGGCGAGCGCGGCGAGCGTGAGGACACCGAACACGTAGATCCAGGAGGCCACATACGCGGGCTGCGTCTCGGGCAGGAGCTTCTCGTAGGGCAACGTGCGTTCGAGCCGACCGCGCAGGCGCCCGATCCAGGACGTGGGCGGCGCCTGATCAGTGCGCACGGTGTCGGTGCTCATGAGTCGTCCTTCGGGTGCCGACCCTTGGGATGCCGACCCGTGGGGAACGGCAGCACGAGGGCGAGGACGAACAGCGACGTCGTCACAAGGATGGCGATCAGGTTGGGGACCGAGACTGAGACCCAGCCCCACGTCAGGTAGACGGGAGTGTCGGCGAGCACCTGAATTGCGGTGTGCATGAACGGCCCCAATCCTCGACGGGGTGAAGCGCTCTCTCCGGCAACGTACGCCCTGCTGTCAAGAGGCGCACCCGCGCCTTCGCGGGGGCCTCAGGCCCTCTTCATCAGCCGTGCCGCGGCGCGCGCACCAGGCGGACGTGCCACTCAGCGGCGCTCACGTCGGTCAGGGAAGCCACCTGGTCCACCACGACGCGCAGCCGGGCGGCGTCGTCGGAGGCGGCCGCCCAGTCGGCGGCGAACGGCGGTTCCAGCAGGTCCGGCCCACGCTCGGCCAGCACCCCCACCAGGTCGGCGATCATCTGGCGTTGCCGCAGGTGCAGCGGCTCGGACTCCCGCGGCGCCATCACGTAGGTCACCGCGAGCCCCTTGAGCACCAGGATCTCCGCGACCGTCGCCTCGGGGACCGCCAGGTCGGCGGCATACCGGGTGAGCGGACCGGGCCCGTATCGCTCGCGCGTGGCATCGATCGCTGCGCCGCAGAACCGGCCGATCAGCTCGCTGGTGAGGTCCTTGAGCGCCGCAAGGGCCCTGCGCGACCCGTCGTGGCCCCGCACCCATGACGCGGTCCCCGGCAGCCGCAGCATCGCCTCCTCGAGCGCGTCGTCCGGCACCACGAGGCCGTACCAGGCGTGCACCTGACCGGACACCCGCGCGCGCTCGTCCGCGTCGTCGAGCACCGACAGATCCAGCCGCCCGCCGACGATTGCGTCCTCGACGTCGTGCACGGAGTACGAGACGTCGTCGGCCAGGTCCATCACCTGAGCCTCAACGCAGCGGACCCCCGGTGACGCCCCGGCCCGCACCCAGTCGAAGCTCGGCAGGTCGTCGGTGTACACCCCGAACTTGCCCGACGGCGTCCCGTCCGCGCGCGCCGGCGCGTCAGCCGCGGTCCAGGGGTACTTGATAGAGGCGTCAAGGCTGGCCCGGGTCAGGTTCAGCCCCGCGCCAAGGCCGGTGTCCGGGTCGGTGACCTTCGGCTCGAGACGCGTGAGCAGCCGGAGCGTCTGCGCGTTCCCCTCGAACCCCCCGATGTCCCGGCTCAGCTCGGCCAGCGCCCGCTCGCCGTTGTGCCCGTAGGGCGGGTGGCCCAGGTCGTGGGCGAGGCAGGCCGTGTCGACCACGTCGGGGTCGCAGCCCAGGGCACGGGCCAGGTCGCGGCCCACCTGGGCCACCTCGAGGGTGTGGGTGAGCCGGGTCCGCACGAAGTCGTCGCTGGCCGGCACGAGCACCTGGGTCTTGGCCCCCAGGCGGCGCAGCGCCGCCGAGTGCACCAGGCGGGCGCGGTCGCGCTCGAACGGCGTGCGGTGCTGGCTCTTGGCACGTTCCGGCACCCGCCGGCCGCAGTCGGCCTCGGTGTACCCGTCCACCCTCAGGTCTGGCACGACGCCACCCTAGCCACCACCAGCATCGGTGCTGCGCCGTGGCCCCGAACCCCCCGCGAGGTCGCCCTCCAGACGCCAGGTCGCCCTGTGCGCAGGACGACCTGGCGCGCCGAGGACGACCTGGCGCAGGGAGGAACGGGGCAGCGGGTCAGGCCAGCCGCCAGACGCCGACCGCCGGCCCGTCACCCGGCAGGTGCAGCCCGGCGTGCCGGGGGCGCGGCGCCGAGGGCTACCGCGACGAGAGGGATGCTCCGACGCATCGGGGTTGTCTCCAAACGACTCGTGGTCACGGCCCCGGGCGCCTGAGGCGGCCCCCGTTGGCCCTGTTGCTGCGACGCCAGCCCCGGGATTTGCCGATCTTGCAACTTGTTGCGGTAACTTCCAGGTATCGCTCTCGGGCGGCCCGCCGAACGACGCACTCACGAGGAGGCACCGGTGTCGTCTACGCTGCGGCACGTGCGCACCCGTCTGAAGGATCTGGCCGACCAGGCCGGCGTCAGCACGGCAACCGTCTCCCGAGTCCTCAACGGCAAGCCCGGAGTCGCATCGGAGACCCGCAAGGCTGTCCTGTCGGCCCTCGACGTGCTGGGCTACGACCGGCCGGAGAAGCTCCGGACGCGTTCGAAGGGTCTGGTCGGGTTGATCGTCCCCGAGCTGGACAACCCGGTGTTCCCGGCGCTGGCCCAGGCGATCGAGACCACGCTCGCCGACCGCGGCTACACCCCCCTGCTGTGCACCCAGTCCCCCGGTGGCACCACCGAGGACGAGTACGTCGAGATGCTCATCGAGCACGGTGTCGACGGCATCATCTTCGTGTCCGGGCGGCACGCCGACACGACGGCCTCGACCGAGCGCTACCACCGGTTGCGCGGCCGGGGACTGCCGATCGTGTTCGTCAACGGCTACGCCGCCGGCGTCGACGCGCCGTCCGTCTCCACCGACGACACCGTGGCGATGTCCCTCGCCGTCCGGCACCTGATCAGCCTGGGCCACTCCCGGATCGGACTCGCCGTCGGACCGGACCGATACGTGCCCGCCCGGCGCAAGATTGCCGCGTTCGCCACCCTGCTCGACCAGCGCGCGCCCGGCGAGGACGTGACCGACCACGTGGTCTCCACCCTGTTCACCGTCGAGGGTGGCCAGGTCGCCGGTGGCGAGCTGATCGACTCCGGGCACACCGCAGTGGTGTGCGGCTCGGACCTGATGGCCCTGGGCGTGATCCGTGCGGCCCGGAGCCGTGGCCTGCGCGTCCCCGACGACGTTTCGGTGGTGGGCTTCGACGACTCGCCCCTGATCGCGTTCACCGACCCACCGCTCACCACGGTTCGCCAGCCCGTGGTGAGCATGGGCAAGGCTGCGGTCAGCGCCCTGGTGGCGGAGATCTCCGGGACCAGGGTGTCCCGCACCGAGCTGCTGTTCCACCCGGAGCTGATCGTGCGCGGCTCGACGGCGCCGGCACCTGTCGCGCCGGGGCCGACCGCGGCGCCCACCCCGGCAGGATCGGCCAACGGTTCGTAGTCTGGGTTGTCAGGACACCGACCGACGCCATGACGGGAATCTTGTGACCTCCATCCTCGCGGCGATCGCCGCACCCTCGACCACCACGACGCTCGTGCATCGCGCGACGTCGGGGAAGGTCCCGTGGTGGCGCACCGCGGTCATCTACCAGGTGTACCCGCGGTCGTTCGCCGACGGCGACGGGGACGGCATCGGCGACCTGCGCGGCGTCACGGCACGGCTCGGCCACCTGACCCGCCTGGGCGTCGACGCCGTCTGGCTCTCACCGTTCTACCGGTCCCCGCAGCACGATGCCGGCTACGACGTCACCGACTACCGGGACATCGACCCGGTCTTCGGCACCCTGGAGGACGCCGACGCGCTGATCGCCGAGACGCACCGCCTCGGCCTGCGGCTGATCATGGATCTGGTGCCCAACCACACCTCGTCGGCGCACCCATGGTTCCAGGCCGCGCTGGAGGCCGCGCCGAGCAGCCCGGAGCGCGCCCGGTACATCTTCCGGGACGGCAAGGGCGCGCGTGGCGACCAGCCGCCCAACGACTGGACGTCGGTGTTCGGCGGGCCGGCGTGGATCCGGGTCACCGAGTCGGACGGCTCCGCCGGGCAGTGGTACCTGCACCTGTTCGACGTGACGCAACCGGACCTGGACTGGACCAACCCTGAGGTGCGCACCGAGTTCGAGTCCGTCCTGCGGTTCTGGCTCGACCGGGGCGTCGACGGGTTCCGGGTGGACGTCTCGCACGGTCTGGTCAAGGCGGAGGGCCTGCCGGACTGGCCGGGGCCGTCGGCGATGATCGAGGGCGCGCACGAGGGCATCCTCGGCTCCGAGGACGGCTCCACCGGGGCCGGCGACACCGGCCCGATGTGGGACCAGGACGGCGTGCACGAGATCTACCGGGAGTGGCACCGAGTGCTCGCCGAGTACGACGGCGAGCGTGCGCTGGTGGCCGAGGCCTGGGTCGAGCCGCTCACTCGCCTTGCCCGCTACGTCCGCACCGACGAGATGCAGCAGGCCTTCAACTTCTCCTTCCTCACCACCGTCTGGTCGCCGTCCGCCCTGCGCTCGGTGATCACCGAGTCGCTTGCGGCCAACGACGCGGTCGAGGCAACCACCACCTGGGTGCTGTCCAACCACGACGTGGTGCGCCACCCCTCCCGCCTCGGGCTGAAGCTGCCGGGGGGCAAGCCCAACGGCATCGGGATCGGCGACCCCCAGCCGGACGAGGCCCTCGGGCTGCACCGAGGACGCGCCGCCACCTTGTTGATGCTCGGGCTGCCGGGCTCGTCGTACCTGTACCAGGGCGAGGAGCTGGGTCTCCCCGAGCACACCGCCCTGCCCGACGACGAGCGGCAGGACCCGACCTGGTGGCGCTCCGAGTACACCCTCCGCGGGCGGGACGGCTGCCGCGTGCCCGTGCCGTGGTCGGCCGAAGCACCGGCCTACGGGTTCTCCCCCACCGGCACGAGCTGGCTCAGCCAGCCGGAGCTCTTCGCCCGGTACGCCCTCGACACGCAGGTCTGCGTGCCGGGGTCGACGTACGAGATGTACCGGACAGCGCTGCGCCTGCGGCGCGAGTTCCGGCTCGGCTCAGGCTCGCTGGCGTGGGTGGACGGGCTGTCCGCAGGGACCCCGGAGGAGGTGGTCGCCTTCGTCAACCGAGACGTTCTCGTCGTGACCAACCTCGGTGCGCAGACGGTGCAGCTGTCCGGGGACCTCGAGGTGCTGCTCTCCTCGGCCGACCTGCCCTACGGTCGGGCCGGCGAGCACGGTGTCGCGGTGCCGACCGACGTGACGGTCTGGGTGCGCACCCGCAGCTGAGGTGCTCCGGGTCTTGGGAGGCGACGGCGGTTCGGGCGTCAGCCCATCACGGTGAGGCCGAACCGGCCCACGACGAGCAGGCGACCTCCCGCAGAAGTGACCCGGTTGCCGTACGGCAGGTCCTCGCGCCAAGCCTCTATGCCGTTCTGTACGTTGTGGCCGGCGACGAACCTGCCCCGCTCGTCCCGGCCGACCAGCAGGATGACGTCGCCGTCCGTGAGGGCCTCGACGTCGCGCGGCTGCTCGGTGACCACCCGCCAGAGCTCGCGCCCGTCGGTGATCCGGACGGCTACCACCGACGACCCGTCCCGGACCAACGCCACCCCGCCCACCCGCGCGAGCGCCTGGCGGACCTTGATCGACTCGGCGCGCCACAGCAGCTCTCCCGTGCGCGCGTCAAGGCCCCGGAGCTCACCCTCCGCGCCGGGGGTCAGGACGAGCAGGATGCCGGGTGCCGAGCGGTCGTCGATCTCGGTGTTCCAGGCCGGAGCCGGCAGGGCGAACCGCTCGCTGCCGTCGGCGCCCAGAACCACACCGCCCTGGAACGGCTCGCTGTAGAAGTCAAGCCCGGCCTGCCAGGTAGCCGTCGAGCCGTTGGCCAGGTCCACCGACTCCGTCCAGCGGAAGTTCGCGTCGGTCTGCGGGACGCGATCCGTCTCCTCGCCGGTCTCCAGGTCCAGCGCGAGCCACTGCAGGGCGACCACCACCAGCTCGTCGGTGCGCCAGTGCAGCGACTGGAGGTTGCTCACGTCACCGAAGAGCACCCGCGCCGGACTCCGGTAGGCCCACCGCGTGGCCCCGGAAGCGGGGTCGAACCGCTCGACCAGCAGGGAACCGTCGGGCTGTGCCAGCGCGAGGACCACGTCATTGCCGACCAGATGGCCGCCCAGCAACGAGCCGGGACGCTGCAGACGCACCCGCTCCTCGCCGGTGGCGGGATCCAGCACCGTCACCGTCACCGTCCGGTCCGGGTCGGCCGCCCGGGCCGTCTCGGTAGCCGCGCACACCACAACGCCCGGAGCCTCCTGGAGCTCCCCTGCCATGCAGAGCTCGGCGACCCCCGTTGAGGCGGGCCGGGTCCACACCAGGTCGCCGGAGTTCGCGTCGTGGGCCTGGAGCTCATCGGTTGTCACCAGGATGAGCCCCCCGGCCGCGCCGACCGGCCGGGCTTCAGGTGTCGTCCACATCACCGACAGCGACTCCCCCAGCGGGCTCAGCAGACCCGGGGCATCGGCCAGCTCCGCACGCAGCCCGGCGGCCTGACGGACGTCGGACACGTTGAGGGCCACGACGCCGCATCCCAGTGCGACCGCGACCACGAGCCCCACACCGTGCAGCACCCGGCGGCCCCGGCCCGCGCCGTCCTCGGTTCCGTGCATGACCGGGATGCCGGCACCGGCCGCAGGCGCGGCATCGGCGTCGTCGTCTTCTTCGACCAGCTCGACCTCGACGGCATCGTCCGAAGCACCGCTGCGGCGCATGATCTGAGCGTAGATCCTGGGACGATCATGGCTGCGGCCGCCCGGAGCACGATCCGGTAAACACCGCCGGGCGGAACCCCTGGTCAGCCCATCGCCGTGACGTCGGACCCGACGACGAGGAGCCGGCCGGCGAGGGGTGTCAGCACCAGACCGGCGGGCAGCGCCTCGCGCCAGACCTCGATGCCGTCGTCGAGCCGGTGGGCGGCGATGAACTTGCCCGCATCGTCCCGCCGGACGAGCAGGACGAGCTCGCCGTCCGTCAGCGCCTGGTACCCGTGCACCTGCTCGGTCACGATCCGCCAGAGCTCGCGGCCGTCGCTGATCCGGATCGCGATCACCGCCGATCCGTCCCGGACCAGGGCCACACCGTCGATCCGGGCGAGCGGTTCCTCGACCACGAGCGAGTCCGCCGTCCACAACGGCTCACCGGTGACGCTGTCGATGCCCTGGAGCTCGGGCATCCGCCCGTTCGTCACGAGCAGCAGGACCCCCGGTACGGATCCGTCGTCCAGCGCGGACTGCCAGGCGGGCGCCGGAAGGTCGAACCGCCGGCTGCCGTCCGGGCCCAGCACCACGCCGTCCGCGAACGGTTCCCCGATGGCGTCGACCCCCGCGAGGCCGTAGTCGAAGCCAGCGCGCCAGGTGGCCACCGACCCGCCGGCGAGGGACACCGACTCCATCCAGCGAAGAGAGGACGGGTAGACGACGCGGGTGGTCTCCAGCCCCGACTCCAGGTCGATCATCAGCCACTGGCCGGCACCGAAACCAAGCTCCCGCGTGCCCCACCTCAGGAACTGCACCTCCGCGATGTCCCCGCTGCCGATCGGTGCCGGGCTCTGGTATCGCCACACCTCGGCTCCGGAGGCGAGGGCCCAGCGGATCACGACCAGGGTCCCGTCGCTCTGGTACAGGACCGAGACGGCGTCGTCGCCGAGGACCTTCGCGTCCACCAGGATGCCGGGCTGCCGCAGGTGCAGGAGCTCGCCGCCGGTGCTCGCGTCCAGCACCCTCGCGATCACCGATGCATGACCGTGCCCCACCGCGGCGATCGCCGGGCCGACGCACATGAAGACGTCGGGAGCGTCGGCCAGGTCAGCAGCGAGGCAGTCGTTCAGACCGGCCCGCGGCATCGGCCGGGACCACCGGACCTCCCCGGAGGTCGCATCGACCGCCTCGAGCCCGCCGTGCTCGAGCAGGATCACGTCGCCGACGGCGACCAGTGGGCGCGCGTCCGGGGTGGACCAGAGGCGGGTCAGCCCATCGCCCAGCGGCGAGAGGAAGCCAGGGGCATCGGCCAGAGCCGCGCGCAGCGCCGTGGCCTGCCGCGCCTCGGCCACATTGAGGACGGCGACGATGACGCCGAGCACGAGCAGGATCGCGATCCCGACGACCGTGAACCCGCGGCGGCCGCGCACCCGGTCGTCGGTCCGGTTCGGCGGCACGACCCAGGCGTCGCCGTCACCCGAGACGTCGTCCCCGTCGAGCATCTCGACGGGGACGACGTCGGCGGAAGCACCCCTGCGGCGCACCAGCCGACGGTACCCGGTGCGCCGTCGCGCAGCGCGAGCGCTCACCGGAAGGCAACCGCCTCTGTCGCGGTCTGCACCAGGACTACGGCGCCGCCGACGCTGCGCAGGTACCGGGCGTCATCCGGCACGCGGACCCCCCACACCCTTGCCCCCGTGCGGACGTCGTGCGCCGCGAGCTCCAGCGGGCCCTGCTCTCGGCTCAACAGCAGCACCAGCCCGCCGTCGGACACCGGCTGCCAGGCACCGGCGGACCGCTCGATCGGCACCTGCCAGAGGCGGAGGCCGTCGGCGAGCTCGAGCCCCATCGCCGACGACGTCCCCAGGGCCACCGCGACCCCGTCGACCTGCAGCACGGGTTCCAGGCCGGCCATCGCCCCGACGGTCCACAGCTCCGCCCCGGTGGCGGCGTCAAGGCCGACGACCTCCTGACCGGTCGTCCGGCGCACCGGGAGCACCTCGGTCAGCGACCCGTCGGAGATCATCGCGAGCCAGGGCACGGCCTCGACGTCGAACCGTCGGGAGCCGTCGGCGTCGAAGACCCGGGTGCGCAGAGGCACGCCGTTGCGGTAGGCGGTCTCGAACGAGCCGCCGTCGGGCAGGCCGCCCGCGACGGGTGCGTCCGCCCACCAGGCCTGCTCCAGGTCCACCTCCGCGCCGGTGGACTCGGAGATGGCAAGGGCCGAGTCGCCGAACGTGATGACGCCGTTGTCGATCGCATACGCCCCGCCACCCTCCGACGCGATCACCTCCCAGAGCCCGGGCTCGCTGGCGTAGGACCACACCTGCTGGCCCGTGCGGGGGTCCCAGCGGCTCACCTGGACGGTGGACCCGGGACCGACCGACATCAGGATCAGGTCGCCGTCGGCCGAGTTGACGAACGCCAACCCGCTCGGCACGGTGAGCGAGCCGACCTCGGCGCCCGTGCCGACATCCAGGACGACGACGCCCGAGCCACTCGCCTCCGGCGTCGCAGCCGCGCCGGGAGCGACCGCGCAGGCGATCAGCTCCGTCGGCTCGGCGGCCGGCCACTCGCCGTCCAGCACAGGGATGCAGTGCTGGCCGTCGGGCCCGAGCCAGGTCCAGACGATCTCACCGGAGGACAGTGCGATGCCCAGCTGCACGCTCGGACGGGCCGGGTCAGAGACCACGACCACCGTGTCGTTCCACGCGACCACCGACGTGGCCGGTACCCGCCACACCTCGCGCAGCGGGTTCTCCAGCGATCCCACCAGGCCTGGGACGTCTCCGAGCGCTCCGCGGCGGTCGGCGTCACGCCGGGTCTCGGCGACGTGCGCGACGCCGATCACGGCGGCCAGCGCCACGACGGACCCGACCCCCACCCGACGCAGCATCTGGCGACGGGCTCGGTCGCCCTCCCACGCGGGGCGCTGGTGGGGGTTGCTGCCGGAGGCGCGACCGTCATCGCCGTCGCCGTCGGACTCGACGATCTCGACCTCGACGGAGCCGTCCACAGCACCTTTGCGGCGCATGACTGACACTAACCCGCTCGTCAACGGGTCAACCGGTCAGCCGAACGCGATGATCTCGGTCCCCGTCTTCGCGAGCACCAGGCCGCCGAGCGTCGACGTCACCTCCGAGGTCCCGACCGGCAACGGCATCCGCCAGGCCTCGACGCCGGTGCGGACGCTCACGGCCACGAGCCGCAGGATCCCCGCCTCACGCACCGGGACGAGCACCAGCTCGCCATCGGTGAGCGCGCCGACGTAGACGCTCTGGTC
>Ga0209538_1001847_pt1 | contig 10973 bp, 8 predicted proteins | sample BarGraNGADG00211_2_FD_184492 | JGI IMG/M metagenome (GOLD analysis project Ga0209538, IMG submission 184492) | Arctic peat soil microbial communities from Barrow, Alaska - Barrow Graham LP Ref core NGADG0004-211 (SPAdes) (version 2) | ecosystem: Environmental > Terrestrial > Soil > Wetlands >... | reverse complement strand
TACTTGAAATAAGGGGGAACTGCTATGATAAAAGTCGGACCAATGGTTGATGGAGTACAGGTTGCCGAGATTATCGGCACCCTCACCGAGAACGAAACATTGGAATTCATCAGTATGATCAATCAGGTTTTCCAGCTCAATCCTCATCCTTTTCTCGTGTTGGATATTGGAAGGCTTGAAGCGATTGGTCGGGAAGGATTTCAAGCGATTACCACCGCGATCTATCGAGTAGTAGACAATCGAGGTAGGATGGTCTTAGCCTGCAAAGAGAATCATTCAATACGAAAGACGCTTGAGAGCTGGCGATCGAGTATTACCTTCGTTATCTACGACACTGCCTCTGAGGCAGTGGAAATCCTAAAGGGGCAAGTTCCACCCATTTCAGCTTGAACATCTAATCAACATCACAACAGCCGCCAACTTCAGGTTAGCGGCTTTTTTGCTTGCGAAAAAAGGCTTTTTGGGTTAAAATTAACCTAGAGATATGGAAAATAACTTACAAAATTTGAAAGTGGCTATTGTGGCGGAAGAATTAACTCAACTTGGTGGAGCCGAACGGGTTTTGGATTGTCTCTTGGAGCTTTTTCCCAAAAGTCCGGTTTACACCCTGGTTTGGGACAAACAAAAAACACAACATCGCTATGACAAATTTGATATTCGAACTTCTTTTATTCAAAAACTGCCGTTTGGCAGAAAACACTATAAATGGTACTTAACTTTAATGCCGAAAGCGGTCGAGTCGTTTGATTTGAAGGAGTTTGATGTTGTAATTTCCGTCACATCGGCCTTAGTTAAAGGTATTAAAACAAATAAAAATCAACTTCATATCTGCTATTGCAACACACCAACGCGTTATCTTTGGATTGATTCTAGAGAATATGTTAAAAATGCACCCATTCCATTCCTTATTCGTCCTTTAATGCCAGCGGCTTTGCGATATTTAAAGAAATGGGATCTTTTGGCCTCAACTCGGCCTGATTATTTTATTGCCAACTCGAAAAATGTTCAAGCAAGAATTAAAAAATATTACAATCGTGATTCCGATGTGATTTATCCAACAATCGATACAACTAAATTTAAGCCCAATCAAAAAAGCGATTATTTTTTATTAGTGGCTCGCCTTGAACCATATAAAAAAGTTGAATTAGTCATTGAGGCTTTTCGGGGTTTAAATGAAAAATTAAAAATTGTTGGTTCGGGGACAAAGTTAAGGGAAATGAAAGAAAATGCTTCGCCAAATATTGAATTTATTGGTCGAGTCAGCGATGAAGAATTAATTAAACTTTATGCAGGGGCTAAAGCTTTTATTTTTCCTCAAGATGAGGATTTTGGTTTAACACCGGTGGAAGCAATGTCTGCCGGAACACCAGTAATTGCTTACGGTAAGGGCGGAGCATTGGAAACTGTTGTTTCGGGTAAAACTGGCGAATTTTTTGTGCCGCAAACGGCTGAAAGTTTAGCTAAAGTAATTCGAAATTTTCGTACAAATAAATATCAAACACAAGATTTATTAGCTCAAGCTCAAAAATTTGACAATAAGGTTTTCAAAAGAGAAATATTAGAGTATATTGAAGATAAGTTAAAATTAAAAAAATAAGAGGAGTAAAATGGAATTAAGAGATTACATCAAGATTATCGGTAAAAACTTCTGGGTTTTTATTATTATTGTAGTTCTTTCAACTGTTTTTGCTTTTGGTTTTACAAAAAATCGTCCTACGACTTACACTTCTTCAACCACTTTTACGGTCAATAAGGGTTCGATCTTAAAACAATCTCAGGCAAACTACTATATGTTTGATAATTATTACAATGTTCAGTCCGCTGGGCTTTTTTCTCAAATTGTGCAGCTTTGGTTTGAATCCCCGGCATTGGTGACGGAGATTTATCAGAATGCGGGTATTACGGTTCCTAATGTTTCACAAAAAGAGTTAGGCAAGACATTTAAAGCTGTTCGCGACGAACCGGCCATTATCAATGTTTCAGTTTCGGGATCTGACAAAGATCAGCTTCAAAAGCTTATGGATTCGGCTTACACGGTTTTACAAGCAAAAACAAATGAATTAGGTAGCAATGACACATCGTTTTACCAATTAGCTAAGTTTAACCCCGTTGTGACCAAGGATCAGCCTAGTTTACTTTTAAACTCAGCTATCGGACTTTTATCTGGTCTTATCTTAGGTGTATTAGTGGCATTTGCTATTGAATATTTTAAAGAAGAAAAGTAGCTTACAGCAAGGAAGGGTTTTTGAAAAGAAGCGTTGATGGTATTAGTGCTAAAATAAAGCAACCACTTGTGGTATCAAAGAGGCGAGATTTATCACAAAAAACTAAGAAAAGCAGGTCAAGAAATTGGATCTGGCTTTTAATATTGCTACCAATTTTTTTGGCAGTTTCGTTTTGGGGGATGAAAACTGCCTCAGCCAAATTAGATCTTTTTAAAATGTTTTCGCAGGGTAAGTATTTAGTTCTATTCCAGAACAATGCAGAAATGCGTCCAAGCGGTGGTTTTATTGGTAGTTTTGCCATTGTTGAGTTTTCCAATTACCAAATTAAAAAAATCGATTTTAATTCCAACATTTACAAATTAGACAAAGCATATACGGCTGACCATATTGTGCCACCGCCTGTGCCACTTGATGAAACAACGGGCGGGCGTTGGGCTATGCGTGACGCCAACTTTGCAGTATCTTTTCCTGAGGCAGCCGAAAAGGTAGAATGGTTCTATAACCAAGAGACTGGAGAAAGCGTTGATGGTGTTTTTGTTTTAAACGCATCTGTTTTAAAGGATTATTTACAAATGACCGGTCCGGTTACTTTAACCGATCCTAATACAACTATTTCAGCTGATAATATTTTTACGGAGTTAACTCAACAAATTGAAAAAGAGTACTATACGAATGCAGAAAACCAACAAATAAATGAACCAAAATCGATTCTTAAAAACATGATGCCGGAAATTCTAAAGCGGGCTCAAGGTCAGAATAAAATTGAATTAGGTAAATTCTTATTAAACCAAATCGAAACCAAACAAATTTTATTTTATGTTAATAATACTAATATAGAAGAGGCGATTTTAGCTAAAAACTGGGGTGGCAAAGTTCAGGATTTCAAGGGCGATTATTTGCAAATCAATGTGGCTAATATTGACGGGGCCAAGTCATCTTTGAATGTCGCTCAAAAAGTTGACTATCAAGTTGAAAATCAACAAGGTTTATTATTTGGTGATCTAACTGTTACTCGAACACACGGTGGCACTGGTATTTGGCCAGATGGTAAAAATCGATCCTGGATAAAAGTTTTAGTGCCCCAAGGGTCAATTTTAAAGCAAGCAACACTTGATGGATTAGATTTAATGAACAAAATGGAAAAGGGTGAGGAAGCAGGTCGTGATTATTTTGCTACCTGGGTATCGGTGGCACCTTCAACTAGTACTGTTTTGCATTTGAATTATTTATTACCACTAGCACAAGATAATTATCAATTGTTGGTTCAAAAACAATCAGGTAGTTTGGGAGATGAGCTTAAAGCGATTTTCGAAGATAGAGTTTTATACAACGATGTTTTAAGAAAAGATACAGTTATAAAATAAATAGACAAAGAATTGACAGGGATTGCAAACTTGGCAGGAGTTTGGCAAAATGGTAAAGTAAGGTAGCAAAGAAAATTCCTGGAATTAATCCAAGGAAGCAGTATTGCTGTTGAATTAACTTGATAAGGAGAAACAGTGGCAGAACAAGAATATACTTCAAAACAAATTACGGTTTTAGAAGGGTTAGAACCGGTACGGCAACGTCCCGGTATGTATATTGGTGGTACTGGTATTGAAGGTTTACACCACCTTGTTTGGGAGGTAGTTGATAACTCTATTGATGAAGCCATGGCGGGATATGCTACTGAAATAGTAGTAGAATTATTACCTGATAATCAAGTTAGAGTCACGGATAATGGTCGCGGTATTCCGGTGGATATCCATGCTCAAACTAAAAAAAGTGCCTTAGAAGTAGTTTTAACGGTTTTACATGCTGGAGGAAAGTTCGGCGGTGGCGGTTACAAGGTTTCCGGTGGACTTCATGGCGTAGGTGTTTCAGTGGTAAATGCTCTGTCTTCACATCTTTATGCAGAGGTTTTTTTGGGTGGCAAAATTTATGCTCAGGATTATAAAAGAGGTAAACCTCAAAGTAAGGTATCGGTAATTGGTGAGAGTACCAAAAAAGGGACGAGGATAACTTTTACGCCCGATGAGGAGATTTTTCCATCGCGAGAATTTTCAATCACAACTATTTTAAATCACCTTCGACAACAAGCCTATTTAACTAAAAAAGTTCGAATTACAGTTTGTGATAAACGCAAGAATGCCGATGAGCCCTGCTACACTTTTTATTTCGAGGGTGGTATTGCGAGCTACGTTCGGCATCTAAATAAAAACAAATTAGTTCTAAATGATCCTCCGGCCTATGCGGAAAAACAAAGTGATAAAAGTTCGGTAGAAGTGGCTGTGGCCTATACGGACGATTTTAATGAACACGTTTTTACTTTTGCTAATAATATTTTTACGACCGAAGGCGGCACGCATTTAACCGGATTTAAAACGGCCCTAACCCGTTCGATTAATGACTATGCAAAAAAATACGATTTAATGAGGGGTTTGGTTTTTTCTGGAGATGATGTGCGTGAAGGCTTAACAGCTGTGATTTCGGTTAAGTTGCCTAACCCGCAATTTGAAGGTCAAACTAAATCAAAATTAGGTAATCCGGAAATTAAAAATATTGTCGAACAAGCGACTTACGAGGGTTTAAATTATTATTTAGAGGAACACCCAGCAGACGCCAAAAAAATCATTGAAAAATGTGGTCTTTCTTTCCGCGCTCGCGCCGCCGCTCGGGCGGCGCGAGATACCGTCATTCGTAAAGGAATTTTGGAGGGAATGACTCTGCCTGGTAAACTGGCCGATTGTTCGGAGAAGAATGCGTCAAAATCTGAATTATATATTGTTGAGGGGGATTCTGCTGGTGGTAGTGCTAAGCAAGGTAGAGATAGGAAATTTCAGGCCATCTTGCCGTTACGAGGTAAAATTTTGAATGTGGAAAGAGCCAGGCTAGACAGAATGTTAATCTCGGAAGAAATCAAGCATTTAATTATCGCTTTAGGCGCAGGCATTGGGGATGCGATCAATATGGAAAAATTGCGTTACCATCGCATCATTATTATGACTGATGCCGATGTTGACGGCAGTCACATTCGAACATTACTTTTAACTTTATTCTACCGTCATTTCCCCGGTCTGATTCAGGGTGGTTATTTGTATGTGGCTCAGCCACCTCTATACGCGGTCGTTAAAGGCAAACACAAAGAATATGCCTATAACGATAAGCAAAAGGACGAATTGGTTAAAAAGTTCGGCAAAGATGGTGTCAATATCCAGCGTTACAAAGGTTTGGGAGAAATGAATCCGGAACAACTTTGGGAGACAACCATGAATCCAGAAAAGCGGGTTTTGCTGAGAGTGGAAATGCGTGATGCAGAAAGATCTGATGAAATATTTTCCATGTTAATGGGCGATGAGGTTGGTCCGCGCAAACGCTTTATTCAAACCCACGCTAAAAACGTTAAAAACTTGGATGTATAAGGAGAATTATGCTTAACACAAAACAACCAAAACCAAATCAAACCAATGAACATAATGAATTATTCGACCGTAATGCAGGGAAAATGCGCGGCAAACCAAAAATGGTGTTATCCGAAAAGAAGAAGGTGAAGGGGACCGCAAAGCACAGTTTAAGAAAGGAAAAGTGATGGCTGACGAAAAAGACGACAAAATAGATGATACTGAGAAGTTAGATAAAGAAGATACAAAAGATGAAGCAGAAGTTGTTGAAGAGGAGGTGGATGGTCAGGATAAGGTTGAAACATCTACTGAAGAATTAACTCCAGAAAAAATTGCTGAGGAAGAAGCAGTTTTCGATTTCGGGCAAGAAATTAATCCGGATGAAAAAACTGATTATGGTTTAATTAGACCTAGAACCCTCGAAATTGAGATGCAGGAATCTTATCTTTCTTATGCCATGACGGTGATTATTTCCCGCGCTTTGCCAGACGTCCGTGATGGATTGAAACCTGTTCACCGTCGAGTCCTTTTTTCCATGCATGAATTAGGTCTCAGCTCAAAAGCAAAATATCGAAAATGCGCCACCGTGGTTGGAGATGTATTGGGTAAATATCACCCTCATGGTGATGTTGCGGTTTACGATACTTTGGCCCGCTTGGCTCAAGACTTCTCAATGCGATATCGCTTAGTCGATGGTCAAGGAAACTTTGGTTCCATCGATGGCGACTCTCCAGCTGCTATGCGTTATACCGAAGCTCGAATGGCACCGATGGCTGAAGAATTGTTGGCCGATATTGAAAAAGATACAGTTGATTTTACACCAAACTACGACGGTACTAGAGAAGAACCGAGAGTCTTACCATCTCGTGTGCCGAATTTATTATTGAATGGGGCGATGGGTATTGCGGTTGGTATGGCCACAAACATCCCGCCGCATAATTTGACCGAAATAATTGATGGCACCATTCATGTGATTGATCATCCGGACTGTATGGTTGAGGATTTGATGGAGTTCGTTAAGGGTCCTGACTTTCCAACTGGGGCGGAAATCTATGGAAGAGAGCAGATTAAAGCGGCTTATGCGACTGGTAAGGGCGGCATCGTGATGCGCGCCGTGACCAATATTGAAGAACAAAAACGCGGTGGTTTCCGTATTATTATTTCTGAAATTCCTTATCAAGTTAATAAAGCTGAATTGATTTTAAAAATTGCCGATTTAGTTAAAGATAAAAAAATTGAAGGTATCTCTGGGTTAAGAGATGAATCAGATAGAACTGAGGGTGTCCGTATTGTTATTGAGCTAAAATCGACGGCTTACCCGAAGAAAATATTGAACCGTTTGTTTGAATTAACGCCGATGCAGACAGCTTTTCACGTCAATATGTTGGCATTGGTGGACGGGATTCAACCACGAGTTTTAACCTTAAAAAATGTGTTAGAAGAATATATTCGACATCGTCAAAAAGTGATTCGTCGAAGAATTGAATACGATTTAAGAAAGGCTAAGGAGCGAGCCCATATTTTAGAAGGCTTGAGAATCGCTCTGGCTCATATTGACGAAGTGATCGCGGTCATTAAAAAGAGTGCTAATCGCGAAGAAGCATCAAAAGCTTTAATGGAAAAATTTGAGCTCACTTTAATTCAGGCCAACGCCATTTTAGACATGCGACTTTCCGCCTTGGCTGCATTAGAAGTTAAAAAAATCGAAGACGAATACAACGCTATTCTGAAATTCATCACCGAATGCGAAGCTATTCTAGCTGATGAAAATAAAATCTCATCCTTGATCAAAAAAGAGTTAATCGAGGTTCGTGATAAATTTAAGAGCGAACGTAAAACTAAAATCTTCGCTGAAGAAATTGGCAAGTTTCGAGCGGAAGATTTAATCCCATCGGAACAGGTTATTGTTATGCTTTCTAAGGGCAATTATATTAAACGAATGCCAGTTTCCACCTATCGTAGTCAGATTCGCGGTGGTAAGGGTGTAATGGGGATGGAAACAAAAGAGGAAGATACAATTGAGCACTTGCTGGCGGCTAACACTCACGATGACATTTTATTTTTTACTGACCGCGGCCGACTCTTTCAAGCCAAGGTTTACGATATCCCGTCAGCTTCACGTATTTCTAAAGGTCAAGCCTTGGTCAATATTCTACAAATGTCTCCCGATGAAAAAGTGACAGCCGTTATTACACTGGACGCTAAGCGCGAGGGTTTAAAATATTTTGTGATGGCCACTGAAAAAGGTGTGGTTAAAAAAACCGAAATTGAATTATATAAAAATGTTCGTAAAACCGGCATCCTGACAATCAAACTCAAGCCAGGGGATAAATTAAGGTGGGTTAAAACTACTTCGGGCAATGACAAAATCTTTATGGCATCGAGCCGTGGTCAATCGATTCTATATAATGAAACCGATATTCGGCCAATGGGTCGAACAGCATCTGGTATGCGGGGTATTCATCTGCGGGGGGACGATAAAGTTATCGGGATTGATGTGATTATTCCGTCTTTGGTGGAAAAAGGTTTTGTTTTGGTAGTAACCGAAAACGGACTAGGAAAAAGAACATTGCTTTCGCATTTTAAAATGCAGCTGCGCGGTGGTATGGGTATTCGGGTAGTGGCGGTGACCACTCGAACTGGTAAAGCAGTTGCCATGCATGTAGTTTACGGTGAAGCGGTGGATGTGATTTTAGCGACCGAACAAGGTCAGATGATCCGTATGGCCCTAAATACTATTAAAATTTTAAGTCGCGATACTCAAGGCGTCACTTTGGTTAAACTAAAAACTCCGGACAAAGTTGCTTCAGTCACGGTGGTAACAAAGTCGGCTGAAGAAATGGTTCAAAATGTTGAGGGCGAAGAAACAGTTGTCCAAGTACCAACGAAAGAAGATAGACCAGTCCAGGAAGTGCCAAAGTTGGAAGAATTTGATACTAAAGCCGAGATTGATAGAGAAAAAGCGGAAATAAAAGAACATATTGAAGCTAAAGATGATACACCAAAAGAAGAATTACCAGAATGGGCTAAAGCCCATGAAGATTTTAAGCCGGAAAAGACTGTTAAAGAAACGGCTGACAAAAAAACACCAGATCCCGAGGATTTAAAGAAGAATCTGAAAGATCCCGAAGATCCTAATTATTGGGGCGGCCAAGCAGAATAGAACTCATTCTTGCTTTTTGCTCCTGTTAGGTGTATCGTAAGAGTCAATAGCCAAACATTAGTTTGTCGCGGAATTTTTCTGAAGGAAAAATATGGGCAGGTTAATACCTGCCGCGGAAATTTAATAGATTAAATTATGGCAAGAAAATTTCACAAAATGAGCAAGAAGGAAGCCAAGGCGGATTCAAAACGCGTCGCATATCGTGCGGAGCAAATTGTAACCAAACAGGCGGAAATTCAAAAGCAAACCGAAAACAAAGAAATAGAATCGGCGTCGGTTTTAAGTGTGCGTGAATTTGCAGATCTTTTAAAAGTGCCAGTGACGGAAATTATCGGTTCCTTAGTTAAAAATGGGGTGATGGCGACCATCAATGAATCGATTGATTTTGATACCATGGCCATTATTGCCGACGGCATGGGTATTACCTTAAAAGAAGCCCACGAAGAAGAAATTAAAAAAGAAGTGAAGCGCAATAAGAAAAATTTAACTGTTCGGCCGCCAGTAGTCACTGTCATGGGTCACGTTGATCACGGTAAAACCATGCTTTTGGATGCCATTCGCCATACTGACGTGATTTCAACCGAATCGGGCGGCATTACTCAACATATCGGTGCTTATCAAGTTACCATTAAAAAAGAAAATAAAGAGCGAACTCTAACTTTCCTTGACACTCCCGGTCATGAGGCCTTTTCAGCCATGCGGGCTCACGGTGCAAATATTACCGATGTGGTAGTTTTGGTGGTGGCGGCCAATGATGGCGTTAAGCCCCAAACTATTGAAGCTATTAACCACGCCAAAGCGGCTTCGGTGCCGGTAGTAGTGGCGATAAATAAAATTGATCTGCCTGACGCCGATATAGACAGAGTGAAGCGTCAATTAGCTGATAATAATCTTCTTTCCGAAGAGTGGGGTGGTGATGTACCGATGATTCCGGTTTCGGCTAAAGGTAAAGAAAATATTGATGCTCTTTTGGAAATGATTATATTGGTGGCAGACTTAAAAGAACTAAAAGCTGATGCCACGGTGGCGGCTACAGGTGTAGTGATTGAATCCCACCTTCAAGCTGGCCGTGGTCCGATTGCCACCATTCTGATTCAAGAAGGCACTTTACATGTTCACGATGTAGTGGTGATTGGTAGTACTTACGGTAAAATTCGAATTATGGAAAATTATTTGGGTAAAAAAATTAGTTTAGCGACACCAGCTATGCCGGTTAGAATTGCGGGACTACAGGAAGTGCCAAACTATGGTGATAGAGTATTAGCTGTAGCCGATGAAAAAGAGGCCAAAGATTTAACTAAAGTTAAATCCATCAAACGAAAAGTTTTGTCTATCGCAGAATTTTCCCAGGAAATTAAAGCTGGTAAAATTAAAGAATTGAAATTAATTGTCAAAGCCGATGTGGCCGGTTCAATGGAAGCGATTAAAAAATCCTTAGCGGAAATTTCAACCGATGAAGTTAAAATCAATGTTATTCACGAAGCGGTCGGCGATATTAATGAGAGCGATGTAAATATGGCGGTGGCTTCCAACGCACTAGTGGTGGGCTTTCGGGTCAAGGCCTCTACTGATGTCATGAATTTAGCTCGCCGCGAAAATGTCAAAATTAGTATTTACGAAATTATTTATCAACTTTTAGACGACTTAAGTGCGGCTCTTTCTGGACTTTTGGAACCAGAAATTGTGGAAACGGAAATTGGCCGCTTGGAAATTTTAGCCATTTTCAAAGTGCATAAAAATGAAAAGATTATTGGTGGCAAAGTGACAAAAGGCAAATTGGAAAATAATTGCAATATCAAAATAGTCCGTGATAAAGAAACTATTGGTGAAGGAAAAATCGAAGGTCTCCAACTCAATAAAAAAGATGTTCGCGAAGTCCTAGAAAATTTTGAATGCGGCCTTAAAGTGGAAACAGAAATTAAGGTTCAAGTTGCTGATACTCTCGAATGTTATAAGACCGAAGAAAGAGTTCGTAGGCTCGCATAGAGTGTTTTGATTGCGAAGCAATCATTTCCTCTAAACTGAAGAACGCGTCCGCCGCCTAGCTTAATTAATCCTTTGTTCTAAAAACGAAAACCCCACGAATTGCTCCGTAGGGGATATTTGATAATCAAGGGGCTGCCTTTAGGCATGCATACCCCGTGGCTTGCCGCGGGGATGAAAGCCCATTTGAATACAAACTTTTCCGCAGGAATACCTCGACGG
>Ga0209538_1001842_pt1 | contig 10986 bp, 13 predicted proteins | sample BarGraNGADG00211_2_FD_184492 | JGI IMG/M metagenome (GOLD analysis project Ga0209538, IMG submission 184492) | Arctic peat soil microbial communities from Barrow, Alaska - Barrow Graham LP Ref core NGADG0004-211 (SPAdes) (version 2) | ecosystem: Environmental > Terrestrial > Soil > Wetlands >... | reverse complement strand
CACCCGCCGTCGCCTCGTCGCCGGCCGGCCACAACAGGAGAACTCGAACGATGTCCAAACCCCTCTTCCCCCACCGCGAGTGCGGCGCCCCGGATCCGACTCCGCACGGACCTCGCCCGCCTCGACTCGTTCCGCTACAGCGCGATCCAGCTCGAGACCGGTGGCCCGCGGACCTGGGTCGTCGCCACACACGAAGAGACGCGCCTCGGGGCGATCCCCGACGACGGCCGACCGCGCTACCCCTCGCTTCACGCGGCATTCGACGCCGCCCACCGCCGCGCCGTCCGCGAGCGCAGGCTTCGCCGGGCCGCGTGACGCCGGCCATGAAGGTGATCAGATGTCTCCGTCTCGATCCACGCCACCGCTGAGCCGCTTCGCAAAGGCGGCGGTCGTGCTTGAGGTCTTGCTGGGCGTCGGGGCTATCGCGGGAGGCCTCGCCTTGATGCTCGGGCCCAGGGGCGAGATCATGCCGCTGCCGCTGTCGGCGCTGGAGGGCTCGCCGTTCGATACCTACCTCGTGCCCGGGCTGATCCTGTTCGGTGTTCTCGGACTCGGCTCGCTCGCGGCGGCCCTCCTGGTCTGGCTTCGGCATCCGCTTGCGCCGGTCTCGGCGATCGTCGTCGGGGTCGTCCTGTTGATCTGGATCGCAGTCGAGATCGCCATCATCGGCTACAGGCAACGATCCACCGCTCCAGCCGATCTATCTGCTCCTCGGAGCCGTGATCACCGTCGTTGGACTGGGCTGGCTGCGAGAGACCGGTCCTTCGGCGTCGCGCCGCGGGTGACGGCCCGGTAGTTGGAGCGGGCCGCGCCGATCGAAACGGGGATCGTCGTCCGCCCGCGGAGCGGGGCCGAGGACACGATACCCAGACGCGCTTCATTGTCACCTACGCGGTGATCGCTCGGCGCGAAGGCGCCGCGCCGACTCAACACCGGCGAAGCCCGCGTCCGTCCGCGCCTACGGGATCGTCGGGACGATCTCGGACACGAGATACGTGTTGTAGCCGATGACCAGCGGCGGCTCGGCGTCGAGCCAGTCGACCTTGTGAAGCAGAACATCCTCCTCAGCCAACAGCGAGGAGGTCTGCGGGTCGAAGATCAGGACACGCTGCTCGAGGCCACGGCTGGACTGGTCATTCGTCATCGAGACCGCCGTCCCGGTTCTGCCGGCTCGATCAGTCATCGGGCCGACGAGCTCAACCCCATTCAGACTCGCGGCGACCCGGTAGAGCGCGGCGCGCACCTTCGGCGCCGCGACCGTCTCCCGAAGCAGGTCGCCCACGATCGTGAACCGCTCGTAATCGGTGGCCCCACCGCCGTTCGCCGCGGCGCGTTCGTCGATCATCTGGCGAAGTGTCCCGACGTCGGTTGGGAGGGCATCGACGTCCTGGTAGTAGAGGGAGCCGGGCCAGGGTTGCGGGACCCATGGGTCGACGCCCGGCGGCGTCGGACCGAACCGCGTATCGGAGAAGGGTGTGCCGCGCAGATCGGGTGAGCCCTCCGCCTGCCACGCCGCACGGTCGGCTGGGCCGAACCAGATCGGTTCGCCCCGCGACTCGACGATCCGCCCAGAACCGTCGGACTTGATCCAGATCTCGCGGTTGACCGGCACGAGCGCCCAGACGCCGTTCGGGTGGTCGGGCCAGCCACCGACGCCGCTGAGATACGCTCCCTCGGAGGTCGTGTGTCGATAGCCGTCTCTCGACGCATCCGGCTGGGCGGCGGCGATGTCGGCGGCGTGGTTCAGGGCAGCGGCCGCCGCCGGATCAGGCCGGGGCCCGACCGGAAGCTGGCCGCTGGCCAGTACCGCGACAAGGCCCAGGGCGGCCAGCGCGCCGCCGACGCGAGCTCGCCTGAAGCCGAAGCGGCGGTCGCGCCGCCACCACGGGCGGTTGGCAGCGGCCTCGGCATGGGCCACGAGCGCCGCGCGGGCGGCCCGCTTCGTCGCCGCCTCGGGGGGCGGAACATCATGCCCGAGGGTCCGCAGCGCGTCGATCTCATCCATCGGGTTCCAGCGCCTCCGTGAGGGTGTCGGCACGCAGGTATTGCCCGGAGTCGCCGAGGAGTTCACGGACTCGGCGCCGAGCGCGATGGAGCCGCGATCGCACCGTCCCGACCGGGATCCGCAACGCCACGGCGATCTCCTCGTACCGGAGGTCGGCCCAGGCGAAGAGGAGCAGGACGTCGCGATCGCCGGCCGAGAGACGGGTCAGTGCGTCGGCGATCGCCGGTCCCGCCCGCCCCGCGTCGACTCGGGCCTCAGCTCCGCCGAAGCCGCCATCGGCGTCGGCCAGGCGATCGAGACGTGCGTAGGCCCGGAGCCGTCGCGCTTCGCCGCGGCGGTGGTGGCGCAGGAGGTTCGTGGCGATCCCGAACAGCCAGGGGAGCGCGTCTGGATGTGCGGTGTCATAGCGGCGGCGCACGTCGAAGGCCGTGGTGAACGTGTCGGCGGCGAGGTCGTCTGCGAGGTCGGGTCCCACCCGGCGGGCGAGGTAGCGATGCACGGCGTCGTAGTGGCGATCGAAGACGACGGCGAATACAGGCGGTTCAACTCGCGAGGCGGCGATGATCTGGGCGTCCGATCCTGCCTCCACCGACCTATCTTGCCCGGACCTGCGGATCCGGTTCGCGGCGTGGCCGCTGGACCCTGGCGGCGCTGCGCAGGGTCAGGCCACCGCCGCCGTCGACCTGCTTCTACATCACGCCCACGTCGTCGTCACCGAGGGACGCTCCCATCGGCGATCGAGGCGCTCGAGGGGCAACGCGAGCCCGCGCTCGAATCGCCCGAAGGTGGAGCCGAGAGCGCCTCGCCGGCGACGGCGCGCCGGCTGCGAGTCATCGGGTCGACGGCGAGCCTCCCGAGCACCCGGCAGAGGCCCCCGTCGGCGCGATCTGACCAACCCCCAAGAGGGATTGCCGTCGGCGTGCGGAGCGGGGGCCGTTAGGCACGGCGGCACGGACGACAAGTCGTCACTGGGGCTCCAGGCTCGGCACCACCAGCCATCCAACAGCTCGCCCGTTCCGTCTTCGGTCAACTCGTCGCGGCCATTCCTCCATCAGACGCGCACGACTGCAAGGATTCGGGGCGTCCGCGTGTTGTACCGGGCGAAGGAGGATCGATGGATCTGGCCCGAGCCGTCCCGCTGGAGATCGACGTCGAGGCGGAACTCCTCGCCGCCTATCCGGCCCTCACGCGTCGGCTCACGGTCGTCCTACGCGATGCGAGCGAAGCGGAGGACGTCGCGCAAGCGGCCTTTGCCAGAGCCCTCGAGCATCGGCAGAGATTCTCCGGCGGGGACGTCCGGGCATGGTTCTACACCATCGGGCTCCGGCTGGCCTTCAACGAGCTGCGCCGGAGACGCCGGATTCATCCACACGCCGCAGGTGACGAGCCGAGCTGGGCGATGTCGTCGGAGCCCGATTTGTGGATCGCCCTCGTTCAGCTGGACCCACCCCAGCGCGCCGCCCTCCTCTTGAGCACGCTCGACGGCTACACCCACCCCGAGATCGGCGAGATCCTCGGCGTCCCTGCGGGAACGGTCTCGAGCTGGCTGTCGAGGTCGAAAGAACGACTCCGCGTGCTGCTGGGAGACGACGGGCAATGACGGACTTCGACGAGCGACTTCGGGTCCGCCTCGGGCGCCTTGACGGCGCGATCCCGGCACCGCGACCGCCGTCGGTGTCGGCCGCGGCTCTACGCAATGCCGCGATGGCGCAGGCACTGCCGTCCAGGAAGAAGCGAGGGCGCAGGGTCGTCATCCTGCTCGCCGCGGCCCTCCTGCTCGGCGCCTCGGTTGCCACTGCCCAGCGATTCCTCTTTGCCGATGTCCCGCAACCGGCCCTTGAGGCAGCCCTCGCCGAGGTGTTCGCACAGAGCGACTGCATTACGGCGTCCGATGCCACGGACGCCATCCGAGCGCGGCTGGCCGCGCTCGGCTATGCGGACTGGGAGATCGAGCCGCGATCAGGCGCAGCCGACGCTCGCTGCGTCACCGCCGGTCTCGTGACCCCATATCACGTCGTCATCCTGTTCCCCGCGCCTGGTCGCGACGTCCTCGGGGCGCTGAAAGGAGTGGCCGAGGAGCTCATGCGTCGATGCCTCGGGAGGAACGATGCGACGGAACTCGTCTCTTCGGTGCTCACCAGCCTGGGTGTCACCGACTTCAGTGTCCGCGCCGACCCGTGGGGCCCGCAGGGCGCTCCACTCGACCAGATCGATGCCTACCGCAGCCACGTTGACGCGGGGTGTTTCGTCTACGTGGGCATCCAGGATGGGCGCAACGTCGACCTGTGGGGGCGGTGGCCCTGAGTAGACCGGGGCTACCGCTCATCGGACCTGAGGCGACGTGCGGCCTCATCGGACCTGAGGCGACGTTCGGCGATCGCCACGGCCCCCTCCGTGTCGCCGAGCAGATCGAGGGCCGCCTCGCGGGCCGTGTCGGCGAGGCACGCCGCCTGCGCGGCAGCCCGGCTGGCGATGGCGGCGCGGCGGGGAGAGAGGTTGTGCAGACCTCGGCTCCGGGCTCTGCCGTCGTCGCGAACGAGCTGCCCCTCTACAAGTGCAATCCGGATGACTTCCTGGCGATCGACGGTCTCACAGTCGTCGCTGTCACCCACCCGGATCACTCGTCGGCCGCGAGCTGACCGACAGCGTTCGCCTCGCTTCTGTTACGAACCGCTCGATCGGCGCTCGGCTACAGCGCGGGGGACGCCGAGCCCTGACCCTCGCCCCGGTCGAGGCTGTGGGATGTTCGTCTGTCCCGGACCGCAGATCGGGTCGGGACTTCGGTGGATCCCGGGCTACGGGTGCAGGAACAGCAGCCAGGGCGTCCCGATGACGAGCAACGCGACCAGATAGATCGCTCCGAAGACCAGCCCGAGGACCCAGAAGTCGCGCCGCGAGATGAACCCGCTGGCGAAGTAGACGGGGCCCGGGCCGGCTGCGTACGGCGTGATCACGCCCATGATGCCGAGCGCGTAGAGCAGCAGGAGCGCGAAGACGGTCACGTTGACGCCGGCGACCGCGGCACCGGCCGCGAAGATCACCGGCAGCAGCGCGGACGCGTGCGCGGTGAGGCTGGCGAACAGGTAGTGCATGACGAAGTACAGGACCACGAGCAGCAGCATCACCGCGAGCACGGGCAGGCCGCCGAGGGCCGACGCCGCCCCTTTGCCGAACCACGCGATGAACCCGACCTTCGCGAGTCCGTCGGCGAGGACGACCAGCGTCGCGAACCAGACCAGGACGTTCCAGGCGGCCTTGTTTGCGATCACGTCGCCCCATTCGACCACGCCGGTGAGCACCATGAGCGCGATCACGGCCAGCGCCACCAACGTGGGATCGACGAACGAACCCCCGAAGATCCACAGCGCCAGGGCCAGGACCACGAGGCAGCCCATGAGCAGCTCGCGGGTCGTGACCGCGCCCATCGAGGCCAGCTCCCCGCGCGCCCACGCCGGCACCTCGCTGCTCGACGTGATCTCGGGCGGGTAGACCTTGTAGATGACCCAAGGGAGCGTCGCGAGCAGCAGGACGCCGATCGGCAGGAACCCGACGAGCCAGTCGGTCCACGACACGGACACCGGCGTGACCTTCTGGACGAGATCGAGGGCCAGCAGGTTGGGTGCCAGCGCCGTCAGGAACAGGGAGCTCGTGACGCACGTCGCGGCGAGCGCGGTCCACATGAGGTACGAGCCGATGCGCCGCGCGGTCTCGCCCGGTTCGGAGCCGTAGAGCCCCGGGATGTTCCTGATGATCGGGTAGACCGTGCCGCCGCTGCGGGCGGTGTTCGACGGGGTGAACGGGGCGAGGACCAGGTCGGCGAGCACGACCGCATAGCCGAGCCCGAGCGTGCTCCCTCCGAGGGTGCGGACCAGGAGCAGCGCCATGCGACGGCCCAGCCCGGTCTTCTCGTACCCCATGGCGAACATGAACGCGCCGAAGATGAGCCAGACGGTGCCGTTCGAGAAGCCGGCGAGCGCCCACTTGACCGCCTGGACCGGTGCCTCGAAGGTCGGGTCGGCCAGCTGCTCCGGGGTGAACGGCAGGCGGAGCCCCGCTGCCAGCACCACCCCGATGAGGCCAACCGCGGCAGCCGGGATCGGCTCAAGGATGAGCCCGATGATGACGGCGACGAAGAGCGCGAAGTACCTCCACGCCCCCGCGTCGAGGCCCGCCGGAGTGGGCAGCAGGGCGATCACCAGGCCGACGACGGCCATCGTCGCGAGCTTGATGATCGTGCCGCGGCGTGCGGATGACAGAGCCGGCGGCGCGGCGTCTGGGCGTCCTGGCAAGGTCACGACGAACTCCCGCTGCGCGCTCCCACGGCCGTGACGGCCGCAGCTTCTGACCGACGAGGTTGCCCGGTCCAGCCGTACGAGGCCAGTGCGGAAGGTCACAAAGGCCGGGCAGGAGGGCTCGGTGGGCTCACGCGGCGAAGCGGTTCGTCGGTGCCGGCTGGAACCCCGCGCCGAGCGGGTGATCACGCCCGTCGACACGCTCCACCGGACGGTGCGCGGGCACCTCCCTGGTGCCCCCAGCGATCGGCCGGGACGATGGGCGGACCCCCACGTCGCGATGCCGCGCGGATCTTCCTGCGCGGCCCTTGTCTGCGGCTCATCTGCCTGCGCTCGGCGCGCCCGGGCCGGAGGCCGGCTCCGGTCCCGGCGGCGGTCGGCCGCGCCAGCCTACGGCGTTGCCGTCTCGGTCAGGCTGAAGCCGCGGCGGCGCAGCTCGGCCGCGTAGAGGGGGCCCGGCACCGCGATCTCGGCCGGGTGGGCTCCGCGCGGCGTCACGCCCTGGGCGTTCATGATCGCCTTGATCGAGCCGTCCCAGCCGGTCGTCCGCTCCATCGCCGTGAACCCGGTCGCCTCGTCGAAGCGGTCGATCAGCTCGACGACGACCTGCGCCTCGCGCCCGTCGCGCCGCCCCTTCGCGAGCACCCGGACGATGACCAGGTCCGGCTCCCCGGGCTTCGCCCGCAGCTTCGGGTCCAGGACCGCGTGGAGGACGTCGCGCGGCACGACCCGGACGCCGCCGACCTCGATCGCCTCGGTCTCGAGGCGGCGAGTGTGCCCTTATCGCGTGTGAGGCGGGCTTTCGAGGTAGGCGTCGGCGCGACGCTGGTATTCCCGTTCGAGCGGGCTAGGGACCGCTAGTGGATCCGCTCCCGCCATGCCGTGAATGAGCGCGACCGTGTTGCTGACCCCCGCCACCACGAGCGAGACGGCACCAGCGAGCAGCGCGAGTTGCCCGGCATCCATTGCGGGATATCCCGTTGGGCCGCGACGATCGGGCGGAGAGACTGGACCGGCCCGGGTTCGGGGCTGGGGTCACGCGCCTGCGTGGCGTTCCAACCGGCGGCGCGCACAAGACGTGCCTGCGCCCGTCTCAATCGGTCGACACGATGGTTTGATCGTGTGGGGGTGCCGGGCGCCCCGCAACCGTCCTTGCTGTAGCGGCGATACGTGGACCACGCGTCGAGCCTCATGGACGATAACGACGACCAGGAGGTTCCCGGCCACGAACCGGTCAAGGACCGCACTGGGGATCCCTGGGAGGCCGCGATTGCCCGCCTTCGTCATCGCCCTCGCCCGCCTGACGAGATTCGCGAAACCTGGCTTCGCGAGAGAAGGGCCGCCCGGGTGTCCTGGCCCTCGCAACCGCCTGGACTTTCGGACCGGCATACCACCTGTAGTGTCGGCGCGCTCGACACCACAACATCTAGTGTTCGGGCCGATGCATAGTCATGCACGCTCATGGCGCCGCCACCCGCACGCCGCTGCGCACGCCCACCGCTGAATGACAATCCCGGCAGAGCCAGCGCTTGTTGGCCGGGCTGTCGTCGCCGCCCATCGACGCGGGGATCCGGTGATCACGCTCCAGCCGCTCCGTGCACCCGCACCGCTCGCACCTGGCGCCGGGCCTGTTGACCATGCGGTCGGCCCGATGCTCGCGTCCATACCCCCGCTGCGCCTCGCTCCGCTTGTGCTGCTCGCAGTAGCCACGATGCACGCCACGCCCCGGGCAGCGCGGCTCCAGGCACGCTGGGAGCGGGGCGAAGGGCATCAGACGCCCTGCCTCATGAGTCTGCTGGGGCCGGGCCCGTGTCGGCGCGCGGGGTCCATGTCCGGACCATCACGTGCCCGACCGGAGCCAGGCTTCGAGCGGATCGTCGGGATCCGATTCCATGCCGATCGTGAGGCCCGTGCGGGCAGCCGGTGTGAGACCGAGTTCGCGAGCGAAGGCCCGCAGCAGGATCGCGTTATCACGAACGATCTGGTGGAGCGGGTTCTTCACGAGCTCGCCGCTCCGGGCGCCCCGCACGAGCGGGCCCGAGGCTTCGAGAGTCCGGGCCGCCTGGACGTAGCGGACGACGGCCTCACAGTAGGTTCGGAGGGCATCGGCATCGACCGCGGTGATCACGCCCGTGGCGCCGAAGTCGCGGATGACCCGGCGCCAGACGCGCTTGGCCTCATCGCTCATGTCGGGCGGCATCCGTGGTTGGCCGCCGGGCTTGGGCTCGTTGCGGTTCAGGCGAGAAGAGCGTGTCTCGCCATGAAGGAGCTTGAGGCTGGTTGGCAAGGGTGCCGGACCCCGGCTACCCATCGATCCGGGCCGCGATCCGGCCAGTGAACGCCTGCCAGCGTTCGATCGCGACCTGGGCGTAGCGGGGTTCGATCTCGATGGCGTAGCAGCGGCGACCGAGCTGCTCGGCGGCGATGAGCGTGGTGCCTGAGCCCGCGAACGGGTCATAGATGTCGCCCGCGTGGTTGCGGATCGGGATCTCGGAGAGGACGACCGGCTTCTGGGCCGGGTGGTCGTACTTCTCTTCCGTGCTCCCGCTCATGATCATCTTCGGGGAGGGGGCCCGCCAGATCGTGGCCTGGTTCCGCTCACCGAGGAACGGCACCGAGACGCCCTTCTTGCGGACGACCCAGCAGGGCTCGTGCCGCCAGTGATACCAAGACCGGCCCATCGCGAAGAGACCCTTGTCCCAGATCACCTGGGCGACGATCTCGAAGCCAATCCGGACGAGCCCATCCGCGACAGCGCTCGCGTGGACGCCCGCGTGCCAGACATAGCCCACCTCGAGACTCGGGACGAGGGCGAAGGCCTCGGACCAGTCGACCCGTGTGTCGCCCGAGAGCGTCGTGTTGCGGTGGCCCTTCGTCCGCATGTATGGCCGTTCGGCGGGCCCGAGCGCGTTGTACACGCCGTCGCGCCAGGTCGGGTCGAGGCTGACCCCATAGGGCGGGTCCGTCGCGAGGAGCGTCGGCGCCGAGCCGTCCAGCAGCCGCTTGACGTCCTCGGGGCTCGTCGCGTCCCCGCACAGCAGGCGATGGTCGCCAAGCGTCCACAGCTCGCCCGGCTTGACGTAGGGCTCCTCGGATGGTTCGGGCAGGTCGTCGGGGTCGGTGAGGCCCGCCTTCGGCCCGGCCATGTCGGCGAGCAGGCGACGCAGACCGGCGTCGTCCACGGTCACCTCGGCGAGGAGGGCCCGCAGCTTCTCGTCGTCGCGTGTCGCCATCGCGCCGATCGGATCGAGCGTCGCGAGGACGAGTGCCTCCTCGTCGGGCTCGAGGTCGACGTACAGGACGGGCACGGTCGCTTCGCCGCGGGTGAGCGCGAGCGCCACGCGAGCATGCCCGTCGACGACGAATCCGGAGCGCCTGTTGACGAGGACCTGCCCGACCCAGCCGACCTGGTCGAGCGCGCCGGCGAGAGCGTCCTGCTGCGCCTTCGGGTGGATCCGCCAGTTCGCGGGGTTCGCGAGCAGCTGGTCGGGCGCCTCCTCGCCGGTGCCGATGATCCGGTTGCGCCACGCCGCGGTCGGGGTCACGGCGACGCGCGCCCTCTTCGTCATCGGGCGACTCCCGATCTTCGACCTTGCATCGTCGCGCCAGTCGAGTGATGGATGACCGCATCACGCCAGATGGGCGTGAGCGATCGAAGGGAGGCACCGCGATGCCGGAGCCGACGATGGGTGAGATGGCCCGGTGGACGTTCTACCAGCGCTTCATCGCCGAGCGAACGAAGGATGTCGACCCGCGCCACGTCGAGGCCTGGATGCGCCTCGAGCACCCGACGCTCGACGGGATGTCGCGCCAGGAGTTCCACGAGGCGATGTACGCGGCGCTCGCCTCGGCCATCGACGCGGGACCCGAGGACAGCGAGGCGCTCGCCGCCTCGTTCGGCCTCTGAGCCAGGAAGGAGATCGACACCATGACCACGAACGCCACCACTACGGAGCTGCGCCGCTGCATCGGCTCGACGCGCTTCGGCATCGAGGCGCATGAGGCGGAGGCCGGCGACTTCCCCGCGCAGCCCAGCCAGAAGGACGGACTCGGGCGGATGTGCAAGCCCCACTGGCGCCAGTACACCAAGGCGCTGCGGAAGGCTGCGCTGGCCCGTAAGGCCGCCGACGGCGGGCTGGCCACCGAGGTCGCGCCGACCGAGTCGGAACCGGCGACGGTCGCCACGCCCACGGCCGTCGGCAGCAAGACGGCCAAGAAGCCTCGGGCGGCGACGCATGAGCCGATCCGGACGCGAGCCGCGCGCGGGCGCCAGGAGGCCGCTCCGAAAGCTGGTTCCCAGGGCGACGTCGGATAGCCCGACCGTCAGCAGCCGACACTCGGGCCCTGGGCGCAAACCCGGGGCCCGTTCTCGTTGGGTGGCGCCAATGGCCGTGCGCTCGCTCATCGCGGCACGTGGGCCAACCGTGGCGCCCGTGGGCGAACCTGGTCGGCTGAGGCGCGATCGCTCAGACATTGCCGAGCGCCCGAAGACGAGGGGGAAGGCCGATATCGGGGTCGAAGGACGAGTTGAACGGGCTGATCTCCATGCGCAGCCCGGCCCGGGCAGAGGGCGTCAGGCCGAGCTCACGCGCGAACAGGCGGATCTGGTCGGCCCAGCCCCGGGTCACCCGATCGAGCGGGTTCGCGATCAGGTCGCCTGCGCGCGCGCCGCGGATGAGGGGCGCCGAG
>Ga0209538_1001841_pt1 | contig 10987 bp, 5 predicted proteins | sample BarGraNGADG00211_2_FD_184492 | JGI IMG/M metagenome (GOLD analysis project Ga0209538, IMG submission 184492) | Arctic peat soil microbial communities from Barrow, Alaska - Barrow Graham LP Ref core NGADG0004-211 (SPAdes) (version 2) | ecosystem: Environmental > Terrestrial > Soil > Wetlands >... | reverse complement strand
CGCGCCCGGACACGTTGGCCAGGTGACTCAACAGCGCCGAGTAATGCCCCTGCTCGGCGGACGCGTTGGGTTGCCGGCGCGAGCGGACGCACTCGATGAAGTTGTCCTGGTGCTCCTGGTCGGATTTTCTCATTCGGCGAGGCGGCCTTTCCGCCAGGCAAGACACTGAAGGCCGCGGAAGCGGCGAGGGAGGTTTTGACAAAAGTGCGGCGGGTGATGGCATTCATAAAACAAACACCTTGCGATACTGCCCCGCCACCTGGCCCTGGCGATCCAGCAGCACGGCCGTGTTGTATTGCTCGGAATCGGCTTGCTCCCGAATGGGGCAGATCACATACATGCCGTGCTTCTTGGCCAGTGCCGCCACGGCGTTGACCGTGAGGCCGGGAATCGGCTCGGCGGTGGTGCCGGCAAACTCCTCCGGCAAACAGGCGATGTCCACGCCCTGTTGGCCGGCAGTTTCCAGATGCTCCAAGGCGAGTTTCAGTTTCTGGTCATGATCGCCACCGAAGCCAATGCAGATCGCCGCCACTTTGACCTGGCGGCCCGGCAGAACTGGCTTCGCGGCCAAGGCGGCAACAGAATTAGAGCGTGACCCCTCGAAGGCTGGAACGGCACCCTGGATTTCCCCAACCGCGATCAGGAGGCAACCGAGCAGTTTAATGAATGTTTTCATGGACGGGCGTGTGGATTCGACGGTTGCCGAAAGGAGATCATTCATCCTAAACGCGGCTGCTGAAACTGCGCTAGGCGGCTTCATTGCGCTTGAAGAATAACGCCAAGTTGCCTAATCTGCCCTCGCACGAAAGGAATGGGTTGTGGAAATGATTAACGGCTTGTTGTTGAAAGGGGTTCCGGCCACACTTTGGCATGTTCGTCTCCGTTTGTTCTTGGGGGCGTGGTTGGTTTTGACTTCGATGGCATTCCAGCCAGTAAGCGGGGCGCCAAAGCCGGGGTCAGTGGACCTGAGTTTTGATGCTCGCCTGGGGCCTGGCACCAGCGTTTCTTCCCTGGTCCTATTGCCTGACGGCAGGATGCTGATAAGCGGCCTCTTCACTTGGCCCGAGCCACGCCCGGCGCATCATTTTTTGGCGGGGATCAAGGCATGGAGGATGGGCTCGACCCACTTGTCTTGCTTCATATCCCAGAGGATAAAGTCGCTGTCGAACTGCCAATAAGCCCAGCTCCATCCCAGGGATTCAGCGGTTCGGGCGACGGCGTCGGTATAACGCACGCGCGACTCGATGGGCCCCTTGTCGTAAGCCCCGAATTCACCCAGGAGGATCGGCCGGTTATGCGTCTTGGCCCAGGTGTTCACCTTGGCAAAATCGTTCTGGAGGGGCTTGAGTTCGGCTTCCGTGCCGTTCCACGCGATTCCGGTCTTGTCTTTCTGGTTCGCCCAAGAGGCTCCCTGATGGGTGAACTCCATGGGTTTGTAGTAATGCACCGTCACGATCAGGTTCCGGTCGTTGTCGGGCAGTTCCAGTTCCTGAAGGTGATCCACGGAATTCCAGAATGCGGGTCCGACGATGACGGTGCGCGTGGGGTTCTTTTCGCGGATCAAGACCAGCGCTTCCTTGAGGTAGTTATTCCACAACGCCGGGGTGAGGTTTTTGTTGGGTTCGTTCAAAATCTCGAAGAACACGTTGGCGGGGGCCGCCTGGCAATGCGCGGATAACTGGCGCCAAAAGGCCAGGAACTTTTCTTTGTTCGGTTCGGGATTTTCTCCCATGGTGTTGAACTCGTGAAAATCCAGAATCACCGCCAGGCCTTGCGCCGTTGCATTCGTAACCGCCCAATCAAGGGTCTTGAACCACGATTCTTTCACCGCCCAGTCGCGGTCGCGGTCCATGTGGCGAAATGCATGCAGATTGATGCGGACCGAGTTGAAGCCGGCTTCGCGAAGCAATGAAAAATGTCTGGCTTGAAAGCGCGCCTGGCTCATCGCACCCCACAGGGGATCGTAGCCGATGATGTTCACGCCGCGGCCAAGACGCCGGTTTTGCTCGAAGGCGTCCGCCGCCTTGCTCTCGGTCCAAAGGCCCAGGCTTGCCAGCACACTCAGGGTTAGTAACAGGGTCTTCATGGGTTCGGGATTTTATCTTCTGACGTTGCGGATGGGTGGACGCTTCAGAAAAAGATGGCGTTTGAAATCGTTCAATTCCTGTTTGCCGTGCGCTTCGGCAAGGTCGGTCAGATGCCACGTTGTCCGCGCGGCCAGTTCATGTAGCGCAGGCGTCCCCGCCTGCGAGTTCTGGCGGTGTCCCGCCGCCAATTCGAGGGACACGCACCGGGACGGTGCGTGAACTCGCAGCCGAGACGCCTGCGCTACGATGACGGCGTTCATTGTCGAGCGCAGTGCGTATTTCGGAGACGTGTTCCTTTTCCACACAATGGACGATGGTATTGCTCACTCGGCTCTTTCCCAGTTCAAACCATCAGACTATCCAATAAACATAGCCATGGCTTCAAAAAAGACCAGAGAAAAGCGCAATACCCCGTTGCGTTTCTTTTCCCGCGCCTTCAATAGAGCGGTCCGGCGTGCGCGGTGACGGGTTGCGCCAACTCCGAACACTTTGTGCCTTCGGCGTCCCGTATCGTCAGCCGCAACGTGTAGGCTCCCGGTTCGATTGCCGGCAGAGGCAGGGCCACTCCTTGCGAATCGGCCAGGTCTTGCCGCAATTCGGCGCGCGCCTTGCCTCCCGTTCCTTCCAGCGTGGCGGCGATTCTGTGGCTTCCTTTCACCACGGCTCCGGTCCCGATCGCGTCGAAGGCGAAGGCCAGCGTGCGGCGAGGCAGTAAGAAATGGCGAGGCGCGTCCATTCCCGCGATGACCGGTGCCGTAAGCCGCAGGAGCGAGATTTCCCCCACGTCAAAGACAAGTCGCGTTCCGTGGGCATAATCGTGCTCGGAGACGTAGAGTTGCACGCGGCTGACCGATTTCCAGGGCTCCAAACCCGCATCCGCCGCCGCCATCATCTTCTTCAAGGAGAAGCGGAGAGGCACCCACACGCGCTGCTCGCCGCCAAGCTCCACTGTGGTTTCATAGAGCGCCCTCTTTCTACTGTGCGACGAGATAACCAGTCCGATCGGAGTGTGGTCGTCGGCCACCTCGTCGCGGTTGGAGTCGATCCGAATCCAAAACTCGAGGGTTTCGTAGCGGCTCATGTCGAGTTCGCCCGGCTTGAAATCCCGCCCCAACCTCGGCCAGCCAACCGGGTACTTGCCGCCCTCGCCGCCATCATTCAGGTGGTCAATCCCGACCGTCCATCGCAATCCGGTCTTCCCCCCATGACGTGCTGCTACAGTAACCTCGGTTTTCCCTTCTGCAGTCCCGTTTTTCCAGCCGGTGAAATCGCCTCCGAGATCGAAAGTGTGGAGGTTTCCCCGGCGCGCAGCCGTTTCGTAAGGTGAGAGGGTCTCGGCCAACGGCTTCGTCCGGGCGGAGATAGCGACCAGGACGGACGGGGCAATGGCCTTTCCCGCCGATGGGTATTCAAGCAGCCGCGCCGTCTGAGCCGCCAAGCACCAACGGATGGCGTCGAATTCCTCCGACGGCCACATGCCATCAGCCAGGTACCGTGGCTGGACGCGGATGGCGTCCCACGTTTCCTGAAGAAGCCGTCGTCCCTCGCTAACTGCTGTCTGACAGGCCGGATCCTTCGATCCCTCGCGCTGAACGATCGCCTGTTGGAGAGTGTAGAGGTAGCGCGCATCGTCGTACCCCTCGCGGAAACACGCCCAATAGACTGCGGGGATAACGTCGCCGTCGTCGTCCACGCGTTGTCCACATCCCGAAAACCGGCCACGAAGGTAGTCGAAGGGATCCGGCTCGGACGGCCAGCACCAGTGCCAGGGGATCAAGGTGGTATAGCCGCTCCGCCAGAGGCCGAAGCCATAGGTCATCCGCCCGCCCTTGCACATGGTCCGGCGGTCCTTGATCTCGCCGGCGTTATGGTTCGGGTAGCACCAGTACTCGAAACGATTCTGAGCGACGATGCGGTCATAGGGCATGGAATAGGGCTGAGAGCACCAGACATCGAGGTGAGGGGCATAATCGGCGGCGTCGGCTCCCTGAGGATCTTTGGTGGCGTAGGTTCGAATGTCCGCTGCCTTGACCGCGGCATAGACCTTGACGCCAAATTCCTTGCAGGAAGCATCCACTTCGTCGATCGGACAGCAGACAAACTCCGGCCAGCCCTTCGCCTTGCGCTCCATCTCGAACGCCCGAAAGAGTTCGGTGATGCGCTCGTAGAACGCCGGCGGCGGGAGCGGATTAACCCGCCAGTGGTTTTCGTGTTTGCCGCCGGGAGGGGTGTCGCGGTAGATGCGGGCGATGACGTTGTCCGCCGTAACCGGCGCCGGCCCCTTGAGCCCGACGGCCAACATCCGATCGAGTTCTTCCGCTTGGGCGAGGACGATTCGCTTGCCGTCCTCGCAACTCAGGTAAAGCGTCGGCAGCATATCCAGGCCATAATCCACCATCGCTTGATAGTCCTTGTCCGCGGCCTGGCGGATAAACGCCTCGTCGCGCCCTTGGTAAAGAGCCCGGTTCCGCGCGTAGAAATAGGTGGAGAAATGCTTGCGCGGATCTTTCTGAAGCGGAAAACCGAGAACACGCAGGGCCAGGGGAATCTCGACAGCCTGACCGAAGCCGTCGTCCCAGAGGGTGATCTTTCCCTGGTACAGGCCGGGCTTGGCGGCATCGGGAACATGGACGGTCAACCAGTACCATTGGCACTCGCCCACGGACGAGCTGTGAACCGTTACGCGCTCGAGGAGTTCCGGCACGCGGCGATACGTGTTGAGTGTGGTGTACGCCGGGTAACCGACGTTCCAGAAGGTGGCGAGGCGCACCTCAATGCGGCTGGCGGGAATCGTGCCCGAGGCGGTAGTGAGCGACGAAACTCGGACCTTGAGGTTTTGGAGAGAACGCACGGGATACAGGGCGAACGTAACGGGTTCGAACTCACCGGGCGTCGCGAATGCCACCAGCGCCTCGAGCCGCTCGTGGGAAAGGGGACGGGTATTGGGATAGACGCATTCGGTAATGGGACGGTGAAAGAGCCTATAGCCTCTTGCCTTTTCCGAATCTGTCAGGATTGGCTCGGGGGCGGTCTCGTTAAAGGGGATCTCCTTCACGCCGTCGGGCACCGTTGGTTGCGGGCGCGCGCGTCGCTCGATCGCAGCGTCGGCCGGCTTGGATCCGAGCCGGAGGGGTGGCAGTTCGGCGGGCGCCGCCGGTCCTGCCATGACTGCGGCCAGAAACAGAAGGCCGCCCAGAACAGCGAGCTGCGGACTGCCCTGCCAGTGAGGGAAGTGATGGATTTTCATAGTGTTATTCCTTGCCCAGGAAGAAGAGGATGGGCTGCTCGGTCCATCCTCGACGCATACCGTTGAAACATGAAACAAGCGTAGCTGGTGCTTTCTCAAATGACCATATAAAAGCGCAGCGATGACCCGCGTCGGGTGCAACTCAGTCTGTTCGAAGACCGCCCCTAGGCGCCAGCGAATGGTAGCGCAGGCGTCCCCGCCTGCGAGTTCTGGCGGCGTCCCGCCGCCAGTTCGAAGGACTCGCCCCGGAACGGCCCCCTAAAACGCTTATCGATTAGGCTCCATCCAACTCCATCCATTGCACTTGAAGAATAACGCAAAGTTGGGCGCCGTCTCAAACCGACAACCGCATTAAATTGGGGCGGCGCGGCAGCACCGCCCTACCCTTGGTTACTGACCTGATGACGCATACTTCGCCAGTGCCCGGCCAGCGGGTAAGATCTCGACGCTCTCGAGGGCGAGCAGTCGTTCCAGCAGACGTTCCAGGTAGGTGGCGCGGATGGGTCCCCAGCCTTCTTCGTCCAAGCCGTGCGTGTTAAAAACCAGCCAACCGGACTCGCGTGCGAGCAGGTTCTCGATCTCCCGGTCGATGGCCGCCTCGCCGTTGCCAGGGCCGAAGCTGGTGCAGGTCAGTTTCACCTGGCCCGGGTGCGGCCGAGGATTGATTGCGCCTCCGCCGGTCCGGAACGCCCGCACTTGCGTCGGGAGCCAGCGCTCCAGTTCGGGCGTGGAAGCATTGTAGGGGAAGTTGAAGATCGCGTGCTTCGGATCGAATCCTGCGAGCTTTTCCGAGAACACTCCGAGACATCGCCGGATCAGCTCCCGCCCCTCGTCGGGGGAAAGCTTTTGTAAGTTCTCGTGCCGGTATCCGTGGGGCATGACCTCGTGGCCCTGGCGTTTCAACTCATTCCACAGGGCGAAATCGCCGAGGGGCGACTTTTTAATGTAGGCGTCTTCAGGAAGACCGGCGGCCACGATGTTCAGGCAGGCTGACAGCTTGTACTTTGCGTAGATTTCCGCCGTTCGCGTAAACGACTTTTTGAAGCCGTCGTCGAAGCTGAGGGTGATAATGTGTGATTTCTTGGAGGCAATGGTTTTCTCAGCCACTAAGTGGCGTGGGACAGCCAGGGCCACCGAAGCGGCCCCTACGGCTTTCAAGAAACTTCGACGAGAATGGTTCATGGCTTAATGCAATGCGAAGAACGTTCACTTTGTTCGGGCAGCAGTTGATTGTTCGAAATCGGTCAATATCAGCTTGTCCTTACTCTTAATCCTTTACTGCGTCCAGAACGAAAGCCTTTGGTCTCGCAGGCTCGACCAGTCTTCCCACGTATGCATAAGCAGCACGACACGATTGGTGCAGGGAGCAGACGCCCTTCAGGATCCTGTGGTGAACAGGTCCGAGGTGGCTGTGCCGCCGAAGGTTCCCTTGCTCACGGCGAGCACAAAGTTGCCCCCGCCAACGACGAGATGCGTCTTGTCGTTCTAGCTCTACCTCGATTAAATACCTTTTCTCTAAAAGAATGGATATTATGGGAGAAACAGGCTAGGTAATAAACAGGCTGGTGGTCATTATGAAACACACCTTCAATTTAGTGCGCGCGTGCCAAGGCACCACTCGTGGGCGCTTGCGGCTGGTGGCGGCAGCCCTGCTGCTGGCCGTAGGATTCTTCTCGCCGGCGGCGGCACCGGCCGCAGTTGCCCTCGGCAGCTCGGTGAAAGATGAAGACACTGAGCTTCTGAAGCAACGGTTGGCCGCCTCGCTGCTGCCGACGCGACCCAGGGGTAGTGGCCCGACGTCGCGCTCCGCACTCGAGCTAGCCGCGCAGCTCAAGCCCAACGGCTCGTGGCCAGACATCGATTACGCCGATCGGACTCCGGGCAACTGGGCCACCTCAGGCCACCTCTCCCGCGTGGCGTCCATGGCACGAGCCTGGCGTGCCGGCGATCCCGCAAGCCGGGGCAACGCCGCGCTGCGGACCAAGCTGATGGCGGCCCTGGATTACTGGCTGCAGAACGACTTCAAGAATCCAAACTGGTGGCACAATCAGATCGGGGTGCCGCGTAGCGTAGGCGAGATCATGCTGCTGATGGAGGGCGAAACCACGCCGGCGCAAGCGGCGAAGGCCGTGAACATCCTCGACCGCAGCAGCTTGAAGAAGGCGAGCAAGGGGACGCTCACGGGCGCCAACTTGGTGTGGCTGGCCAACAACCAGGTCCTGTGTGGTCTGATCGAGGGCTCGCCCGAGTTGGTGAGTGAAGCGGTGCAACCCCTCTTCGGCGAGATCCACATCGCCGGTCCCGGACAGGAGGGCATCCAGGCTGACTTCAGTTTCCACCAGCACGGGGCCGTGCTCTACTCGGGGGGTTACGGCGCTGCCTTCACCGACGACTGCTCGCGCTTCGTCGAGTTCACGCAGGGTACCCGCTTTGCACCCACGCCGGAGCAACTGGCCATCCTGGAGCGTTACGTACTCGATGGGCAGCAGTGGATGATCCGTGGCCGAGTGTTCGACTACAGCGTCGTCGGGCGGGAGATCGTGCGCTCCGGCAAAAGCGCGCGCGGCCTCGAGACGGCGGCCGACCGCCTGGCGCAGCTCGGCAGCCCGCGCCGGAAAGAGCTGGCGGACTTCGCGGCGCGCCTGCGCGGCGATTCGTCCGTGGCGCCCCAGGTGGGCAACCGCCACTTCTGGAAGTCGGACTACATGGCACACCACCGCGCCGGCTACTTTACCTCGGCGCGCATGTTCTCGACGCGCATGGCAAACACCGACGGCTTCACCAACGGTGAGGGGAGGCAGTCGCACCACATCGCCGACGGAGCGGCTCTCCTCTATCGCACCGGGGACGAGTACCGCGACATCTTCCCCGTGTGGGACTGGCGAAAAGTGCCCGGCACCACCGTCGAGCAGCGGCCCGAGCCGCTGGATCCCCGCCAGGTGCGCAGCATGGGCAAGACCCGCTTCGTTGGCGGGGTCTCCGACGGCACCTTTGGCATGGCGGTCATGGACTTGGCGCGCGGCTCGCTGGCTGCGACGAAAGCCTGGTTCTACTTCGATGACGTGTTCGTGTGTCTGGGCACCGGCATCACCTGCGCTTCCGCGAACCCGGTCTGCACCTCGGTGAACCAGTGCTTGCGCTCGGGCGAGGTTCACGCCGCAGGCCAGATGCAGCCTTTGGCCGATGGGGAACATGCCTTGGGCGGCGCTCGCTGGGTGGAGCACAACTCGGTCACCTATGTGTTCCCCGCCAACACACGCTTGAAGCTGAAGCTCGGGGCGCAGACGGGCCGCTGGAGCGATATCGGTCCCCGTGGGACCACGCCACTCTCTCGCGACGTCTTCAGTCTGTGGATCGACCATGGTGCGAACGTGAACGGCGGCGCCTACCAGTACGCCGTGCTGCCCGGCGTCCACGGCGCCCAGGCTGAGGGGGCGTTCCGCCCGGTGGAGGTGCTGAGCAACACCCCCGCGCTGCAGGCGGTGCGGCATAACGGCCTGAAGTTGCTGGAGGCCGCTTTCCGCCAGCCTGGGAAGCTGGCAGCCAACTCGGGCTGGACCCTCTCGGTCGACCAGCCATGCCTGCTTCTTCTCCAGGAGACGGCCGACGGTGTACGCCTTAGCGTCTCGAATCCGGAGAACAAACCGCTCACGGTGAACATAGCCCTCGATCGCAGGCTGACCGGCCCGGGATGCGCGTCGGCGGAACGCGGGGGAACCTTCGTGACGGTGGTGTTGCCCGAGGGCGAGGAAGCGGGGCGCAGCGTAATGCGCGCACTGAAGGCAGAAGGCCGCCGTACTGCCCGTATCGCTCCGGGTGTTTTGATGGCGCAGACACCACCTCTCAGTACGGTTCCGACCTCGGCAGCCGTTCCGATGGATGGATTGGCCACAGCCATTGCCGCCCCGCGCGGGCCGATTGTTCAGGCTGTGCCGCGGACCGATCCGAATTCACGGGTCGCGCATGCACAGTTGGTGGAGAAAGCCAAAAAGGGCGGCATCGACATCTACTTTGAAGGTGACTCGATCACGCGGCGCTGGGGCGCGAGCGACAGGCAATACCAGGACCTGCTCGCGAATTGGAACGCGAATTTCTTTGGCTGGAACGCCGCCAATTTCGGTTGGGGTGGCGACACGGTCCAGAACATTCTGTGGCGCGTTCAGAACGGAGAATTGGACGGTGTCAATCCCAAGATCATCGTCCTGCTGGCGGGCACAAATAATCTCAGGGATGCACCACCAACGGAAGGTGACGAGGCCAAAGTGGAAGAGGTCACCCGCAGCATTGCAGCCATCCTAAGCCTCATGCGACAGAAGTCTCCGAAATCCATTATCATCCTGATGGGCATCACGCCGCGAAATGACCGACGACGCGGCGCGGCCATCGTCCCGACCATCAATCGGATCAACGACCGCATTTCCCGATTCGCCGACGGCAAACCCATTCGGTATGTCAACCTCAACGCCAAGCTGGCGGACTCGGACGGAAAGCTGTTTGACGGCGTGACCGTGGATGGGCTGCACCTCTCGGTGAAGGGCTATCAAATCTGGGCGGACGCGTTGAAGCCCATCTTCACGGAACTGCTCGGTCCACCGGCCAAGACCGACCACGCGCCGCCCCCGACCGGTGATCCGAGCGCTCAAAAGCCAGTTGCGCCCCAGCAATAAAAAGGGGCCGTCAAAGGAACGGCCCACGCGTCGTGGAAATCCTCGATGCCCTTATGGCCACGCCTTGGGAATATGAACTCAGCGGTGCAACCTTTTGTTGCATATGCGACAAAAGGTTGCATGAACCCAACCGGTGCATCAGTAGCTTCCATTCGCGTACGCACACGCCTTGGGAACAATGAACCATCAACGAGCTGTAACATCGGACGTGAGCCCGCACTAATATTCGCACGCAAAAGCATGAGCGGACTTACGTCCGCTGCTACGAGGTTTATGGGAAGCAGAAGGAGCAATTCCGACTACTTCGCCGTAGCCGCTGGCGGTGTGTGCTTGATGAACTTATTGGCCCACGCGAGGAAGTATTTCATATTCGACCGGTCTTCGTGGCCGCCGTTGTGCTGTCGCCAGGCGAGTTCACCCTCGAGCAGACCCGTGTTGACGGACGGCATTTTCACGGTGCGATAATCCTCCTTTTCACCAAGGTCTTTCGCGCCCAAGAGCCGGAAAACCGGACCGGCGGCGACGGTAGCCATGTAGCTGCCCCGCTGATCGAGCCAATTGGCGTCGCCTCGCTCGGGGATGCCGTAACTGATGAACGTGAGGCGCGGCGCGCACAACGCAATCAACTCATGAGCATCCACCGGCAGATCGCCGGCGTTCTTGCTGCCGAAGCCGGCCTCGGCGGCGCCGTATTTCAGAAAATTGCCCGCCATCCAGTGGTATTCGCCTGAGCCGGTGAGGTTTTCCACCGCTTCACCAAAATTACGGCGATGCGGTTTGGCCCCGCCTTCGCCGGAGGAACCCACCAGGACCATGGCAAAGCGCGGCTCGAAAGCCATCGCCACCAAGGCCGCTTTGCCATACCGCGAAACGCCTTCGATGCCGAGCTTCTTCGCGTCCACCGCGGGGTCGGTCTCCAAATAATCCAAGCCGCGCGCAGCACCCCAGACCCATGCGCGCAACGAGCCCCAATCATCCGGTTTGCG
>Ga0209538_1001836_pt1 | contig 11005 bp, 13 predicted proteins | sample BarGraNGADG00211_2_FD_184492 | JGI IMG/M metagenome (GOLD analysis project Ga0209538, IMG submission 184492) | Arctic peat soil microbial communities from Barrow, Alaska - Barrow Graham LP Ref core NGADG0004-211 (SPAdes) (version 2) | ecosystem: Environmental > Terrestrial > Soil > Wetlands >... | reverse complement strand
TCCAGCCGTACTTCACGGCGACCGCGAGCAACATCGGCTACGGCTGGTGGAGCCACGACATCGGCGGCCACATGTTCGGCGTCAAGGACGACGAGCTCGCGACCCGCTGGCTCCAGCTCGGCTGCTTCTCACCGATCAACAGACTCCACTCGACGCTCAACCCGTTCAACAGCAAAGAGCCGTGGCGGTTCAACGCAATCGCCGAGGCCGTACAGAGCGACACCTTGCGGCTGCGCCACCGGCTCGTGCCGTACCTGCACACGATGAACGAGCGCGCCCACAGCCAGGGTCGTCCGCTCGTCGAACCGTTGTACTGGGGCGAGCCCGTCATCGAGGCCCTGCACGCGAAGACCTCGTTCCGGTTCGGCTCGGAGCTCCTCGTCGCGCCCATCACGAGCCCGGCCGCGCGCGACGTGGGTGTCGCGTCGGTCGAGACCCGGCTGCCGAACGGCACGTGGATCGACACGTACACGGGCGTCGTCTACGACGGTGGGCGGAACGTCACGATGCACCGTGCGCTCGACACGTACCCGGTGCTCGCCAAGGCGGGCGGCATCGTGCCGCTGACCGGTCCCGACAAGCTGCGCGTGGAGAACCCCGAGTCGCTCGAGGTACGGGTCTACGCCGGTGCGGACGGGTCGTTCACGCTGTACGAAGATGACGACGCCGCGGATCCGCGCGTCGCCCGCACGCCCATCGTCTTCGACTGGGCCGCGGGTCAGGTGTCCATCGGCCCCGCGATCGGAGAGCTGGACGTCATCCCCGCGGTCCGTGACTGGACGGTGACGCTCGTCGGCGCCGCGCAGACGATCGTCGTCGGCCATGACGCCGTCTGGGACCCCGCGACGGCCAGCCTCACGGTCTTCCTCGGCCCGGTGCCCGCCGGCGAAGCGGTCACCGTGACGTTCGCCGGACCGCTCAGACTGAGCGACAACGACGTGGCACGCAGGGTGTACGAGCTCGTCGGCCGCGCCCAGGTGCCGTTCGCTGCCAAGCACGCTGTCGTCGCAGCGGTTCAGCAGGGCAGGGCCAGCGGGGCGGTCACCCGCGACGTCCTGGCGCTGCGTCTCGAACCCGTCCTTGAGGCGGCCGTGCTCGAACTCGTTCTGGCGCACATCGCGTGAGGCTTTCCCGGCTCGCGCGCTGGTGCCTGACGGCGATCGCCGTCCAGGCACTCGTCGGGCTGGTGTGGCTCACCACGTACAAAGGCCTGTTCGACCCGCGCGGCATGCCCGTGGGCAACGACTTCGCGGCGTTCTGGTTCGCCGCGCGGATGGCGTTGGAGCGCCCGGCCGTCGACGTGTACGACCTCGTGCTCATGACCCAGCTCCAGCACGGCATCTGGCCGCAGCTGGAAGGCATGTACGCCTGGGTGTACCCGCCGTCGTTCCTCCTGCTCGTCCTCGGTTTCGGGTTGCTGCCCTACGTCGCCGCGTACGTCGCCTGGACCGTCACGACACTCGTCGCCTACCTCGCCGGGCTCTGGCAGAACGTCCGTGACCACTCGTCGTGGTGGCTCATCGCGGCGTTCCCCGGTCTGTGGCTCGGTCTCGGGCAGGGGCAGAACCAGTTCCTCACCGCGGCGCTGGGTGCGCTCGGGCTGGGCCTGCTTCGCCGTCATCCCGTATGGGCCGGCGTCTGCATCGGCCTGCTGGCGATCAAGCCGCACCTCGCGCTGCTGTTCCCCGTCGCTCTGATCGCCGCACGCGCCTGGCGCACGATCGTGGCGGCCGCGGTGACCGCGATCACGGTCACGCTGGTCCCGGCCGCGATCCTCGGTTGGGACACGCTCCTCGCGTGGCGCCAGTCGATGTCGTGGGTGGCGACGGCGATCGAGCTGAAGCACCTGCCGGTGTGGATGTTTCCCGCTCCGTACCCATGGCTGCTGTCCCTCGGCGTCCCGACCGTCCTCGCCTGGATCGTGCAGAGCGCGATCTCGGTGCTCGCCGCGATCGTCGTGTACCGGCTGTGGCGGCCGCTGGCCGCGGGGTCTGGCTCCCTCGCGCTGCCGGGATCAGCCCTGGTGCTCGCGACGTTCCTCGCCACTCCGTACTACGCGATGTACGACCTCACCTGGCTCGCCCTGCCGCTGTGCTGGCTGGTGGCGACCGGGACGACGACCGGGTTCAGGCCCGGGGAGCGGCCACTGCTCGTGCTGCTGTTCCTGCTGCCGTACGCCAGCGTGATCGCCCTGCTGATCGACGTACAGCTCGCTCCGTTCGTGCTGGCGGCTCTGCTCTGGCACGTATGGCAGCGCAGCGTCAGCGACCGAAACGACGCTCACGCTGGCCGTACGCCCGTAGCGCTCTGAGGAAGTCGACCCGGCGGAAGTCGGGCCACAGGGCTTCGCAGAAGTAGTACTCGGAGTGGACCGACTGCCACATGAGGAAGCCTGACAGCCGTTGCTCGCCGGACGTGCGGATGACGAGGTCCGGATCGGGCTGACCCGCGGTGTACAGGTGGTCGGCGATGTGTTCGATCTCGAGGGTCTCGGCGAGCTCGGCGAGCGTCGACCCCTTCTCCGACTCCTCGGCGAGCAGAGATCGCAGGGCGTCACGGATCTCGTGGCGGCCGCCGTACGAGACGGCGATGTTCACGATCATCCCCGTGTTCGCCTCGGTGCGCGCGCACGCGGCCCGGATCCTGTCGGCGACGTCGTCGGGGAGCAGCTCGAGCGCTCCGACCGTACGGATCTGCCACCGCTTCGTCTCCGACAACTGCTCTACCAGGGTAGCGATGACGTCCAGGAGGGGTTGGAACTCCTCGTCGGCGGCGCGGCTGAGGTTCTCGGTCGACAGCACCCACAGCGTGACGAAGGCGAGCCCGACTTCGTCGCACCAGTTCACGAACTCCTTGAGCTTCGCGGCGCCGGCGCGGTAGCCCGCGACGAGTGTCTCCCCCGGCGCGTTGAGGCGCGCCCAGCGCCTGTTGCCGTCCGCCAGAACCGCGACGTGCTTGGGAAGACGGGTCTTGTCGAGCTCGGCGATCAGCCGCTGCTCGTACGTGCTGTAGAGAAGGCCTGCAGGGTGCAACCGGTCCAGCCAATCGCGAAACCCTTCCCGTTGAACCACGGCAACACGATAGGCCCCATTCCCATGTGGGGTCGCGGAGGACCGACCGAGTATGCTGAACCTACGGTACCGTAACTTACGGTCGCATTGTGGCTGAGGGGGCGGCTCATGGCACCTACGACACCCCCGGATCACACGGTCGAGAACGTCGCCCGAGAAGTGACCGCCGACATCAAACCGAAGCTGCGCGGCTGGCTCCACGCCAGCGCCATCCCCCTGTCGCTGGTGGGCGGCATCCTCCTCATCGTGTTCTCCACCTCGATGCTGGGCCGGGTAGGCGGTGCGGTCTACCTCGCTGCGTCACTGCTGCTCTTCGGCACCAGCGCCACCTATCACCGCTTCGGCTGGGGCAAGACGGGCGCAGCGATCCTGCGGCGGATGGACCACTCGAACATCTACCTGTTCATCGCCGCCACGTACACGCCGCTCGCGCTGCTCCTGCTCACCGGTACGTCGCGCGTCCTCCTGCTCAGCCTGATCTGGGCCGAGGCGATCCTCGGCGTGCTCTTCCGCATCCTGTGGCTCGGCGCCCCGCGCTGGCTGTACACCGTGCTCTACATCGGGATGGGGTGGGCCGCCGTGGCGTGGATCGTCCCGCTCTGGTCGGCCGGGGGCCCTCTCGTCATCGGCCTCATCGGCGCTGGCGGCCTCATCTACACGGGCGGCGCCGTCGTGTACGCGCTCAAGCGCCCCAACCCGTGGCCGAAATGGTTCGGGTTCCACGAGATCTTCCACACCGCTACGGTGCTCGCCGCCGGCTGCCACTACGCCGCGATCGCGCTGATCACGTTCCGCTGAGACTCTGGGCATTCCCAACCGCAGCACGGCAGCACCACAGTGTCCCCACATGTGACGGGTGTCTGATAGTCGGGTGCCCGATGCACAACAGCCCACTCCGGCGGGGAGCAATCCCCCGGTGCCCGAGAACGAACCCCCGCTCGTGAGCGAAGCGCCGACCGGGACAGAACCACTGCCGCCACACGGCCCCTCGCGCCGAATGGTGCTGCTCTGGGCCGGTCTCGGCGTTTCCGGCGTGGCGGCCCTCGGCGCGGGTGCCTTCGCGATCTACGCGTCCCAGACGAACAAGCAGGACAACACGACGCGGGACTCGCAGGGCGAGATGCCTCAGGGCGGCCCTTCGGGCATGCCCCGCCGAGACAGGCCGTCCGGAGCTCCTAGCGGCTTCCCCTCCGGACGCAGCGGCCCGGGCCGCAGAGGCTCCGGAATGCCGTCCGCTCAGCCGACGAGCTCGCCGACCTGACAAGAACGCCGGTGGTTCACGCGGCCGACGCGCGTACGACCCGCCTGATGAGGTCGTACGGGATCGGCTTCGCGAGGTCGAACTTGAGCGTGCCTCGGCCGGCGAGGTACGGCCCGAGGTCGGTCAGGAGCTGCGAGTCGCCCTTCGGCACCGGGTACAGGCTTACGTGCCGGTTCCAGCCGGCCACATGGACGATCCGGCGTCCCTGAAAAGAGAACGTCGGCATGTCGTACGAGATCGCCTCGGTCGCCGAGGGGAACTCATCGACGACGATCCGACGGATCTCATCGACTACGTCGCGGGTCCGCGGAGCCAGCGCGGCCAGGTAGTCGTCGACCGACTTACCGACCGGCATCCGCGTCACTCTTCCGAGTCGGCGGCATCCTTCTGCGCCGCCGCCCGCCGCTCGGCCCTCACGTCAGCCTCGGTCGGGAACGTGTTCGCGATCCGCAGGTGATGCCGCATGGAGAAGTAGATGGCGACCAGCACGAGCCCCACGACGCCCACGAGGACCAGCGGCAACCAGCCGGCGTGGACGACGCTGTCATCGACTTGAAGCCATGTCATGGGCGAAATGTACCGCGTGACGCTAGATCGAGAAGTCCGGCGCGAGATCGGGGTTCAGGACCGCGATCCCGGAGAAGAGGTCGTCCTCCGGGATGACGGTCGGCACGGTGCTCAGCACCAGCTGGTAGTCCTCGGTGGGCCAGCCCATCTTCTGGATCTCGCTCGGCACGGCGAACCAATGACCGTCGGGGTCGATCTGGGTGGCATGTGCGCGCAGCGCGTCGTCGCGTACCGAGAAGTAGTCGGCGCAGGGGATGAACGTCGTGAGCCGGTACGCCCTCTGGTCGTCGGGGAACGATGCGAGTCGCTCGGTGTAGACCGGCTCCAGACCGTGCTCATGCATGAGCTCGTCGAGCCGCATGAACCGGTTCCGGTGGCCGCCCATGTGGTAATAGACCTTCTTCACCTGCCACACCGGGCCCGCCTCGGGCACCGCCTGCGGATCCGCAGCCATCGAGACGGCCGCCATCGACACCTTGTGGCACATGATGTGGTCCGGGTGCGGGTAGCCGCCCTTCTCGTCGTACGTCAGCAGCACGTGCGGACGGAACCGGCGGATGTGTGCGACGAGCCGGGCCGCGGCCACCTCGACGTCCTGTACGGCGAAGCAGCCGTCCGGCAGGGGCGGCAGCGGATCGCCCTCTGGCAGGCCGGAGTCGACGAAGCCGAGCCAGACCTGGTCCACGCCTAGGATCTGCCGCACCGCGGCCATCTCCGCACGCCGGATCTCAGCAAGGTTCTCCCAGACCTCTGGCCGGTCCATCTTGGGGTTGAGGACGTCGCCGCGCTCCCCTCCCGTACATGTCGCGACGAGCACCTGGACGCCCTCTGCGGCGTACTTCGCCATGGTCGCGGCCCCCTTGCTCGACTCGTCATCGGGATGAGCGTGGGCGGCCATGAGGCGCAGCGGTTCGCCGGCCTCGTCGATGCGTTGTGGCATGGGCATGCCCGGTATTGAACCACCGGTGCCGTCGCCAGCCGCCAACTCCAGGCAGAATGGACTTCCGTGTCCACTGACGAGGCTTATCCCGACGCCGCCGTGACCCCGGAACCGGCGGCCCGGCGCGAACCGCGGACAGCCGAGGACGAGGCCCGGATCGCCGCCCGGTACCCGCGCCCGAGGCGCTGGCCGCTCATCACCGTCGGCGTCATGTTCGGCCTCCTGCTCGGCACGTGGACGCTCTGGACAGCCGTGTGGCACGCGAACCCTCCGGTCTCGGCCCAGGTGCTGTCGTTCCAGGTGGTCAGCGACTCGGAGGTGCAGGTCGTGCTGCACGTCGACCGCCCGGACCCCTCGATCGCGGGCGTCTGCACGGTCATCACGCAGGCGGAGAACTACCAGCAGGTGGGCGAGCTCGACGCCCAGATCGAGCCCGGCAGCGACAGGCTCACCGACATGACGGTGACCGTACGCACCATCGCCCGCGCGACATCCGCATCACTACAGGGTTGTCATGCCCGTTCCTGACTCCGCTGCATTGCTAGCCTGGTGCGATGATGCCCGACGAGATCTGGCTGACTCCTGAGGCCCATGCGAAGTTGCGCGATGAGTACGAATACCTCACCGGCAAAGGACGCGAAGAGGTCACGGCGAGGATCGCGTTCGCCCGAGAAGAGGGCGACCTGTCGGAGAACGCGGGCTACCACGCCGCGCGTGAGGAACAGGGTCAGCGGGAACTGCGCATCCGACAGCTGAAGGCGATCCTCGATCACGCGAAGGTCGGGGCTCCTCCCGCTGCGGCCTCCGGCACCGTGCAGCCCGGCATGAAGGTGACGATCGCGTTCGACGGCGACCTCGATGACACCGACACGTTCCTGCTGGGCTCACGCGAGATGCTCGGGCTCGACATCTCGGTGGAGATGGCTGTGTACTCGCCGCAGTCGCCCCTCGGCTCAGCGATCATCGACCGCACCGTCGGCGACGACGTCAGCTACGTGGCGCCGAACGGCAAGTCGATCTCGGTGACGATCGTCGAGGCCGACGTCTTCTGATCACAGGTCGACGAGCAGCCTCTGGGCCTCCGCCGGGTCGAGTGCTCCGGCGGCGACCTCAGCGAGGACCTGCTCACGCGTGAGGGTCGGCGTCGGCTCGGGTTCGTCGGACCCGTTGAGGCCGAGACGGTCCAGCACGGTGGTCAGGCGGAGCCGGGCTGTCGGGTAGGACACCCCCAGGTGCTTCTCCAGCTCGCGGATGTTCCCTCGCGACGCGAGGAAGACGCGCAGCACCTCGAGGTCGGCGTCGGAGAGTGCGCAGAAGTCACAGGGTGCGAAGTGGCCGCCGATCTCCGAGCCACAGGCCGTACATCCCAGCCGGGTCGTCACGAGCCTGTCCCCGCAGACGGGACAGGTGGTCGGCGCGCGGTACGGGGCCCGTCGAGTGCTCATCGGAGGTCCTCGTCGCTCGCGACCGTGTCCGGCAGCTTCACCGTCGCGTAGCCCATCACCACGCTGAGGTCGAGTCGGGCTGCACCCGAGCCGAGGACGACTTCGTCCAGGCCCTCTTCATGGGTGCCGGACCAGACGATCCTGCCGAGCTGGCTCTCGCCGTGGACGACGACGCTCGAGCCCTGCCCCAGCTGGACGGTCAGGCTGCCGGATTCGCAGCGCACCCGCGAACGGCCGGACGTGATCGTGCCGTCGATGGTCACCTGTCCGGCCTGGGCGAGCACGTCCGACGCCTCGGCGACGTCCTTGAGGACTGCGGAACCTGCCGTGAGCCGGACCTTCCCGAGGTAAGGGAGGCCCTCGGTCGTCAGGGTTCCTGCGGTCACCTCGACGTCGACGACGATCGACGGGTTGACCCGCAGCTGTAGCTCCTTGCCGAGACCCAGCGACCGCAGGTCGTCGAGGCTGCGCGGCGGCCTCAGCAGCGAGAAGCCGTCGAGCGACGGCCCCGCGTCCCCATCGGAGTTCACCTCGAGCACCGAGCCGTTGCGGCGCAGCACGTGGGGGCCGTCGACCGCCACGGTGGCGACGCCGGTGTCACCCACCATCCGTACCCGGCGGCCCACTGCTCTCACGGAGATGCGGTCGACACCGTTCGTGCCGGGCGCGCGGCGCTTCTTCGGCGGCTCCTGGGATTCCGATGCGGGAGCGGCGTGGGGGGTTGCGTCGTGCCACTCGGCCGAGGACTCCGCGGGTGTGGGTCGGGGCGGCTGCTCGAACGGTCTGAGGTCGGGGGCGTTGCGCGCCTCATCAATACGTCGGCTGGCCTCGGCGGCGTCGATACGGCCTGCGGCGAGGTCTTCAAGAATGCCGGTGATGCCTTCACTCATGTGATCCACGGTACCAACGCTTGCGGATATAGCAAGAGAGTCTTTCCTTTATCGAAACTCGGCAGCCATGGATAGGGTGATCCGATGCGCATGCCCCGCCCAGTTTTCGTCCTCGCGATCATCGCGTTCCTGGTGGCGCTGGGCTTCGGCATCGTCTCACCGGTCCTTCCGTTGTTCGCCCGAACGTTCGGGGTATCGACCCTGGCCGCCGGCGCGGTGGCGTCGAGCTTCGCGCTGGTTCGTGTGGCGTCTCTGCCGATGGCGGCGAAACTGGCCCGTCGCCTGGCGGAACGACGCGTGATCGTGGCCGGCGTGCTGATCGTGGCCGTCTCCAGCGCGTGGTGCGCAGCCGCGACCTCGTACTGGCAGTTCCTGATCGCTCGCGCCGCCGGGGGTGTGGGGTCGGCGATGTTCACGATCGGAGCGACCACGTTGCTGTTCTCCGTGACCCCGACCGAACGTCTGGGGCGCGCGTCCGGCCTGTTCAACGGAGGGTTCGTGCTCGGCGGCATGACCGGGCCGGTGCTGGGCGGGATCTTGACCGGCGCGTCGTTGCGGGCGCCCTTCGTCGTGTACGCGATCGGGTTGGGCGTCGCCGGCGTCGTCGCGTGGACCATGCTCCCGATGCACGGGGAGACCACCGCCTCGGTCGCGGCACAGGACGCCGAGGTGCCCCTCCGCACAGCCATCCGTGACCGGCGGTACGTCGCGGCGGTGCTGTCCGCCTTCGCTCAGGGATGGCAGTCGCAGGGCGTGCGGTCACTCGTGGTGCCGCTCCTCGTCGTCGAGACCCTGGCGAAGCCGGCGTCCTGGTCGGCGTGGGCGTTCGGCGCCGCCGCGGCCGCACAGGCGTTGACGTTGTACGGATCCGGCTGGATCAGCGATCGGATCGGACGCCGGATCGCGCTGGTCACCGGTTCGGTCGTGACCGCCCTGCTGGGGCTCGCGTTCATCGCGCCCGCCTCGTACACCGTGCTCGTCGTCGTACTCTGCCTGTACGGCGTGGGCGCGTCACTCGCTTCGACGTCGGCACAGGCGAGCGTCGGCGACGCCATCGGCCGGAGGGGCGGCCCGGCTCTGGCCAGCTACCAGATGGCCGGCGATATCGGCCAGATCGCCGGTCCCCTCGCTGCGGGCGCACTGCTGGATGCTGGCTCGACGGTCGGGGCGGTGGGCATCGGAGCCGGATTCCTCGTGGTCGCGGCCGGGGGTGCGCTCTCGATGCCGCGCAGGTTCGTGCCCGCTCAGTCCTGACTGAGGCCACTCAAACCGAGGACGGCCAGCGCGACGTAGTCGTCCGCCACGAAGTCGTCGAACAGGCTCGACTGGATCACCAGACCCATGACCAGCCCGACGAGCAGCGACGCCACAGCGACACTGTCTCCGGAGTACCCGTGGGCTTCGCACCACTGCTCCACATGGGCGGCGACGCCGACGGGGAGCCCTCCAGCTCGGTCACGCAGCAGGTTGCGCAGCCGTTCGTCAGCGGCGGCTCCGGCCCAGACCTGCAGCAGCAGTGGCGCCGTCTCGGCCTCGGCGGCGACACGCCGCGCGGCGAGCCGGAACAGCTCGGCAGGCGTGACCGGCCCGGTCTCGGAGATGGCCGCCTCGATCGGTCGTGCGAGAGCGCGTTCCGCGATCGCCAGCACGATGTCCTGCTTGGACTCGAAGTGGTGGTAGATCGCGCCGGCGCTGGTCTCGGAGGCCGCGATGATGTCCGCCACCGACATGGCGCCGACCCCGCGTTCACGGATCAGCATCTCGGCGGCGTTGAGGATCGCCTCGCGACTCGCTCCGTAGGGCCTGGACACAAAGCACCACCCTAGCCGTGGCCAGAAGTGGCCGACGGGCGGCTACCTGGTCTGTTTGGTGGGACGCCGACACTGGGTTCCATGGCGTTGGACAGGCGTGGGCTGCTGCTGGGGACCTCAGCGTTGCTCGTCGCCGGTTGCGCGGCCCCGCAGGGCCCCGCGGGCACGTCGCCTACGTCAACGACCCCTTCACCGAGCACGTCGGCTGCCTCGGCCGAGCACTCGTCTCCTCCTGCCACCACGGCAGCCGCTCCCAGCCAGGCGCCGGCACCCGCCCCACTACCTGCCACCGTCCCCTGGAGCGCCGACCGGAACGAGATCCAGGGCGCCGTGAAGCTCGTGGCAACGCGGATGATCGAGGCACTCGGGACATGGGACGCAGCGTCGGCGGGAGTGGCCGCCGCGGGAGCGAAGCTCTCCTCGCTGGGGATCGACCCGGCCCTCGCATCGCAGGCAGCCGATCTCCTGACCGGCGGCGTCGTGGCGAAGGTGCAGGTGATCGACGCACAGTACGGCGGGTTGCTGAGCTCGTCGGCAAGCGTGCTGATCCCCACACGGCAATGGGTGGTCGCCCGGTCCGGGACCGTCACCGAGCGCGGCTGGACGTTCGACGTCCGTCTGTCCGCGGCCGCCCCTGCATGGCGGGTCACCGCGATCAACCCGAGCGCGCCCGGTGGGGCCGCGGCGGTCGATTCGCTGGCCACGCAGGTGCTGAGCTCGTCGCGCATCGACCTGCCCCCTGCGTCACGCGCCGACATCGCCTCTGGCCAAGTCCACTCTCACGTGCTGCGCGCGATGCTGTCGCTGGCCCAGACATACACGATCGGCGTGAGCGTGATCCGGTCCGGCCACCCGACGTACGTGTTCGGCACGACCCGCCTCAGCGACCATCCGCGCGGGCGTGCGTTCGACACCTGGTGGATCAACGGTGTTCCCGTCGTAGCCGCTTCGACGCCCCGCTCGCAGGTCACCGGCTACATGACGGCGGTGGCCGCGCTCGGCTCATACAACGTGGGCGGG
>Ga0209538_1001835_pt1 | contig 11006 bp, 7 predicted proteins | sample BarGraNGADG00211_2_FD_184492 | JGI IMG/M metagenome (GOLD analysis project Ga0209538, IMG submission 184492) | Arctic peat soil microbial communities from Barrow, Alaska - Barrow Graham LP Ref core NGADG0004-211 (SPAdes) (version 2) | ecosystem: Environmental > Terrestrial > Soil > Wetlands >... | reverse complement strand
ATTTTAATTCATCGGATCAGTATAAAAAGATTCACTACCTGAAATATTCCTTATTTCATGGGCGCCATTTTCATTTTATCATCCATTTTCATGTCCGCTTTTGCACGGTCGTACTGGCAGCAGCCTGGTAATTTGGAATAAACTTTATCTGTAGCTTTGTGCTTTTCGGTGTCGTGGCCAACTTTTGCAATAGCCACCTGAACTTTATCCGCATCGGTTTTGGAATCATCGAAAGTCAATGCAATCATTTTAGTTTCATCATTCCAATCGGCAGCCGACACTCCATCAATTGCTTTGGCGGCTTTTTCAATACGGGCCTTACACATGCCACAGTTTCCATACACTTTGAAATTCTCTGTTTTATTTCCTGCAAAAACTGCAACTACCCCAAACATAAACAGGGCAACTAAACTGACAACTTTTGTTTTCATCTTTTTAATTTTTAAATGGTTAACTTTTATTTTCTGTATAAACAACACTCCGGAAGTGCTTTGTACGCAGCATCCGAAGCTTTGTATTTTTCGGTGTCGTGGCCAACTTTAGCAATGGCTTTCTGAATTGCATCCGAATTGGTTTTCGTACCATCGAACTTCACCTGAAGCATTTTTGTTTCCGGGCTCCATTCTGCCGAACTTACGCCGGAAACCGATTTAGCTGCCGTTTCAATCCGCGTTTTGCATTGGTCGCAATTACCTGAAACTTTTATCAACTGATGTACCATTTTAGCCGTTCCCATATCCATTCCTGACATGTCATTGCTATTCGCAGATTTCATGTTTACAGGCGTACTTTTATTGTCCTCCGAATTGGCATTGTCCGGCATGACCATTCCCGGCATACTACCTGATGAAACCTGGTTTCCCTCCGGATTCATCATGCTGGGTTTGCCTTCGAGTTGTGCCGAGGCATCAACGCTGAATGCGCCTTGTGTGACGATTTCCTCTCCATCGGTCAATCCGCTCATCACCACGTAACTGTTTCCTAACAATGGACCGAGTTCGATTTCACGCATTTTAAAGATTGGGTCATCAGTTTTGGAATGTTTTACATATACAACAGAACGTTTGCCTGTCCATAAAACCGCAGTGGCAGGAATGACTAGCTTGTCCTTGTATTCTGTCAAATCTGCTTTAACATTACCGGTGGCAAACATTTCGGGTTTCAGCTTTCCGGACGGATTGCCGATTTCTATCCGAACCCTGGCAACCCGCGTCACCGGATCCAATACCGGATCGATAAATGTAATGTTGCCTGAATAATTAACACCCGGTAAAGCCTGAAGTGTAAAATCCACTTTTTGCCCGCGAGACAGGTAAGGAAGATCACTTTCATACGCATCGAACATGATCCAGACATGCGAAAGGTCGGCAACATCAAACAGCACAGAGCCCGGAGAAATATAATCGCCGGTATTGACCCGTCTGGCCGAAACAATTCCGGATGTATTGGCATAGATTTCAAAGTCTGCTTTGACTTTTCCGGAACTCTCTATAGTGGATATCTGTTTTTCAGTCAGTTTCCATTGTCGGAGTTTATCCTTTGACGCTTCATACAGGACAGGCTGTGTTTCTTTTGTAGCGGCTGTTTCGATCAGTTCCTGCTGCGCAGTCATCAAATCAGGTGAATAGATAACCGCCAAAGTTTGTCCTTTTCGAACAACTTCTCCTGTAAAGTTCATTAGTAATTTTTCAATACGACCGGGAAGATACGACACCTGGCTTTGTAAAAGCCGTTCATCGGCCTGTACCTTGCCATACAAGCGCAATTCCTTTACCGGATTTTGTCTCGAAACAATTGACGTAAGTACATTGGCCAGTTGCGCGGCTTCCCTGGTCATTTGAATGGCACCCGGATCGATGGTTGTGCCGCCCTGTCGGAGGGGAATTAATTGCATTCCGCAAATGGGGCATTTACCCGGTTCATGCATTCGTATCTGCGGGTGCATGGCGCAGGTCCAGATTTCAGTCTTAGCAGTTTCCGCCGAGTGGTCATGCGTTTCCACCTGGGTAGGAGAGGAGTGGAAGAATATCCAGCCCAGAAAAATTCCACCCATAAGAAAAAGGCTAAAGCGGACGTATTGATTACCAAATATATTTTTCATTGTTCTTGAATTATCGTTACTGAATTGGTGTAAATGCCATTAATCGGTTGAACCATGCGATGGAAGTGTTGTAGTCGGCAACAGCTTCTACTTGCCGGTATTCGTAATCGAGCGTTTGCTGCCGGACACGTAAAATGTCGGTTAGTGAAGATCCGGAAGAAGCAAAACTCCTGAACATGATATCGAGGGTTTTGGAGGCTAACTGATATTGATTGGCGTAGAGTTTTATTCGTCGCTGTGCATCCTGAAACAACTGTATGGCCCGATAATACTCGTTTTGCAGCGAATTAGCCGTTGCCATGTAATTTTGGGTGTTGGCCGTTTTCAAAAAATCGGTTTCTTCGCGCATCGCTTTATACTTCTTCCTGTAAATGGGCAAAGTTGCAGTTATCATTGGCATAATCATATCTCTTCCATTCATGGAAGATGTTGACATTTCGCTTTTATTGATGAGCGAATAATTTACTCCCAATCCGACCATCGGGTAACCCATTTTGGTAACCATAAGTTTGCGGGCATCGAGCGATTGCTGCTCAAACTGAAGCATCCCCAACATGGGATTGTTTCTCTTGATGCTGTCAGAAATCGCCGGAAAGGATGGTTGATAGTTATCGGCAGTTAAAGTATCCGGAAGGCTGACTGCTGTGGCAGGCGGTCTGTTCAGGTAATTGTTAAACTGTGCTGCAATGGTATTCCGTTGGTTTTTCAACAGTTCAATCGTATTCTGAAGGTCACCGATTTCAATCTGAATCCGGTACACATCTGCAAGTCCGGAACTCCCTGAGGTGGAACCCATGCTGTTGCTCGGCATCGGTGCTGCCTGACCGGAAGTCAATCCGGAAGAATTTCCTCCCATGGTATTCATACCGGATGATCCGGAAGAAGTACTTTGACCGGAAGTCGGTGATGATAATCTGTTCACTGAGGAAGCATTGTTTCCTGAAGAAACTGCCTTGAACCTGACAATGGACAACCGTTCGATCGTTCGAAGCAACTCAATGTTTTTTTCCGAGATCCGGATATTCTGGTTTATCTTATGCAATTCATACCAGGTGCGCTGTACATCGTAGAATACCTGCAATTTGGCATCCCGAAACGTTTCGTATTTCGCTTTGGCCATCAGGCTCATTTCATCTTTGGCATATTTCAGCACGCCAAACCAGGGAAACATCTGCATTAGGCGTATATCTGCCACCTGGTTTCCTCCCAAAAGTTCCATCGGACTGAGAAAAATCCCAAGACTCAGTTCAGGATCTGGCAAGCTTCCCACTTGGGGCACCTTTTGCAGCGCTGCCTGGTATTCAGCGAATTTCTGCAAAACAGACGGGTTGTTTTTGGCCGCTATTTCTAGGTAATAAGTCAGCGAATCGGTCTGTGAATATGCTGATAAAGAAAGGATTATCCATCCTGTCAGTAAAATATAGTATTTGTAAGTAGTTTTCATATGCTATTTGTTTAAAATTAAACGCTAAGGCGCTAAGACGCAAAGTTTAATTGAATTCCTTCGCGGCTTTGTGTCTTTGCGTTGATTTCACTGCATTCTCTCTCCACATCGACTGAAACATCGGAACGACAAAGACTGTCATGACCTGAATAATCATACCGCCAAACATCGGAATTGCCATGGGAATCATGATGTCGGAGCCTTTACCGGTTGACGATAAAACGGGCAACAAAGCGATGACGGCAACTGCCGTTGTCATCATGGCCGGCCGTACACGTTTCATTCCAGCGGAAACTACGGCCTCACGCACATCGTGAACAGTTGCCGGATGCCGGTCTTCGAACACCTGGTGAATATAAGTTCCCATGATTACCCCATCGTTGGTAGCGATACCAAACAGGGCAATGAACCCGACCCAGACCGCCACGCTCAGGTTAATCGTGTGCATTTGAAACATGTCGCGGAGATTGATTCCTGAAACTGAAAAGTTCATAAACCAGCCCTGACCATACAACCAAAGCATGATGAACCCTCCGGCGAATGCAACAAAGACACCTGAAAAGTGAATGAATGAGGCTGTAACCGTACGAAATTGGAAATAAAGCAAGAGCAAAATCAGGAGCAAACTTATTGGCACTACGATTGCCAATCGTTTGGTTGCCCTCATTTGATGTTCGTAATTTCCTGCAAATTTATACGATACTCCAGGCGACAAAACGAGTTCACCGGAATTCAATTTCTGCTGCAACACTTTCGTTGCTTCTTCCACGACATCCACTTCGGCTTTACCTTCATTCTTGTCGAAAATAACATAGCCATTCAGAAACGTATTTTCACTCCGGATCATTTGTGCACCGCGGGTGTAATCAATATCGGCAATTTCGCCCAACGGAACCTGGATACCATTCATCGCCGGGATCAGGATGCGTTTGAGATCGTCCGGATTATCGCGCAATTCACGGGCATAACGAACACGAATCGGGAAACGTTCACGCCCTTCGACCGACGAAGAAAGCGCCATGCCACCGACAGCCACCTGCAGAACTTCCTGCACATCACTGACAGTCATTCCATAGCGGGCCATTGCCTCACGGTTCAGTTTAATTTCCACATACGGAGCACCTACTGCCCGGTCGTAGAATACAGCGGAAGCTTTGATGGATGGCACATCTTTCAATGCCGTTTCAAGCTGCATTCCTGCTTTTTCGATGGACTCCAAATCCGGTCCATATACTTTCAGTCCCATTGGGGCGCGCATTCCGGTTGAAAGCATAACCAGGCGGGTTTCAATAGGCTGTAACTTGGGAGCGGAAGTCAGGCCGGGAATATTGGTCACTTTTACAATCTCGTTCCATATATCGTTGGGCTTCTTAATCTCAGGACGCCACTGACGAAAATACTCGCCATTTTCTTTAGGTATAAGGCTGTCTGCAGGAATAATCCGGAATCCTTCTTTTTGCAGATTGTATTTTGATCCGTTTTTCAGGAGATAATTGCCATCCCGGTCTGCTTTAAATTGCATACGCTGTCCATTTTCGTCGAGAATATACTCCGACCGGTAATTAATCGTATTCTCAAACATTTGAACAGGAGCCGGATCGAGCGCTGAATTGACACGGCCCCACTTGCCAACAGCTACTTCCACTTCAGGAATAGTCGTAAGACGTTTGTCTAGCGTTTCGATGTATTCAAGGTTCTTTTCGATGCTCGAATGCGGCATACTGGTTGGCATCAGCAGGAATGAACCTTCGTTGAGTGAAGGCATGAATTCCTTTCCGGTTCCAGGAAAGGTTTTTACAGGCGACTGCCAGAAAGCGGTTTGCCTGAAATTTTTCCATCCCATTTTTTCGGCACCTGAAGCAACAAAACCGAATGTTTTTTCATAACCTATCCAGACCAAAAGGCCAAGCATCAAGGTAACCGCCGGAATAATCAGGAACTTTAGTTTATTGGCCAATGCCCAGCGAATGATATTTTCGTAAAAATGAACCATTGACATTAAGGCAGTGAGAATTACAGCAATAATTCCACCCACAAAAAGGAAGTTCGAAAATATGCTGTTGTGAGCGTCTAACGGAAGCCACTCGATGGTGAGATACCAGGACGCCACCAGGACGGTGATGGCAATGTTGATGTAATTGGGATATTCTTTCCGATTCTCCGGCCAGCGGTAGTCGAGTAAATTATTGATGCCTATGGCGATTAATGCCAATGCAGGCCAGGCATTCCAAAAAACCACAAACAGGATGCCAGCCACAAACAAGCCTCCGTTCCAGATTTTCCGAATCTTTTTGGTATCAATACGAATCGAAAAAAAGAGATATGTTAAGGTAGGCAGGACCACAATTCCGAGAATGAAGGCAGATACGAGGGCAAAGGTTTTGGTGAAGGCCAGCGGGTGAAACAGTTTTCCTTCGGCGGCCTGCATGGCAAAAACGGGCAGGAAACTGACAATGGTTGTGGCAATGGAGGTAACCACCGCAGCACGCACTTCGGTTGTTGCCAGATAGATGACCGACATTAATTTTTTTCCACGGATACCTTTGTTCTCGGGCATTTCCATATGCCGGAGAATATTCTCCACATCTACTATCCCAATATCGACCATTACACCAATGGCAATTGCAATACCTGATAAGGCCACGATATTGGCCTCGACACCAAAAAAGCGCATAAGGATGAAAGTCATTAATACGCCAATCGGCAGCAATCCGGCTACAATCAGGGATGCCCTCAGGTTCATGACCAGAATTATGATGACGATAATACTGATCAGGATTTCGTGCGAGAGGGCCGATTGGAGTGTTCCGATGGTTTCCTTGATCAATCCCGTTCGATCGTAAAAAGGAACAATGGTCACTTTGGAAACCGTGCCGTCAGGCAATGTCTTTTGAGGAAGCCCGGCTTCAATTTCCTTTATTTTATCTTTTACATTGTTGATCACATCCATAGGATTTGATCCGTAACGGGCGACCACAACCGCACCAACTGCTTCAGAGCCAGATTTGTCGAGTCCTCCGCGGCGGGTGGCAGGACCAAATGCAACGCGCGCCACATCTTTAATCCGTACCGGAACGTTATTCCGGACAGCAACTACCGAGATTTCGAGGTCATCCAGGTTCTTCACATAGCCTAAACCACGGATAATGTATTCCACATTATTCAGTTCCATGGTTTCGGCACCGATATCGAGGTTGCTTTTACGCACGGCATTCATCACATCCATAACCGACACGTTGAAGGCTTTCAGCGCTTCAGGATTTAAGTCAACCTGGTACTCCTTGATGAATCCACCCACCGATGCCACTTCGGAAACTCCTTCGGCTGTGGATAATCCGTATTTCACGTAAAAATCCTGAATAGTCCTGAGTTCCTGAGGATCCCAGCCTCCGGTAGGTTTACCTGTTTTAGGGTCACGGCCTTCAAGGGTGTACCAGTAAATTTGCCCCAACGCTGTGGCATCGGGACCCAAAGTCGGTTGTACTCCGGTGGGTAAGGTTCCTGAAGGTAATGAACTGAGTTTTTCAAGAATGCGTGAACGGCTCCAGTAAAATTCGACGTTATCTTTAAAGATGACATAGATAAATGACATGCCAAACATAGAGGTGCTTCGTATCGTTTGCACACCTGGTATTCCAAGCAACGCAGTAGTCAAAGGGTAGGTTACCTGATCCTGCATGTCTTTAGGAGAACGTCCCATCCATTCGGTAGCCACTATCTGCTGATTTTCACCAATATCAGGAATGGCATCCACCGCAATCGGATCGCGTGGAAAGAAATCTGATTTCCAGTTGAATGGCATAAATACAATGCCCAGAACCACAAATGTGATCAGGAAAATAAAGGTAATCAGCCGGTTTTCGAGAAAATATTTGACGAGTCGGTTAAACATGGAGACAATATTAAAAGTATAAACTTTGGATCATGATTTTGAAGTTAGTTTTTAGCTGTTTTGTAAAGCTATTAAAAATCGGAGGCAATGAAAACAATTGAATTAATTGCCTCCGAAACAAATAAAAAATCATAGCCAGCTTTCCTTTTGGTAAACTGGAATAATACTCATTCAACCAAATGATCAGAACAAACAACTGATCATTTGGTTAAAGGTTTAATTATACCTGATAACGATGCCATTGGGTTTTTTGCCAACAGTAATCTTCATCATTTCTTTAAGTGATGCAACATCAACAACCGAAACTGTACCATCATTCTGATTGGTAATGTAACAGGTCGTGCCGTCATTGTTAAAAGCAATTGCAGATGCACCATTACCTACGGTTACTGTTCCTCCCTGAACATATCCGGTAGCATTTTTTGTCCAGACATGAACTTTGCTTCCATTTGGATCGGATACCCACATTTGGTTCATCATCGTATTTCGTGTAGCCATACCTGGAATAAATCCAAGTTGTATCTGTCCGGTCATCATGTCGGTCATACTGTTTAGAATGCTGATGCTTTGGTCTTTTTCGTTATCCACATACATCATACCGCCCATGCCAGGCCATGCTCCAACCGGATAGTTTCCAACAGTTGTATTTTCAAGTACCTGTTTTGAAACTGCATCAATAACACTTACCGAATTTGACATGCCATTCGCTACAAAAACCTTTTTCCCATCGTCAGAAAAAGATACTTCGGCTGGCATTTGACCAACTGTGATCGTATTCAAAAGGGCATAAGTGGTGGCGTCAAAAACTTGAACTTTACCTTCAGGCAACATTAGTGCTGTCCATAATTCTTTGCCATCAGGAGAAAAGACAGCATTAAAAGCTATTCCTTCGAGGCTAATTTCCTTTAAGGTTTCCCCCGTAACAGCATCTAATATCAGGATTTTTCCCTGTATCTTGAAATTGGCCGACACATTTCCCATCATGCTACCGGCTGTAAAGGACGACAGCATCATACCTGTTCCACCATTGAAATCGCTGCCAGGCAAAGTGATAGCCAACTTGCTTTTGTCGGGTGACAACGAAATGTGATGTGGCCACATGTTAACCGTGCCTGATCCCATCATACCCATTCCCATGCTACTTTGCAGGTTTGGGAGTTCAATGGTTTTATCCACTTTATTGGTGGAAAGGTTTATTACTGAGATCGAATTACTTTCGCCATTAACTACATATGCGGCGTCAAAATTTACCTGAGCATTGCTGGAACCGGCTGAAGTTCCATCCTTCTGACAGGACGAAAACATAATAGCACTTCCTAAAAGGATTGCTAACGACAATCTTAATTTCTTCATAATATTATTTTTATTTGCTAAAAAAGTACTTCTGTAAATCCTATCTTCTTATCCATCTTACAATCAGGATGAAATAATTCTCTTAATTCTTGTTCGATAAGTATTCTACCTTGCTGTTTTAAAAATGGAGTGTAGTGAGCATAAATTGTCAATTTTCCACTGCAATGTTTTGTCCAACAGTCTTTTTTGTCATGATTTTCAATTCTAGTCCTCAATTTTAAACTTTCGCCAACATCTAATAGAAAATATTCACTGTCCACTGTGCAAACTATAGCATATATACCTGATGTGTCTTTGATCTCATCAATTGATGCGAAAGGGCCAGTAAATGAGTATTTACCTAATTTGATAGCCATGAGTTCTGATTTTTAGTTTTATGTACATTTAACCGGAAGCTGAATCACAAATTATCCCGTAAATCATTTAAATAATCTACAAGTGCTTTTTTGCTTCCTGTGCCAGATGTGTTTCCCGATGAATAAATATTATTTCTTCCTCTCGTACTTGCAGCAATCGTCGAGTTTGGCGTATGCCTTATCATCTGCTTTGAATTTTTCAGTGTCGTGGCCAACAGCAGCAATTTTCTTTTGAAGGTCGTCGTTGGTAATTTTCGAAGGATCATAGACTAAAGAAAGCATTTTGGTCTTTGTATTCCAGCTGGCTTTGGTAACACCATCTACTTTAACGGCTTTTTCGATACGAGCTTTACACATTCCACAATTACCCCAAACCTTGATGCTCTCTGTTTTTGTGGAGATCATATCCATTTTGGAGTCGGTTTTTGTGTTGGACATGTTCATTTTGGAATGATCGGTCATTTGGGCATATGAGTTTGAACCCAGAACTACTGACAACAAGGCAATTATAATGATTTTTATAGTTTTCATGATATTTTGAATTTGATGTTAATGTATTGAAAAATGGTATCAGGTATCAAGACATAAGTGTCAGGATACGTGACAATAAACTACCTTCAGATGAAGAACTTGAATAAGTTTTCTTCTGAAAAAAGGATTATATAAACATCAAATCAGGAAAACACAAATTTTGGGCAAGCTTACCTCGTTCGCCAAGAAATTACCTGGCGGACTGGAATTTTTGCAAATGAGATTTACAGCAGTTAATGAGTGTATCTGTAAGCAGGCCGGAACTTCAAAAACCTGCAAAAGATCTGGTGAAAAGATTTTAAAAACGGTAAATGACGGGGCAAAATTGTTATCGACCGCCAAAACAGAAACTTCGTTTTTACAGCAATCCGAATCGAGATGGTTTCCTGTAGATGAACATTTATCAACAGGGCCTTCCATACCACACGTAGCCAATTCACCCGAAAATGATACTTTGGAAGCTGCCAGTTCACTTCCACAGAAATGTGTGGCAATGGTGAAGTGCATGCCCGAAAGCAGGATGAGAAAAGCAAATGATATGGAAAACAGTTTTTTCATCTTGTCAATAAAACACAAATAATCGAAAAAATGTTCTCCAAAGGTAGGGTTATTTTAATATGTTGTACTTCCTGACCGGTTTGGTTAAGGATTATTAACAATGATCGCAGTTACATTCTTTGCCTTTTGCTTTTTCAAAAGCTTCTTTCCCTTCTGAAATTGAAAAGTAAATCAGTCCTGCAGCTCCAATGACATCGGCATAAACAAATCCGGTAAACTCGTAGATAAGGCTGGATGTCAACAATACAACCGACATGTAAACACACACTTTGGTGCAGTTGGCATCTGCGAGAATGGGTTCTGAGTTCAGTTGTTTCCCAATCTTCTTCTTGGCATTCATCAGCCAAACCATTACGGTAATGGAGGCCAGCGCAATAACAAAGCCCCATAAAGTTGTTTCGGGTTTTTGATGGTTGATCAGGTTTGAAATTATACCTGCCAATAAACCTACAGACAAAAGGTAGAATGCTGTTCCTGTTATTTTGAGGGCTTTAACCTCGAACGGGCTTTTTGAACTTTCAGGATTTTGACGGATACGACCAATCATCACGGCAATTCCAATACCCGACACGACTTCAATGAAACTATCGACACCAAAGCCAAACAAGGTGAGTGTTTCGTCTTTATAACCAAACCAAATTGAAACAAGTCCTTCTATAAGGTTATAGGAAATCGTAAAAATAGCCAATCTAAACGCAATGTTTACTGTTTCTGTTCCATATTTCATGCCTTTTCTTGCTTGTGTAATCAGCCAGATGGTTAATCCAACCT
>Ga0209538_1001834_pt1 | contig 11012 bp, 10 predicted proteins | sample BarGraNGADG00211_2_FD_184492 | JGI IMG/M metagenome (GOLD analysis project Ga0209538, IMG submission 184492) | Arctic peat soil microbial communities from Barrow, Alaska - Barrow Graham LP Ref core NGADG0004-211 (SPAdes) (version 2) | ecosystem: Environmental > Terrestrial > Soil > Wetlands >... | reverse complement strand
CCCGATATGTTTAATGTCCTCTTGCAAATTTTGGACGACGGGCGCTTGACCGATTCCAAGGGTCGCGTGGTCAATTTCAAGAATACCATCGTGATCATGACTTCTAATTTAGGCAATGAAGTGATTAAACAATATTCCATCGGTTTTAGCGACGGTTCCGATGTCGTGAACGCCGTGCAAATGCGCGCTGAAGAAATGAAAGAAAAGATCGATAAAATTTTGCGCGATCATTTCAAGCTGGAATTCTTGAATCGCATCGACGAGATCGTGCTCTTCCAATCGCTGACGCCGGCGGCTCTGGAAAAGATCGTGGATTTGGAACTGGCGCGCGTGGAAAAACGGCTCGGCTATAAGAACATCGCCGTGCGCATCAGTCCGAAAGTGAAAAAGATGCTGGCCGAAAAAGGCTATGACATTACTTATGGCGCCCGTCCCTTGAAGCGCATCATCCAAACCATGATTCTGGACGAACTGGCCTTAGAGATAATTGAAGGCAAAATTAATGAGGGCGATAAGGTTAAAATTGAACTGGGCGAGAAAGAAACGGTGCTGATGAAAGTGAACGCTTAAATAAAATACCGTAAAAAACACCCCAATTTTAAAGAGCGAGGTGTTTTTTATAAACTATTGATATCAAACGATTTGTCCCCAAACGAAAATTAGACTATAATGAATAGCATGAAAACCACAAAAACAATCATCACTCTCTTAATCATCACTCTAGTTCTCCCTTCCCTCCTGATTCCCGCTGTTTCCCGCGCCCAAGCCACGATTGACCCTAACTTTGATCCCAATAACATCGTCTCTGACGCGGCTCTTTTAGATTACAACTCCATGGGCCTGGCCGATATCCAAAATTTCCTGCAGAAAAAGGGCAGCTATCTGGCTAATTATTACGCCACGGACACGAACGGCATTTCCCGCAGCGCGGCGGAAATAATCTATAATGCCAGCCATAATAATTATAACTGCGATAACGTGACTTTAAGCGCTACCCCGACCGAAGCCGAAAAACAGGCGAAGTGCCAACATATCACGACAATCAACCCGAAGTTTTTACTAATTCTCTTGCAGAAAGAACAGGGTTTAATTGAAGATCCCAACCCGGCCCAAGGCGATTTGGACTGGGCCACCGGCTACGGCTGTCCGGATAATTGGGTTTGCAATCCTTATTATAAAGGTTTCGGCAAACAGGTGAACAGCGCGTCGCTGCAGTTTCTCGCCTACATCAACGAACAGGATCATTACAATTTTAAAATGGGCCAAACTTATATCGTGAACAATACGCCGACCCCTTATTGCACCGCTTCCAACCAAACTATGGCCGTGACGCCCGTTAACAAAGCCACGGCCGCCTTATATAACTACACGCCCCATGTCTTCAACGGCAACTACAATGTTTTTTTGCTCTGGCAGCGCTACTTCCCCAAAGTCGTTAAGCTCTACCCCGACGGCTCTCTGCTCCAAGCGTCAGGCAGTCCAGATGTCTGGCTCATTTCCGGCGGCAAAAGAAGACAATTTCTGACTTACGCCGCTTTCGCTTCCCGTTATAATGATGAACAAATTGTCAAAGTTACTGCGGACGACTTAAGCAATTACTATGTCGGCGATCCGATTAAATTTTCCAACTACGCTTTAGTCCAGACACCGGATAAGAAAATATATTTATTGGTAGACAATGAAAAAAGACCCTTTTCATCTTTGACCGTTTTTAAAAATATTGGTTTCAACCCGGCGGAAATAGATCCGGCCACGCTTGATGATTTGAGCATCTTCACATTAGGCAAAGCCATTACGGCTACTTCGACTAACGTCACTGGCGCCTTGATCCAGGATTCAAAAACCGGCGGCGTCTATTATGTGGAGAACGGCACCAAGGCGCCGATTGTCGACAAGATACTCTTGACCCTGCGTTTCCCGGGCAAAAAAATAGTTAAAGCCACAACCAAGACTTTGAATACTTATACCACCATTGCCCCCATCTTATTCCCGGACGGAACCCTACTCGTGTCCGATTCCTTCCCGACCGTCTATCTGATTTCCAACGGGCAGAAACGCGCCTTTGCCGACGGCACAGTTTTCAGCCGGCTGGGTTATAGCGCCAAGAACGTCATTACCGTTTCCTCTAAATTCCTCTACAACTATCCGAATGGCGAAGTGATTCAATAATCTTGAACAAAAAAAGAAAGCCCTCGGAAAAATTTCCGAAGGCTTTTTTGTTTTCGCCGATCGCGACGATCTTTTTCTTTTAAAAAAGTGAGAAAAATTCATTTATTTTTCGTCTTGTTCTGTCCGGCCCAGATTCTTAATTTTTTCCAGCATCTCCGGGCTAATCATACCGAAACGGAAACCATAGTAACTGATGAGATTCGTTAATTCCTCAAGGGTCTTGCGGCCTAAACTACGATACCTCATGAGCTCATTGGACTCAACAGCCACCAGTTCGTACATCGTCTCAATATTCGCCAGAGCCAAAACATTTCGGGCATGGATGGACAGGAGACGATAATCCAATTTCAAACGCAGATTTCCAATCTCCTGCCGCGTAAAGGGTAGATCGTGCCCGGCCAAGTCTTGAAGACGTAACTGCAACTGGATATTCTTATCAATCAGTTTTTCGTGCAGTGCGTCTTTCAACTTGTCTTTCTGACGGTCATGGAAAAAAGCGGCCAGTTGAAGGCTGCGCCGAAAAGACCCTAATCGTCTGATTGCCTTATCTTTTATCGTTCTGATTCGCTCGCGACTCAGGTCGAATTTTTCGGCGATTTCGTCCAAGGTCAATATTTTTTCGCCTTGTAAACCGTAGTAGGAGCGTAAGACATAATTTTCTCGGCCCGATAACTCTAACAAAAGCTTGTCCAGGCAAGCAACAACTGCTTTCTCCTCAACCCTTAAAGTACTGATGAGTGAACGGTCAAGATTCTTTAGCACAACCTGGCCGATCAGCACTTCGACGGCTTGTTCCGGCGAAGTAACCCGGCTCAGTTCGACTTTTTCCTCCCGAATCGCTTTCAAGCATTGGGACCAAAGCTGATTCTCCAAATACTTGAGGCGCGGCGCGGCCAGTGGTTCCAGCAAGTGAACATTTAGTATATCCTCGATTATTTTAAGATAAAGGACAAAATTCACGTTCGGACTGGCAATTTCCGGCCCGCACAGGAACTTATAGAGAGAGGCAGCGCCAGATATGGCCGACTTAAGCTGTTCGCCTCCGATTATCTTGTCGGCCGCCTGCTTCAATACCTGCAATTCCTCATAGTCAGCTTCCGTTCTGAAAGATTGATGCCCTTCATTAACAGCTGCCGCATATATTTTCAGCATTTGCGCGTACTGTCCAGTCTTAGCGCGTGTTGTCGGTAATAAAATACCGAACTGCTTCTCAACTTTTATTTTATAGTTGGCTACAGTCATTAAGCTGACTCCCAGAATCTCAGCAATCACTTTGTAGGGAATATTATGCTCCAACAGGACCTTAGTCCGGTGAGCCAGTCTTTCAAATTTACGGTCATCGTTCATGGGATATAGATTTTGGTTTAGGTTTAATTTTTAAAGAATAAAAAATATTATCATTTTATAATAAAAATGTCAACTTCCAAAAAGCCCTAAAGCATACTATACTGAAAATACCTAAAAATACATTAATTATGGCTTTAATCAAGACAACTCTCCTGCCCCATTCCCCTTTGCTGATTCCGGAAATTGGCCAAGCTAACTATAATTTCTTAGCTAAAACCGCCTTGGCTTATAACCAAGTCCTGGCCGATTTAAAAGAAAGGGGCGTGGAAACTTTAGTCATTATCAGCCCGCATGGCCAGACCCAGGAGCAGGCCTTCGCTTTGAATGTCACGCCGGAAATGACCATTGATTTGAAAGACTTTGGCTTTATTCCGGCCAAAACGTCTTTTGCCGGCGACGCCCTCTTGGCTGATCAGATTAAGAGCGCCTTACGGCCCGACTTCCCTTTACAGCTCATTTCCGAGCCCTTAGTTGATAGCGGCAGTGCCATTCCTTTATATTTATTGAAAGATTTGGCAGTCAGCGGTTTCAAGATAATCATTATCTCGCCGGCGAGCGTATTAAATTTAGAGGAACATTATAAATTTGGAACGCGCCTCGGCGTTGTCTTAAGGGAAAACGAGAAAAAGATTGCGGTCATCGCTTCCGGCGACTTGTCCCATCGCTTGAAACGAAAATCGCCGGGCGGCTATTCCCCGAAAGGCGCGAAATTCGATAATAAGCTGATTGAGTATCTGAGCGAACCGACCAGTGCCGTGGCCAATGTTTTAAAAATGGACGCCAACTTGATTAAGGACGCCGGCGAATGCGGCTTGAAATCTTTAGTGATTCTGCTCGGCGTCTTGTCCGATATAAAATGGCAGCCGCAAATCATGGCCTATCAAACCGACTTCGGCATCGGTTATCTAAGCTTGGATCTTAAATTCTAAATCTATGCCCGCTGATAAATTCCAATCCCTGGGCGATATCTTCAAAAATAAGCAGACGGCTAAAACTATCAAGCCGCCAGCCTATCCCTGGCAAGACTTAGCCTTACGCGTCATCAAAGAAATCGGCGCCCCGAATTTTAAACGCGCCGCCGTCTTTAAAGTCTGTAAGGAAAAGCCGGCCTATCAAATTGAATTGGCTCTGAACGACACCAAAGAATTATGCAAGACCGGTTCCGCTTGGAAATATTTTTTCAAAATCATTGATCAACAAAAATAATTATTTATGCCTAAAGAATTACCAATCCTGACCTATCCCGATCCCCGGCTGCGTTTGAAGTCAACTCCCGTGGACGCGGCGAAGATCAACAACGCCGAATTACAGCGCTTACTTTTGGATATGGCCACCACCATGCAGAAAAAGGACGGCGCCGGTCTGGCCGCCCCGCAAATCGGACAAGCCATCCGCCTGATTGTTGTCCACCACGAAGATAAAACTATTTTTTTAATCAACCCGGAAATAACCGGCAAGTCTTGGGCTCGAGAAATTGAGGAAGAAGGCTGTTTGTCGGTCCTGAACGAACAAGGCGAAATTATTTACGCCCCGGTGGAAAGATACAAGAAAGTAACTTGCGTTTATCTCGATGAAAAGGGCCAAAAACAAAAAATCCGCGCCGAGAAAATCCTGGCGCGCATTCTCCAGCACGAAATTGATCATTTGGACGGTATTTTATTCATCGACCGCATCGCGAAAAAAAATAAAGCCGGCCGCTAATTTATTGGCGTTTTAACCACTTTTTTTTAACCACTAGCCAAACCAGCCATAAAACAACCAGACCTAAAATAGACCAGGAAATAAGCCGGGCATACTGGTGCAGCAAGGCGTGATTAGCGCCTACGAAATAACCGAGAGCGGCTAAGATGCTGACCCAAATCGCCGAACCCGCCGCCGTATAGAGGACAAAGGAGCCGTAAGGCATGCCGCAGAAACCGGCCGGAATGGAAATCAGATGCCGCGCCACGGGAATGAGACGGCTGAAAAAAGTGGCGCTATTCGCACTCTTTAGAAAAGATTTTTCAATTTTAATTAATTTGTCCGGTGTAATCATTAAAAAGCGCGCCCATTTCTTAGACGCTAATTCATAAATCACCAAGCGTCCCAGCCAGCGCGCCAAGAGATAATTAATTGAGGCGCCAATCACGCTGCCGATAACGCCGACCACAACCAGCCAAAATATATTCAATTGACCCTGACTGGCCAGATAGGCGGCGGGCGGAATAACAATTTCCGAAGGCAAAGGTAGAAAGGAACTTTCCACGGTCATTAAAACTCCGACCGTCAGATAATTCAGGTGCTGCGCCAAACCAAGAAACCAATCAAAAATAAAGTTAAACATAAATCAATTTTATCATTATCTTCTTTATTCTGTCCACTTAAATAAATATGACTCAGCCGGATAAAAATTCACAACCCCTGCGCGTTGTCTTCATGGGCACGCCCGACTTCGCTCTTCTCGGTTTGGACCGTTTGGCTCAGGCCGCGGATTTTAAAATTGTCGGGCTCTTCACCCAGACCGACAAGCCCGTCGGCCGCAAGCAGATTCTGACACCGCCGCCGGTGAAAATCATGGCCAAAAAATACGGCCTGAAAGTTTTCCAGCCGGCCAAAATCAAGCCGGAAACGGAGACGATCCGCGGCCTGAAGCCGGATCTGATTGTCGTTATCGCCTACGGCAAGATTATTCCTCAGCTTATTTTAGACATCCCCCGCTATGGCTGCCTTAATGTCCACGCTTCTCTGCTACCGAAATATCGCGGCGCCGCTTGTCTGAACGCCCCGATTTTAAATGGCGACACGGAAACCGGCGTGACCATCATGAAAATAGACGCCGGTCTTGACACCGGCCCGATTCTCAGACAAGCTAAGATGAAATTAAACGGGACAGAGAATTTGGAAACCGTCCATGATAAATTATCCGCCCTCGGAGCCGAATTATTGCTGCCGACTTTGCGCGATTGGATCGCTGGCCAGATTACACCTCTGCCCCAGGATGAAACGAAAGCGACTTACGTCAAAACTTTAAACAAGGAAGACGGCCAGATTGATTGGACGAAGCCGGCCGCAGAAATTGAACGAATGGTCCGCGCTTATAACCCCTGGCCGGGAACATATTTCACGACGGGAGGAAAAACCATAAAAATAATTAAGGCAGAGAATAAAATTTTAGCGAGTAGCGGACATCAGCCGGGCGAAATGTTTGTGGCGGAACGCCGCTTGGCCATCCAGTGTGGACAGGACGCTTTAATTATATTAGAATTACAACCGGCGGGAAAAAAAATCATGACCGCCCAGGAATTTTTGAGCGGCCATAAAATAAGTTAAGACGGTCCCTTCGTCTAACGGTTAGGACGCCAGGTTCTCATCCTGGTAACAGGAGTTCGATTCTCCTAGGGACTACGGAATAAAAATGGGCTGAAAAGCCTGTTTTTTATTGGGTTTTTCACAATATTTTTAATCAAACAGGAATAATTATTGCCGTCTTACGATCTTCAAATACCGGGACTGTGACCATATTGTGACCAATATCTTTATCTATAATATCAATGGCGTTCTCTGTTATTGAGGTAGATAGATGCGCATAGCGCATTGTAGTCTTAATATCAGCATGGCCAAGCAACTCTTTGATTGCCATTATTGGAATGCCTTTCTGGGCTAAATGAGAGGCAAAGGTGTGTCTTAAGGTGTGCCAACCGATTCTCCTCATCTCAGCACCATTACAGGCCTCATGGAGCCACCCTAAACATAGTGTTGGATTTAATGGGTCTATGCCGTTCTGACTAAATATAAAGCCTGTTTTTTTAGCCTTTACATTTAACATCTGAAACAAGACACTCGATAAGTGGATATATCTGCTCTTGTTACTTTTTGGACTGCCCATTTCTCCTCTCACGATTGAATTTTGAACAGTAATTAAATTACCGCTAAAATCGATATCTTGCCACCTCAATGCTATTAGCTCGCCGAAACGAAGACCTGTTTTGATAGCGACCATGACCATTTCTTTCAGTACTCCGTTGCAGTGATCCAGTAAAGTCTCACATTCTTCTATACTTAGATAGTCAAACCTTTGGGGTGCAACTTTAAGCAACTTAACCTTGGGGATTTTATCAATTATTTCCCAATCTTGAGCCGTCTTTAAGCATTTGTTTAAAGCTATCAAATGATTATTAACGCTTTTTCGCGATTGGCCAGCCTGTAATTTTGCGGCCTTATAGCTCTCAATATCAAGGTTACTTATTTTATCTAGCTGCTTCTTGCCAAAATAAGGATTAAGATGAGCCCTTAATAGACTTTCTTTGTTAAGTATCTCCGAGTATTTATTGTTACTCTTAACATACTTTTCAAACCAATCTTTTGCGAACTCTCCAAAAGTCGGAATAATATCTTTCTTCTTGTTAAGATTAACAGCTATCTCCTCACCTCTAGCCAATTTTCGTCTTAAGCAGGCCTCGTAAATCTTGGCGCCCGCATGGCTATTGTCCGGGCTAGATCTTCGACATCTACTTCCATTAAATGTAAAATCTATCCAGTATTTGTTACCACGTCTTAGTATAGCCATATTATTTTAGCACAGCCGGTTCAACTAGGACTTGTCAAAGATAAGCGTCAATATCACTTTGCTTGAATCTCAAGACTCAGCCAACTTTATAAAATCTAATTTTTCTTCCCTCAATAAACCTATAAATAGTGGCTACTGACACCCCAAGGATGAAAGCTAATTCCTTGGGATTTATTAATTTGTCTCTAGTTAAACTGTCTGTCATATATTAGTTGTTAAGGTGCAATAGTGGAGGCAGCTTGCGCTGCAGGACTCACATATTATACCTCATAAATTACTTAATTTCAAGATCATATTGTTATTATTTATATTATTTTGGTGGCCGTTTCATTGATTTTTGGCGCTATATTTTTCATGCATTTTAGGCGATATACGCCTCTGTGGTGAAATATTTATGCTCAAGGATTGCAGCATTAACTCTGCCTTATTTTTTTCTCCTAGGGGCTTCTGTGGCTTTCTGTTGCTTAGGAGTCTATTTTTTCCTCAAAAAACCCAATGTTTTTACTATTATTTTTTGCCTTTTAAAGAGACTATCTAAGCACAGCTTTTCTATCATTTGATTACCTTCTCGAATTCAGATTTTTACCATATATTTCAATATGCGCTATTTATGTTATAGAGATGCCTCAACAACCTGTTTTTTCTTTTTATAGAGTAACAGCCAATATCAACTAACTTATTAAAAACTACATTAATATCTTCCCTGCTACACCGACTTCACATGATTGCTGCCCCCAAACAAGTATAAGTTCCTAAATAGAAATATCTCTTTTTAATCTCATGAAACTTAGTTTCTAGTACTCTCATAATTTTATATGTTAGTTAGTTAGTTAGTTATTAATTAATCTCGGGCTATATATACCATTATATGTGTGTAACTCTTCGCACGAGTAACTCATTGGTGCACACAAGCCTATACCATTAATTAGAGGTTTTAGCCTTTTCCCCTAAAGAAGCTTACACGCACCAAAGAATTACCCGTGAATCTATATATATTAGGTAGCCACTGCATTAGACAGTATTTATGATAGCCAATCTTCTTCATGAAGAAACTGTGTGGCTGGCTGACAACCTTTACTCAATTTATGGTTTTCTCCATATTTTGAAGCAGCCAATTTTGAAATTCAGCTACGCTGCGAAATGCTATGTTCTTATGTAAAATAGTATTCTTTTCTGGCTTAGCATTAGAATTCTGTATATTTGTAATAGCAGTTTTCTTGGTAATTCAAAAATATTTAGCTATTGTTTCATAGCCGATTCTCCCCCTGGTAATCTTATACCTGTGTCGTTTATCCAAGTCGGACTCTGCAAAACATTTTGTAATAAGCCCCTTAAACGACTTATTGGATATAAACTGCTTTCGGCAATTTGGAGTATTGTTCTCTAATCGTATTTTTCAAACCCTTAATCATATTCCATGCTCTTTCATGACCGTTACGATGGATTTATAATATATGCGATCTGAATCTATGCTTTTAATAAATTTAGACGAATAACAAAGCCTTCTGAGGTACTTTTCTGTTAGACTGCTTGCCTTACATAGCGCTCAAATACTGGCCCACCCTGCGCCTGAGACATCGACTATGTGCCTAGCCACGAACCATACTCTAAATTCGTTTAACAGGTCTTTATGGTGCCTATAGAAATGAAAGATTAAACTCTGTTGGATTCTGATAAGTTGTTTTTTATTTTTATTCATACATTTACCTTTATTTAAGTAATATTAGGACAACAAAAAACACCTCCAAAAGAAGTGTATTACTCACCATTTGACTGCTATTTTAACTCAATTTTTAGTCGACCGGACTTTTGTATTTTGCATATTTAATCGTTTATTTCTGTACCTCTAATAAATAAAAAAAATCTTCTCTATATTATGATTATATCACTCCTATTTATATTTGTCAAGATAGTATCTTTTTTACTAATAATAAATAAAACACTAAATAAGACACTAGTTATCCACAGATATTTGACATAGGAACATGCTTCATGTTGTCAAGTACTATTATTTGTCTAGTTATATATAAATTTGATTTTTGCCCTAAAAAGTGCTATATTTAAGCTGCAAAACTACATTTTTTGATTTCGTGAGGGTAAAACTGCCATTTTTGGCCAGTTTGCCTATTTATGCACAGGAACGGACACGCCGACCAGCATAAGTAGGCATCCTCACGGATACCCAAAGTGTAGTTTTGCAACTAGGTCGGGTGTCCGTTTTTGTTTATTTTAAATGTGATTACGATACAATTATGAATATTTTTCCAAAATTTTTTGAACAAAAGAGGCCGACTCTCAAAAGAGGCAATATACCAAATTTTGAAGATGTTTCTGAATTCGTAATTTGGTTTATTAAAAATGAACCAATAGTTAACGCCCTCTCTAATCGAAGCATTAATGATTTTTTTAATGAAGGATATAGACCAAAATTTGAATCGTATAATAATCCCGAGGCAGTCGGATTAAATATCGGCAGTCTCCAAGTATGGTTTGTAGTAAAATTATTTATTGATTTGAATATATTAAAAGATGACGATATTAACAGATTTGGTCAGTTTATTAATGATTTGGATAAAGCTGGGATGGAAACCTTATTAACGGCGGGTGAATTGGCATTTAAATACAAACTAATTTTAAAGACTCATACTTATGAGAAAGAAATTGAAAAAATACCAGAAGGAGTAGAACGAGAATTATACAAACTAAATTCTCTATCAGATGATGTCATAGCCGCAGAAATAAGAATCTTAGCGTGGTTGTATCATGAGTATTTTAATGAATGGTGGACTCCGCCAAAGCATAAACAATCAGAAATAGATATTGAACAAGCACGTTTACTAATTAAATTGGGTAAATACGAAGAGGGGATTAAGATTTATGAAGCGGTGTTAGAAACGAATCCCCAAAATTGTGAGGCACTTAATGATAAGGGGTTTGTATTGTGTCAGTA
>Ga0209538_1001831_pt1 | contig 11021 bp, 10 predicted proteins | sample BarGraNGADG00211_2_FD_184492 | JGI IMG/M metagenome (GOLD analysis project Ga0209538, IMG submission 184492) | Arctic peat soil microbial communities from Barrow, Alaska - Barrow Graham LP Ref core NGADG0004-211 (SPAdes) (version 2) | ecosystem: Environmental > Terrestrial > Soil > Wetlands >... | reverse complement strand
GTTCGACGCGCTCCTAGACTTAGTTACCCCAATCCTCTCGCCGACGCATACCTTCGTGCTGCGAACACTTGAGCGCGCAGATTCGGTCACCGGGACTTATGTCATGTCTGTTATAACCTACAACAACTTCTCGAAAGAGACTGAACATAGAACGATCAGCTTTGACGAGTACCAAACCTACCAAGACATCTCCTCTGAACTGATCGTCACTGGCCAAAATAGGCAAGAGTCGATCAGCCTGTTCCCGTTCTTGATAATCAAAGACGACAGACTCTACTTCTACAAACGCACCAGAGCATCAGGGTACGAGTATCACTCAGCCATGGGCAACCGGATAGCTATCACACCAACAAAACGAAAGTTCAACCACGCGCTATTTGGGGTTACCGCGTTAAGCGATAGCCAAGCCCTCTTCTGGACCGAGGTCGTACCAAACGCGAATCCAGTCAACGGCATTAAGGCCAATATCCCTGTTGAGGTAGGAGTCGAGTTCGTAGGTCGAAAGAAGCAGATACGCAAGATCATCCAAGAGGTAGTTGAGATTCCCAATCAAAACGGCATCATCTACGGACCTGGTGGTGTGGGCAAGACAGCTCTTATGCTACAAGTCTCCAAGGTGCTGTTTGATGAAAGTGACCTAGCGAGTGTCGCGTTCGAGAACATCATATGGGTTTCGGCGAAGAGCGACTACTACAACCCTATCTTAAACATTGTCGAGAAGAGGAAACGGCGGTTCCAGTCGTTAGACAACGTGCTTTCCACAATTCTGCGGTTCTTCGGCCACGATGATATTGAGGAATATGACACACAGGATAAAAAACAGCTTGTGCTTGACTTGCTTGAAGACAACAGGGTCTTGCTCATTCTAGATAACTTCGAAACCGTTCCAGAGTATGAAGCTCGCAACATCATCAGTTACTTTGGCATCGATGTCAAACAGCGGCTCAAGAAGAAACCCGATTACTTCAAAGTCATTGTAACCTCCAGAAAACAGATCCCGTCTGGCTTTCACCAAATTCAGCTTGCGGGCTTGGATCTGCGCGAGTCCAAACTACTGATGACAAGATTGTGTGAGCATTACCGCGATTCGAAGCCTGAGCTTACCGACCAGCAGAAAGAGGCGATCCACTTATCAGCATCAGGAATACCGATCATCATCAAGCACTGCATCGGACAGGTTTACGAATACAACGAGCCCTTGGATGGGGTGCTCCGGAAACTTTGCGAGGCTTCTACCGAAGTAGTCAAGTACAGCTTTGCTGAGGTGTTTCGATTGCTGAAAGAAGACGCGACGGCCCTCAGGATTCTCATCCTCATGGAGCTTGTCAGAGGGCCCTTGCTTATCCGGCAGATCTCCGAGATCTTGGAAATCAATGAGAGTGATGTCGAGCGGAAGATACCTCTCCTCCTCAGCTTCCAGTGTCTTGAGAGAGCCAGTCAAGGTCGGGACGAAAAATACAGCGCAAATGACGAGATTCGTATCTTCACTCGGAGCCTTGCGCAGGAAAACGCTGAGATCGCTCAGGCCATCAGAAAGCAACTCACTCGGAATTTCTCCGTTGACAAACAGATGGACTATACGTCTGAGGAGTTCGGCATTCTGATTATGTTCAATAATTACCTGTCCGAAAAACAATATTTGGAGGCGGAGGACTTCATCAAGGACCAGTTGGAGAGAATGCCTGAATCTGTCTTGTTGAATTTCTACTACGCAAAGTACCTGAAGGAACAGAAACGAGACTTCGATACTGCAATCAAGATACTCGACGAAATCCGCCCGCGTAGTCGTAATCATCCGAGTATTCTAAGGCTTCTGGTGTCGTGTTTCACATCGCTGGATGTGCCCAATTATACTGCCGCCAAACCGTATGTCAATGAATTGGAGAATTCCTCGCTGGACAATGAAGTGAAGCTAGAGGTGGCTGAGTTCTACGTCCAGGCGTCTACTGCCATTAAGACCCGCGCCCCCAGCTTGGATCCTATCCAAGAGATGCTGCGGCAGCAGGAATATAAGGAGTTGGCCGAGAAAGCCCTAAAGACATTAACTCAACTTCCAGAGAAGACGTCCAGAGTCTATCACCTACTCGCTCAGAGTTACTACAACAAGTGGGACTATTTCATAGCGCTGAAAATGATAGACCAAGCCATTGAATTGGCAGACCCACGTTCCAGTCACCTTGCGAATTTCCGATATCTGAGAGGGATCATTATTGAAAAAGCCGCTATGCACGGTCATCGATTGGCGACCTAGACAAGTGAGTCGTCGCTTATGAGCGGTTACATTCTTGTAGAACGGACACAGTTCGTGCCCTGGAAAGACGACGGGATGATCGCCCACCCGGACGAATGCGGCATCCTCGACTTCTTGCGCGAGGTCGCCGAAGACTCCGTTCCTTTTCCCAAGTACGCTCGGCTCCGCCTAGTCGGATTGGAGGAGGTCCTTTTCGCCGCGCGCCCGCACGACCGAGAGATCGCCGCCCACATCCACCAGCGCCTGCAGCATGCCGCCTCTGAACTAGAGAAAAAGCTATTGTCGGTGCAGGTGGTGTTCGAAGGAGAGCTGCGCCGCGGGGACAAGCTGTGGTCCGAGTATCGCGGGGCGCGTCTACCCATCGATGGCATGTTCGACTCACCGCTGCCCGAGACCGACAGCCGCGGCAACCGGTTCTACCGGATCCACTTCAACCTCACCAGTCCGTCGCCGTAGGGAGCGGTAGTGCTTTTGGCCTATGAGCGAGTCTCGTCCCGTCTACAACATCCAACCTGAAACTCGCGTCCGCATCCGGGGCCGTGACGACCTGGGCGTCGGCGAGGTGCTGCGCGTGGCCGCATCAGCCGGCATTTACCAGGCCGATATCGTCTTCGAGCGCGACGACGGCCGCCGGCTGGAGACCTTCCCGCTGGATCGCCTGGTGCCCGAACTCGGCCTTTGGGAGCGCCTGGTAGCCGGCGACCTGGATTCTCCGCTCGATTTCCTATTGGCCCAACTGGCCCACCAGTTCCCGCTGGCTAACACCGGCGGCGAGCTTTCCAACGCCCGCACCGCGCTCTTGCCCCACCAGATCCTGCTGACCCACGATCTCGTCGCCGCGCCCCGTCGCCGGCTGCTCATCGCCGATGAGGTCGGCCTGGGCAAGACCATCGAGACCGGCATGTTCATCCGAGAGCTCGTCGCGCGCGGCGAGGCAGAGCGCGTGCTGATCGTCTGTCCGGCCGGCCTGATCAAGAACTGGCAGGATGAGCTGCGCGATGCCTTTCGCCTGGCCTTCGATGTCCTGGGCATCGACTTCCTGGACAACTCACCACTGTCCTGGGAGACGCACGCCCGGGTAATCGCGTCCATTGATACCCTCAAAAAACCGGCGCGGCTGGCACGATTGCTCTCTGCCCCGCGTTGGGATACGGTGGTCTTCGACGAAGCACACCACCTGAGTCGGACGCGTTACGGCACCAAGACAACCACGACGCAAAACTATCGGCTGGCCGAAGCGCTGCGCGGCCACACACGAGACCTGATCTTCCTTTCCGCCACCCCGCACCAGGGGGACGCGTTCCAGTTTTGGTCGCTGGTCCAGCTCCTCGACGACAGCCTGTTCGACTCGCCCGAGGCGATGCTCGACCACCGCGGCTTGCTGAATCGCGTGATGGTCCGCCGGACTAAGCGCGAAGTCACGGACGCGGCCGGCAATCCGATCTTCATGCGCCGGCAGGTCATTACGCAATCCTTCATCCTGGGCGTACGCGAGCGCAACTTCTATGAGAAGCTCACCGAGTACCTCCGGGAAGGCTACGGTGTCGCGGGCGTGGGACAGACGCGCACCACCAGTCAACAACGTGCGGTCGGTTTTGTGATGACGACCTTTCAGAAGATCATGTCGTCTTCCCCGCGCGCCATCCGGCAGGCGTTGCGCCGGCGCTTATTGGCCGTTCTGGCACGCGAGCAGATGCAGCTCGAAGCACGTGCCGGCGGCCGCGTGGCTTCGCCCGAGGTGGCTCAACACATCCAAGCGCTCCAGGTCGAGATGCGCGCCCTGGCGGCCAGCATCATGGGCTTGCTCGCCAACGGCGGTGCCGCTCAGACCGCCGAAGCCGACGCATACATCGCCCAGGTCAAAGGGCGCCTGGCCCGTCGCGCCGCCGAAGACGAAGTTACCTCCTGGGCATTGGAAGGTGACGAAGAAGGCGACGATGTGGTCTATGCTGACAGCAACATCCCGGACGAGGCTGCCAAGCTCCGCCAATTGCTCAACATCCTCCCCGAGGGTCCCGACCGCAAGTTCGAGACCTTGGTGCGCGCGGTCGAACAACTCCGTCGCGAAAACCAGGCCGATAAATTCGTCATCTTCACCCAGTATCGCGAGACCCTGGAGTTTCTGCGCGAGGAACTGGGCCGGCGCTACGGCGTCCAGAAGCTGTGCACCGTCAAAGGTGGCCCATTGGATGACAAAATCGCGGCCATGGAGTCGTTCTGGAAAGCCGACGGCGCACAGTTCCTCATCAGCACTTCAGCCGGCGGCGAAGGCATTAATCTGCAAATCGGCCATATCCTGTTCAATTACGACCTGCCGTGGAATCCGATGGCCGTCGAGCAACGCATCGGCCGCGTGCACCGCTACGGCCAGACCGACACCGTACAGGTCTACAACCTGGTCGCCGAGGATACCGTCGAACAGCGCATCTATAGCCTGCTCGAAGAGAAGCTGCTGGATATCGCCCGCATCATTGGCAAGACCGATCCGGTTACAGGTCAGGCGACCGAGGACTTCCGTTCAGAAATCCTCGGCTTCCTGGGCGCATCCCCCAACTACCAGGATCTCTACCGTCGGGCGCTGGTTGATCGCGACTACCGACGCACTGAACAGGAAATCGCCGACGCCGTCGAAAAGGCCCGCCAGGCCAGCGAAGCGCTCCGTTCCCTGTCCCAGAACCTCGACACCTTTAACTTGGAACACTACCGCACGTTGCGCGGTCATTTCACACTCGATGACCTGCGTGTCTTCGCCGAAAAGGCAATCATTCGTCTTGGTGGAGCGATCCTACCTGATGGTGAAACCTTCCGCATTGAGACGCCCGATGTTCTGCTGTCCTACCCCAACGTTAGTCGCCGCTACGCCGACGCCACTTTCGACCGCAATCTGGCGATGCGTAAGCGGAAAACTCAGCTCCTCGGCCTGGGGCATCCGCTGGTAGATGCGTTGATTGCCTACTACCAAAGCGGGCGTGTCCGAGGGGAAGTAACCGCTCAGTCTGGTGGCAACCCACGTGTGCTCTCTGTCCGATGCATCTTCACCATCGACATCGGTGACGGACATCCACACAAGGAGTATCGCAACTTTGTCATTGGCACGGATGGTGAGTGGAGTGAGGAGTCAGCACGAGGAGATGTCGAGACGCTTAGAGAAGCCAGGCTGGGCCACAATGTGATCGAGAAGCCGACGCCATCCGAAGCCTTGCGACAGCAGATCAGATCGGGAATTTCCACGGTAGAGGCGTCACTACGGGCGCAGACTGAAGGAGCGGTCTCGGTGAGGAGTCGCTTGCTGGGGCTCATGATCGGCTGAATCCTTGCGGCTCACTACTACATTCAAACGGGTTTACGTGGGGCTAATTGTGGTCGATCATGCAAATGAGGGCCACGCGATCACGTAAGACAGGGCCAGTGGGTGACGCGCCCTCTCCCAACCTACACCTGCGGCATCTGTGGCTTCGTCATGAACGAGGTAGGCGAGTGCCCGCGCTGCAAGCTCGCAGTGGAAGCTGACGCGGAGCGCTTGCGGCGGGCCAGCCGGGCAGGCGATGTGTTTGACCAGGTGCGCGAGTTGCTGGATGAGGGAGACGACGAGAACCCGACTGCGGCCTGAGTAAACCCAGGGGTAAACGCATCACCCAGAACTGCCCTACGTCGAACTGCGTAAGAGACACATCAATGATGGCGTCAAACGATCCAGAGACACTGAGAGAGTTGATGCGGCTGCTCAAGAGCGATGACCTGAAAGACCGGCTGACGGCGATCATGGCGCTGGGTGACATCGGCGATGAGGCGGCGCTCCGGGCGCTGAGCGAGAGGATGGTGCCCGTCAACGAAGAGTTGAGCGCGTTGGTAGTTGCGGTAGGCAACCTCAAACGAAAGCTGGGGGTAAAGTACCCAAGCGCCTGATCACCGGATGATGAGGTTCACTTTCGGAAATCAGCAGGGAGCGGAGCATGGCGGGACAGAAACGCCGTTACCGCACCGGGATAAGCGCAAGGCCGAGATGCGCTGTGAGCGGTGACGTTTGGTCGTGCCACTGACGGAAGGGTTCAGTTTGGCGGCGGACGCCGTTGGCGGCACGTGCTTCTGGGTTGCCTGTCCATGAGCCGGGGCCTACCGTTCCGGGATCAATATGACTCATGGGCACCGGCACGTTCTCAATGGAGTGGCTGGTGAGCCATTGGTTCACCCTTGACGGGTGAAAATGACTTGTCGGCGCGAACGCAGTTTTTGAAAGAGGAACCTATGCGTTACCGTCGTCCAAGTCTCAAGACCATGCTCGGCATTACAAAGGTCAGGCGGCGTCTCAACCGCGATCTCGGGATCGACGCTATCCGCCGGCCGTTTCGCGCCCGGCAGTACGCCGAGCAGCGCATCAAGCGCCGGCTGGGTTACTACTCCGAGCCGATGAAGTTTCTGCGGTTCCTCGGACGCATGCTGAAGAAGTGAAGGGCATATTGTCGGCGAATGAGAGAGGCTGACCATGATCGATCCGGGCCTGCGGGGACGGCGTGGCCCTGAGCACCTGCAGTCGTGCTTGAAGTGGGGCGACTCGATGCCCCTAGCTGTAGCCAAAGGGCCCTGACCCGACCGGACGCAGCCCGCGTCCAGGCCCGCTTACGGCCCGACCTGTTTACCAGGAGCGAGTGCTGTTGGCCTGGTCGCTGCACTTTCAGCGCTTGCTGGCCAGGCCGCTAAAGAGCATCAGGAGTGGCAAGGGCCTGTCTCGGCAAGATTTCTGGAAGGCGGCTTCCGTGTAATCTATATTACAGTGTACCCGGCCAGGCCGCCGTACGTTATCGTCACGTGAGCCTTCATTGTTAGGAAGGGGACAGCAGCGATGCAGTACCGATTTCTCGGCAAGACCGGCATGAAGGTCTCGGAACTGTGCTTTGGCACGCAGACCTTCGGGTGGGGCGCCGACGAAGCCACGGCGCACTTGCTGGCCGACACCTTTGTCGAGGCCGGCGGTAACTGCTTCGACAGCTCTGACAGCTACAACGGCGGCCAGGCGGAGACGATGCTTGGCAACTGGCTGCGGAGCCACGGCAAACGTTCGCAGCTTGTTATCGCCACGAAGATCTTTTTTCTCGCCGGCGACGGGCCCAATGATACTGGCCTGTCGCGCAAGCACATCCTCGACCAGGTAGAAGTGAGCCTGCGGCGGCTGCACACCGACTACATCGATCTGTATCAGGCGCACTGCTGGGATGCCGCCACCCCGCTAGAGGAAACCCTGTCCACGCTGGACGATCTCGTGCGCGCCGGCAAGGTCCGCTACGTCGGCGCCTCGAACTTCACTCCTTCCGGCCTGATGCGCGCCCTCATGCTCGGCCAGATGCACGGGTGGCCGCGCCTGGCCTGCCTGCAGCCGGAATACAGTCTGCTCGTGCGTAGCGCTGAATGGGAGCTCCTGCCGCTGTGCCGTGACGAGGGGCTCGGGGTAATCTGCTGGTCGCCGTTGGCCGGGGGCTGGCTGAGCGGCAAGTACCGGCGCGGGCAGCCGCCGCCAGGGGACAGTCGCGTGGGTCGGGCGGACCGCTGGGATGATCAGCCCGGCCAACGGGAAAGCGAGCGCACCTGGCAGATCGTGGATGCCCTGGTCGAGGTCGCCGCCGGCTGCGGCAAGACACCGGCCCAGGTAGCCCTCAACTGGCTGTTGCAGCAGCCCAGCGTGACCGCCGCGATTTTGGGGGCGCGCACCATGGAACAGCTCAAGGACAACCTCGGCAGCGTGGGCTGGGCGTTGGCCGCCGAGGAGCTGGCCCGGCTCGACGCCGCCAGCGCGATCCCGCTCCCGTCGCCGTACAGCTTTATCGCCCGCTACACACGACGCCGCGATGTGGACCGTGCCTGAATGACGTTTCCCCGTTACCAGGAGTCGACCGGCCCTTACAGTCTGGCTGCCTACGACGCCCTCTGCCCTGGTGACTTGAGCACCGTGATGATCAATGCAGGAACACGTGCGCCGCAGCGCTCATCTCGGGGCGGTGCTCGTCAGCGCCGGCTGCTCCTGATTGAACGCTGATAACTGGGGGGTCTCAGAGTAAAGAGGAGCCAAGATGAAGATCAGCGACATCAAGGTCTATCCGGTCTGGGTAGGCAGCCGCAACCAGTTGGTGGTCAAGGTCGAGACCGATGCCGGCATCTGGGGCTGGGGCGAGGCCGGCGTGTCGGGGCGCGAGCGTGCCGTGGCGGGCGCGGTGCAGCACTACCGCGAGTTCCTGCTCGGCAGAGACCCGCTGCGCATCGGCGCGCTGTGGCAAGAAATGTACCGCAGCCAGTATTTCGAAGGAGGGCGCGTGCTGAGCGGGGCGATCTCGGCCATCGACATCGCCCTGTATGACATTGCCGGCAAAGCGCTGGGGGTGCCGGTCTATCAACTGTTGGGCGGGAAGCAGCGCGACTATGTGCCCTGCTTCGCCACCACAGGGGCGCCCATGGGTCCGCGCCTGATCGAAGAGGCCCAGTTGCTGATCGAGCGCGGCTGGAACGTCATCCGGACCGGCACGGGGCATCCCGATACCGGCGGCGATGCGCGCCTGTTCGAGCCGCGTGAGTCGCTGGGCCTGACGGCGCCCTGGCTCGCCAGGCTGCGCGAGGCCGTGGGACCGTCTGCCGTGCTGGGCATCGATTATCATCACCGGCTGAGCGTGGCCGAGGCCACCAGCTTCTGCCAGCGCATGCCGCCGGGCACCCTTGACTTCCTTGAGGAGCCGATCCGCGACGAGTGCCCCGAAGCCTACACGGCGCTGCGCAGCATGGTCGACGTACCTTTCGCGATCGGCGAGGAGTTCTCCTCCAAGTGGGCCTTCCTGCCCTACATCGAGCGTGGCCTGACCAACTTCGCGCGGGTCGACGTCTGCAACGTTGGCGGGCTGACGGAGGCGATGAAAGTGGCCGGCTCGGCCGAAGCCCATTACATCGACCTCATGCCGCATAACCCGTTGGGCCCGATCTGCACCGCGGCCACCATCCACCTGGCCGCCGCCGTGACCAACTTCGCCTGGCTGGAAGTGCGCACCTCGCCCACCGAGGAGCTCGGCTTCGACGATAGCGAGCTATTCCCGTCCCAGCCGCGCCTGGAGGGTTCGCGCTTCCCGGTACCCGATGCTCCGGGGCTTGGGGTCGAGTTCAACGAGGAATTGGCAAGCAAGCAGCCCTTCCGTTACTGGGAAGCGCCGCACCTGCACCGGCGGGATGAAAGTTACACGAACTGGTAGCGATCTCCTCCCCTCTCTGGCAGATCACAGCCGTGTTCGACACAGGACCTGCAGGAAATTCGGGACCTGACCAGGTTCAGCAATTGACCGAGTACAGCCGCTGGCGCCACTGCGGAGATGAAAAGGAGATATTTCATGAGCCCACATGTCGCGTCTCAGTTCGTCGGCACCTGGCAGCTGATTTCGTACTCCGCCGTCACCCCTGACGGCGCAACTACCTACCCGTTCGGCTTGTCCCCCCAGGGCCGCCTGACCTACGAGGCCAACGGCCGCATGGCCGTCCAACTCGCGCGCCCCGGCCAGTCCCCGTTCGCTTCCGGCGATCCCCGCGTTCCGACCGATGCCGAGGCTCGGGCTGCGTACGACCGCTACCTGGCTTACTACGGTACATACACAGTGGACCCGGACAAGGGGATCGTGGTACACCATCTGGAGGTCTCGCTGACCCCAGACTGGGCGGGGGGCGACCAGGTCCGCCATTTTGTGCTGGAAGGCGATCGGCTGACGCTGACGACTCCGCCGACGCTCTTTGGCGGTGTTGAGCGAGTGACGACTCTAGTCTGGGAACGGTTGCCGTGAGCGACGGTGGCCTTCGAGCTCCGCAGTCGGAGGGCACGACAGACGAGATATGGGACGGTGAGCATGGATCAAGCTGAATTGAGCCGCCAATTGCGCGAGCAGTTGGACGAGACGCAGCGCGAGCAGGCGCGGCTGGCAACATTGCGCAAGCGAATGCAGTATGAACAGGGCGACCTTTCGTACCCATCTCAGGCAAGTGGCTGGCAGCTAGGCGACCCTGACCTGGGCGAGTACCTCACCCGCTACCGGGGCAAGCACCTGGTGCTGATCATCGCGCCGGTGGGCGACGCGCCATCGCCAACTTACACCTGCGGCATCTGCGGCTTCGTCATGAACGAGGTGGGCGAGTCCCCGCGCTGCGAGATGCAGACCATTGAGTTGGAGCAGGAGATACGGGAGCAAGTGGTACTCACAAAGGGGCAGATCAGGGGTTACTTTCTGGGAGTAGCGGAGCTCCGGTACGCTCGTGAATTGGAGGACGATCTGCCATGAAAGGGGATTTAGAGATCTATCCGCTCACCGCGGCTCGCTGGGATGACCTGGCTACGCTCTTCGGAAAGTCTGGCGCCATGATGGGCTGTTGGTGCATGTTTTGGAGGCTGATGTCCGCTGGCTTCAATGCGACCACCGGTCAGGAACACAGGCAGGCTTTCCAGGCCCTGGTGGAGGGCGGCAGCGTGCCGGGTCTGCTGGCCTACATCGACGGGCAGCCGGCCGGTTGGGTCTCGATCGCCCCGCGCGAGACCCATGCCCGGCTGGTCGCGTCGCGCACGCTCAAGCCCGTCGATGAACAGCCCGTCTGGTCCATTGTATGCTTCTTCATTGGGCGCAAGTACCGCAGCCAGAGTATTGCCGCCGAGCTCTTGCGCGCGGCCGTTGCCTACGCGGGCGAGCAGGGCGCGCCCGCGGTGGAAGCCTACCCACCCGATACGGAGCACGAGAAGATTCCTGACACCTCGGCATACATG
>Ga0209538_1001830_pt1 | contig 11023 bp, 8 predicted proteins | sample BarGraNGADG00211_2_FD_184492 | JGI IMG/M metagenome (GOLD analysis project Ga0209538, IMG submission 184492) | Arctic peat soil microbial communities from Barrow, Alaska - Barrow Graham LP Ref core NGADG0004-211 (SPAdes) (version 2) | ecosystem: Environmental > Terrestrial > Soil > Wetlands >... | reverse complement strand
GGTGGCGCCCCTCGCCGTTCCACAGGATCTCGCCGCATCGCTCGTCCTGCTCCGGCACGGCCAGTCCGTCTGGCTGGCCGAGGGCCGCTTCCAGGGTCAGGCCGACACGCCCCTCTCGCCGCTCGGTGAGCGCCAGGCGGCGCTCGCCGGCGTGCGACTGGCCGACCCGGCGGCCGCGCCGCGGCTGCCGGTGCCACCGGGAGACCCCATCGCGATCGTTCATTCCCCGCTGGCCCGAACCGCGCAGACGGCGGCCGCGGTGGCGGCGGCCATCGCGGCCCGCGGCCGGCAGGCGCCGCCGCTCATCCCGGAGCCGGGCCTCCGCGAGATTGCGCAGGGTGCATGGGAGGGGCTATACCAGCGGGAGGTCGAGGCAGGCTGGCCTGCCGAGGTCGCCGGGTGGCGCCGCGACCCCGTCCGGACCTTCGCGCCCGGGGGTGAATCGCTGATCGAGGTGGACCGGCGGGTCCGGGAAGCGCTCGCCCGGGTGATCGACGGGCTCGCCCGCGCATCCACGACCGTCGCCGATGCCGAGTGGGCCGCTCCCGTTCCCGGCTCCCCGGCTCCGGCCACCGGGTCGTTCTACGACCCCCATGCCGGGCCGTGGACGCTCCTGGTCGGCCACGACGGGGCATTCAAGGTCGCGCTGCTCGCGCTACTCGGCCTGCCGCTCGACCGCTTCTGGACGTTCACCCAGACCACGACCGGGATCGCCGTCCTCGACATTCGCAACGGCCGGACGGTCCTGCGAGCCTGGAATCGGACGGAGCACCTCGCGCCGCTGGAGATCGAGGCGGGCGAGGCGGAACGGCGCGCCGAGGACGAGGCCGCCGCGCGTTCCCGCAGCGGCGCCCTCTAGACGCGCCTGCCCCCGCGACGCACGAACGCGAGGCGAAGGAGCGCGACGCGGAGGCGCCGCTGTGCTTCGCCGAGCGCCGAGAGGCGGTCAGCGCCGAGGCGCCGTCGGCCGTACGTCGCCTCCACCGTGGAGCGGGCCACGAGCTGCAGGTCCGGCCGGACGGCGGGCACGACGTCGGAGAGCGACCCCAGGTATTCGTAGACGGTCTGGGTGGGCCGGCGCGGGTAGCCCAGCCGGCCGGCCAGGCCGGCGACCGTGCGGTAGACGGCCACGGGCTCGGCCGGCCGGCCGAAACGGCGCCAGAGCAGAAGGAAGGCGAGGCCGAGCAGCGCGGCCGAGAGCGGGATCACGACCACGATGATCGGCCCGATGCCCGGGGTCCGGAGGCCGGTCGTGGACCCGCCACCGGCCGGCCCACCCGGTTCGGCGACGCCGGCCCGCCGGCTCGGGCGCGGGCCTCCGTTCGGATCCGAGCTGGCCGACGGCGCGAGGGTCGCGATGGCGGGGCCGGCGGGGAGCGCGACCGGGAGGCCCACGCCACCCCCAGTCGGGTCGAAATCGACCCAGCCCGCGCCGGGGAACCATGCCTCCACCCAGGCGTGTGCCCGGTCTCGGCGGATCGTCTCGCGGCCGCTCGCGTCGCGATCGCCAGGCAGGAATCCCTCCACGAATCGGGCGGGGATTCCTTCCATGCGAAGCATCATCACCATCGTCGAGGCGTAGTGCTCGCAATAGCCCGTCCGCGAGAAGACGAAGCAGTCGACGACGCCGCGCCCGCCACAGTCGACGTTCGTGACATCGGTGCTGTAGGTGAAGTGGCGGCTGTCGCGCAGGTACGACTCGATCTCCCGCGCCGCGTCATACGGCGTCGTGGGCTTGGCCTGGCTGATGATCTCGGACAGCAGCGCGCGCGTCTCCGGCCCCACGGTTCCGGGCTCGATGGCCGTGTAGGTCGCCAGCAGGTCGGCCGGGTACTCCGTCCCAGCCGCCCGGAGGCGATTCGCCGTCAGAGCCTTCGGGTCGTCGGGTCTTGACAGGTCCGGCAGGAGCGCCTCGAGCGTGTAGCTGCCACCGCCCGCGGGCAGGATCCGGCCGAACGCGGTGTCTCCGCCGCTCTGGACCAGGGTCACGCGGGCGGTACGGTCAAGAAGCGCCGGGATCCCCGGAGTCACCACGATGCTGCCTGCCGCGAGACCGCTCACCTGGTAGTCGGCTGTCACGTAGCTGACGGTGTCGAGCGGTGCGTCGCGGGTGCCGGCGAGGAGCCCGTCGGACGCCCCCACGCTGACCTCCGCCGTCTGGCTCCAGCTCCACGTGTTCCCGGTCAGCCGGTCGTAGGCGACCGCGCGCCACTTCGTCCGCGGGCTGCCGGCCGGGGTCTGGATGGTGAGGATCGGCGTCGCGTCGGTCACCCATGCGCCCGTCACGGTGACCGACTCCGAGAACTGGGTGCCGGTGATCCGGGTCCCGGGCCCGCCCGCCGGGAAGTACCGGGCCACCTGCCTGCCGATCTCGATGAACGTATCGTTCAGCCCCGGCCACGCGTCCGCGAGTGGCGCCGACGAGGCCGACCGCGTCAAGAGGAGCGCGCCCAGGACAGCGATGCCAACGAAGGTGAGACCGGCCCGGAGGGAGAGCCCGACCGCGTCGCCGACATCGCCGATCCGGTGCCGGACCCACGCCCGCTGCTCGTCCGCGACGTGGAACCGGACGAGGAAGAGGAGAGCCGCGAGCGAGAAGGCCACGAGGAGCGGGTACTGGTCCCGAGTCGTCAGCAGGACGTTTGCGAGGAGGATCGAGCCCGGCAGCAAGACCGCCGCAACGGGGCGCCGGTGGGCCAACGCCGTATACCCGGCGAAGTGGCCCGCCGCCCAGCAGATGATCCCGAGCACGAGCAGGAAGTGCCCGATCTCCGTGGTGGTGGCACGGCCGCGGACGATGAGGTCGAAGTACGCCTCCACGACCGAGTTCGAGGTGGCCTGGAAAAGCCCGCCGATCGACTCGCCGGGAGCGAGCTGGGCGCCTACCACGAGCGTGAGGTAGGTGGTGGCGACGACGGCGCCGCCGACGTGGGCGAGCAGCCGCCCGCGGCCGGCCTTCGCTGCGACCACGCCCCACAGGACCCCGAGCGCCCCCGCCCAGGGAAGGAAGTTCGTCAGCGTCTGGCTGCCGAGCACAAAGTGCGCGTCGTCGATGGCCCAGCCGACGAGCGCCGCCATCAAGGCGAGCAGCAGCACGCTGGACCAGCCCTCCGCGGGTCCGAGGGACAGGTGACGCTCGTCGTCCACCGGGGCGGCCGCCCGGTAGTCGAACGCGGTGCGGGCGGCGCTCATCCGACCAGGACCTCGCCGAGCGGCACGCCGGGCGGGACCGCGCAGGTCCGGACGTCGAACTCTGCGAGCGCGTGGCGGACCCGGCGCGAAGCCTGCTCCAGCTCGGCGAGCTCCGCGGCGGCATCCGGCTCCTCGATGCTGCGACCGGCGGCCACGATCTCGTGGCGAAGGAACCCACGCGGGTCCAGGTAGAGGACCTGCGTGCCGATTCCGCGAGGGCGAAGCCTCGCCAGCGGCCGGACCCAGGCCGGCTCGGCTGCCGGGGTCACGATGAGGGCGGACATCCCGCGACGAAGGAGCGGGAGCCCGGCGACGAGCGCCTCCACGAGCGGCACCGTCCCGTCTCCGTCCACAGCCGCCAGCAGGTTCAGGATCTTCTGGCGCTGGCGCGGGCCGCGGTCCGGCGACAGGTGGGTGAGGCGCGCGCCCGTGGTGGTCAGGCCCACGGAACGGTTCTCCGAGAGCGCCAGCTCGGCGATCGCGGCCGCGACGCGCACGGCCACCTCGACGGTGGAGTCGTCGCCCGACCCGCGCTGGACGCGACGCTCCAGGTCCACGAAAAGCCAGACGTCGGCGGTCTGCTCCAGGTCGAACTCCTTGACCTGGATCGCGCCGGTCCGCGCGGTGGACGGCCAGTGGATCCGGTTGAACGCATCGCCAGGCGCATACGGCCGAATGGAGGTGGCGAGCGGGGTCGTCTGTTGCGTCCGCACGGGCGTGGATCGGCTCCCCTCCAGGCTCACCGCCCGGAGCCGCCAGCGCGGGATCCGCTCGACCTTGGGATACACGACCAGCGTCACGCCGTGCCCGACGGCCGCGTTCCCTTCGAAGAACCCGAACGGGTCACCGGTTCGGATCTGGAGCGGGTCCACGCGGAAGTGGCCGCGCCGGACCAGCGGCACGCGGGCGACCCACGATCGTTCGCGCCGCGTCCCGAGCGAGATCGCCCGGCCGGGCAGCGGGATCGGGAGCGTCGACGGGTTGTGGACCTCCAGCCAGAGCTTTGGCAGCCGGCTCGTGTTTCGCAGCGTGTACGTGGTGCGGAGCTGGTCGCCGACGTGCGCGTGGAGCTGGTTGACGGCGTAGCCCGCCTCCAGGTCCGCGAGCCCGTTGCGGGTCACCAGGTAGCTCCCGCCGACCACGAGGAGACCGAGATAGACGAGGTAGAAGAGAAACTCGTAGCCGGTGCTGAACGCGGCCACCACCAGGACGCTGCCGACGACGAGGAACGGGAGGCGACGCAGGTAGCGCACGGGCGACGGGACTCCGCGGCCGGTCAGCGGCCGCGCGGGGCCTCGGCCTCGATCCGACGCGGGCCGCCGGGCCGGGCGGGCGCGTCGACGGGCACGGCGTCCAGCAGCTCGCGGACGACGGTCTCAGCGTCCACCTCGCGGATGGACGAGCTGGTCTTGATGATCACGCGGTGCGCGAGCGCGGGGCCGGCGAGGGTCTTCACGTCATCCGGAATGACGTAGTCGCGCCCCAGCAGGGCGGCCCGGGCCTGGCCGGCGCGGTAGAGCGCGATCGAGCCGCGAGGCGAGGCCCCGAGGTAGATGTCGGGGTGGGTCCGGGTGGCGTTCACAAGGCGGACGATGTACTCCGCGACGCTCGCGTCGACGTAGATCTCGCGGACGGCGGCCTGCATCCCGCGCAGCTCCTCCACCGGGCAGACCTCCTCGAGGGAATCGAGCGGGTGGACCCGCTTCTGCTCGTCGAGGATGACGATCTCCTCCGTGGGCGTCGGGTAGCCCATCCGGAGCCGGAGCATGAACCGGTCCAGCTGGGCCTCCGGGAGTGCGAACGTCCCCTCGTACTCGATCGGGTTCTGGGTGGCGATGACGAGGAACGGGTCCGGCATCTGGTGGCTGATCCCGTCGATCGTGGCCTGGCGCTCCTCCATGCATTCGAGCAGCGCGGACTGCGTCTTGGGGGTCGCCCTGTTGATCTCGTCGGCGAGGACCACCTGGCTCATGATCGGCCCGGGTCGGAACTCGAACTCCTGCGTCTTCTGGTTGTAGATCGAGAGGCCGGTCACGTCCGACGGAAGGAGGTCGGGCGTGAACTGGATCCGCCGGAACGACGAGCCGAGGCTCTTCGCGATCGCCTTTGCCAGCACGGTCTTGCCGGTGCCGGGCACGTCCTCGATGAGGAGATGGCCGCGGCAGAGCAGGGCGACGAGAGCCAGCTGGACCTCGTGGTGCTTCCCCACGATCACCCGCTCCACGTTGGCTACGACGCGGTCGCCGGACTCCTGGATCTTCGTCATCGTGCTCGCGGGCTCCTGTCGCTGCGCGGCGGTCGGGCGAGGGCAGTCCGAGGACAGCGCAAGGCCCACTCTTCGCGGGGGGTGGCGGTCTCGGGGTCTGCAGATAGTACGTCCGAAACCCCGGGCACGGTTCCAGGGCCGAATCCTCAGCGCGCGTCAGCCCCGAAGGAGGGTCAGGCCGCCGGCCCACGCGGTCATCAGCGCGCCGATCCCGGCCATCAGCGCCAGGAACGGCTCGCCCGATGCGAACGACGCGGCGGCGATCGCGCCGAAGACCGCGATGATGACGACGGCGATGAGGGCAAGGCCGATCCGCTCGATCAGGGGGCGCGGCTCGCGCGGAACGGCGTCGGGCGCGCGGTCCGGGGCCGGTGCGGTCGGGTCCGGCCGGGCGTGGTCCGGCATGCTCGGGTCCGTCACGGCTGCGCCGCGAAATATGCCCGCAGCAGTGCCCCGGCGAGCGGGGCCGCTCGCTTCCCTCCGCCACCTCCCTGCTCCACGATCACGGCGAGCGCGATGGTCGGTGATTCCGCCGGCGCGAAGCCGATGAACCACGAATGCGGCTCGCCGGTCCCGCCCAGCTGCGCCGTGCCCGTCTTGCCGGCCACGCTCACCCCGGCGACCTGGGCGCCGGAGGTGAACTTCTGCCCGTCGATGCCCTCGACGGCGCGGGTCATCGCCGCCGCGATCGTGGCGGCATCCTCCGCCGAGAGGACGCGTCCGAGCGTGCCACCGGGCACGTCGCGGACCGCGCCGGACGGGCTGACAAACGCCGTCACCAGGCGCGGCCGCGGCTCCACGCCGCGGTTCGCGACCGTCGCGGCCACGAGCGCCATCTGGAGGGGCGTCGCGAGCACCTCGCCCTGCCCGTACGCGGCGTTGGCCAGCTCCACGTCATCCGCGAAGCCGCCCGGCAGCGGGCCGCCGCCGTTCGTCAGCTGAGAGGTCGCGTTCGGGAGGTCGAACGGGATCGCCGCGCCGAAGCCGAGCCGCCGCGCGGCCTCGTCCATCCCCGCGCCGCCAGTGCGGAGCCCGGCGAGTGCGTACCAGATGTTGCAGGAGACCTCCGTGGCCCGCGCGAAGTTCAGCAGCTCGGTCCCGGTGAACAGATGGTGGCCGTCGCGGACCCGGAAGCCCGAGATGAGCAGGCCCGTCGTTTCAGCGCGTGGCTGCTCGGGGAACGTGGTCGCCGGAGTGACCGCGCCCGACGAGAGAGCGGCGATCGCGGTCACGATCTTGAAGGCGGAGCCGGGGACGTAGCGTCCCTGGACGGCGCGGTCAAGGAGCGGCTGCGCGGGATTGTCCCGGGCCGCGGCGAACGCAGCGCGGGAGGTGGCGGGATTCGCGATGCCCGTCGCGTCGTAGGTCGGCGTGCTGGCCATCGCGAGCACCTCGCCGGTCCGCGGGTCGAGTGCCACGACTGCGCCCCGGTCCGCACCAAGCAGGCGGACCGCCAGCCGCTGCAGCGTCAGCGAGAGGCTGGTCCGCAGGTCGTCGCCGCGCTGCGGGCGCGGACGGAACTTCGCCAGGGCACGCGACAAGGGGTCGTCGCCGCCCATCCCCAGCAGCTGCGACGCGTAGGCCGCCTCCAGGCCCGCCGATCCGTACAGGCGAGACGCGTAGCCCAGTGGCGCGCTCAACGAGGCGTCCGCATACACGCGATACGGCTCGCCGCCGGCGTCTCGCCGGCTGTCCGCCAGGACGCGGCCGTCTCGGTCCAGGATCCGGCCGCGGACCGTGGACCGGGCTGCAGCGACCACACCGGCATCGTTCGGGTCGCGCGCCAGATCGTCGGCGCGGAGCACCTGCCAGTAGCCTGCCCCCAGCATCAGGCCGCCGAACGCGAGCGCGAGGACGAGGCCCAGGCGGACCACGCGCCCGCCCAGCGGGCGCTCGCGGCGCACACCCGCGCTGAGCGTCCTCATGCGCCGTCTCGCCCGAGCCGGCGCGCCCGGCGGGGCTCTGGCGGCGGCGCCGGCCCGCGATCCGAGAACGCCAGCAGGAGCCCGACGATCAGCCCGTTCACGAGGAGCGACGACCCGCCGTAGCTGATGAACGGGAGCGTGATTCCGGTCAGCGGGATGAGCTTGAGATTGCCCGCCGCGATGATCGCGGCCTGCACGCCGATCACCAGCGCCAGGCCCGCGGTGAGCAGGGCCCGGACGTCGTCCGCCGCGGCCGCCGCGATGCGGAGCCCGCGTTCGACGACGACGAGGTAACAGCCGAGGATGGCGAGCACGCCGGCCATCCCCAGCTCCTCGCCGAGGGCGGCGAGCGGGAAGTCGGTGTGGACGGCCGGAATCGGCAGGCGCCCGGCGATCAAGGGCAGGCCCGCTCCCAGGCCAGTCCCCAGCAGCCCGCCGCGCGCGAACGCGTGGAGCGCCTGGATGGTCTGGTAGCCGGTCCCGAGCGGGTCGGCCCACGGGTCCAGCCAAGTCGCCACGCGATCACGAACGTGCGGGAAGACGAGCGCCAGGACCACGAAGCCGACCAGGAAGAGGCCGATCCCGAGCACAACGTCCACCTTGCTTCCGGTCGCGAGGTAGAAGAGGCACAGGAAGACCGCGAAGAAGAGGAGCGCCGCGCCCAGGTCATGCTGGATGACGACGATACCCAGCGCCAGGGCCAGCATCAGGGCCGCCGGCAGGAGGTACGGGGCCGGCGGCAGCGTCAGCCGGCCCGCCACGCGGACGCGGGCGTCGGCCAGCAAGACCCGGTTCTCCGCCAGGTACGCAGCGAAGAAGACCACCAGGATCACTTTGAGCAGCTCCGAGGGCTGCCCGCTCACCGGTCCGAGGTCCAGCGTCAGCCGGGACCCGTTCACCTCGCTCCCGAAGACGAACGTGAGCAGCAGCAGACCGAGACCCAGCGCCGCCCAGGTGTACTTGTAGAGTCGAAGCCAGCGATCCGAGCGCACCGTGATCGCGACGACGGCCGCGATCGCCAGCGCGAGCACGAGCCAGATGAGCTGGAGCGTGGCCAGGCCGAGGGCCACCGGACCAAACTGCTGGACGACCAGGTCCTGGGGCAGCCGCTCGGCGAGGAGCAGGCCGATGCCGCCCAGCAGGCCGACCGCGGGCAGGAGCACCTCGTCGACCCGTCGCCCAGCAACGACGAGCGCGACATGGACAGCAGCGAGCGCCCCGAGGTAGGCGACCAGCCCAGCCGGATGGGCCAGGGACGGGCTGCCGGTCCGGGTGAAGCCCAGGGAGAGGCTCCCGAGGAGGAGTGCGCCGGCCACGGCCAGGAGGAGGCCCAGCTCGCGGCGCCGGAGGATCGGGTGGGGGAAGCCGGGCAGCGCGGTGGCCGTCACCCGAGCCCGCGCTCCAGGCGCATCCTGATCTCGCCAATCTGGAGCTCGTCCCCGAAGCCCAGCGGGAGCCCGCCCGCGACGGTCACCCCGTTCACGAGCGTACCGTTCGTGCTGCCGAGGTCCTCCACGTACCAGCCGCGTCCGCGGAACGTGAGGATTGCGTGCCGGGATGATGCGAACGGGTCCTCGAGCACCACGCCGCAGCCCAGGTCGCGCCCAAGCGTCGTGACGGCGTCGAGGGGGAAGACGCTGCCGGCCGCGGGGAGGCTTGTGCTCGCGACCACCACGAGCCGCCCCAGCGCCCCGGATGGATCGCGGGACGCGGCCCGGACGTCCCGGAGCAGCGCCCGGACCACGAGCGCGAGGAACAGGTAGAGCGCGGCGAGGAACGCCAGGCGAATGGCCCACAGGGCCAGGGTCAGCGGGTCCACGGCCCCTCCGGCGGGAGGACATCCACGATGGTCCCGCCCAGCTGGACCCGGTCGCCTGCGCCGAGCACGGCCTCGAGCACGGCCCGACCATTGACCCGCGTCCCGTTCCGACTGGCAAGGTCGTTCAGGACCAGCCGCCCGTTTCGAGACACGATCCGGGCGTGGTGGCGCGACAGGAGCGGGTCCTCCACGACGACTTCATTGTCGGCACCGCGGCCGATCCCGAGGGGTCGACCCTCCACCGCCAATCGGCGTTCGACGCCGTCCGGCCCCACCACCCGCAGGAGCGCCCGCGGCGCGGGGATAGCCGCGAATGGGTGCACGAGCGTTCGATCGATCGCCGGGCCGGAAGCGTCCTGGAGCGGAATCGGCCCGGCGAATGTCGCCCGGACCGTCGCGGCGCCGCGCTCGAGGCTGGCCGATGCCACGATCGCCACCGACGGACGCTCCGGGATCTGGTAGCCGCGTCGCCGGGCGTGGGCGAGGGCCGCTGCCGCGAGCTCGCCCTCCAGGTTGGGCACGCGGGCAAGTTCTACCGCGGCACGGGCGTCCACGGCCACCTCGAAGCGCGTCGGTGCGACCGGCCCCTCGGCGCCCGCCCGCCGCTCCTGGTCGATCGCGCGCTCGATGCGTCGCGCCAGTGTGGCCGGCGCGACGCCCACGTCGAAAAGGCGGACACCCGGCCGCTCGAACAGCCGCTCGAGGAAGCGCTCCAGCGCCGCGAGGGGTCGCATGTGTTCCGCGCAGAACCTCCGGACGGGTGCGGGCCGCGAGGCGGCGGCGATCGCGGGACGTTTGTCGGGGCCCGTCGGTACCTCGGTGCCCGGGAGGCCTCGAAGCCTACGGTATACTCTCGACCCCGCGGACGGGGCCGGGGGGCCGCGACCGGGCGTGAACAAGGGGGCCCGATGGCCGAAGTCGTGACCGAATCCTTCTGCGAGCGATGCGGCACGCGATATACGTTCGAGGCGACCGCGCCGCACCGCCGGGGCACCGGACGGATCCGCACGCTCACCCGCGGCGTGAGGAACTTCGTCGCGAACGACGACGCCTCGTTTGCCGAGGCGATGGCCGCCGCGCGCGAAGACGACACGCGGAGCGCGTCGTCGCAGCAGCTGGACGCGTTCCACCTGACGTTCAACTTCTGCATGACCTGCCGCCAGTACACGTGCGGCAACTGCTGGAACAGCGGCGTCGGCGAATGCCTCTCGTGCGCCCCCGACCTCAGCCTGGAGGTCCTGCCGGCGGCGTTCCCGGACCTGGCGGTGGTCCCGCCGGACACGCAGGCCTCGACATTCCCGGAGCCAGCCCATCCGAACGTGGCGGCATCGGCCTGGCCGACCTCCGACCGCCGACCCGTCCCCGAGGCTGCGAGGGTCGGGGCCGCGGGTCTGCCCGCGGCGGAGCCCATCGACGAAACGGAAGACGACGCGGCGGCTCCCGAGACGGCGATCGAGTTGTCACCCCTGGAGCTGTCCGCCATCCAGAGCGCCCTCACCCGCCACGTCGGCCGGCCCGACCATGGTCCTGCGGCGCCCGCAAAGCGCGATGAGCCGGCTGGTCTCGAGGCTGCAGTGATCCCGCACGCAGCCGTCGAGGCGGGTCCGATCGTGGCCCAGCCCGGCGGCACGCCGGAACCCGTCGCCGGCGCGCGCACCGAGACGCGGCGCCTCCTGCAGCGGTTCCGCCCACGACGCGAACGCGCCACGCCGGTCGCGACGCCGACGGCCTCGACGGGCCCGGCCGTCGCAGCTGTCGCGGTCGAGCCGGCCGTCGCAGCTGTCGCGGTCGAGCCGGCCGTCGCAGCTGTCGCGGTCGAGC
>Ga0209538_1001827_pt1 | contig 11053 bp, 9 predicted proteins | sample BarGraNGADG00211_2_FD_184492 | JGI IMG/M metagenome (GOLD analysis project Ga0209538, IMG submission 184492) | Arctic peat soil microbial communities from Barrow, Alaska - Barrow Graham LP Ref core NGADG0004-211 (SPAdes) (version 2) | ecosystem: Environmental > Terrestrial > Soil > Wetlands >... | reverse complement strand
TGTTTCAACTTCAGTCTGCCCTATATATCCGGTAATGAGAGCTGTTTCCACCAGGGTAGAATAGTTGCTCAATGTATGCAGGGTACATTTTTCTGAAGCAAAACTGTCGGATGCTTTTTGAAATTCATAGGAAAAGATAGCTACCATTCCAAGTACCTCACAGCCAGCTTCCCGCAGAGCTTTGACAGCGTTCAGGCTGCTACCGCCTGTAGATATAAGATCCTCAATCACAACCACTTTCTGTCCCGGTTCAAAATATCCTTCAATCTGGTTGCCCATTCCATGCTCTTTTGCTCCCGACCTGACGTATATAAAAGGTAATCCCAGTTTATCGGCAGCAAGAGCACCGTGGGCAATAGCCCCTGTGGCAACCCCCGCTATAAGCTCTGCCTGGGGATAAAGCTCCCTGATCGTAGAAGCAAAAGAATCACGTATAAATGACCGAACTTCCGGAAATGAGAGAGTTTTGCGGTTATCGCAATAAATTGGTGACTTCCAGCCGGAAGCCCAGGTAAACGGATTTGACGGTTGCAATTTAATTGCTTTAATTTGCAATAGATATTCAGCTATTTTTTTTGCAATCTTCTCCATATGGATATGTACAAAGTTCATTTTGAAAACAGGTTTATAACAATAAGCCCTGAACCGGACCGGTTACAAAAATACGGGTTATTCCATAAATTCCATGATACTGATGAATTTTATCAAATATTAACTGATTTCCAGGATGATAAGAGCATTGACGCCATTAATGTTTACGGACCCGACATAAAACATATCTGGAAGATATTCCGGATTAATTTCAGTGAAATAGGGGCGGCAGGAGGATTGGTAAAGCATACTTCAGGAAAATATCTATTCATAGAAAAAAATAATAAGCTTGATCTCCCTAAGGGGCATATTGAACCAGGAGAAGAACCAGAGGCCTGTGCGGTCAGAGAGGTAAGTGAAGAGTGCGGGATAACGGGGCATTCAATCATTAAGCCCCTCAGCCCAAGTTATCATACTTACTCTTTCCAGGGTATATCATATCTTAAAAAGACTCATTGGTTCCTCATGGATTACAAGGGTGACATGATAATGGAACCTCAGGTAAAAGAAGGTATTACAAAGGTTGAATGGCTTCTGCCGGATGAGATAAGCAGAATAAAAAGCAATGCATGGTTATCGTTGATGGATCTTATTAACTCTTCCATTTTAAGTACCTGATAACCTTAAACATCTTCCCCTTTATAATCTTTAAGGTTTATTGCCGAAGGAACAAACATTGATGCATCTCCTCCATTACATATAATATCCCGAACTATGGTAGAATTTACCGGTGAATGTTCCGGTATAGTCAGCAGAAAAACCGATTCGATACCTGAGGCCATTGCTTTATTAACCTGGGCAATAGCCCTTTCGTACTCGAAATCAGCTGATGTTCTCAAACCACGGAGAATATATTGTGCTCCGATTTTTCTGCAGTAATCAACTGTAAGTCCTTCAAAATGATCAACCCTGACCCTCGGCTCATTCTGAAAGACTTTTGATATCATTTGCTTCCTGGTATTAAGGGAATAGTAACTTTTTTTTAACGCATTGGCCCCGACGGCAATAATTATTTCATCGAAGATGCTCAAACCTCTCAGGATGATTCCTTCATGCCCGATTGTGAAAGGATCAAATGATCCCGGGAAAACTGCTATTTTCTTCATTCGAATGATATTTTTTTGGGATTACTGACTTTCTGCCTAAGTAATGCCAGATCAAGCATTTCCATGATAGTTTCCACATAATGGAATTTTAATCCCCTTATATAAACCTCTTTGATATCTTCAACATCTTTTCTGTTATCTTCCGATAAAATAATGTCTTTTATCTTTGCGCGCTTTGCAGCAAGAATTTTTTCTTTAATTCCACCTACGGGCAGCACCTTTCCTCTTAATGTAATTTCGCCGGTCATAGCAAGGTATTTCTTTACCTTTCGCTGTGTAAATGCTGATGCTATTGATGCAGCCATGGTCACTCCTGCTGAAGGTCCGTCTTTAGGAATTGCTCCCTCAGGCACATGAATGTGTACATTCCAGTTCTCTGCAAAATTATCAGGAAGGTCGAGCAGTGCTGCATTTGATTTAAGATATTCGAGAGCTATAATTGCAGATTCTTTCATCACCTCCCCAAGGTTCCCGGTAAGTGTAAGTTTGCCTGAACCTTTACTGAGACTTGTTTCTACAAAGAGAATCTCTCCTCCGGCAGCTGTCCAAGCCAGACCTGTCACAACCCCTGCCTGGTCATTTCCGGAATATATGTCGCGGGTAAATCTGGGAGGTCCCAGAATTTCGGTGAGGGTTTCTCCAGAGAGTGCAGGTGAATAATCAGTCTCAGATGCAATATTTTTTGCAGTTACCCTTACTATTTTCGCGAGCTTCTTATCGAGTTCCCTTACACCCGACTCACGGGTATATTTTTCAATCACCATCTCCATTACCTTTTTTTCGATCGTCAGTTGATCAGGCTTAACACCATGATTATCCAGTTGTTTCGGGAGTAGATGTAACTTTGCTATCTCAAGTTTTTCCTCCACAAGATAACCGGTGATCTCTATCAGTTCCATTCTGTCGCGGAGGGCAGGACTGATTGTTGAAAGAGTATTTGCAGTGGCAATAAATAACACTTTTGAAAGATCATACTCCATTTCGAGGAAGTTGTCGAAAAATGTCCCGTTCTGTTCCGGGTCAAGAACCTCGAGCAGAGCAGAAGAAGGGTCGCCTCTAAAATCCTGGCCGACCTTATCAATCTCATCAAGAATAAAAACAGGATTTGACGACCCACCTCTTTTTATGTTCTGGATTATACGGCCCGGCATTGCACCTATATAGGTCTTCCGGTGGCCTCTTATCTCAGCTTCATCGTGCAAACCTCCTAATGACATTCTGATATACTTTCTTCCGAGAGCTTTTGCAACAGATTTCCCAAGAGATGTTTTTCCGACTCCGGGAGGGCCATAGAGACAAAGAATCGGCGATTTCAGATCTCCTTTAAGTTTTAGAACTGCCAGGTGTTCCAGTATTCTCTCTTTAACTTCATCAAGGCCAAAATGATCATTATCCAGTACTCTTCTGGCATTATTCAGATCGAGGTTATCCTGTGTATATTCTCCCCAGGGAAGGTCAAGAAGAGTCTGAATGTAATTAACCTGGACAGAGTATTCAGCTGCTGCGGAATTCAGGCGATGAAGTTTATCGAGTTCCTTTTCGAAGACTTTTTTTACGTCTCCCGTCCATTTTTTTGTCTCAGCTTTTTTTCTGTAATCTTCAATCTCTTTTTCAACAGGATTGCCACCAAGCTCATTCTGAATAGTCTTCATTTGCTGATGAAGGAGAAATTCACGCTGTTGCTGATCAAGGTCACTTTTAACTTTCGATTGCAACTCATTCTTAAGTTCCAGAACCTGTATCTCCTGTACAAGAAACTCCAGCAGCATGAAACCTCTGTCGCGCAAACTATTTATTTCCAATAGCTTTTGCTTATCCTGTACCTTTATATCAGTGTTCGAACAAATAAAATTAATAAGGTAGGTGTTGTTCTCGATATTCTTTATAGCAAAAGAGGCTTCAGGACTTATGTTGGGATTGATCTTGATTATCTTGAGCGACAGGTCCTTAAGAGAACCGACGATAGCATCAAAATCCTTGTTTTTTATATTCGGTTTTACTTCTGGTAAAGATATGACACTTGCAATAAAATAGGGATCATCGGATACCAGGTCATGCAGCATCATTCGTTTCCGTCCCTGAATTATTGCTGTTGTAGAGCCATCGGGCATTTCCAGAAGTTTTACGATCTGGCCGATAGTTCCTATTTTGTGAAGATCTTCAAAGTTTGGATTTTCGATATCAGGATCTTTCTGGGCAACAGTTCCTACAATCTTGTCATTTCTGTAAGCATCTTTAATAAGCTGGATCGATTTGGGACGTCCGATGGAAATAGGCAATACCACTCCGGGGAATAAAACAGTATTTCTGAGTGAGAGTATCGGAATGGTTTCCGGAACGACAACATCCTCAAGTTCACCATCATCCCCATCAGCAATAATAGGCACTATATCTCCTTCTCCATCAAGTACATCCGGAATCATTATTTCATTAACCGTTTTTCTGTATTTTTTTTCCATCAGATTATTTTACTGTTTAAACAGTCCGCTCACCTTATAATATTGTCTTTTGTCTTAATCAGTATGCCAAAATTACATAATATTTCCGATCAATTCCGAAAAGGGAGGTATGCAATGATTGTTCCAGATTATTTATGAAAAAAAAAGGGCCTTTGATATAGCCCTTATTTCATTGTTTGAGAATAATTATTTCTTTTTCCCAACATGATCTTTATAGCGGTTCATGAATTTGTCAACTCTACCTGCAGTGTCAACAAGTTTCATTTTACCTGTATAGAACGGATGAGAAGTGTTTGAAATCTCAAGTTTGATCAGCGGATATTCATTTCCATCCTCCCACTTAATGTTCTCTTTTGCCTGAGCAGTTGATTTGCTCATGAAAGAAGTACCATTTGACATATCCTGAAATACTACTAATCGGTAATTGTTTGGATGTATTCCCTGTTTCATTGCTAACTATTTTTTATTTCCTTATTCAATCTTATAATTTGCCCGTAATTAGGGTTTGCAAAATTAATCAACATTATTTAAAATACAAAAGGAATTGAAAAATTATTAATCACAGGGCATATTTTAATCCATAATATTATGTTTTTCAGCCATTTCATCATATATGATTGTTTTTATAAACCATGCGGGGTTCATCTCTGAACCTTATAAAATTCAGTTCTTTATTTATAAGATATCTGTATGTAACATGCGTTTTAGCTTTTTGCGCACTCAGTGCTTCATAAATTGCCATCATCTTGGGATTATAATCACCCACCCATGATAGTTCCAGTTCTTTGAACCATGGCTTCTTTTTAAAGGATTCGTAAATATGAAGGAAGATAGCTGATTCTACCCCGCTGTTCTGGTATGATGGATTCACTCCTCCTACAACAGCTCTGGCCCTGGTCATTTTATGAGTGATTTTGAAGTAAGCAAACCTTATAATATTCCAGGGAGTAAGTTTCCCGTTAAAATATTTTAGAATCTGGTTCAGGTCGGGATAAAGAACGAAGAATGCAATGGGACGGTCGTTAAAATAACAAAACCAAATAAGCTCCTCATCTATTGCCGCTTTTGCTTTTTCAAGTGACTCTTCAAGAATTACCGGATCGAGAGGGGTAAAATCCTCTTTAAATACCGACCATGTTGAATTGTATATAGTAACAATATCGTTAATATACTTTCCCTTTTCCCTGAATTCAAAATGACGGAATGAATACCCCGGTCTTTTAGATATCCATTCGGCAATTTTCATAATTCTGACAGGGAACTGCACGATTTCATTATTAGCATCCCTTACATCGCGGTGATAAGAATATTGTTCGAAGTAGTTTCTGAATCCATAATCTTCAAAAAATGTCCGGTAATAATTTTTATTATACGGCATGCCGAATCCCTGTTGCATAAATCCTTCGACCAGAAGTCCCCAGTTATTATCATTCTCACCAAAATTTATTGGACCATCCATGGCTTCCATACCTTTTGATTCCAGCCACAATTTTGCTGTATCAAAAAGTGCAAAAGCAGCTTCTCTCTCTTCTACTACTTCGAAAAAACCAATACCTCCTGTTGGCTGACTGTGTGCAGAAGATCTTTTTTTATCTATAAAAGCTGCTATCCGGCCAAGCAACCTGCCATTTGAATCTTTAAGCAACCATCGTTTAGCTTCACCGTGATCAAAAGCATGATTTTTAAGAGGATCAAAAACAGACTCCACCATGGAATCCAGCTGACATACCCAAAAAGGATCATTTTTATATAACCATTTTGGAAAATCAATAAAATTCTTTTTGTCGGCCGGTGTTAAGACCTCAACTATACTCATAATTCTAATTATCTGTTTAACAATTACATAATTATAATTTCAATATTTAATTGTAGCCAGAACCTGTGCAAATATATGTAGTTTTTTTTACCTGTTACCGGGTTAGCGGATATCGATTACCCTGTGGTCGATAAGAATGAAAAGAATACCTATGAGAGTACAATAAAGAAAATAAAGCTTTACGGGAATATATTCAGATGGCTTAATTTTCATCTTTACCCAAAGGTATCCGGTAAGGTATATTTTTGAGATTGTATAAACTATAAATGTTGAAAGGGCTACTCCAACGAGTCCATAACCCCATTTTATCATTAACAGGCTCAAAGGGATGTTTAATGCAAGTTCCAGTATCGCGGCAATAAGAGTAATATGAGTTTTTTTCCTTCCTACAATTACCGTCTGTGGAAAAATAAGTCTGGGAATAATAAGTAAAGAATAAATAAGAAATATGTCGGCGCTTTTTTGAAATTCGGGATTGAACATACGGGGATAGATCCATCTTGATAACAGCATCATAAGCATTGCCGATGGGAAGAGGACATGCATCAGGCGCTTTGACTTGACCCTGATTTTTGCAAGTGACTCTCTCATCCTCTCGCGGGTGGAAAATTCAGGAAGCATCGCGTTACTGAGTCCGTTTGCCAGCATAAGCACTAAAGGGAATTCTTTAGCGCCGTAGCGAAACCAGGCAAACATTGCCGGATCGCGGTAAACAGCCGAGATAATTACACCATCAGTGTACTGAGCCGAACCGCTGATAAGTGAAGTTAAAATTAAAGGCGTTCCCAGGTAGAGGTGTTCCTTCATAAACTCTACCGAAATCTTCATTTCAGTATACCTTCTGAGTAATATGAGAAGCCACACCCACCTTACTGCTGTTATTCCAAGTAAACCCCAGACTGACCATATAATATCTTTCCCAAGAAGTATCGGGGTAATAATCAGGATCATCTGTGCCGTGAAAGTAATCAGGCCGTACTGAAAAATGCGATATGACCGGTTGTTAAGAAGATATATATATTCAATAAGGCACACCGGACTACTGAGGAGTATGTACAGTAATAACAGGTTAATGAAAGGTACGTTGCCTGAGAAATGGAAAACTGAAAAATTGTTTTTCAGTGAGTGCCCGAGAATAAAAAAGAGCAGGCTGAAGAAGCAAAGCAGGAGGAAAGCATTAAATATCTCAGGTGATTTTTGGGTTCCGTTATCGCCCAGTTTCCGGTAGGTTTTATTCCTGTGGTAAAGAGGCAGCAGGGATTGGATGATGCCTGTCACCCAGAAAAAAGTCATTAAACCCGCAATAAACATGAACATCTCCCATTGTCCGATTTCGGCACGGGTAAGATGGCTTTTGGTAAAAACTATGCTAATTATAAGGAAGATAACAGGTTTCATCAGCTGAAAAAGCTGAAGTCCTGAAATGTTGTCTATTAATTTAATTTTTCTCAAAAGTGAACCGATTTAAAATCAATCCTTATAACCACATTAATATATAATAAATTGTATCCCAAGGTTCATTTCTTTTTGACCTGTTCAAAGATACGAATTGGATGAGAGTATGAGAAAATAAATTTAAAATTTTGCGAATCGGATTTTTGGGTTTATTTTTGCACTTCCAAAACGGTGGATGTAGTTCAGTTGGTTAGAACGTCGGATTGTGGTTCCGAAGGTCGTGGGTTCGAATCCCATCTTCCACCCCACTAATAAAACACAACGAAGGCAATTATCTGAAATATTGATAGTTGCCTTTTATGTTTTTATAACAATTTATTTTTTCTAACCATATTCTAATTAAACGTTGCAAAAAGTAGTCTTTTTAATTAAAAATGGTTTATGGCATTCCCTCACTGCTAACTTCATTAATCACAAGGCTTTTCAGTATTTGAAGATATGGAATTCTTACTTCATTACCAAATAAATCTTATTTTTGCTTACAAGAAGGCTATATATGATAGAAAGAGCACAATTAGAGGTTCTTACAAAAAACATTATAGACAGGAAAGTACATCCAAGTACTTAAAAGAGAGGAAAAATTTGTCTATAAACAGCTTGAAGTCTGAAAAGAGCAGCTCATTGGGTAAAATGACCATCTATAGAATTGTTTTTTACATTCATGACTATGTTTCTATTTTTGATCCGGGCCATGTTTCAAATATAACGGAAATTGAATCACAATATTCCACAGAGTTTCATACGCTCTTAGTTTTAGGTTATAATTTAACAATGAAACATGGCTTACTCTTTGAATTGTAATCAAACTATAATTTTAACTATTTATTTGATCGTGAAAATTTTTGAAATATCTTTACATAGGCACACCGGAAATTTGACCTTATAAACAATTTTTATATGCTAAAGGCACTCTATAAAAGGTACCCGTTTTTTTTCAATATGATGGCAGTTCTGGTATTCCTCGTAATAACAAGAATACTTGATTCCCTTGCCTGGCTTCCCCCCTCCCCTCAAAAAACAAAAATAGTTTTATTGAATTATCTGTTTGAATTTATTTCTTTCATACCATTCATTTTCATACTAATATTTAGTTTCAGATGGACAGTAATAAGAAAACAGACTTTTCTACTTTGTTCTCTAATAGTTGCATTTGCTGTATTTATTCCAACTCTGGTTTTATTATTAAGCAGCTGGCTGGCGGTTATTTTTGGATTTAAGATTCAGAATCCTTTTTCATTTACCCTTATTGAAAAATACACTCCGGGAGTAAGTTTGGTTGTCTTTTTTTTAAGTGCAACATACTTCCTCACTCATCTCATTTTGCAGGCTGGCAAACAAAGAGAAACAGCTCATAAGGCAGAGACTCTGGCGAAGGATGTTCAGCTTAAAATGCTGCGTTACCAGATAAATCCCCATTTTTTATTTAATGTACTGAATTCAATCTACACTTTAATAGATGAGAATACTGAAAAGGCTAAGAAACTTGTTATAGATATGTCGGAATATTACCGGTATACTCTTAACAAACAACAACTAACTGTTTCGATCGAAAAAGAGGTTGAATCAATTTTGAAATATCTTGAAATTCAGAAAACAAGATTCGAAGAGGAATTTCAATATGAAATATCAATTGATGAAGAAGTAAAATCCATATTAATACCTTCGTTCCTGATTCACCTGCTGATTGAAAACGCTGTAAAATATGGCACAAAGACAACGAAACAAAAATTGATTGTTAATCTCTCAGCTAAACTGTTAAACAAAATGCTTTTAATCAGGGTCTCAAATACTGGTAAACTATTGAATTCTACTCCTAATAGTGATAAAAATATTGATGGAACCAGTAATGGTATTGAAAACTTAAAAAACAGGCTTGGATTGTATTATAATGATAATTATTCATTTTCGCTTAAAGAGGAAGACGGATGGGTCGTTGCATCCATTGAAATTACTAATATTAATACCCGATGACAAACTTAAAGGCTATTATAGTAGATGACGAAAGGCTGGCCAGAGTTAATTTGAAGAAGTTATTGGAACCTCACCCCGAAATAGAAATAGTTGGAGAAGCCAGTTCATGTAATTCCGCCGTTGAATTGATCAACCTTTATAAACCTCAGTTGATTTTTCTTGATATACAATTAAGCGGAGAAACAGGTTTTGATTTGCTGGAATTAATAGACAATTCAATAAAAATAATTTTTGTTACAGCATATGACGAATATGCCATTCGTGCTTTTGAGGTGAATGCCATCGATTACCTGTTAAAACCCGTAAACCCGGAACGGCTAAAAGTATCAATAGAGAGGGTAATAAACAGGGAAAAGACACAAAAAAGTGAAGCAAAGAGCTATGAATATTCTGACAGTATTTATGTACGGTTAAATAATTATGCTTCCAGATTCATAAAAATAAGCTCAATAACATTTATTGAACCGGTGGGCAATTATTCCAAAATCGTTACCATTGAAGGCAAACATTGTCTGGTTTTAAAAACTCTGAAGCAATGGCAGGAAGAACTTCCTGATAATAATTTTGTCAGAATACACCGGTCAAGTATTGTTAATATCGAACATGTTGAACGTATTGAAAAAAAATCAAATACCCAACACAGAGCTTATCTGAAAAACGTACCAGAACCGCTTGAAGTCAGTCGCAGATATGCCAAAAAACTAAAATTCCTGAATTAAGTTTCTGCTCTTTATTCTCTAAAATATCCACTTATCATCTTATCTGACCGCTAATCATATTTTCCTTTGATTAGACATGATGCATTATTTTCTTTGCGGCTATTATTCATTAATAGAAAAGTTTTTTATAATAATTAAATATAACTGACGCAATGAAAAAGTTTATTTCAACAACATTAATGATTACCGTGTTCACAACACTTGTTTTTAGTCAAAACCTCACACAAATAGTAAGAGGTACCATAGTTGATGTCGATAGTAAATTACCGTTACCAGGTGCCACTTTAGTGATTCTTGGGACCGACCCCCTGGTTGGGACATCAACAGATATGAACGGTATTTTTAGATTTGAAAACATTCCTTTAGGTAGAATAGCAGTAAAAATATCTTACATAGGTTATGAAACTAAAACCATTTCCGATATTGTTGTAAACTCAGGCAAAGAGTCGGTCTTAGACATTAGCATGCAGGAATCTGTTATAAAAATGGATGAAGCTGTTGTTAAGGCATACAAGAATAAAGGAGAAGCAATAAACGACATGTCGCAGCTAAGTTTACATTCCATTACTCTTGAAGAAACAAAACGTTTTACCGGAGGGATGGACGATCCTGCCCGCGTAGTTTCCAGTTTTGCAGGAGTAGCCAGTACGCCCGATGGAAGTAGCGATATTATAGTACGGGGAAACTCACCCAAATACATGCAATGGCGTTTGGATGGAGCAGAAATTTCAAGTCCGTACCATATGGATGATCAAAATTCTTCATTTGGAGCGCTTACAGCTCTAAACAATAATTTATTAGCCACTTCCGATTTTTATACCGGAGCCTTTTCGTCAGAATATGGCGATGTAATATCGTGTGTTTACGATGTAAAACTCAGGTCGGGAAATAACGAAAAGTTTGAATCAACCGGAGGGATTGGTTTAATGGGTACAG
>Ga0209538_1001822_pt1 | contig 11060 bp, 6 predicted proteins | sample BarGraNGADG00211_2_FD_184492 | JGI IMG/M metagenome (GOLD analysis project Ga0209538, IMG submission 184492) | Arctic peat soil microbial communities from Barrow, Alaska - Barrow Graham LP Ref core NGADG0004-211 (SPAdes) (version 2) | ecosystem: Environmental > Terrestrial > Soil > Wetlands >... | reverse complement strand
GCGCCGGGCCCGACGGGCGGGGGTGCGCCCGGTCGCCGTAGGTGGACTCCACGACGACCGTCGTGGCAGCCGGGGGCGCGGCCCTCGAGCGCAGCACCGGGTGGTCCGCCCGGCCAAGGTCCCCGGAGAACAGGATCCGCGAGGTACCCACCTGCACCACCGTGCTGGCCGAGCCAAGGACGTGACCGGCCCGGCTCATCCGGAAGCCGAAGCCGCCGGCCAGCTCCGTCGTCGTGTCGAAGTCGACGGTGCGGAAGTGGGTGATCGCGCGGTCGGCGTCGGCGGCGGTGTACAGCGGTAGGGGTGGGGTGTGCTTGGACCAGCCGCCCTCCCGGGCGAGCTCGGCGTCCCGCTCGTTGAGGAACCCGCTGTCCCGCAGCACGATCGCGGTGAGCGCCCCGGTGCCCTCGGTCAGCCACACCGGTCCGCGAAAGCCGTCCCGCACCAGGGCCGGCAGGTAGCCGCAGTGGTCCAGGTGGCAGTGCGAGAGCACGACGTCGTCGATGGTGTCCGGCGGGACCGGGAACGGCTCCCAGTTGCGCCGTCGCAGCTCACGCTCGCCCTGGTAGAGGCCGCAGTCCACGAGCAGCCGCCGGTCGCCGCGCTCCAGGAGGAACCGGCTGCCGGTGACCGTGCCGGTGCCGCCGAAGAAGGTCAGGGTTGCGGATGCGGCGTCCATGCCACCAGCGTGCTCCCCTGCGCTCGCGCGGACGGCCGGACGCGCGGGTGATCATTCCGCGGCGGCTAGTGTCGATCGCATGGAGCACCCCACCTTCGACCTCACCGGCCAGGTCGCCCTGGTCACCGGCGCCTCCCGCGGCATCGGGCACGACCTGGTCCTCGCCCTGGCTGCCGCCGGAGCGACAGTTGCGGCCGGGGCTCGCTCCGCGGCGGACGTCGCCGACCTGGTCGAGCAGGTTCGTGCGGCAGGCGGCCGCGCCGTCGCCGTCGAGCTGGACGTGACGGACCTGGCCGGGATCGAGCCGGCGGTGCGGCACCTGGTGGCGGACCTCGGCCGCATCGACATCCTGGTCAACAACGCGGGCCTCGGCGCCAACCACGACGCCCTTGACGTCACCGAGTCCGACTGGGACGCGATGATGGACGTCAACCTCAAGGGCCTGTTCTTCGTCACCCAAGCGGTGGCCCGCACGATGGTCCCGCGAGGCTACGGGCGGATCGTCAACCTCAGCTCCCAGGCGGGCCTGGTCGGCATCCGCCGGCACGCCGTCTACTCGGCAAGCAAGGGCGGGGTGAACATGCTTACCCGGGTGCTCGCCCTGGAATGGGCCCCGCACGGGGTGACCGTCAACGCCGTCGCGCCGACGTTCATCCGCACACCGGGGACCGCCGAGCGCCTGGACGACCCCGAGTTCGCCGCCGACGTGCTCGCCCGGATCCCGGTCGGCCACTTCGGCACGACGGCGGACGTGGCGGCGGCCGTGATCTACCTCGCCTCTCCCGCCGCCGGGCTGGTCACCGGCACCGTGCTGCCGGTCGACGGCGGCTGGACCGCCCAGTAGCCGGCTCGGCCGCCCGGACGCATCTGGGCGATCGATGCCGCCGTGGCGACCACCCGCCTCCCGACGCGTACGACGGGAGGCGGGTCCGCGAGGTCAGGAAGCGAGCAGTCGGTCGAGCGTCGCTGCTGCGCCGACGGAGTGAAGGTCCGCCAGCGTCCGCAGGTACGGCTCGACGAAGTCCCGTCGCTCGGCCAGGTCTCCGAACAGCACGGCGTTCTCGATGAAGATCGTCGGCTCGTCGTGCTGGCGCTGCGCGAGCGGGACGAGGGAGGACGCGAGCCGATCGACGACCGCAATGGGCTCGCCCGACTCGTCCACCGCTTCCGCATACCGCGCCCAGCTCGCCACGACCGCCGCAGCCAGTGGCACCGGGACGCCGGCCTCCAGGTCATGACGCACCACGGGCAGCAGCCACTTGGGGATGCGATCGCTCGACTCGGCGCACAGCCGGGCGAGCGTGTCACGGATCTCGGGGTTCGCGAAGCGCTCGATCAGCTTCGCCTTGTACGCCGCGAGATCGATCCCCGGCACCGGCTCCAGCGAGGGTGTCGCCTCGTCGTCCATGTAGCGTCGAAGGAGCTCGGCGATCCGGTCGTCGGCAAGCGCCTCGTGCGCATACCGATACCCGATGAGGTACCCGAAGTAGGTCAGCGCCTGGTGGCTGGCGTTGAGCAGGCGCAGCTTCATCAGCTCGTACGGCATCACCTCCGGAACGAGCTGGGCGCCGGCCAGCTCCCAACGGGGCCGTCCGAGCGGGAAGTGGTCCTCGATCACCCACTGGGTGAACGGCTCGCAGACCACCGGCCAGCGGTCGGACAGCCCGTACCTCGCGCGGATCTCGTCGCGATCCTCGTCCGTCGTGACCGGCGTGATCCGGTCGACCATCGAGTTCGGGAACGCCACCTCCTGGCCGATCCACTCGGCCAGCTCCGGGTCGAACACCCGCGTGAAGGCGACGATGGCGCGCTTGGCGACGTCGCCGTTGGACTGGATGTTGTCGCACGACTGGACGGTGAACGGCGGCGTGCCCGTCTCGCGCCGACGTCGCAGCCCGGCGACGATCAGCCCGAAGGCACTGCGCGGCTGCCGGTTGCCGTCGAGATCCGCCTGGACATCGGGCGACGCCGGATCGAACTCACCGGTCGAGGGGTCGAGGCTGTACCCCCCCTCCGTGATCGTCAGCGAGACGATGCGTACGGCCGGATCGGCCAGCCGCGCGACGACCAGCTCGGGGTCGTCCGGAGCGAAGAGGTAGTCCACGATCGACCCGATCACCCGCGCCTCCCTGGTCCCGTCCGGGTTCTTGACCATGACGGTGTACAGGTGGTCCTGGGCGCGCAGGGCGTCGGCCATCGCGCGGTCCTGCGGCAGCACGCCGACGCCGCAGATGGCCCAGTCGTGCGCGACTCCCTGTGCCATCAGGTCGTCGAGGTAGACCGCCTGGTGGGCGCGGTGGAAGCTGCCCACCCCGATGTGCACGATTCCCGTCGTCAGGCCGGATCGGTCGTACCTGGGCACGCGGACGTCACGCAGCTCGCCCAGGTTGGACGCGGCGAGGTCGATCGGGTACCGGCCGGTCATCTCGTGCTCCTGCTCGGTCAGCGGATAGCGATGGGGTTCACCGGTGCACCGCTCGCACCGACGACCTTTAGTGGGGCCGCCGTGTGGAGGAAGGTCCATCGGTTGTCTGCGGCGCACGCGGCGGCGAGGTCATCGAGCCAGGAGATCTCAGTGAACACGACGCCGAGGTTGCGCATCGGGCCGCAGTGTAGGGGAAGCCCGAGATCCGTGCCGGGGAGGTCCCGTCCTCGATCGCGCAGCTGACGGTCCTCCGGTCGACGCCAAGGGGGCCCGCGACCTGGGGGTCGGCGCAACGCGGTCAGAGGTCCGCGGGTCCTGCCAACCGCGGATCGGCCGTTCGCCGCCCGGCGCACAAGAGGCCGCAACCGGCGTTTCCGCTGGTCACGGCCTTCATGCTCGCTGTCTCAACGAGTGTCCGGAGGGGGACTTGAACCCCCACGCCCGTTAAGGGCACTAGCACCTCAAGCTAGCGCGTCTACCATTTCGCCACCCGGACAGGGTGTGCGCCGACAGCCCCGAGGGGCCCTCGATGCGGCAGCCAAGATAGCACGGAGCGCCGGTCGCCCATGGGGTCGTGACCTGCGGCACACTGGCGTGCGGCGGTACGTGCGCACCGCCCGGCAGGGAGGCGGACATGGCTGATCGTGAGGAACCGGCACCGGTCGAACCGGAACGGTCCAAGGCGTCCCTCCGGCACCTCGCCGGGGCCAACCCGGCGGCCAAGAAGGTCGCCGGCGCCCGCCGCAACCCCTCCGTCGTCGGCTACGACGAGACGACCCCGCGCTGGCTGCGGTCGGCCGCCGGATGGTCGTGGCGCCTGATCGTCGTCGTGCTCGCGATCTCGCTGGTCTTCTTCGCGACCTCACGGGTGCTGCTGCTGTTCATGGCCGTCTTCGTTGCGCTGGTGTTCACCGCGGTGCTCCGACCGGTGGTCAATGTCATGTCGCGCGTGATGCCCCGAGGGCTGGCAACACCCCTGGCGATGATCCTGTCGTTCGCCGTGTTTGCCGGGCTGCTCACCTACGTCGGGTTCTCGGTCGCCGGCCAGTGGAAGGCCCTCGGCGACCAGTTCAACACCGGCATCGGCACCATCCTGGACACCCTCGCGAAGTCGCCACTGCATCTCACCGTCACGGCCCTGGACGTCCAGAACTGGTTGGCGTCCGGCCAGCAATGGGTCTCGCACAACACCGGCGTCATCGCGTCCCAGGCGTGGGCCAGTGTCGGCTCGGTGGGCGAGGTGTTCGCCACGTTCGCCCTGGCGACCTTCTTCACGGTGTTCTTCCTGCTGCGTGGCACCGAGATGTGGGAGTGGTTCCTCAACCAGCTGCCGACCCGGTCGCGGGAGTCCTGGTTCCTGGGCGGCGGGGCCGCCTGGTACACGTTCTCCGGGTACACCCGGGGCACGTTCATCGTCGCGGCGTCCGACGCTCTGCTCGCCATGATCATCCTGCTGATCCTCGGGGTGCCGCTGGCCGCCCCGCTCGCGGTGCTGGTATTCATCGGCGCGTTCATCCCACTGGTCGGTGCGCCGCTGGCGATGGTCATCGCGATGGTCGTTGCGCTGGCCGCCAACGGGTTCGTCAACGCCGTCCTGGTGGGCGCCGGTATCGCGCTGATCGGCCAGTTCGAGGGACACGTCCTGCAACCGATCGTGATGGGCCGGCAGGTCTCGCTGCACCCGGTGGTGATCGCGGTGGGCGTGACGGCCGGCACGCTGGTGGCCGGCATCCTTGGCGCCGTCATCGCGGTGCCCCTGATCGGGGTGGCCTGGTCGGTGTTCTCGCTGCTGCGGCGCAAGGACCCCCCGACGGACTTCGCCCAGCTCGACGAGGAGCTGGAGACGGGCGAGGAGCTCATGTCCGAGGGCGACGGCGAGCCCGCCTGACCTCTCACCGGTAGTCCCGCGACGACGTCGGGATCTGCAGCGACAGCGACGCGAGGTGCTCGGCCAGCAGGTTCGTCGCGTTGTCCGCACGCTCCAGCCGTCCCCGGACGACCATCGCCGCCGACGTGCGCGCCACCGTCCGGAACCGTTTCCACAGCCCCGCGGTGCAGATCACGTTGATCAGGCCGGTCTCGTCCTCCAGGGACAGGAACGTCACGCCGCCCGCGGTGCCCGGCCGCTGCCGGTGGGTGACCACCCCCGCCACCGCGACCCGCCGACCCGCCTCGTGGTGCATCGCCTGGTCGACGGTGATCACCCCGGCCCGGACCAGGCCGTCGCGCACGTACTGGGTCGGGTAGGAGTCCACCGACACCCCGGTCGCCCACACATCGGCCATCGCCGCCTCCACAGTGGTCATCCCGGGCAGGGTGGGCGCCTCGACCCCGACGGCGACGCCCGGCAGGGTGTCCGGGCCCTCCTGGGCCAGGGCACCCGCCGCCCACAGGCCTGCGCGCCGGTCCACCCCGAAGCAGCCCAGCGCACCCGCGGTGGCCAGGGCCTCGATCTGGGGGGTGGTCAGGCGGACGCGCCGGACCAGGTCCCGCAGATCGGCGAACGGCCCGTCGGCGGTGCGCTCGGCGACCAGCGCTGTGGCGACGTCCTGCCCCACCCCGCGCACCGAGGCCAGGCCCATCCGGACCACCAGCGTGGGATCGGCGTGGACCAGCCGCGCCACGTCCGTGCCGCCCCCGGGACCCGGCCCGACGCCGTCGGGCACCCGCGTACCGGACCCCGCGCCGTCGGGCACCCGCTCCAGCCCGGCCTTGGCTCCCGACGCCGCAACGTCCGGCCGCAGCACCGTCACGCCGTGCCGCCGACCGTCGGCGACAAGGGACTGCGGTGAGTAGAAGCCCATCGGCTGCGCGGCCAGCAGCCCGGCGTAGAAGGCCGCCGGGTGGTGCACCTTGAGCCAGGCGCTGGCGTACACCAGGTAGGCGAAGGAGAACGCGTGCGACTCGGGGAAGCCGAAGTCCGCGAAGGCCTTGAGCTTGTCGTAGATCTGCTCGGCGACGGGTGGGGTGACCCCGCGCTCGGCCATCCCGGACATCAGGCGTGCGCGCAGCGCCTCCATCTTCGCCATCGACCGTTTGGACCCCATGGCCCGACGCAGCTGGTCGGCCTCGGCACCGGTGAACCCGGCGACGTCGATGGCCATCTGCATCAGCTGCTCCTGGAACAGCGGCACGCCCTTGGTCTTGGCAAGGGACTTCTCCAGCAGCGGGTGCAGGTAGGTGACCGGCTCCCGGCCACGCACCCGGTTGATGTACGGGTGCACCGAGCCGCCCTGGATGGGGCCCGGCCGGATCAGCGCGACCTCGATCACGATGTCGTAGAAGCAGCGGGGCTGCAGCCGCGGCAGGGTCGCCATCTGCGCGCGCGACTCCACCTGGAACACCCCTACGGTGTCCGCGGCGCACAGCAGGTCGTACACGCCCGGATCCTCCTGCGGCAGGGAGTGCAGCCCGAGCTGCACGCCCTCGTGCTCGCCCACCAGCTCGAACGCGACCTGCAGGGCCGTGAGCATCCCCAGCCCCAGCAGGTCGAACTTGACCAAGCCGGCGTCGGCGCAGTCCTCCTTGTCCCACTGCAGCACGGTGCGGCCGGGCATCCGGGCCCACTCCACCGGGCACACCTCGATCACCGGCCGGTCGCACATCACCATGCCGCCGGAGTGGATGCCCAGGTGGCGGGGCAGCCGCAGGAACCGGTCGGCCAGGTCGAGGACGGCGTCCGGGATCTCGCCGAGGTCCGACGCCGCAGGTGGCAGCTGGGCGGGCACGACGTCGCGGCCGTCCTCGCTGAGCAGCAGCGGCCCGACCGGACCGGCACGCTGCACCGTCCACCACGGGCTGGGCCTCTCCGGCCCGCGCAGCGAGCCCCAGCGCTCGATGCTCTTGCTCCACGCGTCCTGCTGCCCGACGTCGTAGCCCAGCGCCCGGGCGGCGTCACGCACCGCGGACCTTGGCCGGTAGGAGATGACGTTGGCCACCTGGGCCGCGTGCCGCCGGCCGAACCGGGAGTAGACGTACTGGATGACCTCCTCGCGGCGGCCGGCCTCGATGTCGACGTCGATGTCCGGCGGCCCGTCCCGCTCCGGGGCGAGGAAACGCTCGAACAGCAGGCCGTGCCGCACGGCGTCGACCGCCGTGACCCCCAGGGCGTAGCAGACCGCGGAGTTGGCCGCGGAGCCGCGCCCCTGGCACAGGATCCCGTGCTCGCGACAGAAGTCGACCAGGTCGTGCACGATCAGGAAGTACCCCGGGAAGCCGAGGGACTCGATGACGTCCAGCTCGTGGGTGATCTGGGCGTAGGCGCCCGGGACGCGTTCGGCGTCGGGGGTGCCGTAGCGGTCGGCGGCTCCCCGCCGCACCAGCTCCCGGAGCCAGCTGGCCTCGTCGTGCCCGGACGGCACCGGGTACGGCGGCAGGCTCGGCGCCACGAGCAACAGGTCGAACGCGCACTCGGCAGCCAGCACCGCCGCCGCGTCGACCGCCTGCGGATGACGACGGTGCCGGGCCACCATCTCCGCCGCCGAGCGCAGGTGGTTGCCGGCGCCGCCCGGCAGCCAGCCGTCGATGTCGTCCAGGCTGGACCGGGCGCGCACCGCCGCAAGGGCGGCGGCCAGGTCGGCGTCGGCCGGCGTCGCGTAGTGCACGTTGCCGGTGGCGACCAGCGGCAGGTGCGTGGCTGCGGCCAGCTCGGCGAGGGCGTCGTTGCGGTCGCCGTCCCAGGGGTCGCCGGTGTCGGTGATCTCCACCGCGACGTTGCCGGCGCCGAACAGGGCGGCCAGCCGGTCGAGCTCGGTGCGGGCGGCAGCGAGGTCCAGCGGAGCCGCGGGGTCCCGGCGCACCCGACGCTCCAGCGCGTGCCGGACGGCGCCCTTGCGGCACCCGGTCAGGATCAGCCACTGCCCGTCGGCGGCTGCGGCCAGCTCGTCCAGGCGGTACCGCGCGGCGCCCTTGGTGCCGGTGGCCAGGTGCGCCTCGGCGATGGTCCGCGACAGCGTCCGGTACCCGTCGGGGCCGCGCGCGAGCACCAGCAGGTGGGTCGCGCGCGGGTCCGGTGGGCCGGTCGGCGGGTCCAGCACCCCGTCCGGGTCCGGCAGGTGCAGCTCGGCCCCGAAGATCGTCGGCAGCCCGACCTCGCGCGCGGCCTGGGCGAAGCGCACGACGCCGTACAGCCCGTCGTGGTCGGTCATGGCCAGCGCCGACAGGCCGAGGCGGGCGGCCTCGTACGCCAGCTCCTCGGGTTGGCTGGCACCGTCCAGGAAGCTGAACGCCGAGTGCGCGTGCAGCTCGGCGTAAGTGGGCTCGGCGTACTCAGTCATACAGCGCCTCCAGCCGCCAGACGCCGTCCCGAAGCGCCAGCAGCACCGCCTGACCGCCGGCCAGCACCGCCTGCAGGTACACCTGGCGGCTCCCGCCGTCGGTCCACCATCGCTGCACCACCGGCCACGGACCGGCCCAACCGGTCACCGCCGCCTCACGCTCCCGGCCGTCCTGCGGCGGCCACCACAGGACCGCCGGCTCCCCACTGACCTGGAGCCGGGCGTCCACCTCCACCTTGCGTCCGTCGACGTCGCACACCTGCACCAGCTGTGGCTCGGCGAGCACGGTGGCCGGGGCGGGGGGTGGCAGATGCCCTGGCCACGGCCGTCCGGCCGGCCGGACGGCGGGCGCGTCCTCCCCCCACGGCGTCAGGTGCACCTGGTCACGCACCTCCCGGCCGCCCTGCACCGCGGCGCTGAGCACGGCCTCGACCCCGATCAGGCCCTGGATGCGGTGCACGGCCCGATGGGCGCGCAGGTCCGCCCCGCCGGCCTCACCCCACAGCCGTCCCTGCTCGGCGCCCGCGGCGACGACCTCCTCGGCGCGCAGTCCCAGGCGCACCAGCGGCGCGGGCTCCGGGTCGCCCCCGCCGGGGCCGGCGGAGCGCACCGCGTGCCCGGTCAGCCATCCCTCGAGCTGCCAGCGCACCCGGTCGGTCATCCGCGCCACCGACAGCCCGCCGAGGGCGGCGTCGGTGCGCCATGCCCTGACCAGCTCGTGCCCGTCGTCGGTGCGGGCGGTGATCTGCAGCCGTCCGCACGCCGCACCTGCGGCGACCATCCGGGCGTGCAGGGCCTCGGCCAACCGTCGAGCGGCGAACGCGGTGGCCTCCAGACGCTCCACCGGCGGGTCAAGGTCCTGCTCGACGGCGATGTCCGGCTCGAGCCGGCGCAGCGCCGTCGGCCGGTCGTCGGTACCCGCCGCCACCTGGTGCGCCCAGCCGCCCAGCCGACCGAACCGGGCCAGCACGTCGGACCGGGGCAGCCGCGCCAGGTCACCGAGCGTGCGCAGCCCCAGCCGGCCCAGCAGGTCGACCAGCCCGACCACGTCGCCCACGTCCTGGGTGGCCACGTGCACCAGCTCACCGATGCCCAGCGGCGCGAGGAACGCCGCCGTTGCCCCGTGCGGCACGATGCGGGCTGCCCGGGCGGCCAGCACCGCGGCACCGGACCCGTCGGCGATCCCGACCTGGGCCTCGTAGCCGGCAAGCATCGCGACCTGACCGACCAGCTCGGCGGCCAAGGCCTGCTCCGAGCCGTGATAGCGCCCTGCGCCCCGGGACGGGATCAGGAGCAGGCCGGGCCGGGCGATCTCGATACCGGACACCACGGTCTCGGCCGCTGCGGCCACCGGTTCGAAGCCGCGCGCGTCCCGGCCGGGGTCCGCGGTGAGCAGCACCAGCTCGGGGCAGCACTCCTGGGCGTGCCGCCGGCGCATCCCCCGCCGCACCCCCGCCGCCCTGGCAACGGCTGAGACGGCGACCACCCGGCGACCGTCGTGCACCGCGGCGGGGGTGTGTGCGGGGACGTCCTCGGCGGTCATGGCTGCCAGCACTGGCCAGTCCGGCACCCACAGGGCTGCCACCCTTGGTGTGCCACCGGGGTCGGGGGGGCCGTCGGACGTGCTCATCCCGCTCGCCGGCCTTCCGACCGCAGCAGACGGACCTGGGCAGCCGGGGCACCGACTCGGTGCGCTGCCGGTCCGGCGGACAGGGTCACCTCTGTCCGCCACCCCTGAGCGGCCGACCCGCGTCCGCCACCCCGCACGGTCAGCCGCCTGTCGCGCAGGCGTCCGTTGCCGCGCCCGAGACCGTCCCAGTGCGAGGCCTCGACGGTCAGCACCACGTGCGCCCCCGGCCAGAAGGTGGTCGACAGCAGCACCGCGCCACGTTCCCGGGCCCGTGCGGACAACCGACGCCGGTCCGCGTCGGTCAGGGCGGCCTCCCCGACGACGACGACGTCCACCCCGTCCAGCAGCGCAGCGACCACCGTCGGCCCGTCCGGGCCCGGCGCCGGGACGAGCACCACCCGGTCCAGGTCCAGCCCGAGCTGATGGGCGGCGAGCACACCGACCCGCGGCAGCCCGACCAACCCGATCCAGCTACCGGACCGGGAGGCCTCGGCGAGCAGGGCGAGGACGAGCGCCGTCGAGCCGCCGACCACCACCGTGCTGCCCCGGTCCAGCGCTCCGGAGGGCAGCAGCCCGGCCAGGGTCCGGGCGACGGGCAGCACCCTGGCTGCCGAGGCCGGGTCCAGCGCCGTCGGCGTCGTCGGCCGCCGCACCCAGCGCGTGGTGCTGGTGCGCTCCTCGGCGCGGGCCAGCACGGCGCGAGCCTGTGCGACCCGAGCCTGCGCGACCGCAACGCTGCTCACCGCTCACACCCCTTGCTCTTCGAACACCTGTGATCTTCGAACATCTGTTCGAGTATCTCAGTAGACGCCGACATCCGCGGCCCTGTCAATCCGCCATCGGAGCCCCGCCCAGGTGCCCACCCCGTCGCGGGAGCAAGATGGTGCAGGCAGACACATCCCGCCCCTGAAGGAGCACCCGTGGACCTTTCCCGACCCGTCGCCCCGGACCCCTACGCCCAGCTCCCGCCTGCCCCGTCGTTCACCGTCACCAGCGAGGACGTCACCGACGGCCAGACGATGGCAGCCCCGTTCACCGCGGCCGGCGGGG
>Ga0209538_1001821_pt1 | contig 11063 bp, 11 predicted proteins | sample BarGraNGADG00211_2_FD_184492 | JGI IMG/M metagenome (GOLD analysis project Ga0209538, IMG submission 184492) | Arctic peat soil microbial communities from Barrow, Alaska - Barrow Graham LP Ref core NGADG0004-211 (SPAdes) (version 2) | ecosystem: Environmental > Terrestrial > Soil > Wetlands >... | reverse complement strand
AACGACTTGACAACTCGGTAGTCGACGTCGGCGCCAAGTAGACCCAACTTGACCTCGGCAAGCGCTGCATCGATGTCTCCCTGCGACAGCAGACCCTTGCGGCGCAGCCCATCGAAGACCCCACCAAACGCTTTCTTTACGGATTCGAACACTCGATATGCCTACAGCTCGTGGCTGTTGCGGTTGATCAGCTTCTCGAACAGGAGCTTCAGCTCCTCAAGGGTCTGTTCACCTTCCGTGTTGTGTGACTGTTCGCAGCACTGGTCAAGTTTGGACATGATCTTCCGAAACATTACAACGTTCTTCTTATAGTTGGCGATAAGCTGCAATTTGCTCTCGCAGCGCCTCATGCGTCCAAGTGAACGACGGATGTGGTCATGGACGGCCTGCCGTGAAATCCGCAATTTGCGGGCGACCTCGGCGCCGGAGTAGTTCGGCTGGATGTATAGGTCCAGAACTCCGAGCTCCTTCTTGGTGAGCAGTCCCGAGTAAAACTCAAGCAACTCACCGATCTCTTCCTTGCGCTTGATCTTCTTCTCGTGACCAGGAGTGATGTACACCTTTTCCTTCGCCTTGCTCTGCATAGTCCAACTCCTTATCGGTATGTGATGGAATAGTTACGTTTTCGTTGCTATTGATGCTTACTCCGACAGCAATATCATGTTCACAATATCGTCTTTGTCAAATGGTTTTATGCTCATAAGTGTTTCACCATTGCAGACCAGCTTTATCGGGATGCGTAGTTCACGCGCAATGCTCACGATACTGCCGCCTTTCGCGCCGGAGTCAATCTTGGTAAGGATGATACCCGAGATCGGGATCGCCTCACTGAAGGCACGGGCTTGCATGAGTGCATTCTCCCCGGTCGTCGCGTCAATGACCAGCAACGTCTCTGACAACGGCAGCCCAAACTTCGTCTCAATGACCCGCACAACTTTCTGCAGTTCGGACGTAAGGTTCTTTTTGTTTTCGAGGCGACCCGCCGTGTCGATCACGACGACGTCCACCTTGTCTGCTACGGCTTTCTGCAGTCCATTGAACACGACACTGGATGGATCCTGGCCCTCCACCGAGCGCATCATTGGGACGCCGACGCGATCAGCGAGGATAGCAAGCTGATCAACCGCCCCAGCGCGAAAGGTATCGGCAGCGATCAGCAGGACCGTGCGGTGCTGCTGCTTGAGCATGTTTGCCAGCTTGGCGATTGAAGAGGTTTTGCCTGCACCGTTGACCCCTGTAACGAGGACGACGGCAGGTGAACCCGTTGTGTGCAGCGTGCTGTCCAGGTCAAACACGGCGCTCAACTTGCCACGGATGCGCTCGATAACCTGTTCTGCCGTGGGACGACCTAGTAGTCCACTCCTTCGCACTTCCTGCAGGATAGCCATCGTCGTGTCGACATCGATACCGGCGTCGATAAGAAGCTCCTCCAGAGCGCCGAAATCTCCCGCCTCGCGGCGAGCGCCCCCGACCTGCTGCCGTATAGTCTGTGCGGCGGCTGACACTACCGGCTCCTGTGGTTCGGCTCCGATCTCATGTGCCTCGACCGGAGATTCCTCTTCCACCGGCGTGTCCCCACCAAAGAGTTGCTTGAGACGCGACAGGAAGCTCACTGACCGGACTCTCCTCGATGCGGGTGCTCGGAAACGAAAGCCTCAAGGGCCGCACGAGCGGCGTCCTCCTCGGCCTTCTTTTTGGATGACCCACGGCCCTCACCATACAGCACACTGCCGATATGCACCAGCGACGTGAATACGTCCGATCCGTCCTCGCCCCGCGCAACCTCCGTATCATACGATGGCAGCAATCGTATGGTCCGCTGCGTCTCTTCCTGCAGGGCAGTCTTGTGGTCCAGGACCGCGCCATTGTGCAGGTCGGCTATTGCCTTGTGGAATACTATGGTCACAAACTTCTCGGCCGCGTGCATGCCACTATCGAAGTATATGGCAGCCACGAGAGCCTCGAAGCCGTCCGCAAGAATGGCGGGCTTGCGTTCGTCGCGCAGCTTGTCCTCGCCCTTGCCCAGCAACAGATACCTGTCAAGCCCAAGATCCAGCGCACGCCCATAGATGCCCTGCTCTTTGACCAGTGCGGCGCGCATCTTGGACAGATCGCCCTCCCGGGCGTCCGGAAACTCCAGAAACAACAGTTTGGCAACGATGAAGTTCACGACACCGTCGCCTACAAATTCGAGCTTCTCGTTCGACGTATAGCTGTGGTGCTCGCTGGCGAATGAGCTATGCGTGAGAGCGACGACCAGATAGCGGAGATTCTTGAATGGCACCGGGAGCGTCTTGTTGAATTCCTCGGTTCGCTCCATCACGAGAGCGCCGGTGAAGTCCTCCTTCGGAACGACGATCCGGTGAATAGCAGTCCTGCGACTCCGATTCAAGCTGTCTGTCATTTCCAAAGCGCCTCCAGCTTCGTCACAAGGCCTTCGTCGCTGACATTTTTGGCGACACGAATGGCGTGATAGATAGCCACGGCGTCGGATCTGCCATGACAAACGATGCTGATACCCTTGACTCCCAGCAATGGGACGCCGCCGTACTGGCTATAGTCGAGTTTCTCCTTGACGAGCCGCAGATTGCTGTGAGCCAGCACCCCGCCTACCTTGCCCTTGATAGAGCTGCCAAGCGCCGTCTTCATCATGTCAAACAGCGTCTCTGCCGTACTCTCCATGGTTTTTATGAAAATGTTGCCGGTAAACCCATCGCTGACCACGACATCCGCAGCATGTCGAAAAGCCTCTTTAGGTTCAACGTTACCTATGAACCCAGGGCTTCTGGCTGCCAGAAGCTTGTGCGCCTCGATCACCTGACGGGACCCCTTCTCGGCTTCCTCGCCGATGTTGAGGAGGCCAACCGTCGGTGTCTCCTTGCCCGTAACGAGGCGATAGTAGACCTGACCCATGCGCGCAAACTGCAGAATATTCTCTGGAACACAGTCAGCCAGTGCTCCAATGTCGATGAAGTAGAACGGTCCATCAGAGACCGATGGAACGGCCGTGATAAGGCCGGGACGAAGGACGCCACGAATGCGACCGAGGACAAAGAGGGAAATTGCCATCTGCGCGCCGGTATTGCCGGCGGAGACGATTGCCTGGCATTTGTTCTCTGCGACCAGCTGGATGGCTCGGTACAACGACGAATCCTTGCACGTCCTCAGTACTTCGGATGGGTGGTCGTGAAACGTAATGACCTGGGTCGTCGGGACCACTTCGTACGAAAAGGGCTGACCCTCACGGTACTGGGACAATTCAAGATTGATGGCGACTTGGTTGCCCACGAAGACGACCGTGACACCAAACTCGCGGGCAGCCTCTACAGCCCCCTTGATAATCTCATGGGGGGCATAATCGCCCCCCATGGCATCGATTGCAACTTTCATACGTTAGGCAGCAGGCTTTCCCTTCTTCTCTTCCTGTTTGACCACGAGCTTGCCATCGTAATACCCACAATATGGGCAGATGTGATGTGAACGGATAGGCTTGTTGCAATGCCCACAAGGGACAAGAGGGCTATGATTGTTCCTGAAACGCATCTTGACTTTGCTGTATCTATTGCCCTTCCTGCTGGGGGTTATCTTCTTCTTTGGATTTGCCATTCAACTTCCTCCTGATCGAGAGTCACTGAACTACAATATTAACGATTTTTCCCTTGATTGCAACGACACGCTTGACAATGTGTCCAGCCGTATACTTGACAACGTAATCCTGAGCGAGCGCCAGGCTTCCCAGTTCCTCGTCGGTCGAGTCGGAAAGAATTCGCATCGAGCCGCGCACCTTGCCATTGACTTGCACTGCAACCTCTACTTCGTTCTCAACGAGCTTGCTCTCGTCCCAGCCGGGCCAGGGCTGTGCGTGAATGCTCCCTTCGCAGCCATACTCCTGCCATAGCTCCTCTGTCAGGTGGGGGGCAAAAGGGGCCAGGACAACAAGCAACTGCCGCATCGCGGTTTGCCACTCAGCTGTCGACAGCACAGTCTCGTCGTTCCGCACGGTCTCGGACAGGAAGTTCAAGTATTCCATGAATGCGGCCACCGCCGTGTTGAATTTGAACTTCTCGATGTCCTCGGTGATCTTCCTGGTCAGCTTGTTGATCTGCAGCTCGAGCTTCGGGACCGAGACGTCCGTCAGGTCCCCCCGTGATGCCTCGATGGTCCGCTGGGCCAGCTCCCACAGGCGTTTTGCAAAGCGGTGCGCGCCCGAGATACCTTCCTTGGACCACGCGACCTCCTGCTCAAACGGCGCCATGAACAATTCATACAAGCGCAGGGTGTCGGCACCGTACTGCTCGACAACCTCGTCCGGAGTAATGACGTTATGCTTGCTCTTGCTCATCTTCTGCCCGTCGTAAGACAGCAGCATCCCCTGGTTCATGAGGCGAGCGAAGGGCTCTGTGAAACCAACGAGACCTTCGTCGTACATGACCTTGGTCCAGAACCGGGCATACAGCAGATGCATAACTGCATGTTCCGCACCACCAACGTACAAGTCGACAGGAAGCCAGTAGTCCACGGTCGCCCTGTCGAAGGGCGCCTTGTCGTTGTGAGGGCTGGTGTACCGCAGCTCATACCACGAGGAACAGGCGAAACCGTCCATTGTATCCGTCTCGCGCCTGGCTGGTCCCCCGCATACAGGGCATGTTGTTTCGACCCATTCCTTGATACCGGCCAGAGGCGACTCGCCCGTCCCGCTTGGTTCATATCCCTGGACATCCGGCAACACGACTGGCAGCTGGCTCTCAGGAACGGCGACCGCCCCACATGTTGGACAGTGTACCATCGGGATCGGAGCTCCCCAATAGCGCTGACGGCTGATGAGCCAGTCACGCATGTGGTAGTTGGTCTGCGTCTTTGCAAACCCCGTTGCTTCACCCTCCGCCACCATCGCTGCAAAAGCAGCCTCCGTCGTCAGACCGTCAAAGCGGCCAGAATGAACCAGCGTGCCGTGCTCGGAATATGCATCGTTCCAGGCCGTTGCTTCATACGCGACACCTGGCCATCCGATAACCTGACGGATCTGGATGCCATATCTAGTGGCAAACCCAAAATCGCGGCCGTCATGAGCAGGTACACCCATGATGGCACCTGTACCATAGCCCATGAAAACATAGTCGGCAATCCAGACCGGGACCTTCTCACCGGAGAACAGGTTGACCGCGTAGGCTCCCGTGAAGACACCCGTCTTTTCCCTGTCCGTCGACATGCGGTCGATCTCCGTCTTGGTCTTGCTGGCGGCGATATAGGCATCGACCTCGGCATGCTGCTCGCTCGCAACGATCTCATGGATCAGAGGATGTTCAGGAGCCAGCACAAGGAACGTGGCCCCCATGATAGTGTCCAGACGGGTCGTGAAGACCGTCACCGGATGCTTCGAACCGTCGCCGGCCGACACGATGTCGAAGACGATCTCGGCACCAACCGACTTGCCGATCCAGTTGCGCTGCATGATCTTGATGCGCTCTGGCCAGTCCACAGTATCAAGGTCGTCGGCCAGACGATCGGCGTAGTCGGTGATCCTGAAGAACCACTGTTTCAGCTTCTTCTTCTCCACAGGAGTCCCACAGCGCCAGCACTTGCCATCCTTTGCCTGCTCGTTGGCCAGGACACTCTTACAGCTGGGGCACCACCACTGCTCCGACTCCTTCTCATAGGCAAGGCCCCGTTTGTACAGAAGCAGGAAGAACCACTGGGTCCATCGGTAGTATTCGGGATCGGAGGAATTGATCTCCCGTTCCCAGTCATATGAGGTCCCGATGAGTTTGAGCTGCCGCTTGAAGTTGGTCGTGTTCTTAATGGTAATCTCGCGCGGATTCTTTTTCAGCCTGATAGCCTCGTTCTCAGCGGGGAGCCCAAATGCGTCCCAGCCCATGGGGTGCAGGACATTGAAGCCCTTCATCCGGTAGAAGCGGCTGATGACGTCGGTGGGAATATAGTTGCGGCAATGGCCGACGTGCAGGCCGTCCCCCGAAGGGTACGGGAAGTAGTCAAGGCAGAAAAGCTTCGGTTTGACGGAGTTCTCTTCCGTCCGATAGGCCTTCTCGGCCTCCCAGATGTCCTGCCACTTCGGTTCGATGCTATGAAAATCGTATTCTCTCATTGGTCGCTCCAATTGTGAATGCCTCAAGTGCCTGACCCCAAGGATGTTCACATTTCATGGGTCAGGGCTGCAGTCTCTCCATGTCGCGCGGGAACAAGGCCGCTTCACGCAGGTTCGTGAGCCCGGTCAACTGCATGATGAAGCGCTCTAGTCCAATCGCAAAGCCACCGTGCGGCGGCATGCCAAAGCGGAATGTCTCCAGGTAGCCCGCTACGGCTTCCTGTGTCATGCCACGAGATTCCAGAGCCCTGGCATAGTCTTCGAACTTGTTGAGGCGCTGCCCACCAGTGACCAGCTCAGTTCCCCGGAACAGAAGGTCAAAAGAGTTGGAGTACTTGGGGTCGTCCGGGTTCGGCGCCGTATAGAAGGGACGCTTCACCATCGGGTACCCGGTCACGAACAGGAAATCGGACTGGAAGGTCTCCTTTGCCCACTCGCCCAGCCACTTTTCATGCTGAGGGGCAAGATCCGGCTCGCCACGGCAATCCTCGCCGTGATGCTCGAAGATCCACTGCTGTGCGTCCGGGAAGTAGACGTGTGGAAAAGTCTCGGGCGCCAGCGGCATCTCGACCTTGAGAAGCTCCAGCTCTTTGGTGCAGTGCGCCGTGAGATAGGAGAGGATCCCCCTGATGACGTCGGTCAGTAGGGCCATGACAGTCGTATGGTCCTTGATGAACCCCATCTCAGCGTCCATGCTGACGTACTCGTTGAGGTGTCGGATGGTCTGATGAGGCTCGGCCCTGAAGACAGGAGCCACCTCGTAGACGCGTTCGAAGACACCGACCATCATCTGCTTGTAGAACTGGGGGCTCTGCGCCAGATAGGCCTGCTTTCCAAAGTATTCGATCGCGAAAACGTTGGCACCGGACTCAGAAGCCGTGCCTATGATCTTGGGCGTCGCCACCTCGGTGAAACCCTTGCCGTCAAGGACTTCCCGGAATCCGTGGGAGGCTGCGGCACTCAGTTTGAAGACGGCCTGTTTGGAAGGTGCCCTGAGACCGACCATGGCATTATCGAGGAACGTATCCAGATGGGCATTGATGACCGGCTTGTTGATCGGAAACGGCAACGCTTCGGTGACAGAAGACAACACCGTGAAGGAAGGGTCGTGCACTTCGTATCCGCCGGCAGCCTGTGGCTCTGCAACCACCGTGCCCTCGACCTGGATGACACTCTCGACAAGCAGTCCATCGATGGAGGCCACTGCCTCGGGAGCCTCCACGACGATCTGACAGATGCCAGAGCGATCGCGCAGGTGAACAAATACCATCCCACTTCCCAGCCTGCGAATGCGGTGCATCCACCCCGCCATCATGATGCGTTCACCTGTATGAGAGGACAGTTCGCTACTCAGCACACGTTCCATGTCAACCTCCACATATGACAATGGCCGCTCTCAGGGCAACCGCCCAGGACCGGCCCTCGACAACCTTCATAAGGTTACTTCCTGACTGTCTTTCTGTCAACAGGGAAGTGCCGATGAATCGACATGGGCAGGTCACAGTGCATCCAGATGTAACTAAATCTGATCATCGCGAACCAGAGCAAACGGACGCCCAGTGCCACGTTCCAGTCCGGAACACACGTCTCGTTCCCACCTGTTGAGAAACCTGCTGTCGATCTTGCGTCCCGTAAGCATGGTCGGCCTCCATCACCTTGCCACACACGTTATAGCTCTCAGACCGGAGATGCACAACCAGCGTTCTGCACAGACTGTGTTAGCCGTATGACAGTTGATTGGCTGTCGCTTCATGGTAAAATTAGGAGATTTGCAGACACATCTCCGAGCCGAGTGAGGCACAGATGGCATTGACTGATCAGACAATCAAACTCGCGGATAGACGTGCCCTGGGGTATGCGGAATTCGGCGACCCATCAGGGACGCCCGTGTTCTTTTTCCATGGGTTTCCAGCGTCACGCCTCGAGGGCATCGCCCTGGACGCTCCTGCACGGGCAGTCGGAGTTCGACTCATAGCGCCCGACAGGCCAGGGTTTGGTCTTTCGGACCCCAAACCTGGACGCTCATTTTCGGACTGGCCGGAGGACATCATTCAGCTTGCTTCACACCTCCGCATTTATGATTTCGCAGTCCTCGGCACCTCCGGAGGAAGCCCCTACGTCGTCGCGTGCGCAGACCGCATCAGTGAGAGACTGACCGCTGCGGGGATCGTCTCAGGCATTTCTCCACTTCGCAGCCAGGCAGTCCGCCTGACCATGAATCCTGATCAGCGCCGGATGTTCGTCTCGGTAGGGCGCTTCCCCTGGCTTGCTCGCCGCATATTCGCTCGAAGCATGCAGGAGGTACAGGCCGACTTCCCCTCACTGTTGAAGCGTATGGCAGCGGAACGACCTGAAGTGGACAGATCCATACTCGAGCGACCGGACGTCAAGGATATGCTCCGCACGAATCTGACCGAAGCGTTCAGACAGGGTGTGACCGGCGGCGCACAGGAACTGGCTCTCTACCATGGCTCCTGGCACCTCGCGCTGAAGAACGTCGCGTACCCGATTCAGATATGGCAGGGGCGCGAAGATGTCATCACTCCTCCATCCATGGCGGAGGAACTTGCATCTCTCCTTCCTCATACCCTGACACGGTGGTATCCCGACGAGGGTCACTCCTTGCTGTTCGCCCGTTCAGAGGAGATTCTGAGACAGCTCGTGTCCTGACGCGCGAGTCCACCATGCCGTTGCGACAGGCCCACATGATCGGGCGGGGCGGTCAGTGAGGGATAGGCTCCCCAACCGGTGCTCCGTCCGGGACTCTGTCCACAAAGGCAATCCGTTCCAGCAGAAGGCGAGGCGGCCGCTCACCTTCATCATGCAGCTGCTTGTCGGAGAGAATTGGGTTGGGGATCGTTGTGTGCTTCCCCACAATGACCAGGGTCAGCAGCATCATGTCCTCCGGTATTCCCAGCATCGGTTTCACCTCGGCTGGACGAAAACCGGCAATCGGGTGCGCAACCAAGCCAAGCTCAGTCGCCCGCAGAATAAGCAGAGCCGTCGCCATACCAGTATCGAACCAGTTGTACTCGCGCTCCTTGATGACGCAGTCGAGTTCGGGGCGGCTGAAAACAGCGATGATCATGGAAGCTCGTTCCGTCCATTGGTTGCCCTTCGTCATCGCTGTGCACACTTTCGCCAGCACTTCGGAATCGCGAACGAACACATATCGCCAGGGCTGGTTGTTGAAACATGACGCCGAGAGACTTGCAGCTCGGGCCAGGTCCCAGATCAGGTCGTCAGTGACCGCCACAGGATCCAGAGAACGGTATGCCCTGCGGGCTTCAATAGCATTTTTTACATCCATAGGTGCCTCCAAGTGATCACTCTGCGCAACGTGCCAGTACTTCGTCGATGTCGGGCAGGTCGTGGACGGGATAGACCTTCACCCAGGTGACCTTGCCCGATTCGTCAATGAGCACGTTGGCACGCTCGGAGTACCCCTCGACGTCGCGGAACAGCCCATACGTACGCGCCACGCCTCCGTGAGGCCAGAAGTCGGACAGCAGCATGGTTTCGGCGATGAGCAACTGTTTGGCCCATTGATTCTTCGACGGAACGGGATCGATGCTCATGCCGAGTGCGACCGTGTTCAGGCGGGAGAAGTCCGCGAGGTGAGCTTCGAGCGCCTTCATCTGCTCGGCACACACTTTCGTCCATGCAAGAGGATGCCAGGACAGCAGAACCTTCTTGCCCCGGTAGTCCGCCAGATGAATGGGCCGCTTCCGGTTGTCGTTCAGGGTGAAGTCGGGGGCCATATCACCGACGGCAATTCGTTTGATCTCTTCCATGCTATCCTCCTGTGTCCGTTGTGGGTCGCCTGCGCGGCCGACCGTGTGTCCAGTATGGCCAGATGCGTCACGTGTGTCAACGCAACAGGTTGGCGATCCTTCGAGTTCCATCGCAACGTTAATGCACGCCCGGCGTGGCCGGCAACACGGTCCACGCTATCTTATTTATTGTCGTTGTCTGAACTTTCGCTGCAAACGGTTGTCTTGCTATACTACATTCATGAAATGCCCGGATGACACATCGCACATCGAGACTTCCGGCGCTCCAAAGGCTAGAAGGAGCGCAGGCACTAATCTCTCGGTCGATCTGACCGCTGTGGAACGCGTGCAAGCAATGGTTCTGGGCTGGTATGCGGTTCACGCGCGTCGTTTTGTGTGGAGAGTCCCCAATCCCGACCCCTATGTCGTTCTCGTTTCCGAGACGATGCTCCAGCAGACCCAGACAGCGCGCATCCAGGAGAAACTGCCCCTCTTCCTTCGGCAGTATCCTGACTTCAACGCGCTTGCAGCCACAGACAATGCAACCATCATCCGTGCATGGCAGGGCATGGGCTACAACAACAGGGCTCTGCGGCTGCGAGACTGCGCGCGCGCCGTCGTCGAGCGCTTTGGCGGGCTTCTCCCGGACACCGCCGATGACCTGCGGTCGCTGCCGGGTCTCGGCCCGTACACGGTGTCGGCCGTCCTCTCATTTGCGTTCCACCGAGATGTCGTCGTTCTGGATGTCAACATTCGGAGGCTATACAGCCGGCTTTTCGGACAACTCACGACAACTCTCGATGTCTTACCTGAACCCCAGCTGCTGCATGTCGCCAGTGAAGTGTACCCTCGCGGGCGCAGTTCGGAGTGGCATCAGGCCTGTATGGACATCGCCGCGCAGTACTGTACGGCACGTTCCCCCCGATGCCTGTTCTGCCCCGTCACCAAGGCCTGCCGTTCAGCGTTCAGGCTGGCCGAGGCCGTTCCACCCCGAGTCTCCGAGCCTTCTCACCGGGGCAAGCCCAACCGTATCTGGCGTGGCCGCATTATCGAGCTTCTGCGCGGCCTTCCGTCTGACCAGACAATGGGGCTCACAGAACTACGGACCCTGCTGTTCCCGACAGAAGAAGAAACCGATGGGCCCTGGCTGGAACGCATTGTGGCCGCCCTCGAACGCGATGGACTTA
>Ga0209538_1001816_pt1 | contig 11084 bp, 8 predicted proteins | sample BarGraNGADG00211_2_FD_184492 | JGI IMG/M metagenome (GOLD analysis project Ga0209538, IMG submission 184492) | Arctic peat soil microbial communities from Barrow, Alaska - Barrow Graham LP Ref core NGADG0004-211 (SPAdes) (version 2) | ecosystem: Environmental > Terrestrial > Soil > Wetlands >... | reverse complement strand
GACTTCAACTCAGTAATTTTACTACTTTTATGCAATAATTTCTGAAATGAGATACTTGATAATCATTTTATGTTCTGCTTTACTTCTGACTGTGGAGGTTGCTTCCGGACAATATTATGACACAGGACAGGATCCGGCGTCACTTAAATGGATGCAGATAAAAACCAATCATTTCACAGTTATTTATCCGGAGAAATACGGTTCCGGAGGAATAGCTTATGCAAAATCTCTTGATGAAGCTTATTCTAAAATCGTTTCCCTTTTCCCCGAAAAAAAGTTTAAAATACCCGTGGTTATACATAATTATACTACCAAATCAAATGGTTATGTTGCCTGGGCTCCACGACGAATGGAATTATACCCCACTCCTGAACAGAATACAATTCCTCTTGCCCCGGAAAAACAACTTGCGATACATGAGCTTGCACATGTTTTCCAAATGGAATCTTTAAACCAGGGCTTTTCAAAATTAATGTCTTTATTTCTTGGAGAGCAGTATACCGGCGTCATCGCCTCTCTTTTGCCACTATGGTTCCTCGAAGGAGATGCTGTTTTTGCTGAATCAGCCCTGACAGAATCAGGGAGAGGACGAAGCCCGTCATTTCTGAAACAGTTCAAAGCATTAACAGTTGAAAATGGAGGATTCTATAAGTACGACAAGATCGTTAACGGATCATTCAGAGATTTTGTTCCCGACTATTATGAATCCGGCTATCAAATGGTGACATGGGCTATGACAAAATATGACCGACAGATTTGGAATAGGGTGCTTACTTATACAGCAGAACAACCATTTACATTAAACCCGGTCAACATAAGCCTTTCAAGGAGTATCGGTCTGAGAAAGAAAACACTTTATAAGGAAACCTTCGACTCACTTAAAACAATATGGTCAAAAGATGTTGCAGAAAGCAATGCCACTTTTTATGAACCACTAAACCCGGAAAAGAAGGAAAAATATATTAATTATTATTCCCCGGTATTTGCCGGAAACGACAGCATAATTTCAATTAAAACCACATTTTCAGATCCCCCTGCGTTTGTCCTTATAAATCCGTCCGGAAAAACAGAAAAAATACTTCATACTCCTGGCCAGATGTACCCCTGGTTCCTCTCTTTTGCAAAGGGGAAGATTGTATGGGTTGAAACAAAACCCGATCCAAGATGGGAAAACAGAGAATATTCCGTTATTAAAATAATGGATATCAAAAACAATACGACTATCAGTTTGTCACGAAAATCCAGATATCTCGCAGCATCTGTTTCTCCTGACGGAAAGAAGATAGCTGCAACTGAAAATACAATCGACAACATTAACAATATTGTTTTTGTTGATGCAGCAAACGGGACTGTTCTGCAATCTGTTCCTTCCCCCGGGAATGCTTATCTTCAACACCCTCAGTGGTCAGAAGACGGAGAAAAAATTACTGTTATTTTATTAACAGAAGAAGGAGAGGGAATTATGTCATACTCATTGGCCACCCAGAGATGGGATATTCTTGTTGAGGCTGGCAGAAATGACCTTCAATCTGCTTTTTTAAGAAACGATTCCCTGTTTTTTATCAGTTCCAGGTCAGGGACTGATAATATTTACCTGCGGGCTCCCGATAATAAAATTACAGAATTGACAAGCTCAAGATTTGGAACAATTGATCTGTCTCTAAACGGGGGTAAAATTCTTTTCAGTGATTATTCCTCACTTGGAAATAATATCTGCCGCGCTGCACTTACAGAGGCTTCGGAAAAAACTGTTGAAAGCATAAGTTCCTCATCTTTCCTTATAAATCGGTTTAACATTAAAACACAATCCAATAACATTGAGTCTGGTATTGTTTATAAACCAATACCATATAGAAAATGGCAGCATCTTTTTAAATTTCACAGCTGGATGCCATTCTATGCAGATATTGAACAGATAAAGTCCGATCCTGCGTCTGTCAGACCAGGGGTTTCTATAATGACCCAGAATCAATTAAGTACTTTAATCTCATCAGTCGGGTACGAATATTCAGCTCAGAAAAACCATGTTTTTCATTCGCGGATAACATGGAAAGGATGGTATCCGGTCTTTGAATCACAGCTTGATTATGGGAATGATCCGTTAATTGATCAAAGCGGAGAAACTGTTGGCAATCCATCTGTAATTCAGCCCGGGATGAGATTTTCAAATACTGTTTCCCTTCCTCTGATTTTCTCCTCAGGCAAATTCTCTGAATATCTTCGACCTTCGTTCACATCAGATTACAGAAATAAATATATTTATATCAAAGAACTCGGTACTTATGATTATGGTCAGACATTAATGTCAGGTAGATTATACTTCTCCAATTATTACAAATATGCCTTACGTGATATATATCCCAGATGGGCTCAAATAATCGATCTGAATTACTTTTTTGCACCTTTTGATAAGAATATTTATGGCTCGTCTGTTTCGATGAAGTCTTCATTTTATTTCCCCGGATTTTTACCTAACAATGGAATAAAGATCCGTTATGAAAAAGAAAAGCAATTTCCGGTAAAATATCTCTTTGGAAACGTTATTGATTTCCCCCGTGGATATAAAAACATTTATGCCAAAGAACTTGATTTTATTTCAGTTGATTATGTTATGCCTCTGGCATATCCGGATTTTAATGTCTCAAGTCTTCTTTATCTTAAAAGGATACGTTCCAGTCTGTTTTATGATTATGCTTCAGGGCCAGGTAATTCTATTTATGAGAGTACCATCAATGGTTTAAAGCCCCTTTACAATAATACCAATAAGACGTCTCTTAAATCATTTGGATTTGAGCTGATGGCAGATTTTCATGTATTAAGGATTCCTTATATGATATCCGGAGGTGTTCAGACGGCCTGGAAGAATATAACTGAACGACCCTCTTTTGCGTTGCTTTTCAACATCGACTTATTAGGTTTTTCCATTGGCAGGCACCCAATGTAGTCTGTTCACCTCTTTAAACTGCGGGCTGTTTTCTTTATCAGTCCCCATGCCTTTTCAATATGCTCAAGTGTTACATTTGTCTGGGCAGTGACCATCCGGAGTGTATACTTGTTATTTAGTATCGTATGACTCAAATACAGTTTCCCGGAATCATTTAGCTTGTGATTAAGTTTTTCATTTAAAGCATTAATCTGATCTTCATTGCACCCGGCAGGATTATACCGGAAACATACAACAGATATAACAACAGGAGCAAGTATTTCAAAATCAGATTCTTTTATGATCATTTCGGAAAGACAGGCAGCAATCCTGATATGTTCTCTTACTTTAGTACGAAGTCCTTCCGTTCCATAAGATCTAATTACACTCCATAGTTTTAATGCTCTGAATCTTCGTCCTAACGGGACACCCCAATCCCTGTAATCGTTTACTTTACCTCTGGTTCTCGTTTTCAGATATTCCGGAAGAATCTCAAAGGTTTTAATCAGTAGTCCGGCATCTTTTACAAAATAAGCGGTACAATCGAAATTTGTAAACATCCATTTATGTGGATTGAAAACAAAACTGTCAATATATTCCCTGCCGTCGAGCATCCACTGAAATTCGGGCAGAATGAGAGCCGTTCCGGCCATTGCTGCATCAACGTGGAGCCAAATACCATATTTCAGACAGATCTCTCCAATGGCCCTTAAAGGATCAATAGCAGTTGTTCCTGTAGTACCTAAAGTTGCAACAACACAACAAGGGATCTCTCCTTTCTTTTTGTCACGAATAATGGCTTCCTTAAGTTTTACCGGGTCCATCGAAAAGTCCTCTTTTACAGGTATTTTCACCAGGTTTTTCCTGCCAATTCCACTTATTTTTACAGCCTTTTCAACAGATGAGTGTGTCTGACCTGAGCAATATATTTTAAGGGTCCCTGCATGTTCAGCTCCTTCATTATTAATTGAAAAGTTACTGATCTTTTCTCTTGCAGTAAGTATTGCTGCCAGTGTAGCAGTTGAGGCGGAATCCTGGATTACTCCTTCAAACTCTGAAGGTAACCCGATCATATCCCTTAACCATATCATCATTTTCTCCTCTAGCTCTGCGGCGGCTGGCGACGTTTCCCAGATCATGCACTGGGAGCCAAGAGTTGCTATGAGCATTTCGGCAAGTATTGAAGGAGGACTTGTGTTAGCAGGAAAATAAGCAAAAAAATTCGGATTCTGCCAATGGGTTATTCCCGGCATCATTATCTGATCAAAATCTTTCATTAATGAATCGAAGGATTCTGATTGTTCCGGAGGGCTGTCAGGAATTTTATTAAAAATAGCGCCGGGTTCTACCGATGATTTAACAGGATAATCCTCAACATTTTCCATATAGCTTGCCATCCATTCTACAAGCTCATGGGCATGTTTGCGAAATTCATCCGGTGTCATCTGGAATGTGTTATTTAACGGAATCTGCGAGCAGGATTATTTTGTTTGCCTTTACTTCAATCACACCTCCGGAGATCTCAAAAATTATCTCTTTACCCTGAATATCAACCATAATTACAGATCCTTTATCAAGAGTAGAGATAATGGGGGCGTGGTCATTTAACACCTGGAAGGATCCTTTTTTACCAGGAACCCTTACGGATTTAATATCACCTTCAAATACTTTTTTGTCAGGTGTTATAATCTCTATTTTCATTACATAGCATTAATAGACAGAATTTATTCTATCCGGATTACTACTTTGACTGAGCAAGTATTTTTTCGCCTTTTTCAATTGCATCTTCGATAGTCCCGACAAGCATAAATGCCGATTCAGGATACTGGTCAACCTTTCCTTCAAGAATCATATTGAATCCCTTAATTGTATCTTCAATTGAAACAAGGGCTCCCTTAATACCAGTAAACGATTCAGCAACAGTGAATGGTTGTGAAAGAAATCTCTGTACTCTTCTTGCACGGTGAACAACAAGCTTATCCTCTTCTGACAATTCGTCCATACCAAGAATTGCGATAATATCCTGTAATTCATTATATCTCTGAAGAAGCTCTTTTACCCGCTGGGCACAATTGTAATGTGCTTCACCAACGATTTCGGCAGTAAGTATCCTTGATGTTGAATCAAGCGGATCAACTGCAGGGTAAATACCAAGTTCGGAAATTTTTCTACTTAAAACTGTTACTGCATCAAGGTGAGCGAATGTAGTTGCAGGGGCCGGATCGGTGAGGTCGTCGGCCGGAACGTAGACTGCCTGCACTGAGGTAATTGATCCATGCTTTGTTGAGGTAATCCGCTCCTGCATTATACCCATCTCAGTAGCAAGTGTTGGCTGATAACCAACAGCTGAAGGCATCCTTCCCAGAAGGGCAGATACTTCAGATCCTGCCTGTGTAAAACGGAATACATTATCCATGAAGAAGAGGATATCTCTACCGCCGCTTTCCCCGTCTCCATCCCTGAAATGCTCAGCAACTGAAAGACCAGAAAGTGCTACTCTTGCTCTTGCTCCGGGAGGTTCGTTCATCTGGCCGAAAACAAGAGCGAGTTTCGATTCTTTAAGTGCATTTTTATCTACTGTGGAAAGGTCCCATCCGCCTGATTTCATGTTGGCTAGAAATTCCTTTCCATATGTGATAACACCGGCTTCAAGCATATCACGGAGGAGATCATTCCCCTCCCTGGTCCTTTCTCCCACTCCGGCAAACACCGATAGTCCTGAATAGGCTTTCGCTATATTATTTATCAGCTCAAGTATTACAACGGTTTTTCCTACACCTGCACCACCGAAGAGTCCGATTTTTCCACCTTTTGAGTAGGGTTCGATCAGGTCAATCACTTTTATTCCAGTATACAAAACCTCTTTTTCTGTTGATAGTTCTTCATATTTTGGGGGTTTGCGATGGATAGGGTATCCTCCCTTTTTATCAAGAGGCCCGATGCCATCAATTGCTTCTCCGGTAACATTCATAAGCCGGCCTTTTATTTGTTCTCCGATAGGCATTGTAATCGGTAAACCTGTTGCCACAACTTCCATGCCTCTGCGCAACCCATCGGTAGAGTCCATCGCAATTGTGCGTACAGTTCTTTCACCTATATGCTGCTGACATTCAACAACAAGCACTGTTCCATCATCCCTTTTAATCTCGAGTGCATCATAAATATCAGGCATTTCAAAACCCTGCCTTTCAAAACTAACATCAACCACTGGCCCAATGATCTGGCTGATTTTACCGGTATTCTGTGACATAAATCTTAATTATTTATTTGATTCTTTTTCAGAAGGTACAAATTTAATAAATTTTGTGTTTCTTACGGTCTATTACGATTATAAATTCTGTTTTAACAGAAAGATCGTTTTTTTTATCCAATTACCAAATTTCCATTGTGTTGTATAACATTATTTTTTATCTTTATTGCAATAATCCATGAAAAGTAATGACAACACAATTAAAAATAACAGTATGAAAAAGCTTATTGCAACATCCCTTTTTATGATTTCTATACTCTTCATGGCAAATGCTCAGTTTACAAAAATAGGTGGCGGAATGAGTTATGGAACCGGATTTCATTATAATAATGAAAATACAGGTATTTTTGCAGATTTAAACAGGAGTCCATTCGCCGGAATATTCCTGAAAGGAATTTATGAGCTTAATCTTCCGATTCACTTTGCCCCCTCATTTACATATTTTTTACCGCGTAACAACAAATTGCCTCAAGTTATCTCTGCGGAAAGCACAAGAGTCTCTACAATGATGTTTGATCTTAACGGACATTACGTTTTTAACTCACCCGACAGATTTGAATTTTATGGTCTTGCCGGGCTTAATATGACTTTTGCAAAAACAAAAAGGTTAGGTATCAACTCATCCACTGGATCTGATAATGCCATGGGTTTGAATCTTGGAGTCGGATCTTATATGAAGATTACCGAACAATTCGACATTTTCGGAGAGGCAAAATATGTTATCGGTAAGTACCATCAGTTTATGCTAAACGCCGGAATACTTCTGAATATTGACTGGATGAAGAAACACGAGAATTCCGATATATAGATTACTTATTTCTTCCTATAAGCGAGCTGGCAACTTTTTCCAGTTCTTCTTTTCTTTCCTTAACAACACGGACCCTTTCAAGCAGGTTAAAGGCTTTGTTAATATAATCATTTGCAACGGCTTCTGTTACAGCTCTTATGTTTAACTGATTATATATCTCAATAACCTTTTTAACTTTGATATCCGGGTCAAACTCTTTCATGCTAAATTGTTCATGAAGTTGTTTAAACTGATCACCCGATGCAATTTCCATAGCTTTTACCAGAAGGAAGGTCTTCTTGTTGGAAACAATATCCCCACCCGGAATTTTGCCAAACACTTTAACATCACCATAAATATCCAGAAGGTCATCCTGTATCTGAAAAGCAAAACCAAGATTTCTTCCAAACTCATAAATAATCTCTGAATCCTTATCTTCTGCTCCTCCGATTATTGCACCAATCTTAACGGATGCAGCGAGAAGGACTGCCGTTTTCAATTCAATCATTCTCAAATACTCATCTTGTGACAGTATTGTTGCTTTTTCAAAATCTATGTCAAGCTGCTGACCGGCGCAGACTTCTATTGCTGCTTTATTGTAAACCCTGAAAACCTTTAAGAGACATCTTGGAGGTGATTGCAAAAAACATTCATTTGCAATAAATACCATTACATCGCCAGACAGAACTGCCTGATTTACATTCCATTTATTGTGAACAGTGGGGTAATTTCTTCTTACCGGAGCCTGATCCATAATATCATCATGAACCAGGGTGAAGTTATGAAACACCTCGAGCCCTGTAGCCGGCATCACAGCTTTATCAATTGTATCACTGAACAGGTTGCAGGCCATCAGGGCCAAAACGGGTCTTAATCGTTTTCCCCCTATTGACAGAATATACTTTACAGGGTCAATAAGCTTTTCTGCTTCCGTATTATACGAAAGATTTAAAATAGCCTTATTGACTAATTTTTTAAGCTGAGCGTAATTGTACATTCTGTTTCTTTAATAACCCTGATAACCAAATAATTTTTATCCTTTCAAGGCTTCTGCTCCGCTTACCACTTCGAGTATCTGGTTTGTTATTGAGGCCTGCCTTGCTTTGTTGTATTGAAGTGTCAGATCCCTGATCATACTGGTTGCATTGTCAGTTGCTTTATGCATGGCTGTCATCCTGGCGCCATGCTCTGCTACAAATGAATTGAGAATAGCTTTGTAAAACTGAATCTTTAAGGATTTTGGAATAATTTCTTCAATAATTTCCTCCTGACTTGGTTCATAAATATAATCAACCGGGGTAGTTTTAACTTTCCCTGCAGGAATTTCCTCAACAGGAAGAAATAATTCATTCGTCAGGTTCTGAACTGCGGCATTCCTGAATTTGTTATAAATCAATTCAACCCTGTCGAATTCTCCTGAAGTAAAACTGTTCATAACCAGTTCTGCCACACTTGAAACATTTTCAAAAGTAAGATCATGAAGCAGGTTATTCTGTTCGGGAAGCATATTTACTTTGAGCTTCCTGAAATAATCATAACCCTTTTTCCCGATGGTGAGGAGTGTCAACGTTCCATTTTTATGTTGTTCGGGATAATTTTCAGAAATGGTCCTTCTTGCTTCTTTAATTACATTTGTATTGAATGCCCCGCAAAGACCCCTGTTGGATGTTATAACAACAATAAGAACTTTATCAGGAGGAGAAACCCGGCCATAAATATTTTCTACTTCAGAGTCAGAAAGGCTCTGTGAAAGACCAACTAATATATCGTACAATTTATTTGCATAAGGCCTGAGTCTCACAATCTTATCCTGTGCTTTCCGTAATTTTGCAGCAGAAACCATTTTCATTGCTGAAGTGATCTGTCTGGTTGACTTGACAGAGGCTATTCTTATTCTTATTGCTTTAAAATTTGCCATTTAGAATTCCTTTATTCAGCTGATCCTTATTATTCCTGCCGGTATTTAATAACTAAATCCGAAGCGACTTTATCAAGAACTTTTGTAATATCATTATTTAGTATCCCGTCGCGCAGATTATCGAGAACATCTCTGTGCTTAAGTTCGAGATACTCAAGAAATTCACTTTCGAAATTCTTTACTTTATTAATCGGAACATCCTTCAGGAGACCTGTTGTCCCGCAATAAATAATTGCGACCTGCCTCTCTACCGGTACCGGGGCATATTGCCCCTGTTTAAGTATTTGAACGTTCTTGGCTCCTTTATTAAGAATTGCCAGAGTTGTGGCATCAAGGTCAGAACCAAATTTGGAGAATGCTTCCAGTTCGCGATACTGAGCCTGATCAACTTTCAAGGTCCCGGCGATTTTTTTCATTGATTTAATCTGTGCATTTCCACCAACCCTCGATACGGAAATCCCCACATTAATTGCTGGTCGCACCCCTGAGTTGAAAAGACTTGATTCAAGGAATATCTGTCCATCTGTAATAGAAATGACATTAGTCGGAATATATGCCGAAACGTCACCTGCCTGAGTTTCAATTATTGGCAGGGCAGTAAGGGATCCGCCTCCTTTTACCAGGTGCCTGATTGACTCAGGTATGTCATTCATCTTTTGTGCAACTTCATCTGATTCAATTATTTTTGCTGCTCTTTCAAGAAGTCTGGAGTGCAGGTAGAAAACATCACCAGGGTAAGCCTCACGTCCTGGTGGACGACGAAGAAGAAGAGAAACTTCCCTGTAAGATACAGCCTGTTTTGAAAGGTCATCGTAAATGATCAGGGCATCACGACCGGTATCACGGAAAAATTCACCGATTGCAGCACCTGCAAAAGGAGCATAGAACTGTGACGCGGCAGGATCGGAAGCAGTAGCAAGTACAATAACTGTATATTGAAGTGCACCATGTTCTTCAAGTGTCGCAGCAATATTGGCAACCGTGGAACCCTTTTGTCCGATTGCCACATAAATGCAATAAACTGGTTTTCCTTTTTCAAAATTACTTCGCTGATTGATAATTGTATCGATTGCGATAGCAGTTTTTCCTGTCTGCCTGTCACCAATAATAAGCTCCCTCTGTCCGCGGCCAATTGGTATCATTGCATCAATTGCCTTGATCCCTGTCTGGAGTGGCTGTCTGACGGGCTGCCGGAAAATAACGCCAGGAGCTTTTCTTTCAAAAGGGAGATTATAAAGTTCACCGGTTATAGGTCCTTTCCCGTCGATTGGCTGACCAATTGGAGTAATAACCCTTCCTAACAGTCCTTCGCCTACCCCCAGAGATGCAATCCGTCCGGTTCTTTTTACTATATCACCCTCGTTTATCTCCTCTGTCGGACCGAGCAATACTGCTCCGATATTATCTTCTTCAAGGTTCAGAACTATCGCTTCAATTCCATTTTCAAACTCAATCAATTCATTCGATTGTGCATTTGAAAGTCCGTAAATACGGGCTATCCCGTCACCAACCTGAAGCACCGTTCCAACCTCTTCCAGATCAACCCCGGTTTGTATCCCTTCCAGTTGTTGCCTGAGAATTTTTGAAACTTCTGCTGGTTTAATATTTGCCATATTATATTATTTATCTTAAAATTCTTTTTTAATAATATTCGCTATTAATCAGTGCCTAGAGTTTGGAGTGCCTAAAATGCCTAAAGTTCAGCTCACTTTAAGTACTGATTTATTATCTGCTTTTTAAATCTCAAGCTATTGGACTTTCTTTTAGCTCTTTTTTAATTCTCCTGAGTTTATTCCTTATGCTGGCATCAATATAATTGTCATCAACCCTCAGGATAAAACCACCAATCAAATCTCTGTCAATGTTCTCTTCAAGTTCAACTTTAGTCTTGAAAACTTCCGAAATAAGTTCAATTATTTGTTTTTTGACTTTAGCATTTACTTTGACTGCAGTTGTAAGTACTGATTCCGTGATTCCCTTGTATTTTTTCGTTTCGTGAATGAATACCCTTGCAATTGCCGGTAAAAAACTCTCTCTCCCGTTTTTAACAACAAGATCTATAAGGGAAAGAGTGATTTCCTCTAAATTATTTCCAAGTATTTTGTGAAAGATCTCAGTTTTTTTTGATGGAAAAATGACAGGACTATGCAGGAACTCTTTGGCTTCCTGTATTTTGCATATCTCAGATATAAAAATCATATCCTCA
>Ga0209538_1001813_pt1 | contig 11098 bp, 10 predicted proteins | sample BarGraNGADG00211_2_FD_184492 | JGI IMG/M metagenome (GOLD analysis project Ga0209538, IMG submission 184492) | Arctic peat soil microbial communities from Barrow, Alaska - Barrow Graham LP Ref core NGADG0004-211 (SPAdes) (version 2) | ecosystem: Environmental > Terrestrial > Soil > Wetlands >... | reverse complement strand
AGGCCACGAGCTACATGCTGCGCCGCGAGGGGTACGAGGTGGTGGCTGCGGCCGATGGTCGTACCGGCCTGGACGAGTTCGCCCGTGCCGGCGCGGACATCGTGCTGCTCGACCTCATGCTGCCGGGGCTGTCCGGCGTCGAGGTGTGCCGGCAGCTGCGGCAGACGTCGAGCGTGCCGGTGATCATGGTGACCGCCCGCGACTCGGAGATCGACAAGGTGGTCGGGCTGGAGATCGGCGCCGACGACTACGTGACGAAGCCGTTCAGCCACCGCGAGCTGGTCGCCCGCATCCGGGCTGTGCTGCGCCGCGGCCAGGACAACGAGCCGATCCCGGACGTGATCGAGGCGGGCAACGTACGGATGAACGTCGAACGCCACGAGGTGACGCTCCACGGCGAGCCCGTACGCCTCGCGCTCAAGGAGTTCGAGCTGCTCGAGATGTTCCTCCGGAATCCGGGTCGGGTGCTTACGCGCGGTCAGCTCATCGACCGCGTCTGGGGGTCCGACTACTTCGGCGACACCAAGACGCTCGACGTCCACGTGAAGCGGCTGCGCGCCAAGCTCGAGGCCGACCCGGCCAACCCGGTCCTGTTCGTGACGGTACGAGGTCTCGGCTACAAGCTCGACGCGTAACAGGACGGGTGGCGGCCCGGGCCGCGACGCTCTGCCAGACTGAGCCGGTGATCACACCCGAGACCTGGGGCATGCCTGACCTGCCCCAGCCGCTCCCGTACACGGTCGTCGACGCCCACACACACCTGGCCTCGGTGACGGAGCGGGTGGGGATGCCCGTCGAGGCGAACCTGGAGCTGGCTCGCCAGGTCGGCGTCGAGCGGCTCGTGGACGTCGGCTGGGACGCGGCCAGCTCGCGCCGGTGCGTCGAGAACGCGGCGAATCACCCACAGGTTGTCGCCAACGTGGCGTTGCACCCGAACGACGTCGCCCGGCACCCTGAGCTCGTCGAAGCCGGCCTCGCCGAGATCGAGCGGTTGGCGAATGCCGGCCCGCACGTACGGGGCGTGGGGGAGACCGGCCTGGACTACTTCCGTACCACCGATCTCGGCGACCAGGCCCGCCAGCGGGACGCGTTTGCCGCGCACATCGCGATCGCACGATCAGCCGGCGTCACGCTCGTCATCCACGACCGAGACGCCCACGACGACGTGCTCGACGTGCTCGACGCCCAGCCGCTGCCCGACCGCGTCGTCATGCACTGCTTCTCCGGCGACGCCGACTTCGCGCGCCGGTGCGTCGAGCGTGGGTTCTGGCTGTCGTTCCCCGGCGTCATCACGTACAACGCGAACGCGCACCTACGCGAGGCGCTCGCGGCGACGCCGCGCGAGAAGGTGCTGGTGGAGACCGACGCGCCGTACCTCACGCCGGTGCCGGCGCGCGGGAGGCCCAACGCGTCGTACCTGGTCGCCCACACCGTACGATTCGTGGCCGATCAGCGCGGCTGGGACTTGGGCGAAGCCTGCCAGCAGCTCACCGCCAACACGTTCGAGGCGTTCGGCGGGCCGTGGGGCGACGATGGCTGACGCGCCTGTCCGGTCGGGTCTGCTCGACCCCCGCACGATCCGGACCCTCGCCGCCGAGCTCGACCTGCACCCCAGCAAGCAGCGCGGCCAGAACTTCGTGATCGACCCCAACACCGTGCGCCGGATCGTGGCGCTCGCCGGCGTACAACCCGGCGAGGTCGTGCTCGAGGTGGGCCCCGGCCTGGGGTCGCTGACGCTCGGCCTGCTGGAGGCCGGTGCGAGGGTGACAGCAGTCGAGATCGAGTCGTCGCTGGCGACGCGACTGGAACGCACGGTCTCGGAGCGGCTCCCTGACGCTGCCGACCGGCTGACGGTCGTGGAGGCCGACGCGTTGCGCATCACCGAGCTCGACCCGCTGCCGACGAGGGTGGTCGCCAACCTTCCGTACAACATCTCGGTTCCCGTCATCCTGCATCTGCTCGCGACGTTCCCGAGCATCACATCGGGCCTTGTCATGGTGCAATTGGAGGTCGCCGACCGGCTCGTCGCGCCGCCGGGGAGCAAGGTGTACGGGACGCCGTCGGCCAAGCTCGCCTGGTACGCGTCGGCGTCGCGCGTCGGGACCGTACCCCCGGCCGTCTTCTGGCCCGTGCCCAACGTTGAGTCGGGTCTGGTGGCGTTCACGCGCCGCGAGCCGCCGGCCGCCGTGGAGCGGCAGCTGGTTTTCGACGTCGTCGACGCCGCTTTCGGGCAACGGCGGAAGATGCTGCGCTCGGCGTTGTCGGGGCTGTTCGGGTCCTCCGCCGAGGCTTCGGACGCTCTGCTGGCCGCCGGCATCGATCCCACCCGACGCGGCGAGACGCTCACGATCGAGGAGTTCGCCGCGATCGTCCCGCGCCTGCCGATCCTCTGAGCGCGCAAGGTAGGTTCGACGGGTGGAGCCGAGAGATGTGGACGGGGCCGTACGGGTCCAGGTGCCGGGCAAGGTGAACCTCGCCTTGTCCGTCTCGCCGAGGCGGGACGACGGCTACCACGACCTCACCACGCTGTTCATGGCGGTGTCGCTGTACGACATCGTCACGGCGACGCCCGCGCGGCGGGGACGCCTCAGCGTCGACGTCACCGGTGAGGGCGCCGACCAGGTGCCGCTCGACATGTCGAATTTGGCACTCAAGGCGGCGGAGCTGCTGCGCTCTCGGTACGGATCGCCGGAGCTCGGTGCGCATCTGTCCATCGAGAAGCGGATCCCTGTTGCTGGCGGGATGGCCGGCGGATCGGCGGATGGGGCTGGCGCGCTGCTCGCGTGCTCGGTGCTCTGGGGGCTGGACGTCGACCACCCGGAGCTGCACGAGCTCGCCGCAGAGCTGGGCAGCGACGTGCCGTTCTCGCTGATGGGTGGCTGCGCCTTGGGGACGGGTCGCGGCGAACAGCTGGCGCCCGCGTTGTGCAAGGGGACGTACGAGTGGGTGTTCGCGCTCGCGCACGGCGGCCTCTCCACGGCCAAGGTCTTCGCCGACTACGACATGTACAGCGCGGCCACGACGACGCCGCGGATGATCATCGACCGCCTCATGACGGGCCTCGCCTCGCACGACCTGGACGCTGTACGGGACGGGATGTGCAACGACCTGGAGCACTCGGCGATCAGGCTGCACCCGCCGATCCTCGAGACGCTCGAGGAAGGGCTGAACCTCGGCGGCATCACCTCTATCGTGAGCGGCTCCGGTCCGACCGTCGCGTTCTTGTGCGCCGACGAGGACGACGCCGTGAATCTGGCCGTGGGGCTTTCGTCGTTCACCTCGGTACGTTCGGTCCTCCGCGCCAAGGGACCCGTACCCGGCGCCCGCGTACTCAGCAACAGCTGACGTCTGTCGCTGTGACCTTGCAGCCAACTGGATTCAGGAGTTGCTGGTCAAGGGTCGGTGGGCTTGCGGATGCCGAGGGCGAGGGCGCGTTCGCGTGTGAGGATCATGTCGCCGAAGTCGGCGCGGGCCCGTTCGATCAGGGCTGGACTGTGGTAGTCGAATGGGCCGATCGGTGTGGCGTACCAGGCGGCGAGGTTCGGCTTCTCGCCTGCCCAGCGATGGGGCTCCTCGTGTGGTGCTGCGTGCCGGGTGGCAATATGTCGGGCATGAGGCAGCCACCCGAGCGACGCGATGAGGTCGATGACATCGTCACCGCGTGGCGCAGGGAACGGCCGGACCTCCAGGTCGACGTCATGCAGGTGCTCAGCCGTGTGAGCCGGCTCGCGAGCCGTCACGCCACGACCCGCGACGCCGCGTTCGCAGCCCACGGGCTTGGTGCGTTCGAGTTCGACGTGCTGGCGGCATTGAGGCGAGCGGGCCGCCCGTACCAACTGACGCCCGGTGAGCTGTCCCGATCGACCCACGTCACCAGCGGCACGATGACGCACCGGATCGCACGCCTTGTCGAGCGCGAACTCGTGACCCGCGACAACCACCCCAGCGACGGCCGCGCGGCGATCGTGTCGCTGACCGGTACGGGGCTCGCCCTCGTTGACGCCGCGTTGTCGGACCTGCTGGTGTCCGAGGAACGGCTGCTCATCGACCTGCCCCAGCCCGACCGGGAGAAGCTCGCCACCCTGTTGCGCGCCCTGCTGCTATCGGTCGCCGACGAGCAGGAGCCGACCGCCTGACGCTCCCCACGGGTCGAGGGGTCATTTCGCGCCGCGACACGCCGTACTATCCGGGCGTGTCCCGACCACTCGACCACGACGTGAGGGGATGACCCGCCGTGGATCGTCAGACCGGTACCGCCGTGGGGACGAAAACCGCCTGGATGAGGTTTGAACCCATCGACGGTACCGATCTGACGGTTCTCGGCCGCGGATACGTCCCGTGGAGGCTCGGGTCAGGCCACGGTCACTGGGCCACGTTGGGTCGTTCCCCTGCCCGCATGATCTGCGCACCGCCGACGATGGCGACCGCGAGAGCGGCCGGGACGAACATCGTGTGCTGGATGCCGACGGAGTGGACGAGCCAGCCAATCACTGCCGGCCCGGCGAGGATCGACGTGAACCCGAACGACACGGTCACCGCGAGGCCGCGGGCACCCGCGAGGTAGCCGGCTGCCGCGTACACCTGGGGCGCGATGATGCCGATCCCCAGCCCGACGAGCGCCCAGCCCAGCAGCACGAGGGGGAGCGTGGACAGGGTCGCGGTGAGCAGGAACCCGAGCGCGGCCGTGACCGACCCGACACGTACGACCCAGACGCGGCCCACCTTGGCGACGATCGCGTCGCCAGCGAACCGGATGATCATCATGCAGCCCGAGACCATCGTCACGCCGAGCGCTCCGATGCCGGGTGACACGTGCGCGACGTCGGTGACGTGCAGGGCCGACCAGTCGATCCCCGTACCCTCGCTCAAGCCGAAGCCCATGCTCATCACGCCGAGCAGGTAGATCGCGCGCGGTAGCTTCACCTTGACCGGCCGCTCGCCCTGCTCGTGATGGCCGACGGCCGGCGGGACGATCCGCAGCCCCACGAGCAGCGCCACGACCCCCAGCCCTGCGGTCATGAGTCCTGCCGCGAGGACGAGACCGGCGCCCGGTGTGATGAGCGCCGCGACCAGGACCACGCCACTGCCGATGAGCTGGCCCAGCGACCACGTGCCGTGGATACGACTCATCACCGGGTAGACGCGGGCCCGCTCCACCTCCACCGCGAGGGCGTTCATCGCGACGTCGAGGAAGCCGTTGCCGAGGCCGATCACGGCGACGCCGCAGAGCAGGACGACGTACATCGGCGCGAGCCCGACGATGAGCGACCCGGACGCTAGGACGGGGATCGCGGCGAGGCAGACCCGACGCAAACCGAGCCGGTCGCTGATCCGCCCGGCGAGCTGCTGGCCGACGATGGCGCTGAGGCCGAGGGTGAGCAGCGCGAACGTGACGGTGGCTTCGGTGAGGCCGAGGCGAAGACGGAGTCCGGGAAGCGAGGCTGCGTACGTGGCGACCGTTGCGCCGTTGATCATGAACAGCAGCGCCACTCCGAGGACGGCTCGCGTCCGGAGCAGGTGACTCACTGGAGATGACTCCCGGGATCAGCGAGGTGACCGGCTTCGTCGGACAGGTGAAACTCCTTGCCGAGGTTGTGCATGCCGTTCCAGGCGAGGTTCACCAGGTGCGTCGCCACCTCCTGCTTGCTCAGCTGGGGGTTGTCGAGCCACCACTGACCAGTCATCGAGACCATGCCGGTCAGCGCCTGCGCGTACAGCGGGGCTGCCTTCGGGTCGAGGCCCCGGTGGCTGAACACGGCGGCGAGGAGCCCTTCGACGCGCGTGATGATGTCGGCGAGAATGCTGCCGTACGAGCCGCCGGTCTCGCCGTCCCTACGGTCACGCACGAGGATGCGGAAGCCCTCAGGGCACGACTCGACGTAGTCGAGGAGCGCCATCGTGCCCAGCTCCAGCAGGCGTCGCGACCCGGCGTGCGGTGTCATGATCGCCTCGCGGATCGCGGTGTGGAGCGTCTGGACCTCGCGGTCGACGACCACGGCGTACAGCCCTTCCTTGCCGCCGAAGTGTTCGTACACGACGGGTTTGGAGACCTCGGCCCTCGCGGCGATGTCCTCGACGCTCGTACCGTCGAAGCCCTTCTCAGCGAACGCGGAACGTGCGACACCGATCAGCTGGTCCCGACGCTGAGCCCCGGCCATCCGGATCCGGCCGCGGCGTGCGCGGGACTGCTCGCTGTGAGGCACCCCCTCAGTCTGGCCTTGCTCGCGAGTCCGCGCCAACGACGGACCGCTCGTGACCTGACCGTCACCACGCGGAAACCCCGGAGCTCGTGCCGGTGGGCGCCGATATGCTGCCGTACACCACGCGAAAGGACCCGTGATGTCGCTGTTCTCCACCGTCGAGCAGGCTCCCGCCGACCCGATCCTCGGCCTGACCGAGGTGTTCGTCGCTGATACCCGACCGACGAAGGTCAACCTGGGCGTCGGGGTGTACCTGGACGCGACGGGCAAGGTTCCGCTGCTGGAGTGCGTCAAGGTCGCCGAGCATGCGCTGGCCAACGCTGAGAAGCCCCGCAGCTACCTGCCGATCGACGGCATGCCCGTGTACGTCGCGGCGATGAAGGAGCTCATCTTCGGCACGGAGTCGTCCATCGTCGCCGAGGGCCGGGTCGTCACCGTCCAGGCGCTCGGCGGCACCGGAGGCCTCCGCATCGGCGCCGGGCTGCTCAAGCTCAGCAACCCGGACGCGACCGTGCTGGTCTCGAACCCCTCGTGGGAGAACCACCAGGCGCTGTTCAGCCGCGCCGGCTTCCCGGTCGCCACGTACCGCTACTACGACCCGGTCAACCGCCGCGTCGACGTTGACGGCATGGTGGCCGACCTCGAGGCCGCCGAGGCCGGCACGATCGTCGTGCTGCACGCTCGCTGCCACAACCCGACCGGGTACGAGCTGGCGCCGGCCGACTGGGACCGGGTCATCGCCGTTGTGGGCGCGGGCGGTCTCGTCCCCTACCTCGACATGGCGTACCAGGGCTTCGCGGAAGGCATCAGCCAGGACGCGTACGTCGTCGGCAAGGTCATCGACGCGGGCCTGAGCTTCCTTGTCGCGACGTCGTTCTCGAAGTCGTTCAGTCTGTACGGGGAGCGCGTCGGCGGGCTGTCCGTCGTCACCTCGGATGCCGCCGAGGCCAAGCGCGTACTCAGCCAGATCAAGGTGGTCATCCGGACCCTCTACTCGAGCCCGCCGACCCACGGCGCCGCCATCGTGGCGCACGTCCTCACCGATCCCGAGCTGCGCACCTTGTGGGAGCGCGAGCTGGGCGGCATGCGCGACCGGATCAAGGCGATGCGCTCCGGTCTCGTCGCGGGTCTCGCCGCCGCCGGCGTGACGCAGGACATGAGCTTCATCACCGACCAGGTCGGGATGTTCAGCTACTCGGGTCTGTCGAAGGACCAGATGGTACGGCTGCGCAGCGAGTTCGGTGTGTACGGGACCGACTCGGGCCGACTGTGCATCGCCGCCCTCAACGACGCCAACCTCGGCTACGTCAGCGATGCGGTGGCCGCAGTCGTCAGGTAAGGAGACGAGCACGCGCAACGTTCTATAGAGTTGGAAGCGATTCGGCACCCACCCGACTCGCATTCCCCGGTTGGTCTGCCGGCAGGGCCCGCCTGACTTTGAATCAGGATCAAGCGACGTAGGTTCGACTCCTACCCGGGGAGCGAGAGCCAAGAACAAAGGAGCGCGTGTGTCCCACGATTCCAGCGCTGGTGTGGCTGCCGTCGTCGTCCTCGCCGCGGGCGGCGGGACGCGTATGAAGTCGAAGCGCTCCAAGCTCCTCCACGAGATCTGCGGCCGGTCGATGCTGTCGTACGCGGTCACCGCTGCCACCGCCCTCGAACCAGACCATCTCGTGGTCGTCGTCGGTCACCAGCAGGAGCACGTGTCAGCCCACCTGCACGAGATCGCTCCGTACGCGGTCCAGGCCATCCAGAAGCAGCAGCTCGGCACCGGGCATGCGGTCCGCGTCGGGCTCGACGCGCTCGAAGAGCTGACGGGCGACGTCGTCGTGACGTACGGGGACGTCCCCCTGCTGACGGGCGAGACGCTGGCCGGACTCGTCGCCGAGCATCGCGCTGCTGACAACGCCGTGACCGTGCTCACCTCTGTCATCGACTCGCCGACCGGTTACGGACGGATCGTGCGCGAGCACGGACGCGTGACCCGCGTGGTCGAGGAGAAGGACGCCACGGACGACGAACGCGACATCCGGGAGATCAACTCCGGCATCTACGTGTTCGACGCCGAGACGCTGCGCGCAGGGCTCGCCGACCTGGGCACCGACAACGCGCAGGGCGAGATGTACCTGACCGATGTCATCGGCTACGCGAACCGCACCGGACGAGGGGTCGGCGCCCACCTCATCGACGACCCTTGGCAGACCCAGGGAGTCAACGACCGCGTACAGCTTGCTGAGCTCTCGAAGGAGCTCAACCGCCGGATCCTCATCGGATGGATGCGTGCGGGCGTGACGGTCATGGATCCCGAGACCACCTGGGTGGCCGACACCGTCGACCTCGCCGAAGACGTGACACTGCTCCCGAACACGATCCTGCGCGGGGCGACATCGGTCGGCGAGGGCGCGACGATCGGCCCGGACGTCATGCTCACTGACGTCGAGGTCGGGCCGCGGGCGAACCTCACGAGGTGCCACGCATCGCTGTCGGTGATCGGTGAAGGAGCAGACGTCGGCCCGTACTCGTACCTTCGTCCCGGCACCCGGCTCGGAGCCCACGGCAAGATCGGCGCGTTCGTCGAGACGAAGAACGCGGTGATTGGTGAAGGGGCGAAGGTCCCGCACCTCACGTACTGCGGTGACGCGGAGGTCGGCGACGGCGCCAACATCGGTGCCGGCACGATCTTCGCGAACTACGACGGCGTGACGAAGAGCCGTACGACGGTGGGCAAGGCGTCCTTCATCGGGTCCAACTCGGTGCTCGTGGCTCCGGTGGACATCGCGGACGGCGCGTACGTCGCGGCTGGGTCAGCGATCACCGACGAGGTGGGGCCAGGGGAATTGGCCATCGCCCGTTCCCACCAGCGCAACATCGAAGGCTGGGTCGCCAAGCGACGGCCGGGCTCCAAGACCGAGGCAGCAGCCGACGAGGCCCTCAGGGCGAAGAAGGGCGAACAGTTGTGAGCACCGGTCTGACGAAGAAGGACCAGAAGCGCCTCATGCTCTTCGCGGGTCGGTCACATCCGGCCCTCGCGAACGAGGTGGCATCCATCCTCGATGTCGACCTGGTGCCGATGCGTGCCGTCACCTACGCGAACTCGGAGATCTATGTCCGGTTCGAGGAGTCCGTACGGGGCTCCGACGCCTTCGTCATCCAGTCCCATCACGCGCCCGTCAACGAGTGGATGATGGAGCAGCTGATCATGGTCGACGCGCTCAAGCGTGCGTCGGCGAAGCGGATCACCGTGGTGTCGCCGTTCTACCCGTACGCCCGTCAGGACAAGAAGCACGCCGGCCGCGAGCCGATCTCGGCGCGGTTGATCGCCGACCTGTACGCAGCGGCCGGTGCCACCCGCATCATGTCCGTCGACCTGCACGCCGCCCAGATCCAGGGCTTCTTCAACGGACCAGTCGACCACCTGCACGCGATGCCGCTGTTGAGCGAATACGTGGCCAAGAAGTACGGCGAGGAGGACCTCGTCGTCGTCTCGCCCGATGCTGGGCGCGTACGCATGGCCGACATGTGGACGGACAAGCTCAACTGCCCCTTGGCGATCATCCACAAGCGACGCGACCCCAATGTGGCTAACACCGTGGCCGTGCACGAGGTGGTCGGCGAGGTCGAGGGTCGGGTCTGCCTTCTGGTCGACGACATGATCGACACCGCGGGCACGATCTGCCTCGCCGCAGACGCCCTCATGGCTCGCGGCGCCAAGGCCGTCATCGCCGCCGCGACCCACGCGGTTCTGTCGGGCCCGGCTGCCGACCGGCTCAACCGCTCGGCGTTCAAAGAGGTCATCGTCACCAACACGCTCCCGATCGACCCGTCGGTCGACGTCGACTGCCTCACCGTCCTCTCGATCGCCCCGCTCATCGCGAAGGCGATCAAAGAGGTCTTCACCGAGGGCTCCGTCACGAGCCTGATGAACGAGAGCTGACGGAGCGCTAGAACGCCTCGAGCGCCAGCCGTACCGCCACGGCGAGCATGGTGAGGCCGACGAGGACGTCGACGACGCGCCAGGTGGCGGGTCTGCCGAGCGGGCCGGACAGGGCCCTCGCGCCGAAACCGAGAGCGCTGAACCAGACGATGCTGCCAGTACCGGCGCCTGCGGCGAAGAACCAGCGGCCGGCGTCCTGCTGAGTGGCCAGGGTGCCGAGCATCACGACGGTGTCGAGGTAGACGTGCGGGTTGAGGTACGTGAGCGCCAGCGCAGTCGCGATGATCGACCGCCGCCCGGCATCCTCGCCTGACGAGAGTGCCTGAGGGTGCATCGCTGACCGGAACGAGCGGTACGCGAACCACAGCAAGTACGCGACGCCGCCCCAAGTAAGCGCGACGAGCAGCCACGGCACGTACCTGACGAGCGTGCCGATCCCTAGCGTGCCGGCCGCGATGAGCAGCAGATCGCTCACCGCGCAGATCACCACGACGATGCCGACGTGCTCACGGCGTAGCCCCTGCCTCAGGACGTACGCGTTCTGTGCGCCGATCGCCACGATGAGCGACAGTCCGGTCACGAGGCCGGTGAGGAAGGCGGTCAGCACGGGTACTGCCTACCGGCCGCTGGGTCGCCGTGACAACTCGGAGTTCCAGCCCGGTGCCGCGCGGTCGTTCGACGTGGCGGGCGCCAACGCCGAGATTCAGACCAGATGGTGACGTTTCATGATGGCAGGCTGGGGGACGCCACCAAGGTGCCACGGCGCTCGAGTACGGGCTTCTGGTCGCGCTGATTGCCGCCGTGATCATCACCGCGGTCACTCTCTTCGGCACCAAGCTGAGCGCCGAGTTCACCAAGGTCGCGTCGAAGGTCCACTGATCGCCGCGTTCCGTCCCTCTCGGAAGTCCCCGCCTCAAGTCACTCGGGGCTAGGCTACGTAACCGTAACTTCGGTCGAGTAGCGG
>Ga0209538_1001810_pt1 | contig 11130 bp, 16 predicted proteins | sample BarGraNGADG00211_2_FD_184492 | JGI IMG/M metagenome (GOLD analysis project Ga0209538, IMG submission 184492) | Arctic peat soil microbial communities from Barrow, Alaska - Barrow Graham LP Ref core NGADG0004-211 (SPAdes) (version 2) | ecosystem: Environmental > Terrestrial > Soil > Wetlands >... | reverse complement strand
TTCATTTTTTTAGATTTTAGATTCAATAAATGTTAATAATCTCTTTTGTATCATTCGAAGGCCGCCAAACTCTTTCAGAATCTCTTTCGATACCTGAATAGTGACATCAATTTTACTGTCAGATTTGCGACCGGGATTCTGTCTTAATTCCGACTTTTGAAATTGTGGCGGTAAACCTTTTGCGCCCCAACACAAGCCGTGATTGTAAGCGGTATATCTTCGCACTGTGAGACTGTTAATCCCATGGATGATGGTAATTAGGTTGTACCATTGAAGCACTTCGTTTCGCTCTCTGGCTTTGTCTATAATTCGATAAGACGGGCGATCTTTTGCTATATCGTAAAGGTTCATTTAATCGATTTTAAACAGATTAAAACTTCGTTCCAATATAAATTCTGTCGTACAAATATCCCATTTGATTCACTGACAGGATTAGATTTCAGTATCTCCCCAACTGTTATAATTGCACATTGAACAGCTCTATCTTTCCCGTAATCAACCAAGTTTGCGTTTTGAGTAACTTTCCAAAACTTTTCAATCAATCCTGCCGCTTTCGCTTTTGGTGTCATTTCGCTAAGAGTAAAATGTAAAATAACCATGCACCCGCCGCTGTAATTCCAATACAGTCAAGGATAAAATTTAAAATTCGCTTTTTCATACTATCGTTGGTGGATTTAATTCGAATTCAATGGTTAAAATAGAACGCCTAACAGCAGGCGAGTTGACTTTTTCGGTTGACTCTTGTGTTATTTCAGATATGATTTCCCTTACCCTTTTAACAGTTTCCACGGCCTTCGTTTTGCCGTTAATTGTTAAAACAAATCCATCTTCTAATTGATCAATAATAATTACATGTTTCATCTCAATTTGCTTTAATGGTTAATAATTTAGTAACATCAGTAGCCACTTCACAAGCCGTCCATCCGTGAATAAAGGCACTGATTTCAGCGGTTGTCACTTTCGGGTTGCGTAGTTTATACGCTCGAATTGCTTCTGTCAGGTTCATCGCTTCACTTTTTTAGCTTCGGTTAAATTTGCCAGCCCAATACTGAGGGCAAATAATACTAAGCTGATAGTAATGTGTATCATGGCTCTGTTTTTACAAGTTCAACCAATACACCAGTAATGTACGCGCTTAGGCTTTTACCTGACTTCGCGGCCAGGATTTTCAGATCAGTTACGATCTCATCGGGAATTTTAATTACTTTTTCCATAATTTATTTGTTTTAATTTGTACAATGTAAATGTACAAAGTGTATGTTATGTATGCAAATTATTTGAGGTTTATTTTCATAAAACTGTTGTATAACATGTTTTGGCACAAAAAAGAGGCCGACACATTGCCGACCTCTCCAAACGAAAAATGAAAAGAAAAAAACTAAGGGTCTATATCTTACCCGGCAGCCTCGTCCGGGTGTGTCTGGTTGCTCCGGTGGGTCATCCCCGGAATGAGTTTTTTAATTTCGCAGGGCCCAGCTTTCACCCGTTAACCCCGAGAAGGCTTATGTCTTTACGCTGTCAGTACTTCCGGGTTCTGATAAGCAGATTCAGCGATAATCGCACTATCGCCAAATGGATTATCGGTTGTAACCTCAATCAGCTTAGCTGCGATGCCGTGGAGTAGAATATCTTTCGCGTCCTGCTCGCTTAGTTGAATTGAGTTTACAATAGCCTTAATACGCTCATTGTCGTCCTGAATGGCTGCGATGGATTCAACCTTGTTCAGAATGTCCAACAGTTTTGGTAGGTACTGCTTCAAAAGTTTCTGTACCGCGTCGTCCAGTGTTCCCGGAATGACTGAAGTCAGGAAGTCAGCCCCCGGACTGTCGACAAAGTTTTTAATGTTCGTAACGATCTGAATGATCTCAGGTGTAAGTTGTTTTGTCTTTGCTGATATGTTCTTAAACAAACCAACAAGCCATCTTAAAAAATCCCCGATTTTGCTCATAATATTAAATTTTAGGTGATTATTTATATTAAGGTTTTACTGCGTTTGGATCAACATCTTGTTGCCCCGTTGTGGGGTCGATAACTTTTGTAGACCCGTTAGGGTTTTTTCCTGTCATAATTCCAATGACTGCGCCAGATACAGCCATACCTCCGGCTGCGATTTGGGTTACAATTACAGGTAATCCGGGAACTGCCATTAGTGCCACACAAATTGCAAAAATAACTCCGCAAATTGTCGAAATTGTGTCTTTCAGATTTAATGAGTTCATAATTTAAGATTTTAAGTGATTCAAAGGTAATAAAATTTATGCTATACGTTGGGGTACAACGAACCCCGTGAGGTTCAATCCATTCGGATTATATGGCAGATTAAACTTCCTATATTTTTCAAGTACTATTGTTCCCTCCCTACTTCCGGCCTTGCTTGTATTTCCTGAAACGAAGCTAAAACCAATATTATCAAAAGTGGTTACAATTCCTTCATGGCCTGATGTTGAATTACCCTCTCTGAATATTACCAACGCTCCAGGAACCGGGAATGTCTGAACGTGAAATTCCTTTGACCTTGCAAAATTTTGATAGGTTGATTGAGATGATCCGTTCGCATACTTCAGGATAAGTTTTGCCCCAATAGGATCAAGTTCCAAAAATGCTGTGTAAAAGACTGATTTACCAAAATAGGCACACCATGATTGACCCTTCAGCCATCCAATTTTTTCCATTAAGGTTTGAAACCATCCAGTTTTAAACCCTGAATTATTTGGAGTTTCTTCCTGTCCTATAAAAGACCTGGCTAATTCGATTATTTTTTCTGGTAGTGTCATTTTGTGATATTTATCTAAATACGCGTAATTAAGAACTGAATAATCCCGATAATTACACCGGTTGCAACAATGTAGCCTATCATCCTACCTATCGTTAGTTGTGATCCTGTATCGGCTGCAACATGGTCAATTATAGGTTTTAAGATATTTTTCACTTCACCAATAGCAGCGATTAAGTTTTTCTCTGATTTATCAAATACTTCTGCTAAATCACTATGAGTAACGTAAGCGCCACGCTCAGAAAGGTTTTGTTCGCGAGTTTTATCAGACTTATCATCTTTATAGGTTTGTATCTGACTTGCAAGATTTAAAGCCTTTGCGTTTGCTTCTTCTTTAATTATTAGAGCCAAAGCTCGAAGTTCATTTTCTGAGGCATAACGCTTATCACGTTCCCCATCAAATCTTCTATCCGATTTACGCATCGCCTCATTGTGTTTTTTGTATTTCATACCTTGAATTTGGTTCCCTAAATTTAGGAATTATTTCTGAATGTTTGCGATTGAATCTTTCACCGACTGCCTTCGAACCAATATCTTATTTCTGATATTCTTAACCCGGACTGAATCGGTTTTGCCTTCGATCCGTTTAGCCTTGTCTGGCTTGCTGACATATTCCTCTGGTTTAACGTAGTCATATTCTTTGACCTGAAGTTCAGCTACCAATTGTTCGATGGCTGCCTTGATCGAGATTGAGTCTTTGCGCTCTTCCACGGTTAGGAACTTCTCGATATACACCGGAGCTTTCGTGGAGTTTAGGCAGACAAATAGAGCATCTGATTTGACTTCATACCGGGTAATTTTGTAACCCTTCTGGCCGGATGCTGAGAAGATAATCACGGCGAATAAAATTATTAACATTGTCTTTTTCATGGTATTTGTAATTTAACTTTTGGACATTTATAAAAACCGATCCCAACAAATCTGGAAGTATCACCACTCCTGCTGTATATATGTAATTCCGTTACTACTGATGGCCATTTCCCGATTCCTATTTTACCCGTAGAATAAATTAGTGGCTTATCTGCCGGGTATAAATCTTTTGTACAGCTGGCGAGTGAAAAAAGAAGCAAGAAAAAGAGAATTGTTTTCATATTGTTGGGATTTAAAATGAAAGAGTTGCCGTGTTATTAAATTGCATTCTTGCCAGTGAATCAATCTTATTTTTCTTTATAAGTTGCTGCTTAGTATAACCCTTGTTCGTTTTTATAGTGTTGCAGCCGATTATAAACATAGACGATATCACCATAAAAAGCATTAAAAGAAAAACGAGAATAGTTTTCATGATATTCATTGGTTAAATATTTTCATTACCATTGATATAGATAAAATAAGTTATCAGATCCCTCATATATATGTATTGGTTCAGTTAATCCAGGGGTACCATTACCATTTGTTCCTATTGGGAAAAATATCTTTAGACGTTCCCCACGGTACATCTTAAGGAACAAAGAGCCTGTTAATTCAAAGTAGATAGGATTCCCTTCCATCTCGGCAAGGTGATAATTAGCCTGAGGAATCTCTGAACTCTCCCTTACATTATTTTCAAACGTTATTGGACCAACGGGTGAGCTAAACTCAAAATCATGAACAGACTGCCCCAGTAGAATACTAGTCTCCGCGTTATGTGCCCGGACTGTTCCGGTCTGATAGTACTGAAGATTGGTATATACATTTAGCCCGATCATTGCAGAATATGTGCCAGGAAACATCACATTATATTCTATTTCATAGTAGCATAATGTAAAACCTTTATATACCCTACAAGCAGTTTCTCCAGTATTGAACATATATCCGTTTCCATAAATATCTGTAATTAGAACGGCATATCCATATTTATATCCAGCCCGAATATTATATGGATTGTCCACCATGGATTCCTCGGCAGTCAAGATAGGGTTGTCCCCAAAATCTGCATAATTCCAAGTCTTCACATTCTGCCAAGATATAGGTGTCGCATAAGAAGAACCAGGAACAACTGTTGTATTAAATAAGCTAATCGATTCAACTTCGTTCATTCCACTACAAGAATTTATGGCTAGAGTATGGGATGTCCCAGACGTCCCAGTTCCCCAATCAGCTTCATAAACAAATGAAAACGATGGGGTTCCACTATATGCAGGCCAATCCCAATTCTGATTATTATAATTATTCCAATATGCATCCCAAGTACTCCAATATTCTGAATTATCTAGGGCATGTGCATCAGATAGATTATATACTCTAGAATAAACCGGTGGTTCATACCCAGAAGGAACACTCCACATATTATCTAACGAAAGTTGTAGATGAAAGGAGCTATATGTTCTACTATTAATGACTCTATTAGGAATGTATCGTACAGTAATAGACGACTGATTGCTGTTTATGATCATTTCAATATCGTTTCTATTTGGAAAAACAAGCCCAGTAGATGTAACATACGCAAAACGCCCCGTTAACGCATTATCTTCGTTGCAGAATAATGAAAATCTAACCCCGTCAGGCACGTTGGTCGTTACCAGCGAGAATGTTATAGTTGTGCATTCTGTGATCTCCGCACCATCAGCAATAGAGGTAGAAAAAGAATAAGTGGGAGGTGGTCCGTTCGTTGTAAAAATAACATTATCCCCATAAGCGGTTCCGTATAAATTAGTGGCATAAGCCCGAACGTAGAAGAAGTTTGATGGTGCAAGAGGAGTTAAATAACTCACAAAAGAACCAATCCCTGTTCCATCTGATGTGTGGCTGTTTGCTGTTGTTGGATTTATTGAAGTACTCCAACAAACTCCCCTCGCAGTTATGATGGCACCTCCGTATGCGGTAATATTCCCTCCACCTGTTGCCGTGGTAGTCGTTATGGATGTTATAGCAGTGGTAGTCACTGTTGGGATAGTTGTTGCTGAAGGCCCGTAATTTCTAAACTCACTCATCCAGTTAGCCCCCCCTATGGCATAGCTTACATCAAAATAACTTGAATTTGCATTTGTAAAGGCATCACCTAAACAAGTCCCGCCGGTAACTCCGATAATATCCGAAAGACATAACCCAGTAATAGGTAACTTTTGCCCGAAAGAGTTCAGACAAAGTAAAAGCGATACTATCAATATTTTTGCTTTCATTAGAAATTGATTTGTTTTGCTTCCCATTTATTATGATCTTCTAATTTTTCAATACGCTTTTCCAGCTGTCGATTTTGCTCTTTCAGTAATTGGATTTCTTCTTTTTGCTGAGCTATTAACAATATTGAAAGTTCGGGATAGTTCACTTCGAGTTTCCCTGTTTCTTTGCTGGTATTAATCAATTCCGGGAATAATTTTTGAACATCCTGAGCTATCACGCCAAAATGGTTTTTCTGATCATTTTCGGCTTTAAACCAGAATTTGCGAAGATCAATTTTTGAAGCATTGTACAAGTCAATTTTTGAAAGCGAACGAATATTCCTTTTCAGCGTACTATCTGAGCTGCAAAAAGTACCCGTCAAAGAGACGTAACCAGAACCATCTCTTAATACTATTGTCCCAGCCGTGTTGCTTGTTGTTGCATTTGATGCCACCGTAAATGTTGCTCCACTGGCCTGATTTGCAGTAAAGGTTTGTGAGCCACTTATTCCACTCCCTGAAGTTGCAAGGGTTAAGGTTGCATTGTTTATTGTTCCCGTGGCATATCCAGCAGTAGCATGGTTTCCCCAACCATAAGCCGTATTCCAGTTTGCTGAATTATTTGTAATAGAAGTTGCCCAAGAAGATGAACCAGAATACACCGCTATTCCTGCTGAGGCTGGCCAAGTCATTCCGCTCCCACCACCCGAAGGTGTCGACCACGTCATAGTACCCGCGCCCCCGCTTGTTAATACCTGCCCTGATGTTCCTGTGTTACCAGTTGGCAGACTTATCCGAAGAGATGCCCCGGACTGTGATGTAATGGTGTTTGTATACAAACCAACAGCGAAAACATATCCCCCAGTAACTGTAAGATTTTTATAATACGGATTATACGTCAATGCAGGACTTGATATTTTTAGTGCAGCAGATCCCGCCCCGGCTGTCCATACTGGGTAATAATCGGTATTGGTTGTGTTGTCGTTTGCTACTGTTACCGTCCCGGCATTTCCTGATACGGTGGTTTGAGTGGTACTTAAATCGCCTGAGCCTAAAAGTGTGGTACCATTGATTGACTTAATATTTGTAGTGTTTACCAAGGCCGCCTGATAACTTTGATTTGAAGCCGCTGTTACTAAACCTTTTGCGTTAACGGTGATACCCTGATAAGTGCCTACATTGCTATTTACGGTTGCCAAAGTTAGTGCCCCTGATCCTGTTGCGTCCCCTGAGTGGGTTGCATTAGTTGTTAATCCGTTCCATGTTGAAATATTTGTTGTGGTTGGAATAACATAGCCACTTGTCAAAGTGACTGCCAACGTTCCTGATGTTGTTATTGGAGTTCCTGAAATACTTAATCCGGTCGGTACTGACATTGCAACACTGGTCACAGTTCCAGTTCCTGCTGATGGAAGTGTCTGCCACGTTTTGTCCCCTCTCCAATATTGAGAAGTTGTACCTGCTGTAATTGCCGGTTCTTTATTATTAAAAGTACTCCAATCCGCCGCACTTAAAGCTCCTCTATTTGCTGCCGAAGCCGTTGGAACATTCAAGGTAATCACTGGTGTAATTGTTCCGGTTGCTACAGATGAAGATAAATCCGTTCCCGTGGTTCCTAATGTTAGAGCTGCTACACTTGTTACCGTTCCAAAGGTTAATTCAACGGTCGCCCCTGCTGCAATGCCAAGTAATTTAGTACTATCTGCATCCGTAAAATTATTATCAGGCAAATGCTTTCCGGTTTCTTTGTTTACGTAGTTGCCGGCAATTTGGAAATAAGCAGCATTGTGATTTTCCAAAAGAGAGCTATTTGTTGCGGTTGAATATTTACCCAGATAAGTATTTGCAGCCCTCTGACGGCTTAGAATTGATACATCTGTAGTATCTATCTTAATGGCATTTACAGTTCTATTGAGTCCTAACCCAAAAGTTAAGGCTGATTCTTTTGCATCCCATACTACATGATTATCTGTGAAATTTCCAGCAGTCCAAACTGTATGTCCATTTGCTTTTACATTTCCAGTCGATGTCAACAATAGGTCTGAGCCATGCGATTGTAAAGATGTGTAATCCAAAACACTGTATATCGTTCCGGCATCATTGACATTAATAAACGATCCATTTCCAACTGTTTTTTGAATTACAATATCGCCCGCCACATTACCGCCCAAACTTGATAAAAAGTCTGTTGTTGTTGACAATGCTGCCGAACCCAATCCTAATGAAGCGCGTCCCGTTGCGGCATCAAACCAAGCACCCGTTTCTCCATCCCATTGTCTTGTTTGTCCAAATGCAGTGTTCCAGTTCCCTGCACTTGCTATCCTTCCATCCGCCAGAGTACCTGTCCATCCTACCGTCAAACTTGCAGCGTTAAGTAGTGCTGTATCTGGGGACCCTCCCCGTGTTAGGGTTACATTTGTATCATCTGTCACAGTCAAAGCAGCCCCTGTTATAATCGGTTTTGGTAGTCTCTGCCAAATTGTGCCGTTGTAAATTACAGCGTCCCCAACTTCGTAAGTAACTGAACCCGATCCTAAGTTCACCGTCCCTGCGGTCGTTACATTATGATAATAACCGCTTGTCCCAGTGCCGTCTGCCAGTGTTGGTGTATTGGTAGTTGCATTCCAAGTACTGATGAAGGTTTGGGTATTCGTAAATGTTGACCATTCTCCCGCCCCAGTGGTTGCATTCGTGCAAACCCATGCTTTTCCAACGGCTGCTCCTGTGGTTAGTTTGATAGTTGGTGCCTGTACAAGGGTAGTAAAATACCCACCATCATTAACAGTAAGATTACGACCCACATAGGCATCTCCATTTCCTTTTGACCAAAAACGAAAATCACCGCCACAATAGGTTGCTAATGAATAAGTATCACCAGCGTCTGCTAATGTGCTTACAATTCCGTAACCATTTGACCCCACCGTATTATTAACAGTTAATCCCCAATCACCTGAAATATTTGCGTTAACAATAATATTACCGGTATTCGCAAGGTGAAAAAGATTTGCACTATTATCATATGTATTAATGTTATACCCTGATGGACCAGTGTAAAATCGTACAACAGAACCATCCAGATAAGAATAACGGTTGCCATTATAAAAAACAGACGTTCCATTGTCGAAGAATCCACTATTTCCCAATGTTGTACTTCCTGTCCATTTAGATAAGTAGTTTGTAGTTCCTATGCCTGTTGTAGGGTTTGTTAGTGCGGTTTGGAAGTAACTATCCGCGTGAAACGCACTTGCACCCAGCCCATGGGCGGTCGTAGTTAATCCTGCGTGAGTATCGATATATGTTTTAACTGCATTTTGAGTGGGGTATAAAATATTGCTGGTTCCAAGCGTGGTCGTAGTGGATTTATTTGCAAGATGTTCGTGCAGGTTTAGGGTGTCTTGAATATTGGTTAGAACGGTTGCAAGAGGTTGTTTTAACGCTAATTGTTTGGCCGTTACATAATTACCGGCACTTGTTTTGCCGGAGTCAGCCAAAGCTACTTTTAAATCTGCATAGGTTTTGACTGCTTTGGCACTTGGGTATTTTACATCACTCGCCCCATCCGTGGTTACGTTAGTACTTTTATTTACCAGTTTCTCGTAATATTTAGAACTGTCATTTTTGGCTGTGTACTCTTTTAATGCCCGCTGCCTACTTAATATTGAAGCCGAAGTAGTATCTACTTTTGTTACGTGCCCAGTTTGACTTAATCCCAGCCCCCAAGTGAGCGTATCGGTTAGGGATTGATATTTACGTTCATCTAATTTTGAAAGTGAATCATGGTTGTTTAACGCTCTTTTCTGCAACAGTTGGTCATAGAGTAGTTTACCAGAAGGGTACTGAATATCGGTTGAACCCGCTGAAATACTCGTAACTTTGTTTGCAATGCGTTCATAAAGTTTTGAGCTGTCATTTTTTGCCACAAAATTTCTTTGAACATAACCTCTCGTGGCATATCCGGTAATAACTACGGTGTCATTCCGGTATTTAACCAGTGCCATTATTGAGTCTATTTTGTGCAATAGCTTGTAATTGCTTGCCGTCCCGTCTTTTAGAATTGAGTCACCGATTAGTCGGTATTTTAAGAGTTTCCGATTATTTACCCATCCTGAGAGCTTTACCGTGTCAAAATGCTGCACGAAAGTATTGTAAAGATTTACCGATCCCTGATAGATAGTGATCGAAGTATCGGCGGGGTTACGCCAAAACGTATAAGAAGGGACTGCCACAATCCCAGTGGGTCTCACGAATTGTGCCTTGACAGATATTGTCAAGACAAAAAGGGTCAAAATAAAGAGTAGTTTTTTCATTAGCTTTTACTTATTGAGATATAACCTGATATTTCATTCCCTACACCTACATCAAAGCCCGCTGTATCAATCAGCCCGCCAACATAAGTGAATAGTACCATTTGTTGCTGTTGATAGCCGGTTTCTGCATCAACTGAGATTATTAACCTGATATTTGGGTTTTCGCCAAAATCTTCAGCGTAGTTAATCGTTTTCGTTGCGTCTTCGGGGTCAACCTGATCTGTTTGATAGTTGATTATTTTCGGGAAAGCCGAAGCGGTGAACGGTATCTTTTTTGCGTTAGGGTCATTACACCAGATTAACGCCGCCGCATATCTTTGATAATTTGCAAAAGCCAAAGGATGAAGATGCTGAAAATCAATTTGTCCTAAATGCAAAGCCCTGCCATTATAAACCGATTTGTAAATCACTGCCATTCTACCTGATGTTGGACACCTACCGACCCGAAAGTCGTCCTGAACATCGACATAAGTCGAACTGACTCCAATTATCGAATAAGGCACTCCCCAATAATCAACCAGGTAATAACCTATTGCCTTTGTTCCTGATCCCGGGTTATTTGAGTCAATAGCTTTCACTGTCATTCGATAGGTTGCCGGGTCGTTAACCGTTTCACGTGTGAGTTGGAAAACCGCTGAAGCTAAAGTGCGCCAAGCTACCTGAGGGTTGTATTTTGTGGCTATTGTCATTTATTTTTAATTTATAATAATGACTTCTGCATCTTTGTTCATGCGATGATCGTGGTGTCCTGCATCTATCATTAATCCCCTTCTTATCGAAGGATTTAAATCTGTCAAGCATTTACACCAAACAAATTCAAGATTATCATTGTCTGATATTTTTTGATATAATTTACCTGTTCCTCCGACAATCTTAAATTTTTCACCAGTTCTTAAGTTTCCTAGTTTCATAATTATTTTATAAGTGGTTTATAAATCATCATCAATTATAATACATTCCAAATAACATAATC
>Ga0209538_1001809_pt1 | contig 11132 bp, 11 predicted proteins | sample BarGraNGADG00211_2_FD_184492 | JGI IMG/M metagenome (GOLD analysis project Ga0209538, IMG submission 184492) | Arctic peat soil microbial communities from Barrow, Alaska - Barrow Graham LP Ref core NGADG0004-211 (SPAdes) (version 2) | ecosystem: Environmental > Terrestrial > Soil > Wetlands >... | reverse complement strand
GGGATGACCCGGTCGAACGTGTACTTCGTCCGGTCGGGCGAGTCGTGGGTCTTGATCGACTCCGGGTCGGTGGGCTGCGGCCCGGTGATCGAGCGAGCCGCGGGGTCCCTGTTCGGCTCCGGTTCGCGTCCGACGGCGATCCTGCTCACGCACAGTCACCCGGACCACGCGGGATCGGCCCGCGTCCTGGCGACGACGTGGCAGTGCCAGGTCTACGTGCACCAGGACGAGCTGCCGCTCACCTCCGCGGACCTGGCGGCCTACCGGGCGTTCGCCGACCCGCTGAACAGGTGGCTCATCCTGCCGGTGATGCGCCTGATGCCGCGCAAGCGAGTCCGGAAGATGCTCGAGAACGCCGACCTTCGGGACGTGGTCCGGTCCCTGCCGGCGAGCGGCGAGGTGCCCGGCCTCCCGGGTTGGCGGTCCATCCACACGCCCGGCCACACCCCGGGCCACGTCTCGTTCTTCCGGGCGACGGATCGTGTGCTGCTCGCCGGCGACGCGATCCTCACGACGAGCGCCAACTCGATGCTGGGCCTGCTGCTGAAGCGGCGCGAGCTTTCCGGGCCGCTGCGCTTGACGACCTGGCGGTGGGCGGCCGCCAAGGAGTCCGCCGCGGTGCTCGCGCGCCTCGAGCCGAGCGTGCTGGCGACCGGCCACGGCGAACCACTTGCCGGTCCGAGCACCGCAGCCGAGGTGGACGCGTTCATCGAGCGGTTCACGGCGCCGCCGCGGCTCTGACGCCGGGGTGGCACCCTGACGCCGGTGTGGCACCGTGGGCCACCGGCCGCTGGGCCACCGGGCGCTGGGCCACCGGGCGCTGGGCCACCGGGCGCTGGGCCACCGGCCTCGCCGAGGCTGCCTACGCCGCGGTGCGCTTTCGCCGCCCGCTGCTTCCGGACCGCGCCGTGCCGCCCAGCGAGACCGACAGGCCGATCATGAAGCCGAAGTTGTACCAGTTGCCGCTGTTGTGCACCTCGTACACGTTCACGTGGTCGTTGAACAGCGACACGATGAACGTGATCGGGGCGATGGCGCCATGCCACAGACCGAGCCAGAAACCGGCCTGATCCGCACCTCCGGCAGCCGCGACGGTGTTTCCGCCGGGCGCGCACGCCGCAAGAGCAAGAACGCCGACGACGATGAGCACGGTCGGCAGGATGCGTGATCTGGTCATGGGGCCACCTCCACCCGGAGGCTACCGGTCGCGGGTGAGGAAGGCGACGGCATCGCGGGCCGCCCGCCGCCCGTTCGAGGCCAGGTGCCCCTTGCCCGGGTACAGGATCAGACGCGCGCCCGCGATCCCGGCGGCCGTCTCCGCAAAGACGCGGCCGTCCTCGTAGAAGTGGTCGAGCGCTCCGCCGAGGACGAGCACCGGAACGCGGATCTCACCGAGCCGGTCGGTGACGTCGAACGGGTCCTCGGCCTGGATGGTGGCCAGCATGTCCGCCGGGTTCTCGATCGAGAAGACCGCCGAACCTCCCAACCAGCCGATGGCAGTCAGCAGGGCCTGGGTCCAGCGCGGCCCGCCCATCGGGCCCATCACCTCTGCCGACGCGGCCCGTTGACGGCCGGCCCGGGCGAGCTCGGCGATGAGCAGCTGGCTGCTCTTCCCCTGGACACCGAGCCGGCAACCGGATCCGGTCAGCACGAGGGAGCGCACCAGCTCCGGGTGGTCGACGGTCAGCTGGAGGGCGACGCTGCCACCGGTGGAGATCCCCATCACGTCTACCGGGCCGTCGAAGCTGGCCCGCAGGACGTCCGCATAGTCCGCCGCGATCTCCGCCATGGTCACGTCCGGCTCGAGGCCTTCGCGCCGGTTCAGCCACCAGACGGTGCGATGGGCGGTGAGCGGTCGAACCTCTCTCCGCTGCAGCCACCGATCGATGCCCTGAGGTTGCCGGTGGTCCGCCGAGAGGCCGGCGATATACACGAGCGGTGGTCCGGAACCCATCTTGAAGTGGGCCAGGCCACGCCCCAGGGTGCCCTGCTCGAGCGCGTCAGTCGTCATCCGCTTCTCCTCGGAGCGTGGGCCGATCGAGCCGCACGTCGCCCTCAGCCTGCCACGCCACCGGCCCCGCCACGCCACCGGCCCCGCCACGCCACTGGCCCTGCCACGCCACCGGCCCCGCCACGCCACTGGCCCTGCCACGCCACCGGCCCCGCCAGTCAGCTCAAGCGAATCTGGTCGTGCGGTGCGATGCGGCTCGTGCGCCCGGGCAAGACGTACTCGCGGGTCGCAAGGTTCTGCTGCGCCACGATCAGCTCGGCCCGGATCGTCACGCCGTCGATCTCGGCGTCGGTTGTGGTGTGCGCATCCGAGGCGAGCGCGACGTCGTACCCCTTCTCCAGGGCTGCGTGGATCGTGTGGCGCACACAGAAGTCGGACTGGGCGCCGCACACGACGAGGCGCCCGACCTCGAGCACGTCGAGCACGGTATCCAGGTCGGTGCCCTCGAAGGCGCTCCGGAACCGTTTCTCGACGATCGGCTCGCGGGCGCTCGGGCGCAGCGCCGCGACGATCTGCCAGGGCGGGCTGCCAGCCGGCATGTCCTCGTCCTCGTGCCGCACCCACACCACCGGGGTGCCCTCGGCGCGGGCGCGGTCGACCAGCGCACCGATCCGGGAGACCACCTCCGGCGACTGCCACGCACTCGACATCACGTCCTCCTGCACGTCGATGACCAGGAGAGCGGTGCCGGGCCGGTCGGCGAATCGCGTCACGTTGCTCCTCCCTGCGCGCATGCGATCGTCCGAGTGTGCGCCGGAGCGGTCCGGAGCGGCAACGGCCAGTCCCGGGTTCGTGGTCGACGAACCCGGGACCGGCCGTGCTCACAGCTGCGTGCTCAGGGGACGATGACGGCGCGACCGCGCAAGGTCCCGGCGTGCAGCCGGTGGTACGCCTCCACTCCGTCGTCGAGCGAGAACACCTCGGTCTCGACGTGGATGGCCCCGGAACGCGCCAGCTCCAGGACCTCGAACAGCTCGGAACGCGTGCCCCAGTACGGGGCCGTGATCGAGGACTCGTACGGACCCGCGAGCACCCCGACGGCGGTGGTTCCGGCGCCGACGCCGACCAGCACCTGGCTGCCCGCGACGCGGATCATGGCCCGGCCGAGCTCGATGGTGGGCTGGATGCCGACGAAGTCGATGACCGCGTGGGAGCCGAGCCCGCCGGTGAGCTCCTTGACCTTGTCCACTGCGGATGCGTCGGACTTCCACGCGTAGTGCGCGCCGACCTCCTTGGCAAGAGCGAGCTTGTCGTCGGCGACGTCGAGGGCGACCACGGTTGCGCTGGTTAGCGCCCGCAGGATCTGGATGCCCACGTGCCCGAGCCCGCCGGCGCCGATGACAACCGCCGTCGTGCCCGGGACGAGCTTCGGTAGCGCCAGCTTGATCGCGTGGTACGGCGTCAGGCCGGCGTCGGTGAGGGAGACGTTCTCGACTGGGTCGAGGTCGCCCAGCGGGACGAGGTGACGCGCGTTGTCGACGATCATGTACTCCGCCATCGCGCCTGGTGCACCCAGGCCAGGGGGCACGATGCCCTCTGCGGCGGCGTTCTCGCAGTAGTTCTCCGCGCCCTGGGAGCAGGGGTAGCAGCGGCCGCAGCCCCACGGCCCGTAGACGGCCACGGCGTCGCCCACGGCCAAGCCGTTGACGCCCTCGCCGAGCTTGTCGACGATGCCGGCACCTTCGTGCCCGAGCGTCAGCGGGACGCCCCAAACGTAGTTCTCGGCGGGGAGAGACATGATGAACTCGTCGGAGTGGCAGACGCCGGCGGCCGTGACCTTGAGGCGAACCTGCCCGGGGCCGGGTTCGGGGGTTTCGATCTCGACCAGCTCCGGGCCGGCACCGATCGTGCGGTACTGCAGAGCCTTCATGGGGCACCTCTCTGACGTGGGTGGGTCTCTTCGCAACGTATCACTCGGGCGGTCCGCGGGAGCGAGGCCGTTGGTCCCGCCGCCGGCACTGTCGCGCTGCGGCCGCGCGCGCCGCGCACAGGGCCCGTATGGGAGAGGCCGCGGCCCGCCAGACGAACGCGCCGTCTCGCCCTAGTGCGCCATGTCGACGAAGCGCGCGTAGTGCCCCTGGAACGCGACGACGATCGTGTCCGTCGGCCCGTTGCGGTGCTTGGCGACGATCAGGTCGGCCTCGCCGGCGCGCGGGGACTCGCGCTCGTAGGCGTCCTCGCGGTGCAGCAGGATCACCATGTCGGCGTCCTGCTCGATCGAACCGGACTCGCGCAGGTCGCTCATCTGCGGCTTCTTGTCGGTGCGCTGCTCCGGGCCGCGGTTGAGCTGCGAGATCGCCACCACCGGGACCTCGAGCTCCTTGGCCAGCAGCTTGAGAGCACGGGAGAACTCGGAGACCTCCTGCTGACGCGACTCCACCCGCTTGCCCGAGCTCATCAGCTGCAGGTAGTCGATCACGACGAGTCTGAGGTCATGCCGCTGCTTGAGCCGACGGCACTTCGCCCGGATCTCCATCAGCGACATATTCGGCGAGTCGTCGATGAACAGCGGAGCGTCCGAGACCCGGCCCATCGTGGCCGCGAGCTTCTGCCAGTCCTCGTCCCGCATGGTGCCCTTGCGCATGTTCTGCAGCGGCACCTTGGCCTCCGCCGCGAGCATGCGCATGGTGATCTCGGACCGGCTCATCTCGAGCGAGAAGATCACCGAGGTCAGCCCGTTCTTGATCGATGCCGAGCGTGCGAAGTCCAGACCGAGGGTGGACTTGCCGATCGCCGGACGGGCCGCGAGCACGATCATCTGCCCGGGGTGCAGACCGTTGGTGAGCCGGTCGAGGTCCGCGAACCCGGTGGGCACCCCCACCATGCCCTCGCCGCGATGCCCGGCGGCCTCGATCTCCTCCATCGTGCCGTTGATGATGTCGGCGAGCGGCAGGTAGTCCTCGCTCGTCTTGTTCTCGGTGACCGCGTACACCTCGGACTGGGCCGCGTTGACGATGTCGTCGACGTCGCCACCTTCGGTCGAGTAGCCGAGCTGCACGATGCGGGTGCCCGCCTCGACCAGCCGGCGCAGCACCGCCCGCTCCCGGACGATGCGCGCGTAGTACCCGGCGTTGGCCGCCGTCGGCACCATCGAGATCAGGGTGTGCAGGTACGGCGCCCCGCCGATCCGGGTGATCTCGCCGCGCTTGGTCAGCTCGGCCGAGACGGTAACGGCGTCGGCGGGCTCGCCGCGGCCGTACAGGTCGAGGATCGCCTCGTAGACCAGCTCGTGCGAGGGGCGGTAGAAGTCGGTGCCGCGAAGCGCCTCGACGACGTCGGCGATCGCGTCCTTGGAGAGCATCATGCCGCCGAGCACGCTCTGCTCGGCCGCGATGTCCTGGGGCGGGGTTCGGTCGAATCCGTCGTTCATGCGACGTGGGCTGAGGCTGGCCTCCAGCTCCTCGACCGTCACACGGGCCTCCTTGATGACCGTCGGTTCCATACTCTCGTTGTACGGCCTACCACCGACACGTGAGCCGAAGATCACGCGTCTCGGGCGTCGCTCCCGGAGTCCGTGCGTGACACTAGGGGCAACGCTGCGGACGGCCAAACGCAGGCCTGTCGAGACTGTGGACGACCCTGTGGGCAAGGTGTGGACGGGCCCGAGGACCGCTGTGCACAGGCCGTGGAAAGCCCTGTGGACAGGAAGAAGTGCTCCCGCGGATTCGTGCTCTGAACCGCAAGAACGCTGTGCACCCCCTGTGGACAAGAACTCGTGGCGCCATCATCCACGTGCTGGACAGAGAGTCCAGAGCGTGGACTGCCAAGTGGGTTGATCCCGGCTACTCGGCGTTCGCCGCGCCCACCACCGAGTCCACCGCCGGGCCCAGGTCTCGACGTCCTCGCGACCTCCCCGCGGATGCCCCGAACCTGCGCCGAGGTAGACCATTTCGGGTGATGTCGACGGCTGAAAGGGTCTACCTGGGCAGAGGAGGTCTACCTCGGCGCACGGGTGAGTCGGGACTGAGCAGTCCGGACTGAGCAGTCGGGACTGAGCAGTCCGGATCGACCGTCCCTGTGCCGCAACCACATCAACGGGGTCGCCAGGTTCTGGCGGCGGCACGGCGAACGCGCTCCGCGAGAGCCGTCGGATCCCTCAGGTCTCCCCAGGACACGCGGAGCACCTTCCAGCCGAGCTCCTCGAGCGCGTCCTGTCGCCACTTCTCCGCCATCACGACCGCGCTCGGGTCGCCGTCGGCGAGCGCCCGGTACTTGACCTCGCCGTCGAACTCCAGCAGGAGCCACCACTCCCGCCAGCCCATGTCCGCGCGGTACCGGCCTGACGCCGTCTCTATCTCAAGCTGCAGCTCCGGCGCGGGCAGTCCCTCCGCCACGACCGACCAGCGGGCGAGCGTCTCGCCCGGCGACTCCGCCCGCGCGTCGGCGTGCTCGACCACCCACCGCGCGCGCCGGACACCCCGCTTGCCGGTTCCGGTCACCAACATGGCATCCAGGACCCGCCGCGACGCCCCGAGCGCCAGCGCACTGTCGGCGATGACGAGCGCACGGTCTGTCGTGAGCGTGCGCGCGCAGTCGAAGGCCGTCCGCTCGAGCGACGTGACCGGGACGTCGTGGATGGCCGTCCGGTGCTCGACCGGCACCGAGGCCCAGTGCTGGACGACCGTCACGTCCCGAGAGCGGACATGAGGTCGGGTCAGTCGCGTGAGATGGACGCGCTCGGCAAGATGCCAGGTCGAACAGCCCCAGACAAGGGCCGCCGACTCGTGGCTGAACCAGAACGGAGCCCGCGGCGTCGCATTGACCGCCGCGATCAACGCAAGTACTCGTCGTTCGCGGTCCCGCGCCGGCGTCGAGGCAGTCTCGGGCATTCGGTAGACGCCGACCCGTAGCCGCTCGATCTCTCCGCGCCGGACCCGTGACCGAACCACGTCGCTTCCCACGTCGCCGCTTCGGATGATCGCCGGCAGCTCACACCCCACGTCGGTGGCGCGACTGGGGGTCGCGGTCCGCGGCCAAGGCCTTTGCGTCACCAGGTCGTCAGCAATAGGACCGCCCCCGATCTCGCGCTCACCGCTCACCGCTCACCGCTCACCTCTCACCACTCATCGCTCACCGCACGCAGCACGCAGCACGCCGCACGCCGAAACCGACACCGACACCGACGCCGACACCGACACCGACACCGACACCGACACCGACACCGACACCGACGCCGACGCAAGAGATTCGCCTACCGCATCGGTCAGGCGATGGTCCGCTGCCCGGGATCTCGGCAACAGGGTGTGGAACGCAGCCTGAGGACGGGTGCCGCGATGTGCACCACTCCCACCTGCGCCGAGGTAGACCCCCTCTGCCAAATCGGAGACCTGAGACCGTCCGAAACTGCACAAGGGATCTACCTCGGCGCGAATCCGGGTTGACAGAGCCGTCGGTGCACGAGACAGCGAAGCGCCCGAGCCCACCAGGGGCTCGGGCGCTTCCGCGTCCTACGGGTACTGCCGGGCGATGCGCCACCGAAGCCCGGCCGACGACGTCGGCCGGCCCAACAGAGCGGCTCAGGCCTCGGGGACGACCCGCACGTCGAGCGTCGCTGCGACGTCGGCGTGCAGACGGACCTTCACCTGGTACTCGCCCAGCGCCTTGATCGGCTGGTCGATCTCGATCTTGCGCTTGTCGAGCGACGGCCCGCCGGCGGCCAGAACGGCGTCGGCGATGTCGCCCGTCGTCACGGCGCCGAACAGACGACCCGACGCGCCGGCGCGGGCCGACACCAGGATCGTCTTGGACTGCAGCGAGTCACGCACCGCAGCAGCGCCCTCGACGGTCGAGATCTCGCGCGACTTGCGGGCCTTGCGGATCGACGCGATGTCCTTCTCCGCACCCTTGGACCAACCGGTCGCCAGGCCACGCGGAAGCAGGTAGTTGCGCGCGTATCCGTCCTTGACGTCGACGACGTCGCCCGGGGCGCCGAGGCCGGTGACCTCATGGGTCAGGATGAGCTTTGCCATCAGTCGCCTCCTTCTCAGCGGGCCGAGCTGGCGTACGGCAGCAGAGCCATCTCGCGGGCGTTCTTCACGGCCCGCGCGATCGCGCGCTGCTCCTGGACGGACACTCCGGTCACCCGGCGAGCGCGGATCTTGCCGCGGTCGGAGATGAACTTGCGCAGCAGCGCGGTGTCCTTGTAGTCGATCGCGTCGATCTTGCCGATCTTCAGCGGGTTCTGCTTCTTCTTCGGCTTGCGAAGAACAGGCTTCGCCATCGTGGTGCTCCTTCACTAGCGGCTCGGGAGAGCCGGAGCCCGGGTCGTTGCCTTATGGCCCGGGATGGGTGATCAGTGGTCTGGTAGTGCTCAGAACGGGGGCTCGTCGGACAGCGACGGACCGCCGCCCGATGCGGGAGACGTCGCCCACGGGTCGTCCGTGGCTCCGCCCCCAGCGCCACCGCCGAAGCCACCGCCGCCGCCACCGCTGCGCTGGGCGCGGGTGACCTTGGCGCTGGCGTACTTCAGCGACGGACCGACTTCATCGACCTGGAGCTCGTACACGGTGCGCTTCTCGCCCTCGCGGGTCTCGTAGGAGCGCTGCACGAGCCGACCAGAGGCGATGACGCGCATGCCCTTGGTCAGCGACTCGGCGACGTTCTCCGCGGCCTCACGCCAGATCGAGCAGCGGAGGAACAGCGTGTCGCCGTCCTTCCACTCGTTCGTCTGGCGGTCGAACTGCCGCGGCGTCGAGGCAACCGTGAAGTTGGCCACGGCCGCGCCCGAGGGAGTGAAGCGCAGCTCCGGGTCACCGGTCAGGTTGCCGATCACCGTGATGGTCGTGTCACCAGCCATGCTTGCTTGCTCCTTCGGTCGCTACGTCGTCGTGCGGTGGACTGCCGGGCCCGCGCTCAGTGAGCGTCGGGGCGGATGAGCTTGGTGCGCAGCACGGCCTCGTTGAGGCCGAGCTGACGGTCCAGCTCCTGGGCGACATCCGGCGTCGTCGTCATGTCGACGACGGCGTAGATGCCCTCGGACTTCTTGAGGATCGGGTACGCCAGACGGCGACGGCCCCAGATGTCGATCTTGTCGACGGTGCCACCGCCGGTGGTCACGACGGTCAGGTACTTGTCGAGCGAGGGGGCGACGGTCTTCTCTTCGATCTCGGGATCGAGGATCAACATCAGCTCGTAGTGACGCATGCGATAACCCACCTCCTATGGACTCGGCGGCCACGGAACATCCGTGACAGGAGGGTTCTGCGTCGCTGGGTGCCCGGGACCGCGATCTGCGAGGTGCCGGAACGCACACAGCAATCCGCAAGGCTACCGGCCCGCACAGCGCGAGGGAAATCCCGGTGCGCCGACGGCGATGAGCTCCCCCTCGCACCCTCGCCCGCGCCGGGCGCCCGAGCAGCGCGCGCGGCCCGCGCACCCGCCACGGGAGCCCTCTCGGGGGCGGCTACGCTCGGCACTGTGACCGATACCAGCACCCCGATGAGCGTCCAACAGGTGACCGACGAGCAGTTCATGACCTGGGCTCGGCAATCCGGCCACCCCGTCCCGATCGAACAGGCGCCGGAGTGGGACGCGTTCGACTCGCGGGTGGCGGGACGCGCTCCGTGGCGCCGGCTCGCCGTCTCGAGCGGCGGCGACGCGCCGTCGGCCGTCATCGCGTTCACGGCCTTCACCGGCCGCGGGTTCCGCTTCCTGTGGGCCAAGCACGGGCCGATCTGGCTGGACCCGCAGACCCCCGAGGCCGAGTCCGCGCTGCGCACAACGCTGCGCGGGTACGTCGCCGCGGAAGACCCAGGCATCAACTTCCTGCGCATCCACGCGAAGCAGCCGGCGCCGGACCTGCACGAGCTGCTGCAGACCGTCACGTACGACGAGACGGTCGTGGTGGACCTGACGCCGCCCGAGGAGGCGATCATGGCGGGCTTCTCCAAGAGCGCCCGCAAGAAGGTGCGCCGGACCTTGGAGGACGCCGCCATGGTCTGCTCGGACGAGACCGGCCTGAGCCGCGCGCGGTTCGACGAGCTGTACGCCATCTACCGGGAGACGGCGGACCGCGTCTCGTTCGGCATCTACGACGCCGACGTGTACTTCTCGATGCTCGAGTCGCTCGGGAGCGCCGCCCGCGTGTTCGTCGCGCGGCGGACCGACGCCGGGGACGACGAGACGCCGCGCACGCCGGGTCGGGCGGTCGCCTGGATCATCTCGACCGTGTTCGACGGCGTCGGCGTGGACTACTTCGGCGGTGGCAACGCCGAGTCCCTCGCGACGAACGCAGCGCTGCGCCTCAAGTGGCACATCTTCACCACGCTGAAGGCCGAGGGGGTCACCCGCTACGACCTGATGGGGGTGGGCTCGGCCCGCGCCCCGCAGCTGATGGGCGTGCGCCAGTTCAAGCTGCAGTTCGCCGACGCGACGACGCCGGTGGACGGCGCCTGGGACGTGCCGGTGCGCGGGACCCGCTACGCGCTGCTGGTCCGCGCGCTCGGCCTCAAGCACGCGCTAGGCGGAGTGCTCGGACGGTTGCGCTCGCGCTGAACCCGGTCAGGGTGCCGGAGTCGACGTAGGCGCCGGAGTCGACGTAGGCGTCGGAGTCGGAGTCGGCGTCGGAGTCGGCGTAGGCGTAGGCGTCGGAGTCGGAGTCGGCGTAGGCGTCGGAGTCGGCGCCGCAGTGGGCGTCGCAGTGGGCGTCGGCGTCGACGTCACGGTCGGACTCGCCGTCACCCCGACGTTCGCGCGCGGTGGGAACTGGACGATCGGCATCGACTTGAACACCGGCCCCATGAACGCGGTCCAGATGCTGGCCGGGACCGATCCACCGGTGATCTGCTTGAACCCGGCAAAGGGCGTGATGCCCTCAGCCGCGCCGCCGGGGCCCTCCTGATAGAGCGCGACGACCGAGACGATCTGCGGGGTGAAGCCGATGAACCAGGCCGACATGTTGTCGCTCGAGGTACCGGTCTTGCCGGCGATCGGGCGTTTGAGCGTCTTCGCGGTCTTGCCCGAGCCCTGCTCCACCACCTGCGTCATCGCGTAGGTCACGTCGGCAATGATGTCCGGCCGGAATTCGGACGCCCCCTGGCTTGCGCCCGAGTACGAGCTGCTCCCGTCCAGCGAGGTGAGCCGGTCGACCAGGAAGGTCTGGTGGCGCGTCCCGCCCGAGGCG
>Ga0209538_1001806_pt1 | contig 11137 bp, 5 predicted proteins | sample BarGraNGADG00211_2_FD_184492 | JGI IMG/M metagenome (GOLD analysis project Ga0209538, IMG submission 184492) | Arctic peat soil microbial communities from Barrow, Alaska - Barrow Graham LP Ref core NGADG0004-211 (SPAdes) (version 2) | ecosystem: Environmental > Terrestrial > Soil > Wetlands >... | reverse complement strand
GTGCCCACGCCATAATCCACCGATCCCCCGGTAATGATGACGACGTCCCCTTCGGCTACAAAGCCGTGTTGCTGCGCGGCCTCGACGGCATCGTTGATTACCTGATCAGTGCTGCCGGCTCTGGGCGCCAAGATGGGGTGGATACCCCATACCAGCACCAACTGGCGTTGGGTGATGGGGCTGGGAGTCACGGCTACGATTGGGCAACGGGGCCGAAAACGGGCAATAGTGCATGCGGTCTCCCCGGAAACGGTCGGCGCGATGATGGCTGCGGCGCTGAGATCGGTCGCCGTCTGCACAGAAGCGTGGGCGACTGCTTCCGCGAAGCTACGTCCGGGCTGGACGGGGGTCTGTCGACTGGGCAGCGAGGCTTGAGCCGTCTCCGTCTCGCGTGCAATGCGCACCATTGTCTCTACCGACAGCACCGGGTACTTGCCCGCGGCTGTCTCACCGGAGAGCATGATGGCGTCCGAGCCGTCGAGAATTGCGTTGGCAACATCGCTGGCCTCAGCGCGCGTGGGGCGCGGGTTGCGGATCATCGAGTCCAGCATCTGCGTGGCTGTGATGACCGGCTTACCGGATTGGTTGCATTTGTGGATGATCGCCTTCTGCACCATCGGCACTGCTTCCGTGGACATCTCAATACCCAGGTCGCCACGGGCAACCATAACACCGTCAACGGCAGCGATGATGGCGTCGATGTTGTCTACCGCCTCCGGCTTCTCGATCTTAGCGATCACCGGCGTAGGTCGGCCGAGCGCCGAGAGTTCACGGATCAGGCCTTTCAGTTCCAACACCTCTTCTGCCGTCCGCACAAAAGATAGCGCCACCCAATCGGCTTGTTCATCCAGCGCGAACTTGAGATCCTCGCGGTCTTTCTCAGTAATAGCCGGAATGGAAAGCGCGGCGCGGGGCAGGTTTAGACCCTTGTTAGAGAACAGTACCCCGCCCGTTACTACCTCGGTCTCGATCTCGCTGCCTTGCACACTTAGTACCTTAAGTTCGAGCAACCCATCGTCGATCAGGATGCGGTCGCCCGACCTGACGGCCTCTGGCAGGTGCTCGTACTGCACAGGCACCCGTCGCTGCGCACCGCTGACACTGGCATCTGTGCTGTCCCCGCTCCCAGAGCCAAGGCTTCGTACCGGCAATTCGGGACGCTCCGGCGCAGGTTGAGGTGTAAGTTCCGTGGTCAAGACCAGCGCCTCGCCGGCAACCAACGGCACGCCCTCGGGCGGCATGACGCCGACGCGCAATTTCGGCCCTTGCAGATCACACAAGATTGCTACCGGCTTTCCCAGTTGCTCCGAGATCTGGCGGATGCGCCGGATGTTCTCGCGGTGGAAGTCGGCATCGCCGTGAGACATGTTCAGGCGCGCCACATCCATCCCGGCCTGGATGAGTGCCACCAAAGTGGCAGGCTCACGACTGGCAGGCCCGATCGTGCAGACAATCTTGGTGCGTAGCATTGACCCTCCTCGACGTGCAAGGGGCATAGGTTTCATTTCATTGTGCAGGCGGCTGATCACCGGTTGCGCGCGCAGCGGGCGCTCGGCCATACGTCTCCGTCAGTTCCTTGAGCCGGTCGCGCAGGGCCGCAGTGAGCATTCCCTCCGAAAATCGCCAGCCCCAGTTGCCGCTTGCCCGGCCGGGCGTGTTCATGCGGCCCTCGCTGCCCACGCCGAGAATGTCTTGGAGCGGGAAGATCGCGGTCTGCGCCACAGACATCAGGGCGAGGCGGACCAACTCCCAGTTCAACTCATCGCAACGCGGGCCCAGGTACCGGCGCAGGGCGGTGCGTTCCTTCTGGCCTAGCGTGCTGAGCCAGCCGAGTGTGGTGTCATTGTCGTGGGTGCCGGTGTAGACCACACAATTGCGTTCGAAGTTGTGCGGCAGGTATAGATTCTCGGGATCGCCCGAGAAGGCGAACTGCAACACCTTCATTCCCGGGAAGGCGCACTCTTCCCGCAAAGCCTCGACTTCCGGAGTGATCAGCCCCAGGTCTTCGGCGATGACCCGCACCGGCCCCAGGGCTCGTTCAACTGCATGAAACAGATCGCTGCCGGGGCCTTTGGTCCATTTGCCGTTGATGGCCGTCTGTTTTCCTGCCGGTACGGCCCAGCAAGTCTCAAAACCCCGGAAGTGGTCGAGCCGAACGACATCCAGCTGTTGGAACGCCCGCTTGAGGCGGGCGACCCACCAGGCGTAGCCATCTTGCGCCATCACATCCCAACGGTACAGCGGGTTGCCCCACAATTGGCCGGTCGGGCTGAAGTAGTCCGGCGGGACCCCGGCAACCAAAGTTGGCTTGCCCTCAGCGTCGAAGTAGAACAGATCTGCGTGCGCCCAGGCGTCGGCACTGTCGTAGGCCACGAAGATCGGGATATCGCCAATGATGCTGATGCCACGCTGGTTGGCGTACGTTTTCAGGCTGGACCATTGTCTGTGGAACTGGTATTGCGCGTATTGGTGGAACGCGACCAGGTCCTTCAGAGTCACGCGCCAGTGTTCGAGCGCACCCGGTTGGCGCGCGGCGATGTCCTGCTCCCATTTATCCCAACTCGCCCCTCCGTGGTGATCCTTGAGTGCGGCAAAGAGAGCGTAGTCATCTAGCCAAGTACGACTGGCTGCGCTGAAAACTTCCAGCTCGGCTTTCTGAGCGTCGCTAGCGTTAGCCTTGAAATTCTCGAACGAGAGGAGCAGTAGCCGCCGCTTGAACTCGATGACCGCGCCGTAGTCCACCCGGTGTTCCGCAAAGACGGGCGCGCCGGTGAAATCCCAAGGCGCCAGGCAGTGCTCCTCGGCCAATCGTTCCAGGCTGATCAACAGCGGGTTGCCCGCAAACGCCGATAGCGCCTGATAAGGCGAGTCCCCGTAGCTCGTCGGGCCGAGGGGCATGATTTGCCAGAATTGTTGACCACTGTCTGCCAGAAAATCTACGAAGCGGAAAGCCGCATCCCCCAGGTCACCGATGCCGAAACGGCCGGGCAATGAGATGGGGTGGAGCAGGATGCCGCTGGACCTTGGGAATCTCATAGCCAGCTCCTGAATGGGCTCGGGCTGCCGGAGCATCTCGCGCAACGCCTCTTCGATGTTTGGCGTGCCGCGGCCACCCAGGTATCCCGCAAGTTGGGCGTAGTGGTGCGCCTCGTCGTCCTTCACTTCCCGGAAATCCAGGCACACCTGGTACTTGAAGGCGCCTAATTCTACGTATAGCCCTTGGTCGTGCAATTCATGGCAGTTGCGAATATAATCCAGGCCTGTCACGTAGTCACGGAAGATGCAGTAATAGTGGCCATCGGACCGCAATCCAAGACCATCACCCAGGGTCTTCTGCACCAACGTGTGCTCGCCTGTTCCCTCCCCTGAGTCGCCGTGACCTGCCTTTACCGCATACACGGCAGAGGTGCGGATCCAGCCTCGCGCCCCCGCGAACTTGTTGTTGAATAGCACCAGCCCCCGTTCGGCGGTCCCCGTCAGGGGGTCGCCGGCGCGGTTGGAGTAGGCAAACACATTCTCATTCACATGCCCTTCGGGTGTGAAGAAATCGTACAACAAGAAATTCTGCACTTCTGCAAAGATGTGGCGGCGGTGCAGCAGTGGGAAGATCTCCCGCTCGTGGCGGCGAATCAGGTTGGCATCCGGCTGTTCGTTCCAGTAGGCGCGCCGGTATTCCATGCCATACTTTTCGGTATAGCCTTCGACCTGGCCGTGCCCGAACATGGGGAGTCCGGGCAACGTCACCATGAGCGTGCACACGCCGAAGTACTTATCGTCGTTGCCAAACTGGGCCACAGCGGTTTCTTCATCCGGGTTATTCATGAAGTTTACGAAGCGTTTCAGGATCTGCGGGTCGAATTCCAGGACGTTCTTGATCGAGGAACGGTACTTGGCGTTGTCTTCGGTCTTCAGCATGTTCATGAACGCGCTGTTGTAGACCCGGTGCATGCCCAGGGTGCGGACAAAGTAGCCCTCCATCATCCAGAAGGCTTCGGCCAGCAACAGGGTGTCCGGCACCTCCTGCGCCACCCGGTCCACCACCTCGCGCCAGAATTCGATCGGCATTGCGGCGTCGAACTGAGCCTTTGTCAGACCGTGCTCCGCGCGCGAGGCGATGGCCCCACCGGCGCCGGGCTCCGGGAACCAGAGGCGCTGCACGTGCTTTTTGGCGAGAGTCATGGCGGCGTCAAAGCGGATGATCGGGAACTTGCGCGCAACGTGGAGAATGGTCTGGATGACGGCCTCCCGGACTGCGGGGTTCAGGTAATCCAACTGGGCCGTATCGTTCCAGGGCATCGTGGTGCCGTCGTTGCCGTGGTAGATGTACTTCTCGCTGCCCGTCCAGCGATCCAGCCGCTTGAAGACCACAGCGGCATCGGTGCGGTTGTAATAGTGGTCTTCCAGGAAGATGCCCACACGCCCGTCCGAAGAAAGATCCGGCCCGTTAAATGTATAGGACGGGAATGGGCTGGTGTCCAGGCCAATAAACCAGTCGGGATGTTCGATGACCCAGCGGGAATCGATACCCATGTGGTTGGGCACCATGTCGCTGGCCAGGCGAATGCCTCGCTTCGATGCCCGTTGCCTCAGATTCTGATAGGCCTCTTCGCCTCCCAGGTCAGCGGCAATCTGGTAGTCAAACAGCGAATAGGCTGATGCCACTGCTTCCGGATTGCCCATCAGCCGTTTCATGCTCTGTGAGGCCCGGCTACGCTCCCATAGGCCGATCAGCCACAGAGCGTCGAAGCCCCAGCGCGCCAGGGCATCGAGTTCTTCGTCGGGAATCTGATCCAGCCGGACGATCTCGCGCTGATATTTCTTGGCGAGTTGGTCAAGCCAGACATAGGTGCTCTTGGCAAGCATGACCAGCCGCGGCATCCAGTCCCGGTCGGCGCTGTAGCGTTCGGACTCTGCTTCGGACCCCGCTCCGGCGAACTCCAACACCTGGGCTGGACCAGGCCCGGCGAAGGTCACCTTTTCTTCTTCCTTGAGCAAGTCGAGGCTGCCGAGAAGGCGCTCAAGGTAGCCGCCGAGTAGCGGGCCCCACTTCTCCTGGATATAGTGCAACTGGCCGGATAGTGACAGGGGCACCGCTACCGCAGGACTGCGGAGCATGTCCACCAGGTTTTGCCCCTCTGGGCCGAACTTGGGCTGAGTGTCCAGAAACTGGCGTAGATTATGTACGATCCGCAGATAGGAAGTCTCCTTTACCAGGATCGCGTCGTCAAATAGCTCCGAGAACGGCGAGGAGGCTGGATTGGTGTTGTCCAGCCAAAGCATGAGGAGTTCTTCCACCAGGATCTGGCGATTGGGAACTCCGGCCGTTTCTCCTGTGAGGTAAGCGTCGGGATCGACTTGCCGCCGATAGACGGCCACTGGGGGAAACTCGACCACAAACTTGCGCAGCGCGCTGTCGACCACATCCCGGCCGAGTCTTTCCTCCAGCCAATCCAGCGCCTCGCGCATCGCCTCGGCATTCTTCTGCTCACGGTACAGACCGACTACGTAATGCAGGATCTCGTCGATCAGGCCCATGGCGTTGAGTTGGCCGGCCTTCACGGCCTGTTCGGGAAAAGTGACCAGGTCACGTTGCTGGTTGATGCTTTGCGCAAATACCCGCGTCGCGTGAAAGTTGGCAAGTATGACGTTCCCGCTGATGGAAAACAGAGAAGCATCAAACTGGTAACGGTCCCGCGCCTTGCGGGCAATGTGGAATTCCATCGTGACGCGCCTACCTTCGGACATGGTCTCTTTGCCTTTCCGTTGCCAATCGTCAAATCTCGGTTGTGAAGCTGGAAGAGCTGTCGCTTGACCCTTCAGATGGCTCTGAATCAAGTCCTGGTTCGTCCAGCTTTTCTCTAACCAACGTTTCAACAAGCCGCTCCCTGTACGGTGCATAATCAGCCACAAGGCGCTCATATTCCCCGGTCATCAGAGTCGATGAGATCATGAAATCGGCGGAGGCGCGATTGCAGGCGACCGGGATGTTCCAAACCACGGCGATCCGCAGCAGGGCTTTTACATCCGTGTCGTGGGGCTGCTGTGAGAGCGGGTCCCAGAAAAAGATCATGAAGTCGATGATGCCCTCGGCGATCTTGGCGCCAATCTGCTGATCGCCACCCAACGGTCCGCTCTGGAACTTATGGACCGTGGTCCCCAGCACTTGCTCCAGCAGCTTGCCCGTCGTGCCGGTAGCATACAACTCATGTTCGATCAGGAGACGTTTGTTCCATCTGGCCCAGTCCAGGAGATCCTGCTTCTTGTTATCGTGTGCCACCAGGGCGATTCTCTTCTTCTGCTGGATGAGAATAACACTGTGTTCCATGCGCTTTCCTTTCGTCTACCAATACGTCGACGCTGCCCTACGACAATGCTGATTACAGTCCTGCAGCCTTGAAAGCCGCAGCAACGATGGCCTGTGCCTCGCTGAAGATCATCTGCAGATGATCGGCGCCCTTGAAGCTCTCGGCGTAGACCTTATAGATGTCCTCGGTGCCGGACGGCCTGGCCGCGAACCAGCCATTTTCAGTGACCACTTTCAGTCCACCAATGGAGGCGTTATTGTAAGGCGCCCGAGTGAGCTTGGCCACGATTTTCTCACCCGCCAGGTCCTCGGCTGCCACCATCTCCGGCGAGAGGCGCTCCAATACAGCTTTTTGGGCCGGTGTAGCCACCACATCCATGCGTTCGTAGACCGGATCGCCAAAGCGGTCGGTCAGCGCCCGGTAATGCTCGCCCGGATCGCGGCCCGTCACGGCGGTGATCTCGGCGGCGAGCAGGTCCAGGATGACGCCGTCCTTGTCTGTCGTCCAGACGGTGCCGTTCTTGCGCAGGAACGACGCCCCGGCGCTCTCCTCGCCACCGAAGCCGAAGGACCCGTCCAACAGTCCGTCCACGAACCACTTGAAGCCCACCGGCACCTCGCACAACCGGCGCCCGATAGAGACCGTGACCCGGTCGATCATCGAGCTCGAGACGAGCGTTTTGCCGACGGCCACCTCTTTGCCCCAGGCGGGCCGGTTCTGGAACAGGTACCAGATGGCCACCGCCAGGTAATGGTTGGGGTTCATGAGCCCGCCGCTGCCAGCCCCGCTCCGAGCGGGGACGACGATGCCGTGCCGGTCGCAGTCCGCATCGTTGCCAAAAGCGATGTCGAATCGGTCCTTGAGGCCGATCAGGCCGGCCATGGCATAAGGGGAAGAGCAATCCATGCGGATCTTGCCGTCCCGGTCCACCGTCATGAAGGCAAAGGTCGGGTCCACATAGGGGTTGACGATCTCGAGGTTGAGCCCATAAATCTCGGCGATCGGCTGCCAGAAGGCTACGCTGGCGCCGCCCAGCGGATCGACGCCGATCTTGAGTCCGGCCTGTACGATGGCGGGGATGTCGATGACGTTGCGCAAGTCCGCCACGTAAGGCCTGATGTAGTCATGCTCGTGGGTGGTATCCGCCTTCAGAGCGCGCGCCAGGGGCCAGCGCTTGACCTCGCGCAGACCGTTCCTCAGGATCTCGTTGGCGCGGTCCTGAATCGATTTGGTGGTTTGAGTGTCGGCCGGTCCCCCCTCAGGCGGGTTGTACTTGAACCCACCGTCATCCGGCGGATTGTGTGATGGGGTAATAACGACGCCATCGGCCAGCCCGACAGTTCTGTCGTGGTTGTAGGTCAGGATGGCGTGCGATATGACCGGAGTGGGCGTGTAGCCCATACCCGCCTGGACCACAATTTCCTGCTCGTTGGCGGCAAACACTTCGATCGTGGTTGCCAGCGCAGGCTCGGACAGGGCATGCGGATCCATGCCGATGTACAGTGGGCCTGTGAGCTTCTGGGCTCGCCTGTGCTCGCAGACCGCCTGGCAGATGGCCAGGATGTGATCCTCATTGAAGCTGCCCTTGAAGGATGATCCGCGATGCCCGGACGTGCCGAAGGCAACCTGCTGCGTTGGGTCCGCCGGATCTGGCTTCTGAGTATAGTAGGCCGAGATAAGCCGCGGTACATTGACCAGCATGTCGTGAGGGGCCGGCTTGCCCGCCAGGGGATGCAGACTCATGGTTACTCCTTCTCAGCGTAGAAACGCCACCAGCAATTGCGCCAGGATGATCTTGACAATGACCGCCAGGGCGAACATGCTGGCATAGCCGAGATTCGGCAGGTCGTTCTCGGTCTGCTCGAGCGCAAATCCCAGCACGGCGGGCTGCGTTTGCAGCCCGGCCAGCAGGCCGATGAGCAGGCTAAACGGGATCTTGAGCAGCCGGTAGCCAATCCACAAGGTCGCCAGGGCTGTCAGCGTCGTGATAACAGCCCCGGCGATGAAGAGGTAAACGCCGCCGCCCTGGGTGAAGGTCGAGACGAACGCGTAGCCGGCGCGCGTGCCGACGCCGGCCAGGAACATGACCAGCCCAATCTGGCGCAGGGTCAGGTTGGCGCTGTAAGGAAGCGACCAGACCAGGGGACCGGTCCGCCCGAGCGCGCCCAGGATCAGGGCGACGAGCAGGGGACCACCGGCAAACCCCAGGGTGAAAACCAGGCCGCCGGGCAGCGGAATCGGGATCAGCCCCACCAGCAGGCCCAGTGCGATGCCCAGGCTGAAGGTCAGGACGTCGATCTCGCTCAAGGCACGGTAGGAGTCGCCAAAGAAGCGACTGATCGTGTCCATGTCCTCCCGCCGGGCGACGATGCGCACCCGGTCGCCGAGCTCGAGCACCGAATCGTCGTGCGCCAGCATCTCGACGTCCCCGCGGCGCACGCGTGTGGCGATGGCGCCGAATTGCTGCGGCAAGTTGATGTCCCCCAGCCGGTGGCCCACCACCTTCGGGTTCGAGACGAACACGCGCCGGTAGTCGAACTCGCTGCGGTCTAGCTCGAGATGCTCATCTGATTCTTGCCCCAGGTACAAGGTCACCTGTTCCAGGTCTTCGGGCGAACCCACCAGGCTCAGCAGATCGCCCGCAACCAGGTGTGTGCTGCCGCTCGCCAGGGTCAGCTTGCCGTCGCGCTTCAGCCGGCCGAAGTTGACATCCCAGCCGCATTTGCGGGTCAACTCCTGCAAGGTCTCACCGATCGGTTCCACCCGCGTCACGCGGATTGTGCAGTTGGCCAGGTGCCGGCTCGTGCCGCCGAGGGTCTGTAGGCCCCGAGCCTCCGCAGCATAGTCTATCTTCCAAAAGCGTTTCATGGCCAGGACGGAGGCAATCGTGGCGATCACGCCCATCGGATAGGCGATCGAGTAGCCGATCACTGGCTCGGCCGTCATCGCGTCGCGCACGGCCGCGGGCGCGTTGTTGCGAACGTATTGCACCACGCCGGCCAGCGCGGGCGTGCAGGTCAGGCTGCCCGCGTACATGCCGGCGGCCAGCGTTGGTTTGAGATGCAGCACGAAGTACGCGACCAGCGTGAGACCGGCGGCGCCGATCAGAATGGCCGTTACGAACGCGCTATCGCGCAAGCCTTTGCTACGGAAGGAAGCAAAGAAGCCCGGGCCGCCGCTCAGACCGAGCGTGTACACAAACAGGACCGCCCCCAGGTTGAAGATGACGTCGGGCAGCTTGAGATTGGGATCGAGCGATCCGACCGCGATGCTCACGAACAGGACCGCCGCCACCCCGAGGCTGGTGCCCTTGATCTTGATGCGGCCCAACGGATAACTGATCGCCGCAATAACGAACAGCAACAGGAGCGGATTGTCGACTAGTAGCTTGATCATGTTGCTCTCAGCTTATTTCGGCCAGCCGATCCTTCAGCGTCCGCGCCGAGCTTTGGAATGCAGCCAGTTCAGCGTCACTCAGGGGCAGGTTGAGCACTTTCTCGACCCCGCTGCGTCCGACAATAGCCGGCATACTGATGGAGATGCCATTTACCCCATACTGCCCGAACAACGGACTGGAGACGGTCATCACCGTGTGCTGGTCACGCAGGATGGATTCTACGATTGACAGCAGCCCCAGGCCGATGGCATAGTAGGTCGCCTTCTTGCGCTGGATGATCTCGTAGGCCGCGTTGCGGGTCTGGTCGAAGATCCGGTCAAGGGCCGCCTGGTCGTAGCCCTGCCCGTTGGCGCCGACAAAGTCGGCCAGCCGCACGCCCGCGATGTTGGACAGGCTCCACAGCGCCAGCTCGCTGTCACCGTGCTCGCCGACAACGTAGGCGTGGACGCTGCGCGAATCAACCCCGTAATGCACGCCCAGCATATAGCGCAGGCGCGCCGTATCCAGCGCCGTCCCGGAACCCATCACCCGGCAGGGTTCCAACCCGAGGATCTGGGAGGAAATCTGCGTCAAGAGATCCACCGGGTTGGTGGCGACGATAATGATCGCGGACTTATTGACGGCATCGACCTTGGGCAGAATGTCGCGGAAGATACCGGCATTCGTGCGTAGCAAATCGAGCCGGCTCTGGCCCGGCCGTTGGCCGACGCCGGCGCAGATCACAATCACTTCGGCATCAGCCAGGTCAGCGTATCCGCCGGCGATGATGCGCATCGGGCGCACGAAAGGCAGACCGTGATTAAGATCCATCATCTCGCCCTCGGCGCGGGCGGCGTCCGCGTCGATGAGCACCAACTCGTTCGCCACACCGCGCTGCATCAACGAATAGGCGAAGGATGCTCCGACCATGCCGGTGCCAATCAGGCCGACTTTGTTGGTACTTTTGCGTTCGTTCATGATGCAGGCTCCTTCTCCCCTAAACCGCGATCCGGGCTGCCGTCTCGGCCAGGCGAGTCGAGTAGCCCATCTCATTGTCGTACCAGGCGGCGACCGACAACAACTCTTCTTGCACTGCGGTGAGCTGCAGGTCGATAATCGACGAATGCGGGTCGCCGACGATGCGGGACGAGGCCCATTCCTCCTCCAGCACGCCCATCACGCCCTTGAGCGGCGGCATCGCGGCGGCTTTGCGGAACGCGTCGTTGACTTCTTCCACAGTCACCCGGCGTTCGGTAAGCAGGTTCAGCTCCGCGATGCTGCCGGTGCGGGTCGGCACGCGGTAGGCCTTGCCGGTGATCTTCAGACCCTTCCAGATGAACGCCAGCGCCCGCGCCGCTCCCGACGAACTGGGGATGATGTTCTCAGCCGCGGCCCACGAGTCCCGGCGATCCTTCATCGGCTGGTCGGTGAGCGATTGCGTGTTGGTGTAGGCGTG